>ERZ795059.1672-NODE-1672-length-24403-cov-7.473632_pt1 | contig 24403 bp, 20 predicted proteins | sample MGYA00375143_ERZ795059 | MGnify/ENA primary metagenome ERZ795059 (study PRJEB30188, sample SAMN05720168) | activated sludge metagenome | isolation source: Anaerobic digester | place: USA | collected 2015-01-07 ... | reverse complement strand
AAGGTATTGATGAATGGACGCCCTTGAATACCGAAGAGAATTATGATTTGAAGTATTCCATGGAAGGTGCATTAACCTATTCTGTCAATACGGTTGCTGTGCACACCTTAGAGAAAGCAGGTATTGAAAACACAATTGCATTAGCACAGCGAATGGGAATTACAAGCGAGTTAGAGCGATTACCTTCACTGGCATTGGGTGCGGCAGATGTTTCTATGACTGAAATGGTGACAGCTTATTCGTGTATGGCAAATAATGGACAATCGGTCAAGCCGTATTATTTAACTTCTATTGCTTCTCGTGATAAGGTGGTGTTAGAAAATTTTGTTCCGACAATCGGGGAACAAGTTCTATCGAAAGATAACGCAACTATGTTAGTTCAAATGTTAAAGAGAGTTGTGAATGAAGGTACGGGTGCTGGGATGCGTTCACGGTTTGGAGTCACAAATGATATGGCCGGAAAAACAGGAACCACACAATCCAATGCAGATGGATGGTTTATTGTAATGACACCCAATCTGGTTGTTGGATCATGGGTCGGTGCTGACGATCCACGCATTCATTTTCGTACGACATCCCTGGGGCAAGGAGCTGCAACCGCATTACCTATTGTTGCTACTTTTTTTCAGCAGGTTAACAAGGATCAAGCATGTGTAAAAATAAGTCAGGCATATTTTCCAGAACTGCCTTCAAACCTTGAACGCAAGCTTTCCTGTGATTTATACAAGACCGATAAAAATTTGTTGGAAAAGATTTTTGGTAAAAAAGAAAGAGACTCAACAAGAGCATTCGGTGAGAAGGAGAAGAAAAAGAAAGGTTTCTTTAAAAGGTTATTTGATTTATAGGTATCCACGTGTTACGCCAACTACACAAATCTTGCTTTCTATTTTGTGTTCCTCCATACTTAATCATACCTTAGACATAGGTAATTGATGTTACACACTTAGTAGCTTCTTTGTGACTTCGTGTTTTAGTGGCCTGATTTTTTTCGCCACAAAGGCAAGAAGTCACAAAGTTTCACAAATAAAATACAAGTCTCTTTGTTGTTTTTTTAGCATCAGATAGGTATTTAAAAAAATCAATTTCAACTTTAAACATTCAGATTATGAAATATGCGTATACCTTCTTTATTGTGCTGATCATCTCGCAAAATATCCTGGCGCAAACTCCAGCGGCAGAAATACAAATTAAAACTGCCTTGCTCGCTGCACCCGAGGAGAAGCGTGAAGGTGCGATGGTGTATGGATATAATGCGAAGGATGAATTGATTGTGCTTCGAAAAGGTACGAATGAACTAGTTTGTCTTGCAGATAATCCGAAGCAAAAAGGGTTAAGCGTTTCGTGTTATCATAAAGACCTTGAACCGTTTATGGCGCGAGGCAGAGAACTGAAGTCAGAAGGTAAATCGTTTCAGGAAATATTTGACATTCGGGAAGCTGAAGCAAAAGCTGGAAAACTGATCATGCCGAAGCAAGCTTCAAACTTGCAAATTTACTCAGCTACAGAGGAAGGTTACAACGCAACTACCGGAGAAGTAGCGAAAGGTAATTTTAGATATGTAGTGTATATCCCGTGGGCAACGGCTGCCAGCACCGGACTTCCAATAAAACCTGAAGCACCAGGCATGCCCTGGATTATGGATCCAGGAACGCATCGTGCGCATATTATGATCAATCCGATTTCGAAGGATTAAGGAGAGGGGCTTGGCGCTAAATCAATTCTTCCTTACCATCAATACAGAATCTTTGCCACGAATGCACGAATAACATTCTCGAAATTGATTAAGGTATTCATGGCAATAATTTTTACCCAAACAAATTAGAACTCAGATACCGATCTCCGCGATCACAAATAATGAATACTATAACTCCGGATTCTATTTCAGTGGCAATTTTTAGCGCAGCATAAAGTCCACCACCGCTACTCATACCGGCCAGTATTCCTTCTTCTTTTGCAAGTCTGCGCGTCATGTCGGTTGCATCTTTTTCATTTACATCAACCATGCGATCCACTCGCTTCGGATCAAAAATTTTCGGAAGATATTCTGGCGACCATCTTCTGATTCCGGGAATACACGACCCATCAGTAGGTTGTGTGCCTACAATCTGAACTTCTGGATTTTGTTCTTTTAAATAACGAGACACGCCCATGATGGTACCTGTAGTACCCATCGAGGAAACAAAGTGTGTTATTTTTCCATTGGTGTCTTTCCAGATTTCCGAGCCAGTAGTTTTGTAATGAGCAGTATAATTATCAGTATTGGCAAATTGATTCAGAATATAGTATCCTTCCTTTGCTGCCATCTGCTCTGCCAGCTCTCGAGAATATTCAATTGTTTTTTCGTGAGGTGTCAGAATCACTTTGGCTCCATAAGCTTCCATCGTAAGAACACGTTCCCGGGTTGAATTATCTGGCATCACCAAGGTCATTTTTAATCCCATGGTTCGGGCGATCATCGCCAGTGCTATTCCGGTATTACCACTTGTGGCTTCCACAAGTTTATCTCCGCGTTCGATCTCACCTCTGTCAAGTGCGCCTTTGATCATGAAATAAGCTGCTCGATCCTTTACACTTCCACCCGGATTATTACCTTCCAGTTTTCCGTACACCGTTACATTTTTATTGGTGGGTATATATTGTAATTCAACCAGTGGTGTGTTGCCGATTAATTCAAAGAACTTCATAATGAGTAAATATTATTTAAATGCGCTGTCGTCTGATTTAAAAGAAACGAGATTCGTTTCATCCGTATCTGCGTTATATATTTTTGCCTGGTAATATATTTTCGAGTGAGGTGCAACACTTCGAGTGATCCATACATTACCTCCAATCACACTATCATGACCGATGACGGTTTCTCCGCCAAGGATGGTGGCACCCGCATAGATGATGACATTATCTTCAATAGTAGGATGGCGTTTCTTTTCTGCGTCACCCTTATCAACACTAAGAGCACCGAGTGTAACGCCTTGATATATCTTAACATGGTTGCCGATGTTGGCAGTTTCACCAATCACAACTCCGGTTCCATGATCAATACAAAAGTGTTCACCAATTTTTGCGGCTGGGTGAATATCGATTCCAGTTTTGCTATGAGCATGTTCGGTAATCACGCGCGGAATACCGACAACACCTAAACCATGGAGTTGATGTGCCAGCCGATAAGCTGCCGTAGCATAAAAACCCGGATAGGTACGAATTACTTCACTTGTATTTTTTGCAGCCGGATCACCTGAATACATGGCCTCAACATCATGATGCAATTGTTCATGAATACGCGGTAACGCATCAAAAAACTGATTCACTACTTCACGCTCATTCATTACTTTTTTGCCGGGAGTATTTCGAATCATATCTTCCAGATTGTTTTGCAATTCAATAACGTGCGCTTCAAAGTCTTTAATTGATGAAAACGATTCGCGTGAAAAATCAGGGAAGAGTGTGCCCAGCAACTGCGTAAAGAATTGTGAGACCTCTGCCGGAGAAGGACAGGTAGGGCATGCCTGATGAGATTGATACAGTTTCTCGATAAACGTTTTGTTCATACTGCTTAAAGGAGATTTAATATGATTAGGTTCAACGCATCGATTAAAATAATGGATGCAATTTGAGAAAATTCTTTATTATTGAGTTGTCTCCGGATAAGCACTGAAGAAATAAGAAATAATGTTGTGAGTCGCAGTGCAGAATAGCTGAAAGCCCAATCATCTATTGGTAAAGACATCACTTATTTGCAGGATTGTGAATCAGAATTTCAACCCGTCTGTTCTTGCTCCTTCCTTCTTCTGTTTTGTTGGACATGAGGGGTTTTGAACTGCCAAGACCATCAAAAGATATTAGCTTCTTCAACACACCTTTCTCAATTAAGTATTTCGCTACTGCTTCGGCTCGCTTGGCAGAGAGCACTACATTGTCCCGCTCTTTTCCAATGTTATCAGTATGCCCTGAAACATGGACTTCCAAGGTTGGATGTGAAAGAATATAAGAAGCAAGATGATCCAGTTCAGAAAATTGGTCAGCCTTCAGTGTAAACTTACTGGTCTCAAACAAGAAATCGTGGAGGGTAATCAAGCTATCGGGTTTCAGCAAGGGCTCCGTTACGGTGTTGGTAGTTTCTTTTACAACAACAGGTTCTGGTTTTTTATCGATGTGCACTGTGTCCGTAGGACTCAATTGAGGTGAAGGCTTGATGTTTTTATAAAGACCTTTCCTCGCATTCTTCCTCACTTGCTTTTCAAAATGCCTGAGACTAACTATACCCGATACCTTTTGTCGGCCTACAATTCTTCTACACGCATAATTAAAACATAGAATTTTCTGAAAGTATGAATGATGATCCGTTCGGTCTAACACCTTTCTGTTATTTTGAGGGACATGCGATATGAAGGGAGGTGTCTTTGGGTTTCCATACTCACGACCTTCATTTACTGGAGAAAATGCATGCCTGGTGCAGGAAGAAAATAGAATGATAGCTAAGAGGAGAACAAGAAGTTTTGTCTGGGTAAGCGTTGAGTAAATTATGAGGTGCATCATTTACCCATGATCGAATTTAAAATACTTATAGCGTTTGGTTGCATTCCTGTTAGGATTAACAAGGTAAATAATATAGCAAGAAGGTAACGGTATCCCAGAGGCAGAATTGTGTGCCTTTTGATTTATTCTATCCGGTCTTCTTGATATTCTGAAAACCTGATATCTCTACAAGTAAACGAATAGTAATCTTCACTCACCTATTTATATATTTAGTTAAGATGTGGTGGCGCTTGCTTGTTGTGTGCTATCGGTTTAGAAGCAAACACAAGTGCCTGGAGAACCAACAGAATAACGATGGTGATTGCGAAAGCGAGCTGTGACAATGTCTTACCTGATGCATAAAGATTTTCAGCTTGTTTCATAATCAATTTGGATTCCTCCAATTGAATGGATGAGAGTTCACTCAATAGTATAAGGGCTTGATTGGCTATTTCCAACTTCGATTGAACGTCAGACTTTTCAGAAGATTCAAATTCGTTAAGCGTTTTTAGCAACGCAGCAAACTTCACATCTTCAGTCTTTGTGAATTTTGTTTTTAAGTAAGCATCACTTAGTCCATCAATATCAGAGAGCAATGTTTTAATTTGATTTGGAGAATGTTCACCATCCACATCAGTTGAATTCAAGGCTTGCTTTATTTCATAGATATCAATGGTCATTTTTAGAATATAGTCTTCAACGACTAATCGATCTTCATACAAGGTGCTAATCGATTTCTTGACGCTGCTGGTATGATCCCGGTCTGCATAGTTGCTAAGCAAAACCAACATACAAAGTGAGAAAAGAGCACCTGAAGCAACCAATTTGTTTTGTATACTGTAGGTCCATTTCATATACTTAGAAAGTTATTTGATGTGCCGAATATAGTGCTGTTTATTGATTATTAATTCAAGTGCAGTGGTGTTACGCAAAGAAGCAGAGAATCAAGTTGCCGAGGCTTAGGCCGCATTAACATAAATTTCTTCAGAAATCGCTTCGTTACTTCTATCTTTAGAATAGTCACTATTAAATTTTAAGCAAATGAAGAGAAGAAAGTTTATTTCAGAGTCTTTGTTCGGAGCAGCAGGACTTGCCATGAGTAGTCATGCCTTTGCAAACATTATTATTCCTCAACAGAAAAAGAAACTGGGCGTGGCCTTGGTAGGACTTGGTTACTACAGCACTGATTTGCTTGCACCGGCATTACAGTTAACTACACAGTGTTACCTTGCCGGAATAGTAACGGGTACTCCTTCAAAAGCGGAACAATGGAAGAAACAACATAACATTCCCGACAAAAATATTTACAACTACCAGAATTTCGATTCACTCGCAAACAATCCTGACATTGATGTGATCTACATTGTACTTCCTCCATCGATGCATGCTGAGTATAGTATCCGGGCCGCTAAAGCGGGCAAACATGTTTGGTGTGAAAAGCCGATGGCGATGACCGTTGCTGAATGCCAGAGCATGATCGATGCCTGCAACCAAAACAAAGTGAAGCTGAGCATTGGTTATCGTTTACAGCATGAACCCAACACAAAAAAAATTATACAATTCAGAAAAGAACTTACCTATGGCAAGGTGATAAAAGCAGAAGCCGCTGCCGGATACTTTGATGGTCGCACCCATCATTGGAAACAAACAAAAAGTTTAGGCGGTGGCGCGATGTACGATATGGGAGTATATCCATTGAACGCAGCGCGTTACAGCACAGGGTTAGAGCCCATCGCGGTTACAGCAAAAGCATCAACCACCCGACCTGAAATTTATACAGAAGTAGAAGAGACCATGGCCTTTGATCTTGAATTTCCACAAGGCGTGACTGCAAAATGTGAAACCAGTTTTGGTAAAGACATGAATGATCTTTTGGTAACGTGCGATAAAGGCTGGTATAAACTCTCACCCTTCCAGGCTTATAATGGTATCAATGGTGTTACCAGCAACGGAACAAAACTAAATGCTCCCATTCAAAACGAACAAGCTCAACAAATGAATGATGATGCACTCGCGATAATGAATGGAACAACGCTCATGGTTCCGGGCGAAGAAGGTTTAAAAGATATCAGAGTAGTGGAAGCGATTTATAGATCGGTGGCGGAGAAGAAGCGAGTGGAGATTGGTTAGTGAAATATTTTGTTTCCTATTCAAACGTATAGTTACCTATGCTCTTTCCAAACACTTTCTTAAAGGTCTGCTCTGTTCTCTTCTTCACGTCATCACGTTCAGTAAGTTCACATATCTCTATTAAATTATAATAATGACTTTTATTCATTTCATTAAAATTGTTGGGATTACTTAAAAAATAAAACGCAACGTCACCCAATTCCTTTTTGGTTAGATTTTTTAGAAAGTTACTTACCCATCTCAATTCGTTACTATAGTAACCTGTGTAACGTGACACATAAAAGTTGAATGTGCCACTGTTTTTGCTAGTATATAATGTGCTGAATATTTTTCCAATTCTGGAAATGAGGTAAGCATTTTTTGGATATCTATTCAAAAGCTGCATGGCATAGAATAATGACCAATCATATTTCTTTTGCAGATATGCGGTTTCAACGGTTTCAAATTCTGCAAGCTCAATACAACTATTTGCAAATTCAGAATCTTGATACTGTACCGATTTATGTGAGGCGTTTTTTTTCAAATGAAGTTCTTGTATTCTAAACTCAATTTCCGGATGGGTGTCAACGGAATCTTTGAGTCCGATAAAACTAATCTCACTTCTATCCTTGTTATAAAGACTCAACTGCTCGTCCAGCCACTCGATTTTAAACGGATATTCTATAGCATCAAAGGGAAGAAATAAATCCACATCAATAGGTCGTTTTGGTTTTAACGAATACTCGATCATAGACAGTGCTGATATTGCTTCGTCCACATCATAACCTGCATTATTTATTAATACAATGGCCATAGAATCAGCCTTTAATTCATTTTCACGACTATGTTTAGTTACTCCATATATCAAGTTTCGCAATTCCTCAATTTCTTCTGGCTCTATTTCGCCAGCCATAATTTTTTTTAGCTGCTCTTTCGTTTTTAGCGAGAGGTTTGTGCTTGCTTCCAATAAGATTCTTTCACGTATATGCCCCAACTCATCATGAGCCATTTCGTGTGCTACAACAAACGCCAATTGATCTTCATTTTCAATTCTACCTATTAAACCAATATTCGCCATAAAAAGACCTCGCCCATAGCATGATGCGTTTGCCTGAAGGCTTCTCTTAATAAATATTTTGCGATAATGATTATCTAAAGACGGGGTTGCTTCTACCAGATTGAGAAGTACTGAATTTACAAAGTTTTCAAGAGAGTCATCTTTTACGTATGCTCCTTTCTGAACTTCTGAGACCAAAAAAGCGTGGCGTTTCGCATTTATCCTTTTAACTAAATGTCGATTGGGAATATACAAAGAGTCGGGAAACTCTTGGGCTGTCTGATCTTTATATGTTGCTGTGAACTCTTTTGTAAAAGCGATGTAGCTACCGCGCGCTGTATAACTGGTTTTGAGCTGTGCGTTTGAAACTGCATAAGACAACAAGAAAAAAAGACTTATAATACCTTGACGGCACATAGATTTACTAACCAAATGAATTATTGACTACGGGAATTTTATTGAGGCGCAAGATAAAAAGTATTTTTGCTTGTGCCACAGACATTGAGATTCATTGCATTACTCCTCAATCACCACCGGAAAATCCTGCCCTCTGCTAAAGGTATAAGGATATTGTGGTTTGCCTTTTAGTTTACGCGTCATCTCTGGTACCTGATCATCGATGTAAGACTTCAATTCATAGATCGTAACCTTGCCATCCTTTGGTGCACCATCGGCTTCACCTTGTAGTGCTTTGATCAATACATAGGTAAAAAGCCCGTGACCCAGTTCAGCAAACTCGGTTGCAAATTGTTCGCTGCCGGCAGAGGCCATTACGTGTATACCTGCGCTTCGCGAAAGTTGTGCGATGGCTTTCTCTTCACTTGCGCCACGCGTGGCTAATAATTCAACAGATCCACCCGATTGACAAGCATCCATAATAATCAATTGCTTTAAAGCATGGATGCGACTGAACCGATCTTGCAACATGCTGGCTTCGATTGCTTCTCTGTTGAGCGAACCCGCATCGTATAAGCGAATACTTTCAGTAGGAATGAAATAAAATTTATCGTCTACCATCGAACCATGACCGGCATAGTAAAAGATGAATACATCTTCTTGATTTGCCTTGCTTGCTAATTCATCAAGCTTGGCTAATATTTTTGTTCGGGTAGCATCTTCATCATATAAGGTATGCAGTTCAATCTTCTTGAAGAGCTTGGTGCTTTTTTCATCCATCATTGCGCTGAACGATTCGGCATCCGGCTTTGCATAGTTTAAATTCAGTTTACTGTTTTTGTATTGGTTGATGCCCACTGAAAGAATGTAACACGTGCTGCTTTTGGAAGCATGATCTGAAATTACCTCAACAGGTTGTGCGTCTGATTCTACCTTTTCTTTATTGCTGGCCACAGCAGAAAAGGTATTGACACCTCCTATTAAATCAACAACATGTTTATAGGTAGTGAATTGATTCCTGGACGAAGGGTACGTTAACGTTTCTTTATTCAGTAAAATGCTCTTTCCATTATGAAGTACACGGAGGTTTTCAGCACCATTACCATTGTTGGTTATGCGTACCAGTATCTCTGCTTTATTGTCTGGAGCAGTAAGTACCGCAACCCGTACCGTTGGAGGCGGTGAATTTTTTAATTTATTCTGAATACCTTTTGAATCATCGCTACCTCCGCGACTTTGAAATATTTTGGGAAGAAGATCAGGGCGATAGAATTCATTGAAGAACTGATCGACAGAATATGTTTTTAAACCGTTTACAAAATGAATGTATTTTCTGGCATCGTCAGTTCCATTAAAATATCCTTCCGGATTTTTCACCATCCAGTCTTTTTCACCTAAATGAATATGCTCAAAAAATTCGCGCCCACTGGATAAATCCCAAAACTTAGTTACACCATCCAGACTATGGCTGATCAATAATTTTCCATCCGGACTAAACAGCAATGATGTTACTTCTGCTTTGTGTCCATCGAAGGTCCGAATAACATTTCCAGAGTTTACATCCCAAACCCGAACGATGCGATCCGCACCCGCAGAGTAGATTGATTTACCATCAGCACTGAAGATTGCAGTGTGCACTGCGCCATGGTGTCCTTTGAATTTCTTTATGGCAAGTCCGGTACCTAAATCCCACAAGCGAATGGAGCCATCCCAACTGGAACTCAATAACGATTTTTGATCGTTGCTTAAATGGATGGAAGAAATGATATCCGTATGTCCCACAAAATTCCGAACTTCTTTCTTGGTATCAATTTCCCATAGTTGCAAACTATTATCGAGTCTTGCTGAAATAAGGTAGAGATCGTTTGGATGTGGTATTACTGTGTAAGCGGAATATTTTTCGAGATCAAAATAGGTAAGCATTTTTCCGGTTTTGATATCGTGAATTTTCATGGAAGCATCCCAACTACAGGTAATAATTTTTGTTTCATCATCATTAAAATAAATATCGAAGATGGGCTCGCGATAGCTTTCAATTACGGTTGATGAATCACCGGTCTCTGTATTCCACAACATAATTTTTCCATCACCTCCACCCGTCAACATCTTCTTTCCATCTTTTGAAAGATCATAACAGAGCACTGCTTTTTTATGACCTGTATATTCCATCATCAGTTTACCTGTGGCAATGTCCCATCGTTTTACCTTTGTGCCAAACTTACCTTTGATGAGCGTCTTACCATCGTTGGAAATGAGCAATGCGTTTTTTAATCGCACGTATTTCGCGATATACGATTCCCAATAGAAGTTCGGATCATAATTTAATCCACCCTGATCGCGTTGATTTAAAAATCCTGTGAAAACATGATTCTTCTTTTTTGCAGCGATGGACCAGGAGAACATGGTATTGTCATCAGAAGTAATCAATATGTTTTTACTATCGTCAGTGAAGGTAATCTCGCGGAACTTACCTTTCTCTTGTGCTGCCAGCGAATCAAGTAATTGTCCGGTAGCTTCATTCCAGGTTTTAACATCTTCTTCTGTTGATAATGAAAGTTTCTTTCCGTCAGCACTGATGGCTAATCCCGTCAGGTCATCAATCTCTTTTCCGTATGATTTGATCAGCTTGAAATTGGATACGTCATATTTCTGTAACACGTCATGGTGAGAAGCTTTGTATAAATATTTACTGTCCGGACTAAAAGCAACACGCGTTCCGCAGCCACCACAGAAGCCATCTACAATCTTAAAGGTATTTGCGAGTTTCCAATCAATGGTTTGAAATAACTTTACAACACGATTATCTTCACCAACCGCGAGCCATTTGCCATCGTTACTAATAGCTGCGTTTGTACCGGTACCTAAACCTTTGTCGGCATCCACGGAAATTTTGGTAATTACATTTTTTGTTTTGAGATCGCGCACCACAAGAGAATCTCCACCTCCATTATCAATGAGCCCGGTATAAAAAAAGAATCGTGACTTTGGATCGAATCCAACACTGCGAATGTATTCCGGGGTAGTGGTTGCATAGATTTCTTTTCCGGTAACAACATCCCAGAGGCGAACGGTTTTGTCGTTGCTGCCGGTAAGCAATAACTTTCCATCAGCACTAAACTTTAAACAGGTGACGCTGCCTTCGTGCCCTAGAAAACTTCTTACCTCGCGACCTGTTCGAATCTCCCACAACTTTGCTGATTTATCGCGACTACCAGTAGCAACATAATTACTATCCGGACTAATCGCCACAGCAAGCACGGCAAGTTCATGTCCTTTCTGAATTACTGTTTCCAGTGATTGACTGAAGAGCGTTTGCGCAAGAAGTATTGAAAGTAAAAGAGAGAATATTTTTTTCATGATGAGAGAGAAATTGTTTTGGTGTTCAGGTGTGTATTTGTTGAAAAAGTAAAATGCAAATAAACCGCAGAGAACGCAGAGGTTCGCAGAGGGTATTGAGAATTGACGGGTATTAGTTTTTTCATTGAACAAATTCTCAATAGGTAATTCAGAATGCATTTGCCTTTAACTCTGCGTTCCGCTGCGGTTAAAATTATTCAAGATGCTTATGAAAGTACAAACTATAATCTGGCAACAATTCCGGATGTGCAATCTTCACCAGGTCTTGCAAAACAATATCAGGACGCAAATACCCAAGTTCTAAATATTCGCTTCCACCCTTTGCGCCTTTGCGAGCGTCATAGGTATAGACTTGTTTTTGTTTGAGTGGTTTAAAATTCCCATATCGATGATCTGCTTTTATAATTTCATCCAATGAAGAATAGGATGCAACACCAATCCAAAGATCAGCACCGTGCGCTTTTTCATACACAGATTCAAAACTCAATTCCAAGTATCCATTTGAAGCATCATCACTCCATAGGTAATGGCAACCCGCATCTTCAAAAAGACGCGCAGCATAATTTTTTCCACCGGGTAGAAACCAGGTATCACCGTATACAATTCCACTCAGCACCGTGGGTTTAGTTGTGACTTTATCAGCTAACGCTTTCGTACCGTTGTATTGTTTTTCTATGACTTGAAAAATAGAATCCGCTTCTTTCTCCTTGTTAAAGAATGCTGCCATGAACTTAATCCATTCGGCTCTTCCTAAAGGATGCTTCTCTAAGTATTCTGCATTCAGTATAACAGGAATGTTTAACTCTTCTATTTTTTTAAACTGCCCTAAGTCGCTGCTCATGGTATAACCCATTACCACATCCGGTTTTAACATGGCCAGCATTTCAATGTTCATACCCTTGTCCATGCCCAACTCCTGTACCTTGCCGGAATCAATACGTAAACGGGTTTTTGTTGAACTGATATAATCGAGACTTGGAAAGCCAATGAGCTTATCACTCTCCTCTAAATAATCAAGCATTGGAATATGAGTGGTCGATGTGCAGACAATAGAGGTAATGGGTGTACGAATAATCTTTACATCGGCATCGTGTGTTGGAATGCTATCACCTTTTGGAACGAGCAAATATTTATAACCAGATGTTGCTCCCTGAAAAGGATAGGTAACTTCAACCAACTTTGCATTACCTTGGTATTGAATACTAAACCCAATGGCATACTTCGTGACACTCTGAACTTTTTGATCTGAAACGACAGTAGCATCTTTTTTCTGACAGGCAACAATCACTATGCAAAGAAGAAGGAAGGTAATTTTTTTCATGACGCAATTTATTAGCGTTATTGGTTAATGGTTATCCGTTCATAGTAAATAACACAACAATCTACAATTTTCAACTCACCACGATTAACGGATAACCATTAACCAATAACACTTTTCAAATTTTCATAAAGTGCTTTCAATAATATCTGCGCAGCCGCATACGCAGATAACTTTTGTTCAGCAACATCGCGCTCCATATTCTTCAAAGTTGATTGAAAATTCTGCAACCGATGAAAGTCTGATTTTAATAATTGATCGAAGTATTCATTAAGCCACGCCACTTGTTGTGCACTTCTGTTTTGTTTGAGAAAGCCAGAAGTTGTAGTAAGGTTTTGATATTCTATAATCATCTTCCAGACAGCATCAATACCTTTACCAGTTAGAGATGATGCTGTAATGACTCTTGGTTGCCATCCAGATGCTGACGCTGGAAATAAATGCAGGGCATGTTGGTATTCAGCTTGTGCCCGCGTGGCGTGATCCATATTATCACCATCCGCTTTTGTGATCACCATAGCATCAGTCATTTCCATAATGCCTTTCTTGATGCCCTGAAGTTCATCACCAGCACCGGCTAGCATCAGTAGCAAAAAGAAGTCGACCATATGTTTGACATTTACCTCTGTTTGCCCCACACCAACCGTCTCAATAATAATAACAGAATAACCAGAAGCTTCGCAGAGTAATAACACTTCACGGGTTTTGTTTGACACTCCTCCTAATATATTACCGGAAGCGGTAGGTCGGATAAACGCCATCGGATTTTTGGAGAGCTCCTCCATGCGTGTTTTATCGCCAAGAATGCTTCCTTTTGTAATCTGACTGCTAGGATCAATGGTCAGCACGGCAATTTTTTTCCCCTGATCGGTGACGTATTTTCCAAAGGCTTCAATGAAGGTACTCTTTCCAACGCCCGGTGCTCCGGTAATTCCCAATCGAAGAGAATTACCAGTATGTGGCATTAACTTCTCTAATAATTCTGCGCTTAATACTTTATCATTTTCAAGATTACTCTCGATCAGGGTAATGGCCTGGCCAAGCATAACGCGGTCACCCGATAAAATACCGGTAGCATATTGATCAGAATGAAGTCGCGGTTTAACAGTTTGCATTATTGTTGTTTCGGAATGAGCATCTAAATTTCTAAATTTACTAGATACTTACTTCTGAAAGATGAGAAAATTCTGGATTGATTGTTTGTTCGCTACCATCTTCGTTTTTGCAGTGATGGTTGTTTTAGGTAAGATTACAACCTTCAGAGTATTTAACGCCTTTGATCCCATCTCTAACGCATTAGCCGATTTTGAGTTAAGCGATTTTGCGTTCAGCTCCATTCGACCTGACCCTACACAAGAAGATAGAGTAGCTATTGATCAGATTGTTTTAGTCAACTTTAGTAACCTTGATAGAATGAATTTTGCTCAGGAACTTCAAATTATTTCGAAATATAAACCAAAGGTGATTGGTATTGATGGTTTCTATAATTGTGAAGGTGGATTATACAACGCCACGGATTGCCCTCAATTATTGGACACATTGGGTAATCTATTATTGGCGAATGCCATGACCGAAATTCCTAATCTGGTATTAGTATCTAAACTTCTTCAATCGGACTCCATGGAGACTGCTCATGCCATTGATGTCTATGATTCAATTGAATATGCGGATTTTATGTTTCGTGAAAAAGCGCATTCTGCCTATGCCAATCTTGTGACTGATGCGCAATATCAGGAAGGAATTAAGATCTGTAAATCATTCGCACCCAAGTGGGATGTAAAAGGGAAAGACGAGTTGGCATTTGCAGTTCAGGTAGCCATGTTATTCGATTCAGTTAAAACGAAAAGATTTCTCAATAGAAAGAATGAAACTGAAGTAATTAATTATAGGGGGAATTTTGAAGTTGAAGATGTACGATTAAAAAGTTTAAGAAAGCTAGAACTAGGAAATACAGACACATTAAGAAAAGTTTCCTTCACTGCTTTAGATGTAGAAGATGTAATGTCAGAGAAATTTGATCCTTCTGTTATTAAGGATAAGATTGTCCTCATCGGGTTCTTGGGTACATATTTTGGAGATCCAGCATGGAACGATAAATTCTTTACTCCTCTTAATAAAAAAATTGGAGGCAGGGCAAATCCAGATATGTTTGGATTGGTCATTCACGCCAATATTATTGCATCCATTTTAAGTGAGGAATACATTGATCAATTAGCCGATTGGCAAGAAAATGTTATCGCTTTTATTATCTGTCTCCTAAACGTGGCACTATTTACGGTTATCAATCGAAAATGGCCAGTTATGTATGATGGTTTGTCTGTTATCATCCAGATCATTGAAATCGTGTTGAGCGGGTTAGTAATAGTTATGTTGCTTGCTTACTTCAACTTTAAAAGCAGCCTGGGTACCACTATGGGAGCAATGGCTTTGGTTGGTCCATGTTTTGATGTGTACTATGGATTGGTTAAGCCTTCCGTTCTAAAATTGCCGCTAATCAGGCTTACCACCAAACCCAAGTCAGTATAAACAGATTAAATACAATAAATTCACTAATTTCGAAGTCTAATCGTTGAATTCAAGGAAATGAAAAAGATCCAAACTATCCTAATTGCCGGCCTTCTTCTAATGAGTGCCTGCGTTTTTGCGCAAGATTATGCCTTCAAAGTATTGGCCAATAAGGGTACAAATGAAGTAAAATCAGGTGATGCATGGCAACCCCTAAAGACTGGAGCCAGCCTGAAATCTACTGATGAAGTAAAGCTGACTGACAACGCTTACCTCGCATTGGTACATTCTTCAGGTAAGCCAATGGAATTAAAAGAAGCTAAAACTTACAAAGTTGCAGACTTGGCTGCTTCTCTAAAACCAGGAACTAGCGTATTAAATAAATATGCCGACTTTATCCTAAGCAGCAACTCAGCTGAAGCAAAGAAAAACAGATTGAGCGCTACCGGGGCAGTGCACAGAGGAGATGATAGATATTCAATCCAGGTATTATTACCTGAAAACCAACACTCGGGAATTTACAACAGTACAGCCGTAATCAATTGGGATGGCAGCAAAGTAGCGGGTCCATATATTGTAAAGCTGATGAATATGTATGAAGAAGTACTTGCTTCTGTAGAAACTCCGGAGACAACATTTCAAGTAGATATTACGGATGCTAAGTTTGCTAATCTTACAGCGGTCTTGGTTGAGGTAAGTTCCAAGGCAGATCCGAAACAAATGTCTACGCGTCATTTGATCAAGAAATTACCAGCAGCTGAAATTGAAAAAGTAAAAGGCTCATTGGATGAAATCATTGGTGAAGTGAGTGAGCAGACTGCACTCAATAAATACTTGCTCGCAAGTTTCTATGAAAATAACAACCTCTTTATTGATGCCATTGCATCATACGAAGACGCGATAAAACTAGCCCCGGATGTTACGTTCTATCGTGAGGCATATGACGAATTTTTGCTTCGTCATGGCATGATGAGATAAGTATTAAAGAGGAGTTTAATTTTAGAAAGCCGCCAAAAAGCGGCTTTCACCGTTGATTATCATGAACACTTCATTGAATTAATCTAATTTCGCTACGTGATTCAAAGACCCTTAAATATCAGAATTATGAAAACAAGAATGTTGGCATTGGTAATATTGGCCTGGTTATTTTCAGCAACTACCTATGCACAAAAAGACTACACCTTTAAAGTATTGGTTAATAAAGGCAAAAATGAAGTTAAGTCTGCTGATGGTTGGCAGCCTGTTAAAGTTGGTGCCAGCTTAAAAGACACCGATGAGTTAAAACTTGCGGAAAATTGCTACTTAGGATTGGTTCACGTCAGTGGAAAGCCTCTTGAAGTGAAACAGGCGGGCAAATACAAAATTGATGCGCTTGCCAAACAAGTAAGCGGAGGTACCAGTGTATTGAATAAGTATACCGATTTTATTCTAAGCTCAAATACTTCCAAAGGAAACACACTTACTGCAACAGGGGCAGTTCATCGAGGGCCTGATGTAATTGAATTGTATTTACCTGAATCAGAAAATTCAGTGGTATTCAATAATGAAGTAATCATTAATTGGGACGCTTCAAAAATACCGGGCCCTTATGTAGTAAGTTTCAACAGTATGTTTGGAGATTTATTGGAAGAAATGGAAGCGAAGGAAAGTAACGTGAAAGTGAATTTGAGTAGTAAGAATTTTGAAAATGAAGACAACATTCTTGTGGTGGTCCGTTCAAAGTCAGATAAGTCTAAAATCTCAAAAGAGTATACTTTAAAGAAATTGTCAAAAGCCGATAAAACAAGAATCAATACTTTATTGAAAGAGATTTCAGGCTCGATTGCAGAGAAGACCGCAATGGATCAATATATTTTGGCAGGTTTTTATGAAGAAAACAAGCTTATTATTGATGCAATAACAGCGTATCAGGAGCTGATACGAATGGCTCCAGATGTTCCAGGTTTTCAAGAAGATTATTCTGCCTTCTTAATTCGTAATGGATTGAAAGTGGAGAAAAAGTAATATTTCGCTATGCGAAATGAAATAAGAAAAGCTGCATTTGCAGCTTTTCTTATTTCAGTCAGGTTTGGCTAAAGCGTTTATTCCTCTATTTTTGTGCATCTTAATTAAATTCCAATGAGCGTACTCGTTAATAAAAACTCACGTGTTATAGTACAAGGTTTCACCGGTTCTGAAGGAACGTTTCATGCCGGGCAAATGATTGAGTACGGAACTAATGTAGTTGGTGGTGTCACTCCTGCAAAAGGAGGATCAGAGCATCTTGGAAGACCGGTTTTTAATACCGTTAAAGAAGCGGTAGAAAAAACAGGTGCTGATGTAAGCATTATTTTCGTTCCTCCGGCATTTGCAGCGGATGCTATAATGGAGGCGGCAGACGCGGGTATTAAAGTGATTATTACCATAACGGAAGGTATTCCGGTTAAAGATATGATGGTTGCTAAGGACTATCTGAAAGGTAAAAGCATTACGTTGGTTGGACCGAATTGTCCTGGGGTTATTACACCAGGGGAAGCAAAGGTGGGCATTATGCCTGGTTTTGTTTTCAAGAAAGGAAGAATCGGGATTGTCTCTAAATCAGGGACACTTACCTATGAAGCAGCAGATCAAATCGTAAAAGCAGGTTTAGGTATTTCAACGGCCATCGGTATTGGAGGAGATCCAATTATCGGAACACCAACCAAGGAAGCGGTTGAAATGCTTATGAATGATCCTGAAACGGATGCGATTGTGATGATTGGTGAGATTGGAGGAAATTATGAACCGCTTGCCGCGCGATGGATTAAAGAAAATGGAAATAAGAAGCCTGTTGTAGGATTTATTGCAGGTCAAACAGCACCTGCAGGAAGAAGGATGGGACATGCAGGAGCTATTATTGGAGGAGCTGATGATACAGCAGCTGCAAAAATGAAAATCATGGAAGAGTGCGGAATCTATGTTGTTGAATCTCCAGCAGAAATTGGAGATACAATGGTAAAGGCTCTGGCTAAGAAATAATACTAGTACTCTTAAAGAGAAAAAAAGGTCAGCTGAATTTTCAGCTGACCCTTTTTACTTTATCGTTCTCGACTTGAGGAAGATTAAAAGCTAGTTTTAAATTCTTTCTCCAAATAACTGTTCAGGTTTTTTAAGCCTTTCAGCATATTTACTTTCTCAGCATCATCATTAGCATTGTCATTTTTGTAAAGTACCTCTACAAAAAGATCATTGAGCATATAGGTAAATATTTTACGATTATTCTTTGTACGAACTCCTAGCATAACCCCCTTTTTCTTGAGGTAATCAATTTGTTTGTGTAATGATAAGTGCTTGAAAAAGAACTTGAGGATCATAAAAATCTAATTTTTTCATCCAATAAGTCCATTTTCAGGCCAAAGCAAAAAAGCTCTAAATCACTCTAAATTCACTGATCTTTAATTTCGATTTTTCCAGTATCGGGAAAAAATTACTTAATCGGAATTAGAGCAGTTCATTTGCCAGGTTTGCAAGCTCTGAACGTTCACCTTTTTCTAAGGTAATGTGCGCATAAAGCTCATGATCCTGAAGTCGGTCAATCAGTGTTGACAATCCATTACTTTGTGAATCGAGGTATGGCGTATCAATTTGATAAATGTCACCAGTAAAAATGATCTTGGTGTTTTCGCCAGCCCGTGTAATAATGGTTTTCACTTCATGAGGCGTAAGGTTCTGCGCTTCATCCACAATGAAACAGATGTTTGAAAGACTTCGTCCACGAATGTAGGCAAGTGGCGTAATCATCAGCTTTTCAGTTGCTACCATTTCTGATATCCTGGAATATTCTTTATCCGATTCGTGGTATTGATTCTGGATAAACTTAAGGTTATCCCACAAGGGTTCCATGTAAGGATTTACTTTCGACTTAATATCACCCGGTAAGTATCCAATGTCTTTATTGCTCAAGGGAACAATCGGTCGCGCCAGGTAAATCTGCTTGTATTCTTTTTTCTGTTCAAGTGCAGCAGCAAGGGCCAACAACGTTTTACCTGTTCCTGCAACACCTTGTATCGATACCAATTTAATTTCAGGCTTAAGCGCAGCGTGAATGGCAAAAGTTTGCTCTGCATTGCGGGGCTTCACACCATACACAGAACGCTTCTCGACATGCTCCAACATACCATTAAGAGGATTGTAGTATGCCAGCGCTGACTTTTTGCCACTTTTTAAAATGTAATAGTGATTTTTAATGGGCGCTAATTTTCCGATCAGATCCTTAGGCTCACAATACCCTTTTTCATACAACAAATTGATCATCAACGAATCAACATCTTCAATAACAGTGCTGCCTGTATAAAGCGATGATATGTTTTGAACTTTACCTGTTGTATAATCTTCTGACTGAAGACCAAGAGCTTTCGCTTTTAATCTCAGGTTTACATCTTTAGAGACTAGAATTATTTTTCTGCCCTTCTCTTCTTTTTGCAGTTGAAGTGCTGAATTCAGAATGCGATGGTCAGCTTTTTCTTCGTTGAATATTTTATTGGCGTCCACCGAACTGTTGGTGTCCATCAATACTTTAAAGCTTCCTTTGGTTTTTCCATTGAGGGGATTCCAGTTGTGGAGCATTTGCCCTTTCGCCAATTTGTCAATAAGACGAATGAATTCGCGGGCTTCGAAATTTTTGGTGTCGTTTCCTTTCTTGAAATTATCAAGCTCTTCTAAAACGGTAATTGGGATACCTACATCGTGTTCAGCAAAATTGAGGATGGAGTTGTGTTCGTAAATGATAACAGAAGTGTCGAGTACGAAGATCTTCTTTTCTTTTTGGGTTTTCGCCATACGCACAAAGAACTTGGTTTTCGAAATGTAATGAAACCAACGGAAACGAAAAGGGATTTTGGAATTATTTTTTGTTGCCTTTTATTCAACAGGCAAGCTTGAAGGCATCTCCGTTTTCATGCTCTTATCTTTTGGTAAACTGGTTACCGGTTAACAGTCACCGGTAACTGGTAACCAGCAACTAGTATTTTCCTCCTGCTACTTCATCATCATCTTCGTCTTCCTCTCCTGGTTTCGGTAAGGTAAACATCGAACTGAGTAAATCTTTGAACTGAAGGCCTGCTGATAAATTATGTTTGCTGATCAAACTGTATTCCGCGAGTCCATGCAAAGCAAACTCCATCATAAATAATTTGGTGGCCTGATCTTTACCTTTGTGAAATTCATTGATAAGATCAGATAATCCAGGAACCGACTTTATTAATTTTTCAAAATCCTGTTGCGACATGTCGTGCAGTAAGTCGATCGTATTTCCATCTCCAAACCAATCGCTTATTTTTTTGTACGGACTTTTTTCTTTTTGTTTTCTGAACTTATCGGGATCAGGAAAATAATGTACAAACTGAGTTCGCAATGCTTTTCCTACCAGATTTTGAGCAACAATACCCGGGCCTTCCTGTTCGCCTTCATAAACCAATTCTACCTTTCCGGTGATGGCTGGAATGATTCCAATAAAATCAATTACTCTGATATTTGTATTTTTCTCACCATTCATGATGCTCCTTCTTTCTGCTGCTGCCACTAAGTTTTCAAATGCTGAAATGGTAAGACGTGCAGAGACTCCACTCTTCGCATCTACATATTCACTTTTACGTGCTTCAAAGGCAACTTGCTCAATCAGGTCTTTTGCTATTTCGTTCACGCTTACCATGCTGCGCTGTGCTTCTTTCAATCGCGCTTCTTGCTGTGTAATGCGTTTACCTATCTCCAACGATTTTGGATAGTGGGTTATGATCTGACTATCAATCCGGTCTTTTAAGGGAGTAACAATGCTACCACGATTCGTGTAATCTTCGGGATTGGCAGTAAATACAAATTGAATGTCCAACGGCATCCGAAGTTTGAATCCGCGAATTTGAATATCACCTTCTTGTAAAATGTTAAAGAGTGCAACCTGAATTCTAGCTTGTAGATCAGGTAATTCATTAATCACGAAAATACTTCTGTTCGATCGGGGAATTAACCCAAAGTGGATAACGCGTTCATCAGAATACGGAAGTTTTAATGTTGCCGCTTTAATAGGATCAACATCTCCAATCAAATCAGCAATGGACACATCGGGTGTGGCCAGCTTCTCTGAGTAACGTTCATCGCGATGCATCCAGTTAATGGGTGTGGCATCACCAAGTTCTTTTACCTTATCCATTCCAAATCTTGAAATTGGATTAAGAGGATCATCATTTAATTCTGAACCTTCAATAACAGGTATGTACTCATCTAGCAAGTTCACCATCAATCTGGCCAATCGTGTTTTCGCCTGACCACGTAATCCGAGGAGGTTGATATCATGGCCTGCAAGTATGGCGCGTTCTAAATCGGGAATAACGGTTTCTTCATATCCCCAAATTCCTGCAAAGACTGTTTCTTTGTTCGATAATTTTTTGATCAGGTTATCCCGAAGTTCATCTTTTGTTGATCTGGATATGTAGCCAGACTTCTTCAGTTCGCCTAATGTCTTTATGCTTGTTTGCGCCATTATAGTTTTGGTTTTTCAGTACGTGATTAGCTCTATCAGGAAACTTTATAAATTTTTTCTTCTATTTCGTTTAAAATCTTCAAACACCAGATTGCCTAATCCTTCAAGGTTGCTGTAGTATGCATTGCCATTATTTGCTTTGGTGAAATCACGGACAAAAGTTTTAAGGTAAGGGTCTGTTGCAATCATAAAAGTGGTAACAGGTATTTTTATTTTTCTCAATTGACCGGCAAGGTTCAATGTCTTGGATAGAATTTTTGGATCAAGTCCGAAAGCATTTTTGTAATACTTAATACCTTGTTTAATGCAGGTCGGTTTGCCATCGGTGATCATAAAGATTTGCTTGTTATTATTTTTTCGCCTGCGCAGAATATCCATGGCCAACTCTAATCCAGCGACAGTATTAGTATGATACGGTCCAACTTGTAAATAAGGCAAGTCTTTGATTTCAATTTGCCAGGCATCATCACCGAATACCAAAATGTCTAAGGTATCCTTCGGGTATTTTTTGGTAATGAGTTCAGCCAACGCCATAGCCACTTTTTTGGCAGGTGTAATTCGGTCCTCTCCATATAATATCATGGAATGCGAAATATCAATCATCAACACTGTGGAAGTTTGTGTTTTGAACTCGCTTTCCATCACTTCCAGGTCATCTTCCGTCATGAAGAAATTATCGAGGCCGTGGTTGATTTAGGCATTTCTTAGGGAGTCAGTAACGGATATCTGGTCGAGTGTATCCCCAAACTGATAGTCACGTCTTTCAGTAGTTTGCTCATCGCCTTGTCCGCTGTGTGATGTATTATGTTCGCCTCTTTTCGATTTTTTTAGCTTTCCGAAGATCTCTTCCAATGCAGATTGTCGCAAATTTTGTTCACTCTTCGCGTTTAACTTAAACTCACCCTTTGGACCTTCATCCGTTATGTAGCCTTTACTCTTCAGGTCATCAATAAAGTCGCCCATCCCATAATTGGGGTTTGACAATCCATATTGCCGATCAAGCTCGGTGAGCCATTGTAGCGTTTCGCCAACGTTTCCGGCTGTAATTAAGATCAATTGCATGAAGATTTTCAGCAACTTCTCAAAGTCACTTTTGGCTTCATCCGGTGGTGGTGTATATTTTGAAAATCGATATCCGAGCATGATGTTGATGGGGAATGCTATCTAAACCATTAATTTCTCAATTCTGTTTCTTGTTCAAAATTTAATTTTCAGAAAGTTTAGGCTTGTGTGTAAGAATTGAAGGGAAATGTAAAATCTCAAAAGGTTTTCGCATCCTACTTTTGTGTCAACAAAAACAAGCAAACCCATGAAAAAGTCTACAGTCGTTTTAATCTTAGCTGTCTTCGCTCTCTCGTCTTGCACATATACCAAATTGTGCCCAACGTATTCGAAAAAAGAAGTGAAGAAAATTGAAAAGCCAACCAGAATCTAGTTGCTGGCAAATGGATTGTCGTTGTTGGTTATTCACCAATTACCTTGTCTCATTAACCTGAAGATAGAAAGCCGTCTGGGAGAATCTCTCAGCGGCTTTTGAATTTAGTTTGGTTGCAAAAAAACTTTGGCCACGAATGCACGAATTTCTATTTCAGAAAGCAGACTAGATTAGTGCTTGTGCTGATGTCTTCTCCATTACCTTTTGATAATACGCTTCATAGAGAGGTAAAATCCGCGTGATATCAAATTCTTGTGCGCGCTTCAAGGCGTTTTCTTTAAAGCGAGGAAGATTATCTTTATCCAGAATGTATAATGCATTTTTGGTCATGTCTTCTACATCGCCAACATTGCTCATAAAACCGGTAACGCCTTGAACATTCAATTCAGGAATACCACCCGTGTTGGATGATATAACCGGAACCTCACAGGCCATCGCTTCTAATGCGGCCAATCCAAAACTTTCTTTTTCAGAGGGCATTAAAAAGAGATCGGCTACTGAAAGCACTTCTTCAACCGCCTCCAGCTTTCCAAGGAAACGAACATCATCACAAATATTCATCTCACGACACATTTTTTCTGCTTTGGTACGCTCAGGCCCATCGCCTATCATTAAAAGTTTTGTTGGTATTACGCTGTGAATGTTGGCGAATATTTTAATAACATCATCAATCCGTTTTACTTTTCTAAAATTGGAGGTATGCACAACCAGCATTTCTCCATTCGGACAAATTGCTTTTTTGAAATGATCTTTCTTTTGCTTTTTGAATTTCTCTAAATCAATGAAATTGGGTATTACTTCTATGTCGTTTGTAATTTTAAACGAGTTGTATGTCTCTTTTCTCAAATCGGCCGAAACCGCAGTTACACCATCTGACTGATTAATACTGAACGTAACCACAGGTTCATATGAAGCATCCTTACCTACCAAGGTAATATCAGTTCCGTGCAGGGTTGTTACCACGGGAATCATAATGTTGTGAGTCTTCAGAATCTGCTTGGCCATGTATGCTGCCGAAGCATGAGGAATAGCATAATGCACGTGAAGCAGATCCAGTTTTTCATTCTTCACAACATCCACCATTTTACTCGCCAGTGCCAATTCATATGGAGGGTACTCAAACAAGGGATACGATTGAATGGAAACTTCGTGATAAAACAAGTTCTCGTTTAAGAAGTCTAATCGATGGGGTTGAGAATAGGTTATGAAGTGAACCTTATG
>ERZ795059.1669-NODE-1669-length-24448-cov-14.822490_pt1 | contig 24448 bp, 25 predicted proteins | sample MGYA00375143_ERZ795059 | MGnify/ENA primary metagenome ERZ795059 (study PRJEB30188, sample SAMN05720168) | activated sludge metagenome | isolation source: Anaerobic digester | place: USA | collected 2015-01-07 ... | reverse complement strand
CCAGGCCGCGCAGCGTGGCGCCGTTGCTCGGCAGGTTGTCGCAGGACAGCAGCGTCACCGGGCCGAGACCGCGCGCGCGCCGCCGTGCCAGGCCGTGCACCAGGAAGCCCAGCGTCGTGCGCGGCGCCGCGGGGTGCGCGAGATCGTGTGCGATGGCGGGGTCGTCGTGCTTGAGCGCACCGCTTGCCGGATCGTGGTGGTAGCCCTTCTCGGTAACGGTCAGGCTGACGATGCGCGTGGCCGGTGCGGCGATGGCCTCCAGCACGGCCTGCGGTTTCTCCGGCGCGACCAGCACACCGAGCAGCGAATGCAGTGTCTCGCGACACTCGCGCGGCTTGCCCTGCGCATCCGCGTCGCGCAGCGCGAGGATGTAGTCGAAGCCCTGCGGCGCCAGCGCGTCGCGCACGTCCGCATGGCGCAGCGACACGCCGAGCACGCCCCAGTGGCGCTCGCCGCTGACCGCCATCGCAGCCTCGGTGGCGGGGATCAGGTGCGCGCGTGCGAAGGCGCCCAGCCCGAGATGCACGATGCCGGCCGTGAGGCCGGCCTTGTCGATCGTTGCACTCACCAGTGCCACAGCGTGCCGTCGTGCTGCTGCCGGTTCACCGGCAGGTAGGCGCGCTGGTAGGGGTACTTCGCGGCCAGCGCCTCGTCGATCTCGACGCCGTGGCCGGGCGTCTCGCCGGGGTGCAGGAAACCGTCCTCGAAGGTGTACGCGTGCGGGAACACCGCATCCGTCTCGTCGGTGTGGCGCATGTACTCCTGGATGCCGAAGTTCGGCACCCACAGGTCGAAGTGCAGCGCCGCGCCCATGCACACCGGCGAGAGGTCCGTCGCGCCGTGGCTGCCGGTGCGCACCTGGTACATCGCCGCCAGGTCGGCGATGCGCCGCAGGTGGGTGATGCCGCCGGCATGCACGACGGTCGCGCGGATGTAGTCGATCAGCTGGTTCTGGATCAGGTCCTTGCAGTCCCAGATGGTGTTGAAGACCTCGCCCACCGCCAGCGGCGTGGTGGTGTGCTGGCGGATCAGGCGGAAGGCCTCCTGGTTCTCCGCGGGCGTGGCATCTTCCATCCAGAACAGGCGGTGGGGCTCCAGGTCCTTGCCCAGGCGCGCCGCCTCGATCGGCGTCAGGCGGTGGTGCACGTCGTGCAGCAGGTGGATGTCCGGCCCGACCGCGGCGCGCACCGCGTCGAACAATTGCGGCGTGTGGCGCAGGTACTTCTCGGTCGACCAGTCGTGCTCGCTCGGCAGGTCGGCGTCGGCCGGCTCGTAGAACATCGTGCCGCGGCCCACGCCGTAGACCTTCTCCAGCCCCGGCACGCCGCTTTGCGCGCGGATCGCCTTGTAGCCTTCTTCCTTGTAGCGCAGCACCTCGTCGACGGTCTGTTCGATGTCGCGGCCGTTGGCATGGCCGTAGACCATCACGCCGCTGCGGCTGGCGCCGCCGAGCAGCTGGTACAGCGGCATGCCGGCGGCCTTGGCCTTCAGGTCCCACAGCGCGGTGTCGACGGCGGCGATGGCGCTCATCGTCACCGGCCCGCGCCGCCAGTAGGCGCCGCGGTAGAGGTATTGCCAGATGTCCTCGATCTGGTGCGCGTCGCGGCCGATCAGGCAGGGGATGACGTGGTCCGTCAGGTAGCTGGCCACCGCGAGCTCGCGGCCGTTGAGCGTGGCGTCGCCCAGGCCGGTGAGGCCCTGGTCGGTTTCGATCTTCAGGGTGACGAAGTTGCGCCCGGGGCAGCAGACGATGACACGCGCGGCGGTGATCTTCATCAGTGGGCAGTGGTCAAGTGGTCAGGCCAATTCTGCGGGCCTGCACCTGCGCCTCCCATTCGCGTTTTCCTCTATCGCAACTGTCGTGCGAGCGCCTCGAGCTGGTCGATGCAGAGGTTCCAGCCTTCGAAGAAGCCCAGCTCCTCGTGGCGAGCCCGCGTCGCTTCATCCGGGTGCATCACCGTGGCGGTGTAGCGCGTGCCGTCCGCCTCGTCGGCCATGGTGATGATGGCGGTGAAGGCCATCCAGGGCGTGCCCGGCCGCCAGCCGCCGACCAACTGCGAGGTGAAGGCGATCCGGGCGCCGGGCACGATCTCGAGGAAGCAGCCCGGGTTGTCGCTGGTGCCGCCGTCCGGCCCCTGCATGAAGGTGTGGAAGTCGCCGCCGGCGCGCAGGTCGAAGGCCTTGACCTGCGTGGCCCAGGGCTTCGGGCACCACCAGTCCTGCAGCAACGCGGGCTCCGTCCAGGCCCGCCACAGTGCGGCGCGCGGCGCCTTCAACAGGCGGGAGATCACGAGGTCGTTCGGCATGGTGTCGCCTCAGCGCAGCGGAATCGGTGTGCCGCGATCCACCGGTACGGCGGTCACGCTGTTCTGCGGCGAGCCCTCGATGACGCGGTCGGAGTAGGTCAGGTAGACCAGCGTGTTGCGCGGCCGGTCGACCATGCGCACCACGCGCAGCTTCTTGAAGACCAGCGAGATGCGCTCGCTGAACATCTCGTCCTGCTGGCGCAGCGGCTTGGGGAAGCTGATCGGGCCGGTCTGGCGGCAGGCGATCGAGGCTTCGGCCTTGTCCTCGGCCAGGCCCAGGCCTCCCTTGATGCCGCCGGTCTTGGCGCGCGACACGTAGCAGGTGACCCCGGCCACGTCGGGGTCGTCGTAGGCGTCGACGACGATCTTGTGGTCGGGGCCGATCCACTTGAACACCGTGTCGACCTCGCCGACCGATTCGGCTCGCGCGCACGCGGCGCAACTGGCCAGCGCCAGGGCGGCAATCAAGGACTTCGTCATCTCGGGCTCCATGGCTATGGAGCCGAGCGTACCCGAGGCCGGTTCAGGCTGCAGCGACGCGGCTCAGACGATCGAGCGCGCCAGGGCGACCAGCACGAAGGCGCTGGCGATGCACAGCACCAGCGCCCAGTTCGGCAGGTATCCCTTGGGCGTGGGCGTCGGGCGGTGACGAATCTTGTCGCTCATGTGGCTTCCGGTCACTGCGCGAGCCGCTAAACGGCACTTTCGCGGGTGAAACGGTCAGGATTGGTGTGAATGAAGCCCCATGTGCGAACTTCGTGCCAGCGCCGGCGCCATCTCAGCGGCGTGAAGAATTCCCGTAGAACGGTTCGCGCGCCGGCTCCTCGTCAAGGTAGTGGCGGTAGAAGTTCTTCACCTGCGGGAACACCTCGCGGCGCAGCCAGCGCCGGTGGTTCTCGGCATCGGTGCGCGGCTTCGACAGCGCCTGCGCGAGCTTCTCCAGGGTCTCGTCACGGTCGATGCGGGTGAAGCGACCGTTCTCGCAGACGAGCTCGCCGCCGACCATCACCGCGGCCACGTGCTGCGTCTTGGCGCGCTGGATCAGCGCGTCCAGCGGCGGGATGTCGTCGTCCTGGTACGGGTACATGGCGCGGTCGAAGTCGATCACCACGGCATCGAAGTAGCGGCCCGCATCGAGCCGGCCGATCTCGGCGCCGAAGGCCGTGGTCTTCGCGCCGTGTTCGGTGGCCATGCGCAGCACCTGCGGGCAACTGGGCACCTCGTCGTCGTCCAGCCCGGGCACGCGGTGCACGTTCAGCGCCAGGCGCAGCTCCTGCAGCATGTCGCGGTCGTCGTTGAGGCCGGCCTCGTCCAGGCCCATGCCCACGGTGATGCCGCGCTTCTCGTACTCCATCAGCGGCAGCAGGCCGCTGCGCAGGCGGAAGTTGCTGCTGCAGTTGTGGCAGATGCAGGTGCCGGTGTGGGCTGCCAGCTCGATGTCCTCCTCGGTCAGCCAGACGCCGTGGCCGAGCGTGAGCTTCGGGCCGAGCAGGCCGAGCTTGTGCAGGTGCTTGACGGCGGTGGTGCCGGTGCGGCGCTTCGCGTAGGCCTTCTGCATCGCCGTCTCGAGCAGGTGCATGTGCATCGGCACGCCGGCGGCATCGGCCTTTTCCTTCATCGCCAGCAGGCCGTCGTCGCTGACCCAGTGCAGGTTGGCCGGGGCGAGCTGCATGCGCGTGAGCTCGGAGCGGTTCTCGGCCACCAGGTCGTCGAACAGCTGCATGAAGTCGGCGAACGGCATCGCCTGCGCCTTCAGGTGCGCCGCCATCGCCGCGCCGACGTCCGGCGGCAGGCGGGCGCAGAAATCCTCGTCGGCCTCGTAGACGAAGCGGTTCTGCTCGCGCACCGCGAAGCAGTAGGACGCGCGCATGCCGATGTCGCGGTAGGCGTTGAGCACCGCCGACGCCGTGCCGTGCACGTGGCTGTAGGGCCCGCGCATCCAGCCGTGGATGTGCTGCACCGTGGTCACGCCGGAGGCCAGCATCTCGAAGGCCGAATAGAGCGTGTCGAGGTAGGGGTCGATGTCGCGCGCCGACAGCCGGCTGGCGAACCACAGCTCCAGCGCGTAGTCGGGCGAGCCCAGCTGCAGCGGCGTCATGCCCACGTGGTGGTGGCTGTTGACGAAGCCCGGCAGCATCATGTGCTGCGGGTAGCGCGTTTCCGTCGCTCCGGGGTAGTCGGCGCGCATCTGCGCGGCCGGGCCGACCGCGATCACGCGGCCGTTCTCGTGGGCGAGGGCGGCGTCGCTGTGGATGACGGGCGTGTGCCGATCGGCCACGCCGGTGACGATCCAGCGGGCGGAGACGAGGGAGACGGTCATCGGGTTTCCTGTTCGAGGAAGGCGCGGTCGACTTCGTCGGCCAGCAGCTCGGTGAGCTGGCGGTGCAGGTCGACCATGCGCGGGTCATGGGGGTTGCGCGGGCGCGGCAGGGCGACACTGACCTCGTGCTTGACGCGCCCGGGCCGGGCGGTGAAGACGACGATGCGGTCGGCCAGCGCCAGCGCCTCGTCGATCGAATGCGTCACCAGCAGCACGCTGGCGCCGCTGGCACGCCACACCTCGAGCAGGTGGCCCTGCATGCGCGCGCGGGTCTGCACGTCGAGCGCGGCGAAAGGCTCGTCCATCAGCAGCACCTTGGGCTTCATCGCCAGCGCGCGGGCCAGCGCGACGCGCTGGCGCATGCCGCCGGAAAGTTCGTGCGGCCGCCGCTGGCCCATGTCGCCCAGGCCGACCTGGCGCAGCAGCGCCTGCGCGCGGCTGTCGCGCTCGGGCTGTTCCACGCCCTGCAGACGCAGCCCGAGGGCGACGTTGTCGAGCACGGTCAGCCAGGGGTACAGCGAGGCTTCCTGGAAGATCATGCTGCGCTCGGGCGCCGGGCCGGCGACGCGGACGCCGTCGCACAGCAGCTCGCCGGCGCTGGGCTGCTCCAGGCCGGCCAGCAGGTACAGCAGGCTGCTCTTGCCGCAGCCCGAGGGTCCGAGCAGGACGACGAACTCGCCTTGCCCGACCTGCAGCGACAGCGAATCGACGGCGGTGACCGCGCCGGGCTCGCCCTCGTTCCAGATCTTGGTGACGCGGTTCAGTTGAATGGCGCTGCCCATCACAGTCCTCCCGCGGCAGCCGACGGGCCCACCCACCACAGCACGCGGCGCTGCACCCATCGCAGCGCCTGGTCGAAGGCAAAGCCGGCCAGGCCGATCAGCGTCATCGTGAAGAACACCAGGCTGGCGTTGAAGGTGTTGCGCGCCATCATCACCACCTGGCCGAGGCCGGAGCCCACGCCGACGGCTTCGGCGATCAGCACCACCATCCAGGCGGCGAACAGGTTCAGCCGCAGCGTCACGAACAGGCCGGGCAGGATCGCCGGCAGGATGACGTGGCGGAACAGCTGCCGCTTGCTCGCACCCATGATGCGCGCCACTTGCAGGTAGCTCGCCGGCACCGCGTCGATCTGCGACAGCGTGGACAGCACCATCACGAAGAACACCGAGATGAAGACGAGGAACACCGCCGGCGGGTTGCCGATGCCGAACATGAACACCGCCACCGGCAGCCAGGCCACCGGTGAGATCGGCGCGAGCAGCGTGATGGTGGGCAGCGTCAGCTTGCCGAACACGCCGAAGTAGCGGATGCCCACGCCCACCGCCAGGGAGAGCACGAAGCCCAGCGCCAGCCCCGCCGTTACGCGCATCGAGGACCAGGCGATCACGCCGAGCACCGAGCCGAGGCTGCCGCCCGACGACAGCGCGCCGGCGCGGTCGCCGTTCGGGTCGAAGAAGCGGAACTGGTCGGCCAGGTTGGCCAGGAACAGGTGCGGCGGGGGCAGCAGCAGCGGGTCGGCCCAGCCGCGCCACCACGCGAACTCCCACATCCCGACGAACAACCCGACCGACGCGCAGGCCCACAACGCGGCACGCAGCCGCACGAGCAGCGCCGAAGGGCGCTGCCGCACGGAGGTGGCCGAAGAAGAGGCCACGGACAAGCCCGGCTCCACCATGGCAGGAACGGCAGCCATGGCGCGCCTCAGGCTGCCTTGAGCTTGAGCGAGTCGTACAGCGGCTTGTTCTCCTTGATCACCTGCTCGATCAGGCTCCAGTCGAGCGCGCTGGCCGGCATGGGTTTCTTCACGTAGCCCATCTCCAGCATCGACTGGCCGCGGTCGGCGAAGAACTTGGCGTTGTGCCGCTGGTCGATCATCACCGGCTGCTTGCTCTGCGCCAGCGTGGCGGCCTCCAGCGTGGTCTTGTAGTAGGTGCCCACGGTGTCCTTCAGCGCCGAGGCCGGGTCTTTCTCGGCCTGGCTCTGCGCGACGAACATCGCCTTGATGACGGCCTTGATGGCCTGCGGGTTCTTCTCGATCAGCGGGATGCGCGCGGCGAGCACGCAGTCGGCGTAGTTGCGGCCGTAGACGTCGCGCCCGTCGGTCAGCACGGTGGCGCCCTTGCGCGACGTGAGGCACTGCGTGGCGTAGGGCTCGATGTGGCAGACCGCGTCGATGCCGCCGTTGATGAAGGCCGCGGCCAGCTCGGGCGAGGTGTTGAAGTAGGCCATCTTGACGTCCTTGAACGACATGCCGGCCTTCTTCAGGTAGTCGAAGGGCAGCACCTCCAGCGTGTCGGCCTGGAAGGTGCCGATGGTCTTTCCCTTCAGGTCGGCAGCGGTCTTGATGCCGTCGCGGCCGATCAGGATGCAGCCCTCGACGCCGGCCCCTGCGACCATGCGCACCGGGGCGCCGGCGTCCACCAGGGTGAGGAAGTTGGAGTAGGGGATCACCGAGATGTCGACCTGGCCGGAGCCGAACAGCGTGACGACATCGGTGGTGGTGGGCGTGACGACGAAGTCGAGCTCGACGCCGTCGGCCTTGGCCAGCTCACGCTTCTTCGCGAGGAAGATGCCCAGGTTGCACAGGCCCGCGCCGTGCGTGGCCTTGAGGGTGGTGGCCGCTGCCGCGTCCGTCGCGCCCAGCGCGGCGGCGAGCCCCGCGGGCAGGGCCACCGACACGGCGGTGGCCGACGAGGATTTGAGGAATCCCCGGCGGGACAGGGAGGTCAGTTGGGAATGGGTGTTGCCATGGCGCTCGCACATCGTCTCGACTCCTGAAGCCAGGTGCCTGCGAGCCACGCAAGAAATGGGACGAACCCGTTGGCCGACTCATTCTGCGAGCACGCACGCACTGAGTTCGGCACGCCAACCGGAAAGTGGCGGAGGCCGCCACTGCGCTTGGAATCGACAATGCATAGGCCGTGCCATGCGCCTTGCCCAGGGCGGCGGGCAGGCGCCCTGTCCGGCGCGGTGCGGCCGCTGGCCGGGCTGGTGCGTGAATCGCCCCGAGATGGTGTGCGGGCGCGGCGCGGCGCGCCGCCGCTCAGATCACCTTGCCGTCGCTGGGCACCAGCTCGCAGCCGGTGATTCGCCAGGCACCCTTGTGGCGCTCGAGCTGGTAGACGGCCACCCACAGCGTGCCCTCGCCATCGGCCATCTCGACGGCCTGGATGACCGTGCGGCCGTTGGCTTCGGGCTTCAGGAAGCCCACCGACGCCGGCCGGTAGACCACCGGGTAACCCTCGCGCACCATCTCGAGAAAGCGCTGCGGCGTGCCGAACATCTCTCGGATGCCGGGGGCCGCGTAGGAGAAGGCGCGTCGCGCGTCGTCGGCAGCGAAGGCCGCGAGCTGGGCCTGGATGACCGCGCGCACCTTCTGCGCGTCGGCCCGGGAGACGCCGGCGGCCTGGGCCGACAGCGCCATGGCGAGGCCGAGCGCGGCGATGGCGCGGATCAGGGAACGAAGTGCTCGCGGCATGGTGGGCCCCCAGCGGATACGGCTTCACCATCGTCGCGCAGCCACCGGGCCCTGTCCAGCAACAGGGTGTGTCTGGCGCGGCGCGCTACATCACGGCGCCGAGCTGCCAGGGCACGAACTCGCTCTGGCCGTAGCCGTGCCCCTCGCTCTTGGTCTGGCGGCCGGAGGCCGTGTCGAGCATCAGCCGGAAGATGCGCTCGCCCAGTTCGTCGATGCTGGCCGTGCCGTCGACCACCTCGCCGCAGTTGATGTCGATGTCGTCTTCCTGCTTGATCCACAGCGCCGTGTTGGTGCTCAGCTTCAGCGAAGGCGAGGGCGCGCAGCCGTAGGCCGAGCCGCGCCCGGTGGTGAAGCAGATCAGGTTGGCGCCGCCGGCCACCTGCCCCGTGGCCGACACCGGGTCGTAGCCCGGCGTGTCCATGAAGACCAGGCCCTTGGCGCTGACCGCCTGTGCGTACTCGTAGACCTCGACGAGATTGGTCGTGCCGCTCTTGGCGATCGCGCCCAGGCTCTTCTCGAGGATGGTGGTCAGGCCGCCGGCCTTGTTGCCGGCCGAGGGGTTGTTGTCCATCTCGCCGCCGTTGCGCGCGCAATAGTCTTCCCACCACTTCAGGCGCGCGACCAGCTTGTCGGCCACTTGCTGCGACACGGCTCGCCGCGTCAGCAGGTGTTCGCCGCCGTAGACCTCGGGCGATTCGGACAGGATGGCCGTGCCGCCGTGGCGCACCAGGCGATCCACCGCGGCACCCAGCGCCGGGTTGGCGCTGATGCCGGAGTAGCCGTCGGAGCCGCCGCACTGCAGGCCCACGGTGATGTGGCTGGCCGGCACCGGCTGGCGCTGCACGCGGTTGGCCTCCTCCAGCATCCACTCGATCAACTCGATGCCCTTGGCCACCGTCTTCTTCGTGCCGCCGCTGTCCTGGATGCTGAAGGTCTGCAGGTGCGAGCCCTCCTGCAGGCCCTCCTGCTCGAGCAGGCCGGAGATCTGGTTGGTCTCGCAGCCCAGGCCGACCATCAGCACGCCGGCGAAGTTGGCGTGGCGCGCATAGCCGCCCAGCGTGCGGCGCAGGATCTGCAGCGGTTCGCCGTCGCTGGCCGTCGCGCAGCCCGCGCCATGCGTCAGCGCGACCACGCCGTCGACGTTCGGGAAACGCTCCAGCGCGCGCGGGTTGACGTCGCGGCGGAAGTGGTCGGCGATGGCGCGCGCGGCGGTGGCCGAGCAGTTCACCGAAGTCAGCACGCCGAGGTAGTTGCGCGTGGCCACGCGCCCGTCGGGCCGCACGATGCCCATGAAACTGGCTGGCTCGGCCGCGTACGCGGTCGGCTGCACGCTGGTGCCCACCGCGTAGTCGCGCGCGAAGCTGGCGAACTCCAGGTTGTGCGTGTGCACGTGCTGGCCCGGCGCGATGTCGATCCTGGCAGTGCCGATGATCTGGTTGTAGCGCCGCACCGGTTGCCCGGCGCGGATCGGCCTCACCGCGACCTTGTGGCCGGGCGGGATCAGCCCGGCCACCGTGACGCCTTCGCTGTCCAGCCGCGTGCCGCCGACCAGCTGCTGCCGGGCGATGACGACGTCGTCGGCGGCGTGGATGCGAATGACGGGGTTCATGCCGTCACCCGTCGATGATGGCCGGGTCCCAGGCGTGCACGCTCTGCTGCTGCACGCCGAGCTTCTCGATGCCCAGGCGGATGGTGTCGCCGGCCTTCAGGTACACCGGGCTCGGCTTCACGCCCATGCCCACGCCCGGCGGCGTGCCGGTGGAGATCAGGTCGCCGGGGTACAGCGTCATGAAGCGGCTGACGTAGCTCACCAGCTGCGCCACGCCGAAGATCATCGTCTTCGTGCTGCCGTTCTGGAAGCGGTGGCCGTTGACCTCGAGGAACATCGTCAGGTTCTGCGGGTCGCCGACCTCGTCGCTGGTGACCAGCCACGGGCCGACGGGGCCGAAGGTGTCGCAGCCCTTGCCCTTGTCCCAGGTGCCGCCGCGCTCGATCTGGTACTCGCGTTCCGACACGTCGTTGATGACGCAGTAGCCGGCCACGTGGCTGAGCGCCTCGGCCTCCGACACGTAGCGCGCCTTGCTGCCGATGACCACGCCGAGCTCGACCTCCCAGTCGCTCTTCACCGAGCCCTGCGGCAGCACCACCGGATCGTTCGGGCCGACGCGGGCGCTGATCGGCTTCATGAACAGGATCGGCTCCTTCGGGATCGGCAGGTTCGATTCGGCCGCGTGGTCGGCGTAGTTCAGGCCGATGCACAGGAACTTCTCGCAGCCGCTCCACGGCGGCGCGATGCGCCCGGGCTTCTCGACCAGCGGCAGCGTCGTCGGGTCGAGTGCGCGCAGGCGGTCCAGCCCCTTGGGCGTGAGCGTGTGCGCGGTGATGTCGGCGAGCACGCCGGACAGGTCGCGCACCTGGCCCTGCGCGTCGACGAGGGCGGGTTTCTCGGCGCCTTTCGCGCCATATCGCATCAGCTTCATTTCAGTTCTCTCTGCAGAGGTGGGAGGATTCGGCGCCGGGCCGCCCCAAGCCGAATCGCGCCCCCTTGGGGGCAAGAGCGAAGCGACCGGGGGGCCGACATCAATTGGACCAGCCGCCGTCGATGACCTGGGCGGTGCCGGTGGTGAAAGACGATTCGTCGCTCGCAAGATACACCGCCAGCGCGGCGATTTCTTCCACGCGGCCGAGTCGGCCCATGGGCTGGCGGGAGATGAACGCGGCTTCGACCTGCGCCAGCGTCTGGCCGCTCGCCTTGGCCTGCGCCGCGATGCGGTCGCGCAGCGAGGGCGACTCCACCGTGCCCGGGCAGATGGCGTTGCAGCGCACGCCCTTCGTGATGAAGTCGGCGGCCACCGCCTTGGTCAGGCCGATCACCGCCGCCTTGGTGGTGCCGTAGACGAAGCGGTTCGGCGCACCCTTGATGCTGCCGGCCACCGAGGCCACGTTGATGATCGAGCCGCTGCCCTTGGCGAGCATGCCGGGCACGAAGGCCTTGATGGTGCGGAATTGCGATCGCACGTTGAGGTCGAAGGCGAAGGCCCATTCTTCCTCGGTGCAGTCGAGCACCGAGCCGGCATGCACGAAGCCGGCGCCGTTGAAGAGGATGTCGACCGCACCGGCTTCCCTGGCCGCGGCGGTGATCGCCGCCGGGTCGAGCACGTCGAGCCGGCGCACGCTGAAGCCGGGGCGGCCCTTGAGCTCGGCGAGCAGCGCCTCATTGAGGTCGGTGGCGATCACCGACGCGCCTTCGCGCACGAAGGCCTCGGCGACGGCGCGGCCGATGCCTTGCCCGGCGGCGGTGACGAAGGCCGTCTTGCCGGCCAGTCGTTGGGTCATGGTCTTCTCCTGGGTCGAAAGGGAATGCGAGTCGGGCTCACAGGCCCATCATGCGCGGCAGCCACATCGAGATCGAGGGCACGTAGGTCAGCACGATCAGGCTGCCCAGCAGCGGGACGAGCCACGGCAGGATGGCCATCGTGGTGCGTTCGACGCTGAGCTTGGCCACCCGCGCCAGCACGAACAGCACCATGCCCATGGGCGGGTGCAGCAGGCCGATCATCAGGTTGAGCACCATGATCAGGCCGAAGTGCACCGGGTCGACGCCCAGCTGGCGGGCGATGGGCAGCAGGATGGGCACGAGGATGGTGATGGCGGCCGTGGGCTCGAGGAAGCAGCCGACGAACAGCATCAGCAGGTTGGCCATCAGCAGGAACAGCCACGGCTCCTTGGTCACCGCCAGCACCCAGGCGGCGATCTGCGCGGTGACGCCGGTGGCGGTGAGCATCCAGCCGAAGATCGACGCGGCGGCGACGATGAACATCACCGTGGCGGTGGTCTCGACCGTGTCGAGGCAGACCTTGACGAACATCTTCCAGCGCATCGTGCGGTACCAGGCCAGGCCCAGCACCATCGACCACACGCAGGCGGCGATGGCGCCTTCGGTGGGCGTGAACAGCCCGGTGGTCATGCCGCCGATCAGCAGCACCGGCGTCATGATCGGCAGCACCGCCTGGAAGCCGAAGTAGCGGTCGGCGGCGAACAGCACCACCAGCGCCACCGCCACGGTGAACTGCGGCTGCATGCCGGCCTGCACCAGGCCCCACACCGCCAGCGGCCAGCCGACCACCACCGCCAACTCGATCAGCGCCTTGCCGAAGCGCGAGCCGGAGAACTTGATGTCGCCGCCCCAGCCGTTCTTGTGCGCGAAGTAGGCCACCGTGATCATCATCAGCAGCGCCATCATCACGCCGGGCAGGATGCCGGCGAGAAACAGCGCGCCGACCGACACGTTGGCCATCATCGCGTAGATGACGAAGGGCAGCGAGGGCGGGATGATCGGGCCGAGCGTGGCCGACGCCGCCGTCACGCCGACGGCGAACTCGGTGGCGTAGCCGTGGTCCTTCATCGCCTTGATCTCGATGGTGCCCAGGCCGGCGGCATCGGCGATGGCAGTGCCGCTCATGCCGGCGAAGATCACCGAGCCGACCACGTTGACGTGGCCCAGGCCGCCCTTGAGCCAGCCCACCAGCGCCAGCGCGAAGTTGTAGATGCGGTTGGTGATGCCGGCGTTGTTCATCAGGTTGCCGGCCAGGATGAAGAAGGGCACCGCCAGCAGCGGGAAGCTGTCGATGCCGCCGATCATTCGGTGCACCACCGTCAGCGCCGGCTGGTTGCCCGAGACCAGGATGTAGATCAGCGAGGAACCGGCCATCGCGATGGCCACCGGCAGGCCGCTGGCCATCAGAAGCAGGAAGATGATCTTCAGCATGGTGGCTGCGCCCGCACGGCCGCCCGAAGGGCGCGGCGCGCCCCCTCGGGGGGCCGCGAGCGAGGTGAGCTTGGGGGTCTCATGTCAGCGGTCTTCCATCGTCGTCTCGGGCCGCTCGAGCACGCTGTAGCCGCGCTGCAGGTGCACCTTCATCACCCACGCCGAGCGCAGCGTCATCATCGCCAGGCCGAACAGGCACACGCCGTAGACGATGTTCATCGGCAGGTCGATGATCGTCATCTGGTAGCTGCCCATCTTCTGCATCATCTGCGCCGTCAGCACCACCATGGCGGCGAAGAACGCGATGCGCAGCACGTCGACCACCATGGACATCGCGCGGCACAGCGGCGCCGGCAGGTAGCGGTACAGCAGGTCGACCTGGATGTGGTTGTTCTTCGCCACGCCGATCGACGCGCCCACGAACACGGTGCCGATCAGCAGGTAGCGGGCGATCTCCTCGGTCCAGGAGGCCGAGTTGTTGAGCGCGTAGCGGGTGAAGAACTGGTAGAACACCACCGCGCCGAGCGCCCAGAAGATCGCCAGCGACACCCAGCCCTCGATGGTGGTGTGCGACAGGTCGACGGCTTCGTCCGTGGCGTGGAACTCGCCGTCGTCCCCCATCACCTTGGGCAGGGCATCGAGGTCCATGTCAGGCCTCCCGCCGGGCCGCCCCAAGGGAGGCATGCGCCCCCTCGGGGGGCCGCGAACGAAGTGAGCGCGGGGGCTTCATGTCACTTGATCGAGACGATGCGGTCGTAGTCCTTGCGCTCGTAGCCGAGCGATTCGACGGACTTGTTCTTCAGCACCGCGTCGACGAAGCTCTGGCGGTTGATCTGGTGCACGCCCAGGCCCTTCTTCTTGAACTCGTCGACGAGTTCCGCCTCGCGCTTCTTGATCTGCGCCGTGGCCCGTGCCGCGGCCTCCTGCGTGACCTCGGTGAACATCTTCTTCTCGGCGTCGGACAGCGTGTTCCACACGTGCGGCGCGATCTGCGTGGTCAGGCCGTCGACGATGTGGCCGGTCAGCATGATGTGCTTCTGCACCTCGTAGAACTTCTTCGCCTCGATGGTGGTCAGCGGGTTCTCCTGCGCGTCCACCGTGCCGTTCTGCAGCGCCAGGTAGACCTCGGCGAAGGCGATCGGCGTCGGGTTGGCGCCGCAGGCCTCGGGCGTGGCTCGGTAGGCGGGCACGTCGGGCACGCGGATCTTGATGCCCTTCATGCCGGCGCAGTCGGTGAACGGCTTCTGCGCCGTCGTGTGGCGTGCGCCGTAGTAGGTGTAGGCGGTGATCTGGATGCCGGTCTTGGCGCGGTAGCCCTCGACCATCTCCTTGAACACGTCGCTCTTGCTGTAGGCGATCAGGTGGTCGCCGTCGCGGAAGATGAACGGGTAGTAGGCGATCCCCAGCCGCGGGTAGCTGCGTGCGGCGAACGAGGTGCCGCTGATGATCATGTCGACCGTGCCGAGCGTCATGCCCTGGTTGATGTCGGTCTCCTTGCCCAGCGACGAGGCGGGGAAGACCTGGATGTCGAACTTGCCGTTGCTGCGCTTCTTGATCTCGCCGGCCGCCCACACCGATTCGGTGTGGTACGGCTCGCTGGTCTCGTAGACGTGCGCCCACTTGAGCTGCTTGGTCTGCGCGAAGGCACCGCCGGCGGCGGCGAGGGTGAGGGTGGCCAGCAGGCCCTTCCAAACGAGTTTCATGGTCTGTCTCCTGGGGGGTTGAACGCTCTGGCGGCGTGTGGCGGGTGAATGAGTGAAGTCTCAGTCGCAGACCAGCTGCACCTTGGTGCTGCGGCTGCGGTCGGCGGCAAGTGCGAAGGCTTCGGCGGCGCGCGACAGCGGCAGCTGGGCCGACAGCAGCGGCCGCACGTCGACGCGGCGCGTGCGCAGGTACTGCACGGCCCAGTCGAAGGCATGCGCGGCGCGGAAGGCGCCGACGTAGTCGAGCTCGCGCGCCATGATGCTGTTGGCCGGGAACTGCACGCCTTCGGCCGGCAGCGTGCCGACCTGCACGATGCGACCGCCGCGGCGCGTGGCCGCGAGACAGGTGGCCAGTGCAGCCGGGCTGCCGGCGGCCTCGATCGAGATGTCGGCGATGTCGGCCAGCGACGCAGCGTCAACCTGGTCGCTGCGGATCAGGCGGTCGGCGCCGACCTGTTGAGCGATGGCCAGCGGCCGTTCGGCGATGTCGCAGACCATGACCTGCGCAGCGCCCGCCAGCCGCGCCGCGATCACGCACATGCTGCCGATCGTGCCGCCGCCGGTGATCAGCACCGTCTTGCCGGTGAGCACGCCGGCGCGGTGCACCGCATGCAGGCCGATCGACAGCGGCTCGGCGCAGGCCAGCTCGCCCAGCGAGATGTCTTCGTGCACCGGCGTGAGCTGGGCCTGCCCGAGCACGAAGCGCTCGCGGAACAGGCCCTGCGCATGCGGGAACACGCTGGCGCTGCCGAGGAAGAACATGCGCCGGCACAGGTTGAAGCGCCCGCCCAGGCAGTAGTCGCACTGGCCGCAGGCGTGCGACGGGTTCACCGCCACCTTGTCGCCGGGCTTGACGCGCGTGACCGCTGAACCGACGCGCAGGACGATGCCCGAGGCCTCGTGCCCCGGGATCAGCGGCTCGCGCAGCACGAAGGCACCGACGCGGCCGTGGCCGAAGTAGTGCAGGTCGGAGCCGCAGATGCCGCCGGCACCCAGGCGCATCTCGACCTCGTGCTCGCCGAGCGCGGCGTCGGCAACCTCGTCGAGCCGCAGGTCCTTCGCGGCGTGGATGCGGCAGGCCAGCGTCATCGTGTCACCTTCCTCTTGCGGACTGCCGGCCTGGCGGGTGTTTCGCTCTCGGCCTGCCAACCCGCCATGAAGCGGTCGTGTGAATTCGCCAGGTGGCGCGCCATGGCCTCGCGTGCGCCTTGCGGCGACTGATGGGCGATCGCGTCGACCACGGCGCGGTGCTCTTCGATGGCGTCGGCCCAGCTGTGCGCCGTCTCGAAGTGGCTGCCGAGCTGCTCGAACAGCGGGTTGTGGCGCTCGTCGAACAGCTCGCTGACCACCCGCAGCAGCACCGAGTTCTCGCAGGCCTCGGCGATTCGCGTGTGGAACAGCCGGTCGCCCTCGGTGGGCGTGTGGCTGGCCGCAGCCTCCTGCTGCATCACTTCGATGGCCTCGCGCAGGCCGGCGACCTGCGGCCTGCGCATGTGCAGCGCGGCGTAGGCGGCCAGCTCGCTCTCGATGAGCTGGCGCGCGCGGATCGTCTCCAGCGGGCTCTCGGCTTCGTGCGTCGGCGCTGCGCTGCGCGTGCTCGGGTCGGCGGCGCGCACGTAGATGCCCGAGCCCATGCGCACCTCGACGCGGCCTTCCACCTCGAGGGCGATCAGCGCCTCGCGCACCGAGGGGCGCGACACGCCGAGCTGCACCGCGAGATCTCGCTCGGGCGGCAGCCGCGCACCGGCCGGAAACTCGCCGCCGTCGATCAGCACGCGCAGCTGGTCGGCGATCTGGCGGTACAGGCGGCGGGGCTCGATGGTCTGCAGCGGCATCGGGGAGGAAAATGCAGGCGGTCAAGTGGCCTGACCAATTGATGAAGGATAGGGCCGGCCGCGCCGCGCCTCAACGCCGGGATTACCCGGGTGGACCGGCGCCGAATGCATGTATCGAAACACCCTAGGGGGCCGCGGATGGGGCTCCGTCAGAATCCCTGTTGGTCCATGGAGAGCGAGAGATGGAAAAGACCTGGTTGAAGCAGTACCCCGCGGGCGTGCCGGCGAACATCGACGTCGAGCAGTACCCTTCGCTGGTGGCGCTGCTCGAGGAGAGCCTGAAGCGCTACGCCTCGCTGCCGGCCTACAAGTTCATGGGCAAGGCCATCAGCTTCGCGCAGGTCGACGAGGCCTCGCGCGCGCTGGCCGCGTACCTGCAGTCGCTGGGCCTGGCCAAGGGCGACCGCGTGGCGATCATGATGCCCAACGTGCCGCAGTACCCGGTGGCGGTGGCCGCCATCCTGCGCGCCGGCTACGTGGTGGTGAACGTCAACCCGCTGTACACGCCGCGCGAGCTCGAGCACCAGCTGAAGGACTCGGGCGCCAAGGTCATGCTGATGGTCGAGAACTTCGCCACCACCATGCAGCAGGTCATCAACGCGGTGCCGACCAAGAAGGTCATCGTCACCGCGCTGGGCGACATGCTGGGCTTCCCCAAGTCGCTGATCGTCAACTACGTGGTGCGCAAGGTGAAGAAGATGGTGCCGGCCTTCGATCTGCCGGGCGCCGTGAAATTCAACGACGCGCTCTCGCAGGGCCGCGGCAAGACCTTCAAGCCCGCGCAGGTGGGCCCCGACGACATCGCGGTGCTGCAGTACACCGGCGGCACCACCGGCGTGAGCAAGGGAGCGGTGCTGCTGCATCGCAACCTCGTCGCCAACATCCTGCAGGCCGAGGCCTGGTACCAGCCGGCGCTCAAGAAGATCCCGAAGGGCGAGCAGATCAACACCGTCTGCGCGCTGCCGATCTATCACATCTTCGGCTTCAACACGAACATGATGCTGTCCATGCGCATGGGCGGCTGCAACATCCTGATCGCCAACCCGCGCGACCTGCCGGGCGTGTTCAAGGACCTGGCGCGCGAGAAGTTCCACAGCTTCCCGGCCGTCAACACGCTGTTCAACGCGATGGCCAACCACGCCGACTTCGGCACGGTCGACTGGAGCAGCCTGGTGATCTCGGTGGGCGGCGGCATGGCGGTGCAGAGCGCCACGGCCAAGCTGTGGCTCGAGAAGACCGGCTGCCCGATCGTCGAGGGCTACGGCCTGTCGGAGACCTCGCCCTCGGCGACCTGCAACCCGGTGGACAGCACCGCCTACAGCGGCAACATCGGCTTGCCGATGCCCAACACCGAGCTGACGCTGCTCGACGACGACGGCCGCGAAGTGCCGCTGGGCACGCCCGGCGAGATCGCGATCAAGGGCCCGCAGGTGATGGCCGGCTACTGGCAGCGCCCCGACGAGACGGCCAAGGTGATGACGGCCGACGGCTTCTTCCGCACCGGCGACATCGGCGTGGTCGACGAGCGCGGCTACTTCAAGATCGTCGACCGCAAGAAGGACATGATCCTGGTCAGCGGCTTCAACGTCTACCCGAACGAGGTGGAAGACGTGGTCACGCAGATGGACGGCATCCTCGAGTGCGCGGCGATCGGCGTGCCCGATGCGAAGGCGGGCGAGGCGGTCAAGCTGGTCATCGTGAAGAAGAACCCGGCCGTCACCGAGGCCGACGTGCGCGCCTACTGCGAGGCGCACCTGACGGGCTACAAGCGGCCGAAGATCGTCGAGTTCCGCACCGAGCTGCCGAAGACGCCGGTGGGCAAGATCCTGCGCCGGGAACTGCGCGACAAGGCCTGAGCGCGCAGCGTTCAGGCCTCGCGGCGAAGACTCATGTGCCGCAGGCATGTGAGTCGCAGCCACAAGATCGACGTGCGACACTGATCGCATGAGCCGTATCGCCATCGTCAGCGCCATGCACGAGGAGCTTCGGGCCTTGCTGCCCGCGCTCGAGAAGCCGCAGCGCGCCGAGTTCGCCGGGCGCTCTTTCCACTTCGGCCAGATGCAGGGCCAGCCGGTGGTGATGGTGCTGTCGGGCATCGGCAAGGTGGCCGCCGCGACCACCGCCGCGCTGCTGCTGCAGGAGGTCGACGTGCAGCGCATCATCTTCACCGGCGCGGCCGGCGGCCTCGGCCCCGGCGTGCGCGTGGGCGACGTGGTGATCGCGCGCGAGCTGCTGCAGCACGACATGGACGCCTCGCCGCTGTTCCCGCGCTTCGAGGTGCCGCTGACCGGCCGCTCGCGCTTCGGCACCGACAGCGACCTCAGCGATTCGCTGGCCGCCGCCACGCTGCACTGCCTGAACCATGCCGCCGAGCGCATCGGCGAGGCGCACCTGGCCGATTTCGGCATCGACAGCCCGCTGCTGCACCAAGGGCTGGTGATCAGCGGCGACCGTTTCGTGTCCACCGCCGCCGAGAGCGACACGCTGCGCGCCGCGCTGCCCGACGCGCTGGCGGTGGAGATGGAAGGCGCCGCGGTGGCTCAGGTGTGCGCCGACTTCGGCCGGCCCTTCGCGGTGATCCGCACCGTCTCCGACCGCGCCGACGACAGCGCGCACGTCGACTTCAACCGCTTCATCGCCGAGGTGGCGAGCGTCTACACGCGCGAGATCCTCGGCACCTGGCTGTCGGGCCGCGTCGACTGAAGCATGGCGATCGGGCGCTGGCTCTGGCGCGCCCTGCGCAGCGTGCTGCTCGCGCTGGCCGCGGCGGTGCTGTTCATCGAGGAATGGGGCTGGCGGCCGCTGACCGCCTGGGCCGCCCGGCTGGCGCAGTGGCCGCCGCTGGCGCGCCTGGAGTCGCACATCCGCACGCTCTCGCCGCGCTGGGCGCTGGCTGCCTTCCTCGTGCCGGCGGTGGCGCTCTTCCCGGTCAAGCTGCTGGCGCTGTGGGTCATCCACGCAGGGCAAACGGCGCTGGGCATCGCCGTCATCGTCGCCGCCAAGCTGCTCGGCACGGCGCTGGTGGGGCGGCTGTTCATCCTCACCGAGCCGCAGCTGATGCAGTTCGCGTGGTTCGCCGTGGCGCTGGGTTGGTGGCGGCGCACCAAGGAGCGTGTCAAGGCCGCGGTGCATGCCCTGCCGGCCTGGCGGCAACTGCGGGCCATCGCGCGGCGCTGGCGCCTGTGGTGGCGCCGCCGCGCCGGCAGCTGAGAGCTGAGCGCCTGCGGCACACTCTCGCCCGTGCCGCCCCGCTTCCACGTTCCCCTTCCCCTGCACGCCGGTGCCGATCTCGACCTGCCCGAGGCGGTGGCGCGCCATGTGCAGGTGCTGCGCCTGCAGCCCGGCGCGCCGCTGACGCTGTTCAACGGCGAAGGCGGCGAATGGTCCGCGCAGGTGCTGCACATGGGCCGGCGCGAGGTGCAGGTGCGCGTGGACCTGCATGCGCCGGTCTCGCGCGAGCTCGGCCTCTTCGTCACGCTGGCGCTGGGCGTGCCGGCCAACGAACGAATGGACACGCTGGTCGAGAAGGCCTGCGAGCTCGGCGTCGCGGCGATCCAGCCGCTGATGTGCGAGCGCTCGGTGCTGCGCCTGGCCGGCGAACGCGCCGACAAGAAGGTGCAGCACTGGCAGGCCGTGGCGATTTCGGCCTGCGAGCAGAGCGGCCGCACGCGCGTGCCGCGCATCGCGCCGCTGCGCACGTTGACCGATTGGCTGGCCGCCTTGCCGGCGCGTGCCGAGGGCGCACGCGTGCTGCTCAGCCTGCGCGAGCCGGGGCCGCTGCCCGCCGCCGCCACGCTGCGCGACGTGACGGCCCTCAGCGGCCCCGAAGGCGGCCTCAGCGATGCGGAGGAGTCGGCGGCCGGCCTGCGCGGCTTTGTGCCAGTGTCGCTCGGACCGCGCACGCTGCGCGCCGACACTGCGCCGCTGGCGCTGCTGGCCCACCTCGCCCTGGCGACTGAAGGATCCACTTGAACTTCCAGCTGCTGCTGCTCGCGCTCTGCCAGGGCTTCCTGCTCACCAACAACGTCACCTTCATCGCGATCAACGGCCTGGTCGGCCTGAGCCTCGCGCCGGTGCCGTGGATGGCCACGCTGCCGGTGGCCGGCTACGTGGCCGGCGGGTCGCTGTGCGCCTCGCTGGTCGCGCGGCACCAGCGAGCCTACGGCCGGCGCCGGGCCTTCCAGCTCGGGCTGCTGGTGGCGATGGCGACCACGGCGCTGTGCGCCTACGCGGCCTCGTCGCACAATTTCTGGCTGCTCGTCGCCGCGACGATGATGGCCGGTTACTACAACGCCAACGCCGCGCTGTACCGCTTCGCGGCCACCGAACTGGTCGAGCCGGCCTTCAAGGAGCGCGCGATCTCCTGGGTGCTGGCCGGTGGCATCCTCGGCGCGGTGGTCGGCCCCAACCTGGCCAGCGCGACGCGCGATGCGCTGCCGGTGGCCTTCGCCGGCGCGTATGCCTCGCTGGTCGGCATCGCGCTGTTGTCGCTGCTGACGATGTCGTTCATCCGCTTCCCGCCGCTGCCGCTGCCCAATCCGGCGCACCCGGGCCGGCCGCTGCGCGAGATCGCACGCCAGCCGGTGTTCATCGTCTCGGTGATCGCCTGCGCGCTCGGCTACGGCGTCATGAACCTGCTGATGGCGGCCACGCCGATCGCCATGTCGCAATGCGCGCACCCGTTCTCCAGCGCGGCCCTGGTGCTCGAGTGGCACGTGCTGGGCATGTTCGTGCCGAGCTTCTTCACCGGCTCGCTGATCCGGCGTTTCGGCGCATTGCCGGTGATGGCGGTCGGCGTGCTGCTCAACGCGCTGTGCATCGCGGTGGCGCTGTCGGGCGTCGAGCTGATGCAGTTCCTGGTGGCGCTGTTCGCGCTCGGCCTGGGCTGGAACTTCCTCTACATCGGCGGCACGACGCTGTTCACGCAGGCCTATCGCCCGGAGGAGAAGACCACCGCGCAGGCGGCGATGGACACGCTGGTGATGGCCACGATGACGCTGACCTCGCTGGGTTCGGGCGCGCTCGTCACCACGCAGGGCTGGACCTGGCTGAACCTCGGCTCGATCGTGCCGGTGCTGCTGATCGCGGCCGCGCTGGCCTGGCTGGCGCTGCGCCCGCGAGCGGCCGCAGCGGCCCCCTGATCCCGTCGACATCGCGCAGAATGCGGTCTCCAAGAACAGCACAGCGGAGGTTCACATGGGTTTGCTCGATTCCGTGATCGGCGCGCTTGGCCAGGGCGGCGGCGGTCAGGCCGATCTGCTCAAGGCCGTGGTCGGCATGCTGGCCCAGGGTGGCCAGGGTGGCCAGGGCGGCGGCCTCGCCGACCTGGTGTCGCGGCTGCAGCAGGGCGGCCTGGGCGACGTGGTCGGCTCGTGGGTCGGCACCGGCCAGAACCTGCCCGTCTCGCCGGACCAGCTCGGTGGCGCGCTCGGCGACGACTTCCTCGCCCAGCTGACGCAGCACACCGGCGCCTCCGGCGGCGACCTGCTCGGGCAGCTCTCGCAGATGCTGCCGCAGGTGGTCGACCAGCTCACGCCGAACGGGCAGCTGCCGCAGGCGGGTGGGCTGGACGTGGGCGCAGTGCTGGGCCAGTTGCTGCGCCGATGATGGCGCGCACGATGCGGCCGGCCCGCGGGCTGGCTGCGGCTGCGCTGGTCTTCGCCGTTGCCGCAGCGTCGGCCGCCGAGCCGGCGCATCCCTGGGTGACGCTGCCCGCTCCGCTGCCGCAACCGCAGACCTACTTCACCAACCTGAAGGACGGCGACCGCATCGAGACGCCTTTCGTGCTCAAGTTCGGCCTGTCGCGTTCGGGGCTGGCGGCGATCACGAAGGACGTGCGCGACACCGGCCACCACCACCTGCTGGTCAACCGGGAGCTGCCGCTGGACTTCACCCAGCCGCTGCCCTTCAACGACCAGTACCGCCACTTCGGCAAGGGCCAGATGGAGGCGGTGCTCGACTTCAAGCCGGGCACCTACACGCTGCGCCTGCTGCTGGCCGACCACAGGCACATCCCCTTCTTCATCTACAGCAAGCCGATGACGGTCACCGTCACGGCGAAGAACGACAAGCTCGATGTGAAGACGCTGGTCAAGCCCGGCATCGAGCTGCTCTCGCCGCGCCAGGGCGAGGCGCTGTCCGTGCCGTTTCGGGTGCAGTTCCATGCCTCGGGGCTGAACGTGAGCCACACCGACATCGCCGATGCCGGCGTGGGGCATTTCCGGCTCGTGGCGCAGACCAAGGGCGGCGCGGTCGAGCGCATCGCGTTCGCCAACGGCGCCACCGAGGGCTGGCTGAAGCCGCCGCCGGGCGACTACACGCTCAAGCTCGAACTGGTGTCGAATGCACCCGGCGGCGCGGTCATGGCCAGCGGCGCGCCGGTGGCCGTCAAGGTGCTGGCGCGCTAGGCGCCGTCTCGCTTCGGCGCGCGCGCTGATCCGGCGACGAGGTCGAAGCGGTACAGGCGGCATTCGATCGGTCCGTTCCACATCGGCACGCGGCGGCTTTCCTTCAGGCGCATCGCGCTGGGCAGCTTCATGTCGGGGCTGAGCACCCAGGCCGTCCAGCCCGCGGCGTGTCGCGTGTAGGCCTGCTTCCAGTGCGAGGCCAGGCGGGCGAAGAAGTCGCTCGGCATGGACTTGTTGTCATCCCGGCGGTCCTGCGCCGAGGCACGCGCCGCCTTGCCGCCGATCTCGATGCGCTCGCCATAGGGCGGGTTGAGCATCACGGTCCCGGGCAGGCCCTCGGGCAGCGCGGGCGCGGGCCGCTCCAGCGCATCGCCGCCGTTGAAGGTGATGGCGGCCTCGACGCCGGCGCGCTGCGCGTTGCGGCGCGCGAAGTCGACCATGCGGAAGGACACGTCGCTGGCGAAGATGGGCACCGCGCTGGCGTGGATGCGCGCCTTCGCCTCCGCCTTGAGCTGCTGCCATTGCGTGCGCTCGGTCTCGCCGGCGAAGGGCAGCAGGCGCTCGAACGCGAAGTGCCGCTGCAGCCCGGGCGCGATGCCGCAGGCGATCTGCGCGGCCTCGATGGCGATGGTGCCGGAGCCGCAGCAGGGATCGTGCAGCGCGCCGCCGGCCTCGGGCGTGCCGCGCCAGCCGGCGGCAGCGAGCATGGCCGCCGCCAGCGTCTCCTTCAGCGGCGCGTCGCCCTTGTCCTCGCGCCAGCCGCGCTTGAACAGCGGCTCGCCCGAGCTGTCGACGTACAGCGAGGCACGCTCGGCGCCGAGGTGCAGCAGCAGCGGCAGGTCGGGGTGGCGCGTATCGACATTGGGGCGCTCGCCGGTGGCCTCGCGCAGCTGGTCGCACACCGCATCCTTGATGCGCAACGCGGCGAAGTTCAGGCTCTTCAACGGGCACTTCGTCGCCGTGGTGTCCAGGCGCAGCGTGTGCTGCGGCGTGATCCATTGCGACCAGTCGACCTCGATGGCCATCTGGTAGAGATCCTGCTCGTCGTGGTACGGCCCTTCGGCCACCTCGATGAGCACGCGCTGGGTGAGGCGCAGCTCGAGGTTGAGCAGCATGACCTCGCGCGGGTTGCCCTCGAGCGCCACGCCACCGCGCGACACATGCAGCCGCGTGCCGGGCAGCACGCGCGCGATCTCGTCGGCGAGCAGTTCCTCGACGCCGGCCGCACAGGGCAGGAACAGGGGCAACGGCATCGCGGGCCCCTGCCTACATTGCCTTGCGCAGATTGGCCGGCGCGATCTTCAAGGCTTCACGGTACTTGGCCACCGTGCGGCGGGCTACCTGGATGCCCTGCTCCTCGAGCATCTGCGAGATCTGGCTGTCCGACAGCGGCTTGGCGCTGTCTTCCGCCGCGACGAGCTGCTTGATCAGCGCGCGCACCGCCGTGCTCGAGGCATTGCCGCCGGCGTCGGTGTTCAGCGAGGAGCCGAAGAAGTACTTCAGCTCGAAAGTGCCGAAGGGCGTGGACATGTACTTGGCCGTGGTCACGCGCGAGATGGTCGACTCGTGCAGGCCCAGTTCGTCGGCGATCTCGCGCAGCACCAGCGGCTTCATGGCGATCTCGCCGT
>ERZ795059.1652-NODE-1652-length-24605-cov-13.387291_pt1 | contig 24605 bp, 15 predicted proteins | sample MGYA00375143_ERZ795059 | MGnify/ENA primary metagenome ERZ795059 (study PRJEB30188, sample SAMN05720168) | activated sludge metagenome | isolation source: Anaerobic digester | place: USA | collected 2015-01-07 ... | reverse complement strand
GAAATCTGGCTCCCACCCAACACCTTGCGCCGCATATCCGGTTCCCTGCGTACTATTTCCAGCCTAGTCGCGGCCTGTGCCCTGGCCAATGAGGCCCCTCTATTCATGCGTTTTCTCGCCAGCAGCCCACTGTTTTTCTATTAATTACATCCGGGTTGGACCCAGATTTTATGGGATGCCGATGCATGAGAAAATTCTCTTGACATTTTCATTGTTTAGAAGTAATTTTCCAGGATATAAAACAAGGCAACGCCGCGCATAAGGGTCTCACAGTGAGCCATTCCTGTCCGTTTTTTTGGCATAGAGCTCGCAGAGCCTGCATCGGCTTGTATCATTTATTTATAATATTATCATATTTTTATAGGTATATTTATTGCCGACTCTCAATGCCCATCTAGAGAAAGTTGCAAATAGAGTGCCGGAAAACCCCGCCATGGTTTTCGGCAGCCAAAGAGTTGATTACCGCCGGTTTCACCAGGCTGTGCGCCGTCTGGCCGGAGCTTTGCAGGCCCTGGGGATCGGACGGGGCGATCGCGTCGCGCTGCATCTGCCCAATCTCCCCCATTTCTGCATCAGCTATTACGCCCTCCTTCACCTCGGCGCGGTGGTCGTGCCGCTTTCCATCCTGAGCAAAGAATCCGAACTCGCGGCCATACTTCAGCACAGTGGCTGCCGGGGGATCATTTCCTGGTCCGGCATGCTCGCACCCCTGCAGGGCGCCCTCGAGCAGGCCCGGGAGTGCACCCTGCAGCTCGTGCTGGGCGAACAGATTCCGCGCCATGCCCACTCCCTCACCCGGTTGATCGCCCAGTCGCCAGAACTGACCAGCGCGCCCGCCGCCGGCCCCGATGACCTGGCCGTCATCAACTATATCGCCGGCGGCGCCGAGGAGAACCTGGGCGCCGAGTTCACCCAGGCTGCCCTGGTTGCCGGCGCGACCACCAGCTCCGAGATGTTCCGCATTACCGTTGACGACCGGGTGCTGGCGGTGCTTCCCCTCTTTCATCCCCTCGGGCAGAGTCTGGTCATGCACGGGGCTTTTTACGCCGGAGCGACCGTGGTGCTGCAGCCGAGATTCCAGGCCAGTGAAGTAGTAACGGCCCTGCGCGAGCATCAGGTCACCTTCATGGCGGGGGTTCCGGGGATGTTCAAGCTCCTCGCACAGATGGATCCTCCCGATCCTCCCCTCAGCACCCTGCGTTACGCCCTCAGCTACGGGGGACAGCTCCAGGAGGGGGTGCTGGAAACCTTTGAGGAGAAATTTCACGCGCATCTGCTCGAGAGCTACGGTTTTACCGAGGCCGGCCCCCTGGTCACCTCGATGCGCATCAATCGTGATCGCAAGCCCGGATCGGTCGGGCTGCCCATGGTCGGCGTTGAGCTGCAGATTCTCGATGAGGAGGGGCGTCTGCTCCGCCCCAACCAGAGCGGCGAGATCTGGGTCAAGAGCCCGAGCCTGATGCAGGAGTATTACCGCAAGCCGGACCGGACCCAGCAGCGGCTTCGCGACGACTGGTTTTTCTCCGGGGATGTCGGCTATCTCGACGACGAGCACTACCTCTTCGTTCAGGAACGCAAGGAGGATATCATCACCAAGGGGGGCTTTCAGATCTTCTCCTTCGAAGTGGAGGAGGTGCTGCTCGGTCATCCGGCGGTGGCCGAGGCCGCGGTGGTGGGGGTTCCCGATCCCGCACAGGGGCAGGAGGTCAAGGCCTGCGTAGTGCTCAAGGCGGGGGAGCAGGTCTCGCGCGATGAGCTGATCAGCTGGTGCCGCTCCTCCTTGCCGGTCTACAAGAGCCCGAAGATAATCGAGTTCGTTCCCGTCCTGCCCAAGAGCCCGACCGGACGGGTGCTCAAGAATATATTGCGCGCCGAGGCCAGGTCTCCGGCCTCCGCTCATGGCAAACAATAGCTCATTTCATCATACACTGCGATCCCCCGCTTCAGGCGGGGCTTAACAAAAGGAGAATCATCGTGAAAGATTACGGCCCCAACGATATCCGCAACGTCGGCCTCGTCTCACACCAATCAACAGGCAAGAGCACCCTGGTTGAAGGCATGCTCTTCGCAGCCGGCGCCATCACCCGTCTCGGCACCATCGACGACGGCTCCACCACCTCCGATTACCGTCCTGACGAGATCGACCGCAAGATCTCCATCAGCGCGGCCCTGATGACCATCGACTGGAAAAAGAACAAATTCAATCTCCTCGACCTCCCCGGCTATCCCGATTTCATCGGCGAGGTGCACTGCGCCCTGCGCGTCACCGACCTGACTATCGTGCTCGTGAACGGCGTCTCCGGAGTCGAGGTGGGCACCGATCTGGCCTGGGAAATCCTCGAAAAGAACAAGGGGCCGCGCGTTCTCTTCATCAACCGCCTTGACAAGGAACATGCCAATTTCAGCAAGGTCGTTGCCCATGCCCAGGAGGCATACGGTTTCAGCGCCATCCCGGTCCAGTTCCCGGTCAAGGAAGGCGAGACCTTTGATGCGATCGTCGATCTGCTCACGATGAAAAAGCTGACCTTCCAGGCTGACGGCAGCGGCAAGTATAAAAGCGAGGAGATCCCTGCCGATCTGCAAGGCAAGGCCGAAGAGATGCGCAATGCCCTGATCGAAAAGATCGCCGAGGCCGACGACGCCATCCTGGAAAAGTATCTCAACACCATGGAGCTCTCGCCCGATGAGATCACCCAGGGGCTGCGCGCCGGCATCCGCAACGCCACCATCTTCCCGATCCTCTGCGGCTCCGCCGCGAAAAATATCGGCAGCGCCCCCCTGCTCGACTTTATCTGCGAGTACGGCCCCTCCCCGAGCGATCGCCCGGCAGCCCTCGCCGCCGACAACACCGGAGCCGAGGTCAAGGTTGCCACGGATGACAAGGCCCCCTTCAGCGGTTTCATCTTCAAGACCCTCTCCGAGATGCACGTCGGCGAGCTCTCCCTCATTCGCGTCTACTCCGGCCAGATCAAGGCCGGCGACGAGGTGCTCAACACCTCCAACAACATCACAGAAAAAATCGGCCAGATCTACGAACTCAACGGCCGCAACCGCAAGGAGAAGGGCAACCTCATCGCCGGGGATATCGGCGCCCTGGTCAAGCTGCGCAACACCCACACCAACAACACCCTCTCCGACCGCCGTAAACAGGTGGTCTTTCCGGCGGTGATCTTCCCCGAGCCGGTGGTCCAGGTTGCCGTCACCCCCAAGAGCAAGGGCGATGAAGACAAGATCTCGAGCGGACTGCACACCCTCAACGAGACCGATCCCAGCTTCACCATCGAGGTCAATTCAGAGCTCAAGCAGACCGTGCTTTCGGGCCAGGGCGAGATTCACCTTGCGGTCATCGTCAACCGCCTCAAGGAGCGCTACGGGGTCGAGGTCGAACAGAAAAAGCCCAGAATCCCCTATCGCGAGACCATCACCGGCAAGTCCGATGAGAAGTACCGCCATAAGAAGCAGACCGGCGGCGCCGGCCAGTTTGCCGAGGTCTGGATGCGCATCGAGCCCATGCCCCGCGGGGGCGGATTCGAGTTCGAAAGCCAGATCGTCGGCGGCTCCATCTCCGGCCCCTTCATCCCCTCCATCGAGAAGGGGGTGCGCCAGATCCTCGAAGAGGGGGCGATCGCGGGTTATCGCATCGTCGACGTCAAGGCCATCGTCTACGACGGCAAGGAGCATCCGGTCGATTCGAAGGATATCGCCTTCCAGATCGCCGGCCGCGAGGTCTTCAAGATGTGCGTCCAGTCGGCCAAACCGATCCTGCTCGAGCCTATCTATGATGTCGAGATCAAGTGCCCGGAGGAGAACATGGGCGACATCATGGGCGACCTCAACAGCCGCCGCGGCCGCATCATGGGCATGGAATCGACCGGCCGCTTCCAGGTGGTCAAGGCCAAGATTCCCCTTGCGGAACTGCACGGCTACAGCAGCACCCTCCGCTCCCTGACCCAGGGGCGCGCCAATTATTCACGCAAGTTCTCGCACTATGACCCCATGCCCAAAGAGGTAGAGGCCAAGGTCATCGCCGAGGCGCAGGCCGAAAAGGCCGCCGCGCAGTAAGCGTGATGGGGTGAAACCATCAGGCCCTCCCGCGCCGGCCGGCGCAGGAGGGCCTTTTTTTAATGCGAAGGAGAGATCATGAAGAGGTTGTGGGCGCCATGGCGCATGGAGTATATTCAGCAGGAAAAACCGGCGGGCTGCATCTTTTGTGACAAACCCGGGGAGGAGCGCGACCGCGAGAACCTCATCCTCCACCGCGGCCGTCACTGTTTTGTCATCATGAATTTCTATCCCTACAACAACGGCCATCTCATGGTCGTGCCCTTCCGCCATACCGCCGATCTGGCCGGGCTCCAGAAGGAGGAGCAGCTGGAGATGATGGAGCTGCTCGGCCGCTGCACCCGCATCCTGGCCGAGGCGATGAAAAGCCAGGGCTTCAACGTCGGCATGAACCTCGGCCGCATCGCCGGAGCCGGGGTCGATGACCACCTCCACTTCCATATCGTGCCGCGCTGGAATGGCGATACCAACTTTATGCCTGTGGCCGGCAACACCCGTGTGCTGTCACAGGGACTGACGGAATCCTGGGAACTCCTCCGCCGCTTTTTCTAGGCCTTTCCTCTCCGTTCCCGCTCCTTGACCTCTTCCCAGACCAGGTCCATCTCCTCGAGGGTGGCGCCGTCGAGGGTGCGGCCGCGGCTGCGAAAGTCTTCCTCCACCTCCTGGAAGCGCCGCGTGAACTTGTCAATGGTGCCGCGCAGGGCATCCTCGGGATTGATATGGAGAAAGCGCGAGAGGTTGACGATGGAAAAGAGCAGATCCCCGAGTTCATCGCTGATGCGACCGCTCTCGGCCGAGGCCGCGGCCTCCTCGAGTTCGGCGAGCTCCTCGCGGACCTTGTCCCAGACCGGGCCGGCCTCGCGCCAGTCGAATCCCACCGCCGCCGACTTGCCCTGGATGCGGTAGGCGCGGATCAGGGCGGGCAGCTCGCGGGGCACCCCGCCGATCGCCGAGCGCTTGCCCTCCTTGCGGAGCTTGGACTGCTCCCAGGCCACCGTTTGTTCGGCGGCATTGTTGATGACCGTATCCCCGAAGATGTGGGGATGGCGGCGGATCAGCTTTTCGTTGATCTGCTGGACCACATCCCCGATATCGAAACGCCCCGCCTCCGTGGCCATCTGGGCGTGAAATACCACCTGGAGCAGGAGATCACCGAGTTCCCCGGCCAGGTCGTCGTAGCGCCCCTCGTCGATGGTCTCGATGACCTCGTAGGACTCTTCCAGCAGGTGCTGGCGCAGGGAGGCATGGGTCTGTTCGCGGTCCCAGGGACAGCCCTCTTCTCCCCGCAGCTGCGCCATGATCTCCACCAGCCGTGCAAAACTCCGCATATCCCCCCTGCTTTGCTCCTCTGCCATAATCTCTGCGCATCCTTTCTGATTAAATCCATGCTCCAGCGAGGCAAAATATAGTCATTTTTCCGCTGTCCCGCAATCTTTCTCCGATTATTACCTTGAAATAATCTCGATATTTTAGTAGCTTGGTAAAAAGCAACCCTTAAGAGGATGGACGAGATGACCTTTCGCGAACGGCTGCAGGAATCCCGGGTGGTGATCTTCGACGGGGCCATGGGCACGCAAATCCAGGGCATGCATATAACCGACGAAGAGTGGGCGGGTGTGGCTGGCTGCAATGAGATCCTCAACTTCACCGCGCCGGACAAGATCGCCTCCATCCACGCCGCCTACTTCGCCGCCGGGGCGGAGGTCGTCGAGACCAACACCTTCGGAGCCAGCCGCATCGTCCTGGCCGAATACGGCCTCGAGGAAGAGACCCGCGCCATCAACCGCGCCGCAGCGGAGATCGCCCGCCGGGCCGCTGCAGCAGCCGCCGGAGCAAAACCCCGCTTCGTCGCCGGCTCGATCGGCCCCGGCACCCGCCTGATTTCCCTCGGCCAGACCAGCTTCAGCGCTCTGCACGCCTCCTGCCTGGAACAGGCCCTGGGACTGATCGAGGGCGGCGCCGACCTTCTCCTCATCGAGACCTGCCAGGACCTGCTCCAGATCAAGACCGCCCTCATCGCCTGCCGAGATGCCATGACCCGGCTCGGACGCGATCTCCCCCTCGCCGTCTCGGTTACGGTCGAGACCACCGGCACCCTCCTGGTCGGCTCCGAAATCAGCGCCGTCCTGGCCGCCCTCGCACCCTTTGAAATCGACATCCTCGGCCTCAACTGCGCCACCGGCCCCGAGGCGATGCGGCCCTACATCCGCGAGATCTGCCAGCAGTTCCCCGGCGCGGTGCTCTGCCAGCCCAATGCCGGCCTCCCCCAAAACGTGAATGGCGAGATGCTCTACACCCTCGCCCCGGAAGAGTTCGTTCACCACCTCGGCGCGATGGTGCGTGAGGAGGGGGTGCAGCTGGTCGGCGGCTGCTGCGGCACCCACCCCGGATTTATCGGTCTGCTCGCCGCGGAGTTGGCCGAGGTGAGCCCCTCCGCCCGCCGGGCCCAGCCGGCGCCCGCCCTCTCCTCCCTCTTCAGCGGGGTGACCCTGCGCCAGGAACCTGCCCCCTTCTTCGTCGGCGAACGGGCCAACACCAATGGCAGCAAGATCTTTCGCGACTTTCTCCTCGCCGGGGACTGGGACGGCATGGTCTCGGTCGGCATCGAACAGCAGCGCAGCGGGGCCCACGGCATCGACCTCTGCGTCGCCTACACCGGGCGCGACGAGATCGCCGACATGCGCGAAGCGGTCAGCCGCTACGCCGTCAGCGTCCAGCTGCCCCTCTTCATCGACTCCACCGATGTTCGGGTCCTCGAGGAAGCCCTGCAGCGCTGCGGCGGACGGGCGGTGATCAACTCGATCAACCTCGAGGAGGGCGAGGGCAGGGCCGACCGCATCTGCGCCCTCGCCAAACGCTACGGCGCCGCCCTCATCGCCCTCACCATCGACGAGCAGGGCATGGCCCTCGAGGTCGAGCGCAAGCTCGCCGTAGCCCGTCGCCTCTACGACATCGCCGTCGGCCGTCACGGCCTGCGGCCGCAGGATCTCATCTTTGACCCCCTCACCTTCACCCTCGGCAGCGGTGACGCCTCGCTCACCACCGCCGGCCTCTCCACCCTCGAAGGGGTGCGCCGCATCAAGGAGGAGCTGCCGGGAGTCTACACCCTGCTCGGGGTGAGCAACATCTCCTTCGGCCTCGCCGCCCAGGCCCGCGAGATCCTCAATTCGGTCTTTCTCGCCGAGGCGGTCAAGGCGGGGCTCGATCTGGCCATCGTCAACGTCAAAAAGATCATTCCCCTCTACCAGATCGCCCCGGAGGATCTCGAGATCGCCATGAATCTGGTCTATACCCGTGGTGGAGGTGATCCCCTCCTCGCTTTCATCGACCATTTTGATAAAAAGGCGGGCGTGAGCAAGGAGGAGGAAGGGGACGAGAGCCTCCTCCCCCTCGGCGAGCGCATTCAGAACCGCATCATCCAGGGCAACCGTTCCGGCCTCGAACCCATGCTCATGGAAGCCCTTCGCAGCCAGAGCGCCCTCGAGATCATCAACACCCTGCTCATCCCCGCCATGAAGCACGTCGGCGATCTCTTCGGCAGCGGCCGTATGCAGCTCCCCTTCGTCCTCCAGTCGGCCGAGGTGATGAAGTTCGCCGTGGACAAACTCCAGCCCTTCATGGACAAGAGTGCAGAGCAGGCCCGGAACGCCATCGTCCTCGCCACCGTGCGCGGCGACGTTCACGACATCGGCAAGAATCTCGTCGACATCATCCTCACCAACAATGGCTACACCGTCTACAATCTCGGCATCAAGTGCGAGATCGACACCATGATCCAGAAGGCCCTGGAGGTCAAGGCCGACGCCATCGGCATGAGCGGCCTGCTGGTCAAATCGACAGTGGTGATGAAGGAGAACCTCGAGGAGCTCCAGCGCCGCGGTCTGCGCCTGCCGGTGCTGTTGGGCGGGGCCGCCCTCACCCGCAGCTACGTTGAGGAGATCTGCTCGCCCCTCTATGACGCCCCGGTGGTCTACTGCGCCGATGCCTTTGAGGGGCTGACCGCCATGGGCCGGATTCAGGAGAAGAGCCTGACCAAAGCCGCGGCCAGGGAGCCGCGAGCGGCCAGGAGTGCGGCCGCAGACGCGCCGGCGGTGATCAGCGCAGCCATCCGCCGGGATGTCGAAATCCCCGTCCCCCCCTTCTGGGGCGATCGCATCGCCGGGGGGATCGATCTCGAGACCGTCTTCGGTTATCTGACCGAGAATGTCCTCTTCCGCGGCCGCTGGGGCTACCGGCGCGGCAAACTCTCCACGGAGGAGTACCAGGCCCTGCTTGAGGAGCAGGTCAAGCCCGAATTCAGGGCTCTCAAGGAGCGCTGTATCGCAGAAAAACTGCTCGAGCCCAAAGTGGTCTATGGCTACTATCCCTGCAGCAGCCGCGGGGAGGAGGTGATCCTCTACCATCCGGAGAGCAGTCAGGAGTGGCTGCGTTTCGCCTTTCCGCGCGAAAGCAGACCTCCCCATCGCTGCATCGCTGACTATTTCCAGCCCGAGGACAGCGGGAAGCGCGACCTCATCGCCCTGCAGGTGGTCACGGTCGGGGCCCGAGCGAGCGAGGAGGCCAAACGCCTCTATGAGAACAATGCCTACAAGGAGTATCTCCTCTTTCACGGATTGAGCGTCGAGAGCGCCGAAGCCCTGGCCGAATACTGGCATCAGCTCATCCGCCGGGAACTGGGCATTGCCGATGAGGACGGCGCCAGCATCGAGGATTTTGTCGTGCAAAAATACCGGGGCTCGCGCTACTCCTTCGGCTATCCCGCCTGCCCCGACCTGAGCGAGAACCGCAAGCTCTTCACCATCCTGCGGCCCGAGCGCATCGGGGTGACCATCACCGATGGGGAGTTGATGACGCCGGAGCAAAGCACCTCGGCTTTCATAGTGCACCACCCGCAGGCCAAATATTTCAACGTCGCTTGAGGAAGATAGAAAACACGGAGAGAGGAAGATGGAACGCTACATCTGTACTAACTGCGGCTTTGTATATGATCCGATCGAGGGCGATCCGGAGCGGGGCATCCCCCCCGGCACCCCTTTCGAGGATCTGCCTGAGGAGTGGGTCTGCCCGGTCTGCTACGTCACCCAGGACCGGTTTGATCCCCTTTGATTTGAAAAAAGGGCAAAAAAAATGCCGAGCCGTCCATGGCACTGGAATTAGGGGGGTTACCAGTAACCGAGGGGACGCCCGGCAATATCTTTGTCTCTTGACGATATTAAGATACAAAATTCTCATCTGGAAAACAATAGGGAATACTCTGTATTCGTCTGTCAGGAAATTCCCTACACCCGGATGGCGGGCAAAACTCAACCGCACTCCATAATACTAAAATTTTGAAAAAAAAGCAAGCAATTTAAAGGTCGACCAGGCCGCTTTTAATGGCATAGCGCACCAGGTCCGGCACCGTACGCAGCTCGAGCTTGCTCATGATGCGGGCGCGATGGGTCTCCACCGTCTTGGCGCTGATGTGGAGCAGACTCGCCACCTCCTTGTTCGAGCGGCCCTCGGCGATGAGCTTGAGGACAGTCCGTTCGCGTTCCGAAAGCTCGGTATCAGCGCGGCTCACCCCGGCCATGCTCTCCTCGTCGCGCAGCCAGTTCCGCACCAGATGGCGCGAGATCGAGGGTGAGAGGTAGATTTCGCCGGAGATGACGTGGTTCAGGGCGGCGACCAGCTCCGCCGCGGCCGACTTTTTCAGGATATAGCCGTCCGCCCCGTTTTTCATCGCCTGCAGGACATACTCCTCGCGGTCGTGCATGCTCAGCACCAGGATCTTTATTTCGGGCTCGAAGCGCTTGAGCTCGAGGATCGCCTCGATGCCGCGCATGTTCGGCATCGCGATGTCGAGCAGCAGCACATCCGGCTTGAGCTGCAGGGCGGTAGAGACCGCGGTCATGCCGTCGTCGGCCTCGCCGATGACCTCGAACTGCGGATAGGAGGAGAGCAGCAGCCGCAGCCCGTCGCGGAGCACGGCATGATCATCGGCAATCATGATTCTATGAGTTGTCATCGTTCCTCCCCTCACTCATCGGCAGCCAGGCGGTGATGGTGGCGCCGCTCCCGGGCCGGCTCTCCACCATCAGCTCCCCCCCAAGCAGCTCGATGCGTTCGTTCATCGTCATCAGACCAAAGTGATCACTGCGTCCACGGCTCTGTACAGGTTCCGGCTCAAAGCCGCAACCGTCATCCTGGATGCGCAGAAAAATCCTCCCGTCATACAGTCCCAGCCGGACCCGGACCATGCGGGCCTGGGCGTGTTTGAGCACATTGTTCATCGCCTCCTGCGCCACCCGGAAAAGGGCCGTCTCCGCGTCCCGGCTGAGGAGGTGGTCGAGCTTCTCGGCGGTGAAATCGACCGCAATCCCCCATTTTTCCTGATACTCGGTGACATGATCGCGCAGGGCGGCCTCGAGTCCGAAATCGTCCAGCAGGGGCGGCCGCAGATCATAGCAGAGGTTCTGCGCCATGGTGATCGACTCTTCGATGGTGTGGACCGCATCCTGCAAGGCTTTGGGGACCTCCACACCCCCCTTCAGGGCATGGGCGGCCGCCGTCACCTCCAGCTGCAGCGCCGTGAGTTGCTGACCGAGTGAATCATGGATCTCCCGTGCGATCCTGCGCCGTTCCTCCTCCTGAACCTGCACCAGCCGCAGCGAGACCGTGCGCAGGCTCTCCAGGGTGGCCACCTGCTCGGTGACGTCGCGCAGAAAGCCCTCGATCCCGAGGACGATGCCTTGCCTCATTACCCGGCGGGCATTGAAGCTGATCCAGCGCAGTTCCCCGTCCTTGACCGGAATCTGCATCTCCTGAGCGGGGATGATATCTCCGCTCATCACCCGATTGAACAACCTCTCGAGGAGAATCCGCGCGTTTTCATCTGTATGGCTGGTGATATGCAGATTGTCAACATCCTCCTGGCTGAACCGAAGAATGCGCAGAAAGGCCTTGTTCCAGCCGGTGACAAAACCGTTGTTGTCGATAAAAAAATAGCCATCGGACGAACGCTCGATGGTGTCGCGGAAGCGCTGCTCCGAGGCAGCAAGCCGGCTGGCGGTCTCCTTATAGTCAGTGATGTCGCGGGCGACGCCGAGGACCTGAATGACCTTGCCCTCACGGTCGAAAATCGGCGCCAGCCAGGTCCCGAGCCAGTGAACGCGTCCGGGCAGATCGATCCGGTTTTCCTCGTACTTCGGCTTGCCGTTCGCAAAGATCTTTAGAATATGACTTCGCTGCCGGTCACCGGTCGAACCGCCGAAAAAATCGCTGCGCGGCCGGCCGATCATCTCGCTGGGCGATTTGGCGATAAACTGCGAGGCGAACAGGTTGACGTAGACGAGCTGATCGTTCTGGTCGACGATGAAGATCTGGTCATGAGCGGCTTCGGCCAGGGTGCGGTAGCGCTCTTCGCTCCTGCGCAGGGCCTCCTCCCAGCGGTGCATCTCTGTGACATCCCGGACGATGCCGATCATGCCGATAGGCAGACCCTGGGCGTCCCGCAGGATGGCAGTGCTGATCTCGACGTGGAATTCACTGCCGTCCCGACGCCGCATCATCCCGCGCAAGCCGCTCATGGTCTCCCCGATCTTGAGGGAAAGGTAGATCTTTTGCAGCTGGGCCATAAATTCGGGGGTGAGAATATCCTTTGCCCAGAGTCCGGCATGCTGGAAGGCTTCGCGCGACTCGTAACCAAACAGCCGCGCGTAGAGTTCATTAACGAGCAGGTACTTGCCCTTGACGTCTGTGATCGCGATCGCCTCGGGCGAAGCAAGAATGATCTGCTGGTAGCGGACCTCGCTGGCGCGCAGCTCCGCCTCGGCCTTGCGCCTCTCCTCGATCTCCCTCTCCATGCTCGTTAAAAGCCGTGCATGCTCGAGGGCGACGCCGATCTGGCTGCCAATGCTGGTCAGGGCCTCGATGGAATAGACCTGCAGCGGCTTGGCACTGCGCATGCCCAGATTCATCGAACCGATCGGACGTTCATTGCTGAAAAGGGGGATGGTGACAAAACTGCAGATGCCGGCGCCGTAGAGGGGGGGATAGGCTAGGACGGCATGGATATCGGGGACGTGGATGACCCGCCGCTGACGCAGCGCCGCCCAGGACATGGAGGTGGGGGTATCCACCGGTATCAGCTCAAAGGCCTCACGCTTGGTCATGCCGCGGTAGCGGATCGGCCGCATGTTCCCCGGTCGTTCCTCATCGAGAAGATAGAGGACGCCATGATCCGCCCGGGTCAGCCGGATCAGGCTCTTGATGGCGTTGTCGAGAATGGTATCCAGATCGAGCGAGGCGTTGGTCATGGCGGCGATGCTGTTGATCACTTCGAGTTCATCCGCCCGGCGCTGCAGCTGCTCCTGCATCCGCTTCAGCTCAGCGATCTCGCGGGATTCAGATGACTGCACACCCTGTAAGGGTGTTGAACGAAGCGATGCCCGCTCGCTTTTTATTGCCTCCCCTGTCTGGGACTTTCTCTTCTTGCCGGGCACCTTCTCCCGCCTCCCTGAATGATGAAATGCAAAGGGGTTCTTTTTCTGAATTTCATCATCTTGGAGATAAATTGCAAGAAGAATTCTGCGCCCTAGCGCAACAGGGCCATGGATCGCCGTAAAAGCTGCTCGCCGCAGCGCAGCAGGTAGAAATAGAGGCCGCCCGCCGCCGGTTGGCCGAAGGCGTCACAGCCGTCCCATTTCACCTGAAATTCACCCGGCCCCTGCATCCCCTCGACCAGCCGCCGCACCTCCTGGCCGCGGCTGTTAAAGATCACCAGCGAGACCGCCCCCGCCTCCGCCAGCCTGTAGCGGATGGTCGTGACCGGATTGAAGGGATTGGGATAGTTCTGCTCGAGGGCAAAAAGCCCGGGCTGGACCCAACTCGCCTCCCGCGCCGGCAGGTAACTCCAGGTGCCGTCAAGGTCGATCTGTTTGAGCCGGTAGCCGTAGCTCCCCTCCTTCTGGACGGGGTCGAGATAGCGGTAACTTTTCCGGCTCATGCTGCTGTGATGGCCCTCGACAAAAGCGATTTTATCCCACTCGCCGCTCGTGAGGCCCGCCTCGCGCCTTTCGATCTCAAAGCCGTAATTCTCGGTCTCGGTCGCGGTCGCCCACTCCAGCTCGATCCCCCCCGCCCGGGCTGTGGCGGAAAAGGAGAGCAGCTCAACCGGCAGGTCGTTGGCCTCGAGGGTGGTGAAGCGCCAGGCGCCGGACCACTCCCCTGCGCCGCCGGAGCTGAGGGCGCGGATGCGCCAGTAATAGACCGTTCGGGACTCCAGCTCGTTCACCGGCCAGTAAAGCAGGGGGATCTCCTCCTGATCGGCGAGCAGGCGCGTGAAACCGGGGTCGGCCGCCAGCTGCAGATGATAGGAATGAGCCCCCGCCGACGCCTGCCAGGAAAAGACCACATTCAGGGGGACATCCACCTCGCCCTCGGCCGGGGTCATCCGCAGGGGCGCCTCGGGAGGCAGGAGGGCAAGGGAAAAGGTGATGGCGGAGCCGGCCGGACCCACATTAAACAGATCGATGCCCCCGGGCGCGCCATCCGCAAGCAGGGGGGCCGGATTGCTGTCCTGATTGAAAAGGGTGCGCCCGGCGTCCGCACTGAAGGGGGCGCTCCAGAGATTGCCGTCAAAGGAGGGAGTGCCGTCCGGGCGGAAAATATAAACTTCATCGGGCTGCGCTCCGTTGCCATAGCAAAGGGGATCGCTCTGATTGATGCGGTAGACGAGCAAACCGTCGGCGGGCAGGGCCGAATCGAAGAGACTTCCGGATCGGCGCCGGTACTCCACGACAAAAAACTCGCCGCCCGCCGGATCCGCCGGGGAGGGGATGCGGCAGGCGCAGCCCTGCGCAATAGCCAGTGGCTGCAGGGAGTAGGTGCCGTTTTCCGTCAAAAGGGGGAGTTCGGGGATCCAGCCGCCATACTTGTGCTTGCACCAGGCGCCGGGGTGCTGGGGCGGGGCCGTCGGACTGGCCATCACATCCCACACCCCCACCGGATTGAGGCCGTCATAGCTGTAGTGGTAGAGGTCGGGAAAACCGATGGTGTGCAGCATCTCATGGACGAGTACATGGGTGCTGCCGTTGCCGACAAAGCTCTCGAGGGTGAAACTGTAGGAATAGGCGCGCTTGCCGTTGATGCTCACCGCGTACTGGTAGAGGGCCCAGGCGTGCGGCCAGAGCAAAGTGTTCCAGGCCGAGGGGCTGCCCCGGACGATGAAAACCATGTTGTCGATGAGGCCGTCTCCGTCTCCATCCAAATTCAGCCCGGCCGGGATCTGCCCCTTGACCGCCTCGAGGGCGTTCCTGATCAGGGCCTGCTCGCGCGCACCGCGCTCCGTTGCATCCGCATAGCCGAGGGGATCATCGGCCACGGGCTTGTAATAGGCGCGCGGATGGCTGTCCCGATAGGAAACGATCGTGCTGCCGGAGGGGGGATAGAAATGGGATTCGACCCCGAGCTGCTGATAGGAGATTTCGCGGAAATAGTTGTAGACCGAGTTGAACCCGGGCTCGGAGCTGTTGAACGAGGAGGTGTAGGTGGAAATCGGACCGGTGAATTCTGGATCATCACTGCAGCGGATGAAGACGACCAGATTCTGCATCATCCCGGTGCTGGGCGCAGCCTCGCCGGCGAGGCCGGGCGCCTTGCGCAGGGCAGGGGCCTGAAAATCGCGCCGCAGCTGTTCCAGCTCTTCCGGCACCAGGGGGATGCCCGGCACCAGCCCCGCACGCACCGGGTCAACCTCCCCGACGCGGTGATTCGTCGCGGCCAGCCCGCCGCCCGCACGCTCCCCGTAGATATACCAGCCGCTGCCGGAATCCTTGAGAACCGGAAAGCCGAGGCCGTCGTGCACCCAGTTAAAATATTCGTCCCCGGTGATGTAGCACTGGACCTCGCGTCCGTCCGGCTGCCGCAGAAGTACAGGCACATCCTCCAGCCAGGCCGACCGGGCCGTCCCCGCTGCTGCCATCAGCAACACGGAGACGGCCGCCCACCATCTCTTCCATCGCATCACTCCCGTCCACCCTCTCCGCCACTGCATCCTCACCCGGTGTGGCCTCGGCTACCCATTTACCCTGCATAACGACCGGCCGGAGGGCCGATGTGTTGCCATTATGCCCCATCCGCAGCCCGGCAGCGCCGCATCCCGGCTGCCTGAAAGAGATCCAAGTCATTGATTTTACTCGTCTGAATGCTCTCTTCAGGCCGGAATGCGCCGCCCGGCACTGCCGTACCATGCAACGGGCATGCCAAAAGTGAGGGAAAGGAGAGGAAAACTCAGGGCACGAGCAGCACCTTGCCGAGGGCCCGGCGGGAGTGGAGAAAATCCTGGGCCGCAGCCGCGTCAGCGAGGGCGAATTCACGCGCAATGACCACCTGCAGGCGCTCCTCCCCCATCCAGGCGAAGAGATCACCGCTGCGCCGCTGCACCTCCTCTGCGGACGCGGCGTAGCTGGCCAGCACCGGACGCGTAAGGTATAGCGACCCCGCAGCGGCAAGACGGCCGGGATCAAAGGGGGGCACCGGCCCGCTCGCCTGGCCGAAGAGCACCAGCATCCCGCGCACACGCAGGGCGGCCAGGCTGCCCTCGAAGGTCGCCGCCCCCACCGAATCGTAGACCACATCCACCCCGCGCCCCCCGCTCCAGGCGCGGGCCTGCTGCGGCCACTCCGGATCGCCGGAATATAAAACCTCCCCGGCTCCGCAGCCGCGGGCGATCTCACCCTTTTCCGGCGTCGAGACCACCGCCGCCACCTGAGCTCCGCACAGCCTCGCCATCTGCACCAGCAGCTGCCCGGTCCCGCCGGCGGCGGCATGCACCAGGGCGTGCACCCCGGGCTGCAGCACAAAGGTGTCGTGGCTGAGATAGTGAGCGGTCATCCCCTGCAGCATGACGGCGGCCCCCTGCCCGAAAGAGATTTCCGCCGGCAGCTGCACCAGCTTCCAGGCGGGCACGACGGCATATTCGGCATAGCCGCCGGCGTGCATCGCCCAGGCGACCCGGTCGCCATGCTGAAAACCCTCGACCCCGGGGCCGATGGCGTCGACCGTGCCAGCCCCCTCCTGCCCCGGCGTGTAGGGCAGGGGCACCTTGTACAGGCCGGTGCGATGGTAAATATCAATGAAATTCACCCCCGCAGCGGCCAGTTTTACCCGCACCTCGCCCGCAACGGGCTGGGGCAGGGCAGCCTCTTCGGGCGCCAGCACCGATGAATCCCCGGTGCTGTGCATGCGAATGGCGATCATTTTTTCTCCTCCATGCTCTCCGTAGGGCAAAAATCTGCTGGATTATATCCTAAAATAATGGTAAATTTGGTCTTGTGCAATATCAAACATTCCCCTCGAATCCCAACCATCAGGAAAGCACCAATGTCCGCAGCAAAAAAACTCGTCGAATCGATCTCCCGCAGGCATCTCCTGCGTGATTATATCGCCATCATCATCGGCGCCTTCATCATGGCCTCCGGCATCGCCATCTTTCTCGTCGATGCCAAGGTGGTCCCCGGCGGAGTGAGCGGCCTCGCCATGGCCTTCCACTACCTCTCGGGAGACAAGATCCCGGTCGGCATGATGATGTGGGTCTTCAATATCCCTCTCTATATCTGGGGTGTGCGGGAACTGGGCAAGCAGTTCGGCGCCCGCACCTTCGTCGGCTTTACCGCCAACTCTTTTTTCATCGATCTGCTGCGCGGACAGCTCCCCCTGTTTTCAGGCCTGCGCCTTCAGGAACACCCGGCCATCGTCGCCCTGCGCCAGAACGACTTTCTCTTCCTTATCCTCATCGGCAGTGTACTGCTCGGGGTCGGCCTGGGCATCATCTTCAAATTCCGCGGCAGCACCGCGGGCTCTGACGTCCTCGCCGCCGTCGGCCAAAAGCGCTGGGGCCTCAAGCCCGGCATGGTCTTCATGATCGTCGATTCCCTGGTGATTACCTTCGCCGGTCTGGTCATTCACTACCGCCATCTCGCTGTCGACCGGCCTGCCCTGACCCTGACCCTTTATGCCTTTTTCCTCCTTTTCGTCTCCAGCCACCTGGTGGATGTGATCATCGACGGCTTTGACTATGCCCGTTCGGTGATGATCATCTCCTCCCGGCCGGAGGAGGTTTCCCGCCATATCGTCCAGGATATGGGCCGGGGCGCCACGGCCGTCCCCGCCCGCGGGGTCTATACCAACGAGACGCGCGAGGTGCTCTACACTGTCGTCAGCCCCAAGGAGATCGGCACCCTCATCGAAGTGGTCAAGGAGATCGATCCCCGGGCTTTTGTCATCGTCAACAATGTCCATGAGGTGCTCGGCGAGGGCTTTCGCGGCCGCATCTAGGCGGACCGGAGGTGCAAGCCGGGGCCCTCAACCACAGGAACGGATAATTTCAGCGGGAATGGTATGCGCGTACTCCTCCTCAATCCGCCCTTTCTCCCCCGCTACAGCCGCAGCCATCGCGTGCCAGCCGTGGCCAAATCGGGCAACCTCTTCTACCCCCACTGGCTGGCCCTCGCCGCGGCCGTGCTGAAACAACGCGGCCATACCATCGATCTCTTCGACTGCCCCGCCGAGGGAGTGGAACTGAAGCTCCTTCTCACCCTGGCGGTCAGGTTCGATCCCGCCCTGATCGTGATCGACTCCTCCACCCCGAGCTGGTACGCCGACTGCGAGACCGCCCAGGCCCTCAGAGAGACGCTGCGCCACAGCCGCGTCTGCATGACTGGCCACCACGCTACCTTTTTCTGGCGGCAGACCTTTGAGCGCGCCTCGGCCGTCGACTATGTCGCCCTCGGTGAATATGAAGAGACCGTGGCCGACCTCGCCGATGCCCTCGACCAGGGCGGCGACCTCAACACCATCCCCGGCCTGGCCACCCGCGCCCATCTCCGGGAGGGCCGCCCTCCCCTGCGCCCCCTCAACCAGGACCTCGATCGCCTGCCCATGGTCTCGCCCATCTACAAGGAGTACCTCGAGCCCGAACTCTATTCCTTCAACCTCTCCGCCCACCCCTTCGTCCAGATCATGGCCGGCCGCGGCTGCCCCTCCAACTGCTTCTTCTGCGCCTATCCCCAGATCTCCCAGGGCGGCAGCTACCGCCATCGCACCGCCGAAAACATCGTCAAGGAGATGGAGTGGATTCAGAAGGAGTGGAAGGAGATCAGACAGATCAATTTCGAGGACGATAATTTCGGAGCCGACACGGCCTTCGCCCGCCGCCTCGGCGAGGTCGTCCGCGTCCACAAGGTCGATCTCCCCATCTTCGCCAACATCAGCGCCTCCCTCGACCCGGGCAGCCTTGAATCCCTCAGGGCCGCCGGGCTGCACAACTGTTCCGTCGGCTTCGACACCATGCGCTACTCCCTGCTCGAAAAGATGGGCAAGATCCAGACCGACCGGAGCATCCATGATTTCATGGCGGCGACGCGCCGCCTCGGCATCCTCGTTCACGGCTGCTTCCTGGTCGGCTTTCCCGGCGAGAGCCGCGGCAGCATGCGCGAGGCCTTCAAGTGGGCCTGCCGGATCAGGCCGGACAGCGCCCAATTCTATCCGGTCATGCCTTACCCGGGCACCGGGGCCTGGAGCTTTTACACGGAGAAAGGCTATCTGGCGACCGCCAGCTTCAGGGACTGGCTGACCCGCGCCGGTGCACCGCGCTGCGTCCTCAATCTGCCGGGTCTGACGCCCCGGGAGATCGACGATTTCTGCGACCACGCCTTCGTGCGCTTCCACCTCCGCCCCCGCTACCTCATCCAGAAGCTGTGGCAGGCCGTGCAGAGCCCGCGCGAGGGGCTGCGCTCCCTGCGCGCCGCCCGCCTCTTCGCCCGCTATCTGCACAGCAAGCGGGAGCAGCGACCCGAGTACCTGCCGGTGCAGCGTTTGGGCAGGTCGGAGACCTGGCTCATGATGCCCGTCATCCCCGAAGGGCGCATGCAGCGCATCGAAAGCACCTCAGGGGCGAACCCGCCGGATGCCGGCCATTCCGATCACAAAAGATAACATCAGCCCCGGATACATCGGCTCGATCCCCCACCAGTAATTTCCCCCATGGGCCAGCCCCCACACCATCCAGACCATCGCCACCAGCCATCCCCCCAGCATCGAGGCCAGGGCGAATGGCGGCCGCAGGGCAATCCCGGGCCAGTAGCTGGCCATCAGCGGCAGCAGCAGTCCGGGGATGCAGGCGCTGCCGACCGCATACCAGATCCGCACCACCGAGGGCAAAGTCAGGGCGAGGACGATTCCGTAAATCGAGGCGAGGAGCAAACCGATCCGGCTCCAGCGCTCGGCCGCCCCGCGCGCCTCCTTCCCCCGCATGCGCAGGATCCTGCCGGCGATGTCGTTGCCGATGGTCATGCCCCCGAGAAAGGCGTAGCTGCTCAGGGTTGACATCACGGTAGCGAGCAGTCCGATGAAAAAGAGTCCCTTGACCGCCGCCGGCAGCAGCTGCTCGGCCAGAAGCGGATAGGCGAAGATCGGATTCTCCAGTCCGGGCAGCACGGCGCGGGCGTAGAGGCCGGTCGCGGTGGTGAGAAAATCGAAGAGCATCCAGAAGAGAATGGAGACGAGGATGCCGCGCCGGGCGGTGGCGCTGTCCCGGGCGGCGGCGCAGCGCTGGTGAAAGCCGGGATCGACCAGAGTCCAGAGGCCGATGAAATACCAGACCAGGATATATTGGGGTGAATTGCCGCCGTGCCAGGTCAGATTGACCGCCGGCAGGCTGGGTTTGAGGAAGGAGAGGCCGCCGAAGCGGAAGAAGGCAAAGCCGACGATGAGGATAAAACCGGCAAACATGAGCACGAATTCGGCCAGATTGACCGCTACATTGGAGCGAAATCCCCCCTTGGCGAGATAGACCAGGCTCGCCAGAGCGGTGAGGATGAGAGCCAGGGGCAGGGGCACTCCGAAAATGAGCTGCGCCAGCACCCCGAGCATGAGCAGATAGGGGGCCGGAGTGACCAGCAGAAAGACCAGCAAGGCGCCAAGCAGGGCCGCCGGCTGGCCGTAATGGCGGCCGAGCTTGTCCGGGATGGTGACCAGCCCGGTGGCGCGCACCCGGCCGGCGAGAAAAAAAGCAAAGATCAAAGCGAAGATGTAATAGGGCGCCCCGAACATCACCCAGCTGGCGACGCCGTAGGTGTAGGAGAACTCGCCGGTGCCGAGGATGCCCCCGTACCAGGTAGAAACCAGGGTGGCGACAAACATCGGCAGGGTGAGGGTGCGCCCGGCGAGGAGAAAATCGGCGGCCCCGCTTCCCGCATCCTCAGGCCTGCCTGCATCTTGCGCCCTCCCCTCTGCGTCCACGCGCCCGACCGGCTGCACACCCCCTTTTTTACATCCACTCGCTCCCTCCTGCGCTCCCCCCTGCGGAATTTTCACACGGAAGCCGATCCAGAGTATGACGGCGAAGTAGAGAAGAATCAGAAGAATATCGACCGGCGCAAAGGTGATCATCAGAACTCCGTTCCGGATGCTATTTTTTGTCGACGATAAAGAGCAGCAGTTTCCCCACAGTCAGGCTGATCTCGACCGGGCTTTTACTCACCCGGTTGCTGATGCTCTCGCGCACCCCCGGCTCAAGGACTTGATGAACGAGCGGGTAGGCCAGCCCGTGCGTGGTCACCCCCTCGCAGCGCCCGAGGGGCAGCATGGAGAGAGTGGTGCCCGGCGCCAGATCGAGCTGCACCGGCCGGTCGATGATCTCCATCCGGCACCAGGAATCGACGAAGAGAAGATCGAGACGGGAGTGGTATTTGGCCAGAATGCTGAAATTGGCCAGGGTATGGTCGGGACGGCGGCCGGTCGCGCCGAGCACCACGGCAGCGGTGATCCCATGTGCCAGCAGATAATCGAGGACCTTCTCGAGGTCGGTATTCTCCTGATCCTCAACGCGGATGGTCTCCACCCCGGCCAGGGCCGCAGCCGTGCCGGGCGTAATGGAGTCCAGGTCGCCGATGACCAGATGGGGGATGAGCCCGCGCGCGCGGGCGCGGTTGGCCCCGCCGTCGGCGCAGACGATGAGGGTCTCCTCATCCAGCCATCCGGCGATCCTCCGCCGCGAGGGCAGGGGGCCGTTGGCGATGACGAGGGCCTTTTTCCAGTGTGCCAAATTAAAGCTCCAGATTCATGCCCACATAAACCGACCGCGTCGCCCCGGGAAAGAATTCCTCCCCTTCGCCGCCGGCCGCATAGAGGGCATCGAAAAGATTGGTGACCGTCACCTGCCACGCGACCGACTGCAGCCCCGGCACCCTCTCGAGGGTATAGCCCAGATGCAAATCGGCCAGCGTGCAGGCCGCCACCCGCTCGGCGGGATCCTCCCGGTTGGAGGTGTAAAAGGAGCCGACGTGGCGGCCGGCGAGCGCAAGCTCCCACCCCTCGCTGCGGTAGCTCACCCGGGCGTTGGCCAGCAGCCCCGGAAAACCCGCGATGGCGTTGCCGTCGAGGCGCAGCGCCCCTTCTTCCCCGTATTGGGTGTAACGCACCAGGGTGTTGCTGCTCCAGGTGAGGTTGCCGCTCACCTGCCACAGCGGCGAAAGCCGCGCCCGTCCGGTCAGCTCGATGCCCTGATGACGGGTCTTTTCGGCGTTGCCGGTGACCGGCTGGCCGAAGCGGTCGAGCCGTCCACTCTTGACGATCTCGTCCCGGAAATCCATGCGGAAATAGTTGGCGGTCAGGGCCAGCCCGTCGCGGATATAGCTCCCCCCAGCCTCGAGGTTGTAGAGGGTTTCGTGGCGGACCAGGGGCTGCGTGAAATCGTAGGCCCCACCCCGGAAGACGAACTGCGGCCGTACCGGCGCCCCCCAGATCTCCGGCGTGCTCGCCTCGGCCGCATCGTAGAGGTTCTTCAGCCGCGGCTCGCGGCTGGTGCGCGCCAGGGTGAGGTAGCCGTTCCAGTGAGAAGAAAAGTGATAGTGGGCCCCGATCTTGGGATTGAAGAATAAATAGGGCACGCTAAAGTCGGTGCCGACATACTTTTCATCGTGCAGGCGGTAGGTGTGGTGGACCAGGGTCGCCTCCGCGAGGAGGCGCAGCCTTTCCGCCGCCGTATAGACCTCGTTGGCGTAAAGGGAGAACATGCGCTTGCCGCCGCGGTATTCATAATAGCGATAATCGGGAGTTACGCCCGCCGGCAGCCCCTCACCCCATTTGAGGGTGCCATAGTGCAGTGAGCTGTGCAAGCGCGCCTCGCCGCCGAGGGTGAGGATGCCGCGCTTGTGGTTGATCTGCGCCCGCGGCATCCAGCCGTACTGGTCATTCTCGACAGCAGCGTGGATGAGGGCGTTGGGGATGTAGAGCTCGTCTGGATTCCCCGGCGCCTCAAATCCGTTATCAGGGGTGATGCGGTAATAGCTCCACGGGGCCCAGGAGCCGTCATAATCGTAAAAGCCCTCACCGCGCACGTAAAAGAGGGTGTTGTGCAAAGTGGTCCGGCCGAGGCGCCACTCATGGATGAACTCGTAATGGGGTTGGGAAAAATTCTCGATCTCTTCAGGCCGGCGGATGGGGTTGTCCCGCCGCGCCGCCCGGTCGCCCAGGGCCGCGGCCGGCACCCCGTAATAGGCGAGATGGTCCGAGACCGGACCGCCGTAGAGATTGATCTGGGTGGTCATGCTGCGGTCAAAGCGGGCCGCCCCGAGGAAATAGCTGCCGAGATCGGCCCAGCTGTTGTCGCGGTAGCCGTCGCTGGTGATGCGGCTGAGCCGCCCGTAGATGGCATAGCGGTTGTCGATGAGCCCCGAGCTGGCGGTGAGGCCGGCCTTGCGGGTGTTGAAGGTGCCGTATCCCCCGGTCAGGGTGATGCCGCGGCGGCGGGAAAAGTTGGAGGTGATCAGGTTGATCGCCCCGCCGATGGCCGGGGTGCCGCTGAAGAGGCTGCCCGCCCCGCGCTGCACCTGGATCTGCTCAAGATTGGCGGCCAGATCGGGAAAATCGAGCCAGTAGACCATGTGGTCTTCAGGATCGTTCTGGGGCACACCGTTGACCAGCACCGAAACCCGGCGCTGGTCGAAGCCGCGCAGGTTGAGATAGGTGTAGCCGATGCCGTTGCCGCTCTCGGAGTAAAAGGTCGTTGAAGGCAGCTCTGAAAGCAGCACCGGGATGTCCTGAACGGTGTGGCGCTGCTGAATCTCCTGCTGACGGAGAGCGGCGGTGGAAGCCGACCATTCGGTCTCGCGCGTGCGCGAGGCGGTGATGAGGATGCTCTGCAGGGGCAGGACCGTCGGCTTGAGGGCGATGGCCGGTTCGACGCTGCCCGTGGAAGAGACCTGCAGCCGCGCGGTCTCATAGCCGAGCAGACGCACGGTCAGAACCGCCTCGGCGGACTCGATGCGGCGCAGGAGGAAGCGTCCATCGTCCCCGCTGACGGTCCCCAGCCGGGTGCCCTCGACGAGGATCTGCGTTCCGGCCAGTGGGGCGCCGCTCTGGCCGTCGTAGACCCGTCCAGAAAGAGACCACGGCGGAGCCGCCTGTGCAGAATCGTAAACTGCAGCGGTCAGGGCCAGCACGGCTGCCAGAAATATGCATTGCTTTCGCACTTGTTCACCTCACTCCAACAAAAAAAGCCGCCTCCGGGACGGAGAGACGGCTTGAACACGCAAATTTGCGCATGTGTTTGCCTACGCCGGTATTACCCGGATCAGGTCATCGTCCCGAGGGACACAGGGTATGATCTCAGACTCGCAAAAAGGTGGCGAGACACCCCTAACTATGGGAAGCCATAAAGAACGTTTCAATGCACCAATCAGAACACCCTGCCGGCTGCTTTTATTTCAACCATTTCCCTGCACAGCCGGGGAATAGCCCTTGCCTTGCGGAGGTTATTGTTTTCGTATATACGAAATATAATGGGAGTCTCTGTCATGGAACATAAATCGAACCTCAAGGTGGCTGTGGTTGGCGCCGGGCAGGTCGGGGCGACCTTCGCCTATGCCCTGCTCATCCGCGGCCTTGCCTCCGAGATCGTCCTCATCGATGCCAACCGGGCGCTGGCCGAGGGCCAGGCCGAGGATATGAGCCACGGTCTCCCCTATGTGCGGCCGGTGCACATATTCGCCGGCGCTTACAGCGATTGCCGCGACGCCGATATCATCGTGATTACCGCGGGAGCGGCGCAAAAGCCCGGCGAAACCCGCCTCGAATTGACCCGCCGCAACGTCGATATCTACCGGCAGATCATTCCCGAGATCACGCGGCACACCACCTCCGCCATCCTCATCGTCGTCTCCAATCCGGTCGACGTGCTCACCTATGCCGCGGTCAAGCTCTCCGGCCTGCCGCCGCAGCGGGTGATCGGCTCCGGTACGACCCTGGACAGCGCCCGCTTCCGTTATCTTCTCAGCCAGCACTGCGGGGTTGACCCGCGTAACGTGCATGCGATGATAATCGGCGAGCACGGTGACAGCGAAGTGCCGGTCTGGAGCCTCGCCAATATCTCCGGCCTGCGCATGGACGACTATTGCGCCCAGTGCGGCAAGGGCTGCCCGCAGCTGCGCAAGGACGAAATCTTTGAGCAGGTGCGCACCGCGGCCTATCATCTCATTGAAAAAAAGGGAGCCACCTACCAC
>ERZ795059.1651-NODE-1651-length-24611-cov-6.197956_pt1 | contig 24611 bp, 34 predicted proteins | sample MGYA00375143_ERZ795059 | MGnify/ENA primary metagenome ERZ795059 (study PRJEB30188, sample SAMN05720168) | activated sludge metagenome | isolation source: Anaerobic digester | place: USA | collected 2015-01-07 ... | reverse complement strand
GCCTCAAATTGTTCCTTTGTGATATTTTCCATATTGTTGGCGATGTTAGCGTAGTAAAAATTAATGGCAAGTCCCGATTAAGCAACAGCCCCAAACACATGCTGATGGCTGACTTTTGCCTGCTCAATATTGACCCCGACATAAGCCCTGAGTGTTGTCCTTTCGCTCCTGTGACGGCAAAGCGTCTGCACCTCCTTGATATTAACGCCTCCCTGAATAAGCCAAGTGGCAAAAGTTTTCCTGAAAATATGATGTTTTATGTGCTTTTTGATTCCTATATTGTCCAAATGAGTCCGCATATAGTTTCTTGAAGTTACAGTCAGTAGACGGCCACGCCCCGAAACAAAAAGATGGGGTAACCCATCTTTTCTTTTCTCTATATATTTTTTGAGCCAAAAAAGACTCCGATCCGTGAAATAGACCATTTCAGTATCCTTGCTTTTGGCATTGACCACTCGCACCTCTTTCTTTTCCCAATCAACATCATTAATATCCAAAGAGCATGCCTCCGATATTCGCATGCCAGTATCAAGCAGAACTTCAATAAGCGCTCGAGTGCGAAGATCAGGTAAATAATTTTGATCCAGTGTTTGTCTTATTTTTTCCAACTCTTCAACGGTCAAATATTCAACTGGCTTATGCGGAAGTTTTGGAACTTCCAAGTCACGCCAATCAAATGGCAGTTTATATCCTGATTCTTTCAAAAATTTAAGCAGTCTGCGGTAAACACATATTGATCTTTGGGCGCCAGTCTTTCCATGTTTTGATCCAGCTTCAAGCACATAGGCCATGTCGGTTATTCTTAAATCATCAAGTTCCTTGTCTTGTATGGAATGTGACAGTGATCCATACAGAAATCTTTTGTGCTCGTGTATTGTCTTTTCAGACATACCTTTTAATGCCATGTAATTGACATAGTTCTCGTAGGTGTCTCCTAACCTCATAAAATTGAAACCCACCGTGATGCAACTCAACGGTGGGTCTCTATATGCCTTATATAAAATAAGGCATGTGAGTGTTCCAACTTTCGAAAAAATTGAAACACCCACATTATAGCATAGACCCCCATTGGTTGCATCATTTGCCTGTGGCAAAGACCCTTTCGGGACAATGGGCGCTTAAAATAATTAACTTTGTTAGGTGATAATTTAGGATACTCGGCGAGTATTGTCAAATCGCAAACTGTGGGTATCTTTTTAGCAAAAAAGCCCCGAAAAAGGGGCTTTTTTGCCTCAAAATAGATTAGCAGATTATTCCAACTCTTTCAATCTTTTATGGGCGTCATAATTGCCATAAATGACAAGCCCCAGCCCGATGATTTGAGAAGCCAAATCAAGCAACTGAGCGACTTGATCCTGTGTGACATATTTATACACGCCAGTAAATCCAAGCAGTGTAAGGATTAACCCAATCCATGTTTTGTAGCCTTGTAGCATATTATTAAAATTATTTGATTAGCACTGTCGAACCGCTGATGCTTGATGCGAGCATTATTTTTTTCCTGCCTCCCCAAGGATCAGCCACCCAATATCCTCCGGGTATTTTATTGAGCGCCAAAACCCAATGACTTTTTTTGATTTCCAACAAGCAAACGGTTCTCGGATTTTTTAGCGCCTCAATGCAAGATTTTTCATTGTATGTGTAATAGCGAAACTTGAACCTAAAGCACAAAACTTTTCCGATTGACTGCCAATAAATTTTTGCACTGCCCAACGGCGAGTTATTTGGAGTAAACTGCAAATATTTTGCCATCCACCCAGGGTTCTGAAAGCACTTAAAATAATCGGAAGCCATTGATATGCAGGTTATTGTGCATCCCTTATCTTTAATTAAAACATCGGTTTTTCCGATTCTCTTTGACCCCCAGCGAGAATCAAGCTGTGATAAAATTTGCATCATTTTTTTATTAATTAATTTATTAGCTTTTCTTTTTTTCCTCATACTCCAAAATTGTCAAAATCCTCGTCTGCACATCGCTCATTCTTCGCATCTCCTGCTCAATATGCTTGATGTCATTTTCTTTGATCATGAGTAGAGAATTATCAATGCTTTTAAATTTGTCCCGCATTTCTGAAATCACCTCGTCAATACGATTGTGTTTCAAAACACAACCTTCTTTCAAATTTGAAATATCCCTTTCTGCTTTTTCATCGGGATCCCTAAACATGCGATAAAATCCAATTGCCATAATAAGCAATTGTCCAACCGATAATGCAATCAATATATATTCCTTCATTTCCATATCAACTTTTATGTTTTTATTATGAAATTAACCACTAAATACGGATTCATAATCCCTTGTGTCGCTGACAGTTTCACTTCTGGCGCTGTCCACTCGCCCGGGAATGATGTATACCCGTAAACTGGCGTGTAATGAGAATATCCATTATTTGTTGAGTACCCAGCGTTAACCGAATAAGTCCCGTTTCCTGTTCCTGCTCCCGTTACTGGATTAACTGGACTTACTGCCTGATAATTTATAGAACCAGCAACTCCAGTTTTTGCGCCGATGGCTGCTCGCAAATCCCCTCCATTTGCATACCCATAATGTCTGTGATCTCGATTTGCGTGAGAATGCGATAGGTCAACGGCTTTAGCTCCGCCAGTTTTTCCCAGCGCATTAAATTCAGACTGCGAAGCATCATAACCGAATCCACTGCGCCCTTTGAAATTTGGCAAGTTAAATGTCGTTGATCCATTTCCTGATCCGTAATTGTTTCCAATCACAGCGAACAGATCTGCGTATGTTGTTCTTGCAACTTCAGCTCCGTTGCAAAGCAACCAACCGCTCGGCGCAACACTACCCCCATACATTCTGACCTCACCACTAAAGCAAGCAACGGCAAAATTCTGATTCACCTTTGCGCTTTCAATGACTGTTTTTGCTATAAATTGGTTTGGTACTCCCATGTTTTTATAATCTTGTTGCTATATAAGGAAACTTTCCATAAACAACATTCTCTCCGTTTGAAAATTTAATTTTTATCTTTCCAAATAACAGCCCAATACTGACAACCCTAACATCTGTTTCTTTGCCCTCCTCATTCAACAAATTCCTTCCAACTTCCAAATATGCTTTTCCATCTGGCCGATAAATTGTGATTGATTTTATTTTCATCTTTTTTAAATTAAAAATTAGCTTTTCATAATGTATGCCAGCGTATAAAAAGGTGGCCTCCATTCCTGCGATGCGCTCAACTGATAATCCGTATAAGCCCCATATCCCTGTGAATTTTTACTGTTTGTAGTGAGCGTTGGCGTATTGAAAGTGATACCTGCAAAATCTCCACCAGTATCCAATCCATGTCCATTTTCAGATTCCCATGACCCGTTATTTACTCTCGTCACATAGTGATCATGGTTGAAATTGTGCGTGTGATCATCGTAATGCCTGTGTTGTAAATTAACTGAAGCCAAACCGCCAGTAGAACCAACCGCATAGCCCGAACCAGCACCCTGTACGAATTTGCCGACAAGGTTCGGAGTTCCATTGTTTCCATCACATAAAAACCAGCCCGTAGGAATATTTGCGATACTGCCACTCCAAAGAATAATCCCTCCGCTAGGCATCCCCTTGTCCGCATTTGCGATGCAGTCTAAAAAATTCTGATTCACCTCGCTCGATTTGATGAGCGTTGAAGGTGAAAATGTATAGGTTATACTAGCCCAAGCCATTTTTTTATTCTTTAATTATTACCTCTACAGATTCTTGCTTTTGCAAATCCAGCCTTTCTTTTTCATCAAGAATCCCATCCGCTCTTTTTTGCATGTATTTATTTTCTGTACTGTTTGGATCAATGATAATCAGGCTTTTATAGCCCTTTGGCGCATAGCGATCACCATCCCAATAAGCCTTATGATTTTTCAATATGTTATCCGCTGTTTCCTTCACTTTCAATCCAGCAACCAGCAAGGCTTTGCAATTAACACACACGCCAACTCTCATCAGCGTTCCGTTGCTCAATTCAACAATATGATCACGATAATTAGTCAGAAGTCTTTTCTGTCCACGAAGCTCAAGATCCATTATTTGTGTTTTGCAGTTTGAACATTTGCCTAGCATATTATTGGGGCATTACTGGATTATCCGTGGTTAAACTTTCAACCAATCTCTTATTTATCTGCTCAATTCTCTGCGCCAAGTCAGGCTGGCGATTTGAAATTTCAAGCAACACATAATCGGGAAAATAATCGATCTTTTGAATCTGCAACAGCGTGGCCGTTTCATTCGTAATATCGTAATCCCATGCATCAATATCCCAACTGACCTCATCCCACATGTTGTAGCCTTTCTTTGTCGCATTGAATATTTTGCAAGTATCTCCGACCTTTATTGATTCAATATCATAGCCGGATTCATTGACGGCATTGTTACTGTCCAAAACTTTCAGCGTCACCCGAATCTCGGGCGAGCTTAATTTATTCAAAATATTATTGGCCACAATTGTCGCAGTCCCGACATCAGGAACTTTGTCGTCAATGATTTTTTGCACATATCTACCATAGGCCGAAACCGATCCAGTGTTGATGAATTTCTTATAAAAATTGAAGCCAGTAAAGTATATGTAATTGACTATGTTCTCAAGCCTTTTCTCCTGCTTGTAATAAGTGACATTTTTCCCAATAGTGAATTTGTGCGTTGCCGTTGTCGCCTTCGGCTTGAGATAAATCAAATCATCGGCACCGACTCGCAAATACCAATCTTGCGGACAAAGATCGACAATCTTCTGCACAACCTCCTGAAAAGTTGCGGTATTGAACTGATACTGCACGCTTGTGCCAGTCAGATCCACTGTTCCTGTTGAATAATCCAGCTTGCCTCCCTGACCTGTGAATTTATCCAAGATGTCCTTCAAAATTGCGCTTGGATCCTGAAGCCGATATTTCAACTGCGTAGCCCCATCTCTTGAAAATGCAATTCCCTCCATCATGTCCATTTCAGCAAGCACCACTAAAGTTGATCCAAAATTATCCGATATGTTTAGGCGATAATAGCGATAAGCGGTGTAGTTTTCAAAATCATAAACACGCTTCTCAGCCTCTCCCCAATCTGGCTCATTCAATCTTGTGTCCAAAACTGTCCAGTTTGCATTGTCATTTGACCCTTCAAAAGTCCATGACTTCAGGCATTGGTTTTTCCACTGCGTTCTGTCATTTGCCAATCCAACTAAAGTGTAACGCTGAATCTGCTTTGAATTGCCAGCTCCAAAATCAACTTTCAGCCAACCCGTAATATTCCCACTTGCAGTCGCCCACATGTGATTATTGACCCCATTGGGATCATGCGCCAAGCTCGCATCAAAAACTTTCCATGCGTTATAGGCCGACAATTCTGTTGAAGCGGAAACAGTAATCGTACCTGAAGTGTAGCCAGTCATTATCGGCATCAGCCCATTTGAAAATCCATTCCCATAAATCAGACTATCAATTCCAGCTCCCGTACCTTCAAGTAAATAGCGATTCAGCTCCCACCACCAACTAACAATCGTGACCTCAATTGTTTCCTGTCTTCCATCGACAATAGGCTCGTATGAATCTATGAATCCCGAATAAATGCAAACTCCATCCTGCCCACTTTCACCATCGAAAACATACAGTTTGACCCAATTGCCATATTTAATATCAACGCCTTCACCATAGCTATCAACCTCCCTAGCCAATCGCACCTTCAATTCAGAAAATCCGAGATTAATCGTGGAGTTAAACTGAGCATCGCTAATAACATCATTCCATGTCAGCAGATAGTTTCCGCTATTATCGTAAATTTTATAAATGAATCTTTTTGTCATAGCCACTTTTTAAAATAATCTACCTCAACATTAAAATTCCTTGCTGAAGAATTAATTGTGATGATGTAATTGTTCGTTCCGACATTGAATTTTGGGAACACGCCAGTGTAATCTTTCTCTGCTCCGTTAAGAGTCACCTTTTTATTTTGAACATCAAACACAATCACATCATTAGCAACCAATGAATTCGTAAGCGTTATTTTGTCTCCGTTGCATTGAAAGCTGATATCTATTCCAGCCGTAATGGATGCGATTATCACTTCAACCTTCGGCATAGGATAAGCACTGCCACCGATATTGATTGATCCGTCATAAGGGCTGTCGGTGATCCCATTTTGAATGGATGCCGTTTGGGTTATATCCTCACCGACTCCGCTCGGCACAAGAAAAGTGACTCTGAATGGAACAAATGAAAGATTGAAATATTTTCTGTCTATATTCACATCTGTCGGTGTTGCAACATACCGCCTCGTTCCGCTTGCATAATCAAGGTCAAGATTTTTGTTAAATCTGGCCATCAATTCCTTGAATGAATCAATGTTTGATTCAAGCGCATTTTTATCGTCTCCAATAATCCTGCCAGTAATGACAACTTCCTTCGGTTTATAATTATCTCCGACAATAACTCCGCCACGCTCTCGGGCAAGATCATACATAAAAGTTTCACGAGGTGCGCTCTTTTCATGATCCAATTCTGTAAACTGATATGGATCGTTATTTAAACTGACATTATCGAAAGCGATATTCATATTTTTATCTGATGCCTAATTTGTTTAATTCTTGCTCCCTTGCAATCACCCGTTGAATCTCTTTAATGAGCGCACTCTTATCACCAATCATTGCGCCTGCAAAATTGAAATTGAAAGTGTTTGAAATAGCATTTGAAAGACCTCCATTTTTTTCAATCGTTCCACTAAGAGTCGGCCTGAAAATCTCCGCTCCATGTTCTCCGACAACATATTCTTGACCTGCCATAACAGAACCGCCAACCGCACGATGGCTTTTTGATTTTTTATTATCTTCAGTATCAATAGTGATAGTCGCCTTGAGTTTTATGGTGTCCAACCCTTCCTTTTTCAATTCCTCTTTAAGCTCTTTCAGTTTCTTTTTATATTCCTTTTTCACATCGCTAAGATGATCCTTAAGTTCCGACATCTTCGCCTTATATTCAGCCAACCGCTGGGATTTTTCCTCCGCATATTGCTCCTTAAGCAACTCAACAGAATCAAGCGATGCCTTGCGCTGTTCTTCAATGATTTGCGCTTGATATGTTTTCTGATCACCCAAATGCTTATCCAAAAATGCCTGAATATCACTTATTTTTGCCTGCAATGCGCTCTTGTTATTTTCATCCGTTTCTTCATTGAGCTGTTTCTCAAGATCCGCTTTTTCTTTTTGCTTTTCAATAATTGCCTTTGCAATTTCAGTTCCTAATTCCTTTTGTTTTTCAAGTTCGTTCTTGTTAAATTCAGCAGTCAGACTTTTCAGATCATTTTTTACAGCTTTAACCGCATCAGAAAACTGACTCTTCAGATCCTTGATTTTTTTCGTTGCCTCTTTAACCTTATTGGCCATTTCCTGCGCCGACTTTCCTACATATTCCTGCGTCTGCGCAATTCCGCTTCCGACTGATTTCACATTTTCCCCATTCATCTGCCAAGCCTTATTCATTGAATCAACCGCACTATTTGTATCCTTGGAAAATGCGCCGACATCATTTTTCATTGTCTGCATATTTTCCTTGATCGTTACACTGGTCACTGCAACTCCGTCTTTTGTCATGGATACCATGTCGTTCCAAGCTCCCTCAAAATCCCCATGGATAGCCTTGTTTATCGCACCGAAAAATATCTCAAAATTCTTTCCGAGGTTCTGAATATTGCGAACAATATCTGCGCCAAAAGCAACCACTGTGCTGACTATGCTGTACATGAAGTCATAAACGACTTTCCCCACATTGATGACCATCTGCCCGAACCACTTGAGTCCAACCACAAATGCAGGAATCCACTTCATCAAAAAGTCCCTGAATTTAGCCAGCGTCTCTTTTGCTTTTTCAGCTGACAAATCGGCACCGCTCAATGCGACAGTTATGGAATTAACAATTGATTTTCCGATTCCCTCCTGAGCATCGGAAATCTGATTTTGCAACCATTTCATTCTGCCACCAAAAGTTTCAAGGGCTGCTCTGGCCTGACCGCCAAATTCTTTTTGGAGTTCCTGAAGAATCATCTTTTGACCTTCCATCGCTTTGCCCGTTTCATATAAACTCTTAATCATCCTGACTTGTTCATCAGTGAAACTAACTCCCGATTTTCTGAGCATCATCAATCCTCGCTCTGGATCCTGCATGGCTTTTGCAACCTGCATAGTTGCGCCCTGCAAATCACCGCCCATCATCTGCGCCAAATCCAAGATACTCTCCGTAACCTGCGGAATAACATCTTTGCCCATCTGATTGAAAGTCAAAATAAGGTTTTCAGTGTGCAAGATAGCTTCATCGTCAAAAGTGGTGACATTCTGCAGATCGCCTGCCAGCTTCGTCATCGACTCCGAAGTCATGCCCGAAACAGCCCCTGTTGATTTCAAAACAGCATTCATTTCAGCCATGACCTTTTCGCTTTGATCAAAAGCCTTCACGCTGTCGATTATTCCTTTTTTGACAAAAGCATACGCACCGCCAAGCATCGCCAAATTAGGCAACAATCCGCTGAATGATTTGTTGGAATTTTGCGCACTTTGCGACAAGCCCTGCACATCCTTGTTGAGCTTCGCCAGCTCGCCCATTGCCTTGTTTTGCGCAGTGATGATAAGTTGTAATTCTGTTTGATTTGCCATTATTTTGAATGCTTATCCTGCAATTCTTTATGTTCTCCATCTAATCCCTTCATCATTTTCATTCTCTCTATAAACCAAGCGGGCTGGCTCATATATTCTTCATAAGTCCAACCCATAGCCCTGCAAAAATATGAGATCGCCAATTCATCGCTTAACTCTGACTCTCCTGCACTGATGAGTCGCCAGTAATCATCGGCGTCTCGCTCACAGTTTTTTTTTCGAGCTTGATGCCATGATTAATGAAGTCCACCACATCCCTAAATTCCTCTTTTCTCAAATCCTTCAGCCTCTCTGCGACATTATTAGTGTCCCCATCCAAAGAATAAACATAAGCCTCGGTCAAAACATCGTAGTATTCCAAAATTGCAATCGGGGTGTTTGTGATGTCGATTTTCACATCCTCATCTTTTATATTTTCCGGGCTTACATCTGAAGATATTTTTGTCTGACTCGCCCAAAATTTCTGAATGGGTCGATTCTCTCTTTCGGTAAGCCATGCCTTCACAACCACACTGTGACCATCAATCGAAGTAATAAGTTCTTTTGTCTCTCTGTTCATTTTTTTCAAATTAAATTATTAGTAATTTTCCTGCAGATTAGTCAGCACCGCTTCAATCATCTTCGCATCAGCTAAGCTGTAGTGAGCCTTGAATTTTATCGTTTGAGTAACAATGTCATTGTTTCCACTTTTTCTTGACCAGTCCTGAAGCGAAACAGATGCAAGATCAATCTTAAGCTCAGGATTTGAAGCCGAACCGATAACAGCATCACTCTTGATATCGATTCTCACGGCTTTTAAAGTTCCGCTTTCAAACACGCTTTTGAAAGTGTCTGTATCTTCAAAAACCGCCTCGATATTTCCATCAACTGAAAATTCCTTGTTGGCATAATCGACTGGCTCTGTCGAACCCAAAGCATCATGCTCTTCAATGTTTTTGTTTATTGAAATTTCAAAACTTTTGATATTGACCGCTGATGCCAGATCCAGCCCAGCAAGATCTGATGCCAGTTTCAAGGTTGCATGCTTGCTTATAAATTCATTCTCGGCAGTATAGACAACCGCATTGGCTGAAGCTGATCCCTTTTTTGCCTTGAAAGCACAGGCGAATTCAACGAATTTTCCAACAACAGCAGTGATCTTCAAAGATGAAACTACTCCAAGCGCATACTTCAAATGCTCAAGCTCATTCTTCACTTCCAGCGTCAATGACTGATGAGCATTCGTATTGGCAACAGAAAAAGTGTGATCATAAACCAGTGTCTCCACATCATGCAATGCCGAGTTTACGCTTCCAAAAGAGCTAAGCAACAAAAGCCCGAAGGATTTATCCCTAACTTTTCCCATGATTTCCCCTTCCGACCATTCTTTGACAATCCTCGCGTCATTGGAATCATGAATGACCCCAAGCGATGAATCGTTATTCACATATTGCTTTTTATTGTCTACGGTCACATCTTCCTTCGGTAGCCAAAAGGAAGGCGCAACAGCAATGCCCCTGCTTGATTCCTTGCCGATTCCGACTTGATATTTTCTTCCTCCAAACATATATTTTTTATTAAATTAATTATTTAGTCTTAAACTTTTCCTCAAGAATTTTGTCCGCCTCTTCTTTTGACTTGGCCTCAATGGTCACCTGATAATCAGGGTAAAAGAATTTGTCCTTTTTCACGATTGAATCTTTTTCACCACCGACCATTTTATTTTTTGATTCTTTTTGCATATGCTTGATTAAAATTAATTTGTTATATCGACACTTTTGTCAGCTTCCAATTTCATCTCCGCATACATCACCAACCCTGCGCCTTCTTCGTAGATTCCCCACATGAGCGGTACCGCCTTGCTCATGTCCGCCGTTCCTCCCAAAGTGTCGTCTCTATCAAAATCATCCATCAGCCCATCAAGCACATCGCACAAAATATCAATCGCCTTGCTTCGCCCCACCTTTTCAATTTCCTGATGAATCACGATGCGGAAAATATGCTTGCGAAAATTCTGCGTGTTCGTTTCATAATCACTTTGCACCTCGCTAGGCTCGAATGTCGCTGACGGATATCCGCTAAATCCAGTCTTGTGATAATCAAACACATCAACCAAAGGCTGTCCCTCTCCTTTTCTTGCTTCCAGTTTTTCTTTGATTTTTGATCGTATATTTGATAAGCCCATGTTATTTGATCAATTCTTTTATTGTTTTATCTAGCGCCTTTTGAAACTCATCATCTGCAATCACCTGACCTGCTGAAACCGCATTATCGAAAAATGGATTCGCTTTTGTTCCCTTTCTAGCTATCGACCTTGCCACCAAAAACGGCGGAATTCCTTTTCTGTTCGCCCATTTTTCGATAGCCTTGATCGGTGGCCAATGGGGCTTCGTGCCTTTAGCCACGAAAATGGCGTAGTTGCTGGTATTTGTCAGCTCACCCCTCAACACCTGCACCGATAAACGCCAACTTGACCTCAACCTGCCCGTATCAACTGGGGCGCCCATGATCGCATATCTCTGCACCGCAATCAGCGTCTTTGCTATGGCATCATTGAAATTCATGGCACTTTGCACTGGATATTCCATAACCAAGTTGCGAATCTTGTCCAAATTTTTAATTTGAATTTCCCACATCACGCTTTGCTTTTAACCAGTAATAATTCTTTGAATGAAAAAGAACCTGTATTTTCCTGCTTCACACCCCTGACCTCAAATTCATCCGTTCCAATCAGCACCTTATCAGTAACCGCAACATCCTGACTCAAATCAATGGTAAATTTAAAACCTTCTCCGTATTGAATGTTATTCAGACTGGCCGTGCGATCATCAAGCTGTCTCAAATGCCCCGAACCGCCAACACTCGTAGCAATATAGTCCGACTTATTCCCGTCCTGCATCAATCTCTTTGTCGTGTATTTCAATATTTGAAAACTTTTCATATGGCAAAATGTGCATAGCTGTTTAAAATAATCTTCTGTTCTTTTGTCAGCTCATTTGTCCAATCAATACCTGCACCGCCCAAATTTTCCGATGATTTTCCTTGAGCCTTTCTTTTATCAAAAACCTTGGCGACTAACTCTCTCGCAACCAGCTCAATATCTGCTGGCGCTTCATCAAAACCTCCGTTATATGTAACCTTTATGTTTTGTCTTAAGCCAACTGGAAACTTCCCGTAAAGATGCACAATACCGCTATCCCGATAAACCACATATCTGCTCGGTTCCAACTCAACCCAAAGCGGATCGTCCTGCGTTTTGGAATTGTATTCAATCTTCAAAAGCGTCCTGACTGGATAATTTCTCAGCATCAATTCTTGATCATCATCGCTGTCAAAATACTCCTCAAAATATTCCTGCTCAGTATCAGGCTCGGTCGGAGATGGAATCGTGAGAATATCCCTGTCACAATATGTGACAATGAATTGACTGACTCCAGCGCACAAACCATCAAGCAGATCATCATACGAATCATCTTCAATCCCTAAATAACTTTTTACTTTTGATGTTTCTATCAGCATAAATAAATTTCTTATTCCGCCCGACAGCAATGCAACTCACTGTCGGGCGACTAAAGCTATTTATCGCTTTCTTTTTCCTTTTCCTTTTCCTTTTCTTTTTTGGTCTTTTTTTCTTCTTCAATTGGTTCAAGATATTCATCGCCGATCGCTTTGACTTCATCCTTCGTCAAATCGTATTCTTCGCCAGCAGAAAAATCCTTATAGCCAACCGAGATGTTTGCTTTGACTTTATATTTCGGCATAACTTTGCAATTAATTGATTAATCCTGCTGATGATTAGGCGGCTGCAGTTTTCAGACAAGCAAATGCTTGACCCAGCGCAACTTTGAAACCAATACGCTCAGTGATTCTCACTGCTGACATGTTGCTTTCAAACAAATTAGTAGTTCCAATTGTTGCCTCTTCCGAAACAGCCATCGTCATCTGTTTTCTGTCGCCCAAATATGCAAACTGCAGATTTCCAAACAGAATAAACTTCTTGCCAGCACCTGATATGCTGTCCATTTTTTCAGGCAAATACACTGGATATCCCCACACATAACCCACAATCCCCGTGCCTTTTGAAGCATCGCCAGTAATGATCGGATTTGAGAAAGTCGAAATGTGCTGTCCGTTTTCTGTCAGCTTCTGCACAATATTCCAAACACCACGATGCATATAAAACCCAGCACCACTAAGCGCCAACGGCTTGACCTTCGAAATGACATCCCTCAGATAATCAACAGTAATATCGGTGAAATTAATCTCCCCTGAATCCATCGTCACGATGTTGATATCCGAATCATTAAGAATGCCAGTGAAAGGCGATCCGTTACCGACAAGTCCCTGACCATCTTCCTCTCCAGCAATCGCTTCCGCAAACAATTCAGCAAGCAAGCTCACTGTGTCAACATCAGCATCCTCCAACAGCTCATTTGAAAGCGGAGTCAAACCGACAAGAGTTTTGGCAAGCAATTGAACCTGCCCCAACACTGGCGCACTTACTGTTCCAGCATTAGTTTCTCCAGGCCAGTAAACCGAAACTGAGGTAGTTATTTTTGGAAGATTAAGCGTGTCTCTTTTCATTGGAATAACACGACATTGATTGCGCACGATTCCAAAAGACTCGGCAAGCCTTACAACTTCCGCTCTGAATTCCTCAGGAACCAAATAACCACCTTGGCTGTCGGTGCCTTCAGTCATTGCCTTGCCACTGATTGCTCGGGCTGTTTCTTTATCACGATTGAAAACAGCTTTGACAAAGCGAGCAATTTTTTCCTTGCCCTCAAGACCCTCGACTTCTTTGGCAAAACCGAAAATCTTTTTTTCAATTTTGTTGTAGCCTTTCTCTTCAAATTTTTTCTCCATTACTTCGCCAGTCTTTTCCAAAATCGCTGGCATAGTCTTTTCAAGTGCTTGAGCAAACACCTCTCCCACTTGTTCTAAATCTTTTTGTTCCAACATAAATTTATTTTATAGTTTTTAATTTCTGATTGACTTGATTCACGATCGTATCAATCAACTGCGTTTTTTTCTGAACATCATCCAAGACCTCAGTTATTCTCGCAGATTTTATATCGTCAACTTGGTCATCTTTGACGACTAATCCTTGAAGCTCGACCAACTTCTCAGTTAGATTTTCCTGTATACTCTTAATCTCATTCACTATCAATTTGAAACCCTCCCTCATTGCTTCCTTTAATCTGTCTTGACTTTCCTTGATCGCCACCATATGTTTTTCAATAATTTCCTCTTCTTTTTTCTCTGAAATAAATTCTTCTAGCGGTTCGCTCAGCTTGATTCCCGATTTTTGCATAGTCTTCAACACAAACGCATATTCTTTTTCAAGTCCTCGCTCTTTTACCAAACTCAGAACTGAAAGTGCCTCGGGATTCGCCGGAACTGGCACAAAAGAAAGCTCCAATAATTCGCTCTTTGTGATCTGATTCCCGTTATATTCCATGGGTATAAAGCCTATTGAAACAGCCTTCAAAATACCCTCCTCGTACAGCTTCCTGACCTGTTGTGCCAATGGGTTGGCCTCGGCGCTCGCAAAAACGCCCCTGACCACGGTTTTGCCAGCCTGTCGCACGATTTCAGTAGCCTTGCCTATTGGCAAAGACCAGTAATCGTGGCCAAACAAGATGACGGGATTCTGCATGTAATTCTTGATGTCGATACCCTCCTGAACCACAATCTCACCCTGCCGATCCACGCTTTCGCTTGAAGCGATAACTTCAAACTTGCCTGAATCTCCAGCCTCTTTAATGTTGGCCAAAAACTCTTTTTTTTCTGCAAGAGCCTTCATCACTTCGCTCTTTATTTTTTCGCTGAATTTTTTTAGCATACTTTTGAAAAAATTATTTTATTTTATTTACTTTAAAATCGGGAGCAACACACATCTGCAATTTGCATGAAGCGGTGGCTCTCCAATATCCCTAAAGTCAATCGCCATTCCCATGAATTCATCCCCTTCATAAAAATATGCTTCGTTTAATTCTGTGGTTTGACCATCCATTTCAGAACATAACTCGCATGTCCTTTCATCCTGCGCCGTATACCACTCCTTGCCCGAAACAATGCCCGACTGATTCCATGCACTCTCCATTCCTGCATTGCTTGTTCTGATCGTTTCAGTTCTTGCTATCCTTTCAGCTCTGACTTCGTCTGCGAAATTAAAATATTCATTCACCTTTTCAGTTATTGCATTCATGCCCAACCCCTCATCTCCTGCCTCATTTATAATTTTGCGCAATTCTTCATCTGTAGTTTTGGCTATGCTTTCGGCCAGCGTCAGATCGTATTTGTCCAAGCCGTTGCTTATATCAGGAGTAAAATCAAAATTATTTTCCAACCCAAGCCTTAACAATGCGAGCTTCCCTGATTTTTCCAACAATTCCCTCTGCAATGGAGTCAACAAATCAACTATCATTCCAACCTCTCTATTCTTTTCAATGATTCCCTTTTCTTTAAATGACTTCTCGCTTATCTTTTTTAATGTCCTCTCTCTTAATCCATGAAAATATTTGCGGATTTCGTTTTTATATTTTTCTTCAAATGGCGACTGCATTTTTATCATTACTTCCCACGCCTTCTCTCCACGCACAATCCGTTCATCCTGATTTTGAAGTTTTTTTTTAACACTCAGTTGTTGCGGTATCGGACTGACTGAAGCTCTCATCTCATCTCCTCCATCAAGCTCGGGTAATCCTTCCTCTCTTCGGATATCATTTGTCGTGAGCCACTTGTTCCAGCCTTGCGCATATTCGCTAACAATTTCAGCCCTATCGTCAGGCACTGGATTGTCGAATTCCAAATAGTATTCCAACCCATATTCTGAAACCAAAGATGCATTAAGCGCATCTTGAATCTTTTTAAGTCGAGGCTTGATCGTAAATCTTGTAAAAGCCCAAAGCGCCATTTTTGCATTGGCAAGATTCACATCCTCGCTCATCATCAAACCCTTCGGAATTCCAAACATTAGGAAAATGTCATCACGATCCAATTTGCGCTGATCAATAAATGCCAACTCTCTCTGATTGAATTGCGTCTTGTTATATTTCAGACCGCCATGCAATATCGGCGTTTTGTTTGCATTCTCGATTCCTTCTTGTTGTTTTCTCCAATTAGATTCAATCCTGCGCTTTTGCTGTTCATTCAGTTTGCCGTCAAATTCAAGCACACCTCCAACGAATGCCCCGTTTTCAAAAAACTTTTTATTCCACTCCCTTATCGTTTCATCTTCATCAATAAAACTAATTGAAGCCTGCACTGTCCCGATTCCCTTAAACGGCCTGACTCTATCAAAATATTTCGGATTGTAATTGCGAATATGAATAACCTCCTCAGGCATCAGATCAACATTGATCTCACCATTGAAATAAATGTACTTTTCAATCAGCCTTTCTTTGTCATTGCTCGGCGCAATCTTTACCCAATCAGCCCTGAGTGGCCACAATTCCTTTGTTTTGTTTCCAGCTTTTGCCTTGAAAATGTAAGCATTACCATCAATATCCAGCGAAGCCGAGATATGCTCGAAAATATCAGCCCTTGTCATTTCAGGATTCGGATTATTAAAAAGCTTTAACAACTCATGATCAGCTTGTTCTTTGTCGTTATCACCGCTGACTTTTTTATAAAGCCTGAGATTTGCTGATCCGACTTCTTGAGCAATGAGATTGACACATCGATAAACCCAACTGTGATATTTATCAGCAAAATCATTATTCCTGCCCAAAACCTTGCCAAAAAAGAAGTTTTTGATTGCTGAAATTCCGGGTGTAAATTCTTTTTTTCGGAAAAGTTTTTCAAACATAAATAAAAAAAGCCCAAATGGCATTTAATCTCGTAAGACTAAATATCATTTGGGCTCGTAAGCCACAACCAATACCTCGTAAGGCATTAAACTGTTATCATTTTTAATTTTGTATTTTTATCGTATTCGCTTTTTTTCATTTTGTCAATAGCAGAAAAACCATAATCATTATTTTTTTCATCAAGCGCCTTGAATTTCAAATCATAAACACACAAAACAGCTTTGCAATTAAAGCACTTTATTGTGAAATCATCGAAAGCACCCATATTCCTGATTTCCATTATTTTTGATCCACACTTTGGACAATGCGCAAGATGTTTCATATGGTTTTTCTGTTAAATAAAGTCGACTCCAGGGTCTTGTAATTCATTGAAAGTCAGTGAACCTGCATCCGCAATATCAGGGCTTTTGACTCCTCGCTTAAACATTTCATCTTTTGGCTCAAGCTGTGTTCTTCCGCTTGAATTTCTTTTATATTTTACTTCTAAAAGTTGTCGCCAATCCTGATGCCTTAGAATTTTGCCTCCCTTATTTATCCAGCGCTTAAATTCAAAATAATTCTCCGCTTTTATGTTTGCAAAAATATCGCTATTATTCGCACTCGCACCTTCACGAATTCCTGTAACATTATAACCAATTTCATTTGCCCTATCGGTGACACCGCCTCCAACTCCCACATCATCAATAAATATTTCATCCCCCTTAATCCTTGCCAATTCATCAACCTGAGTCATCAGATTTGAGCTTTGATTCTTAGCTTCAAGCCACATGACATTATCGTACCTGATAACAAAAGCGGAATAATTGCTTCCTCTTCCAACATCCACACCCAAACGCCTAGTCCCCATAAGATCAGCAGGAAGCTCATCAATGAAAGCCTCTTCAAGTTCCTGCTCGCTTATCAAAAATCTATAACCCCTGTCATCAATCTCATCCCGACTTGGAAACTTGCAACCATAAAGAATATCAAACATTGGATTCTCTTTTGCCTCTTCAATAAACTCCTCCGTATATCTTCCCTCGCTCAATGCCTGCTGATAATCAATAAATATCTTTTTATATCTGTCCTTGTGCCAAGTCTTATAAAAATGATTCAAATAAAACGGGTTGCCAATCTTGCAATAAAAAGCATCCGCACCTTTTCCAGCAATCATACGAAATGTTGTCGCTTCAATCTGATCAGGAATAAGACTTGCCTCATCAAGAATAACAATCCTAGCGCCAGCGCCCATCGCACTCTCAACACCTTTGCGAGAATTGCCAGCTTGCACCGAAACAACAAAGATTCCTCCGCCACGCTTCAAAACAATGCGTTCTTTGTTTTCTTCTTGTCTTAATCTTTCAAGTTTTGTTTTTGCTTCCAACTGAGAATAAAACAAAACATTGTCGCCAATATGCTCAAGATAATAGCGCATGATTATTTTGGCCATTTCATTTTTTGGCGCAAGAATCGCAATCTTTTCATCTTGAAAACAGCTAACAACAATACACGCCAAAGCAACTATCAAGCTTTTGCCATATTGCGTACAAGTCAGAATCTGCAAACGGTTATAAGGACGAAAAACAATACTGTAAAAAATCATCAGTTGTCCCTCGCTTACAGCCTGATCGCCACTCATTCCATCAATCTTAAATAGACTCAATAGTTTCAAGCATATTTCTCTTTTTTCTTTTGGTATTTGTTGATCCAACATTGCCTATAAAATATATTTTCATTTCGTTATGGAATGCTTCAATGTGGTTTTTGAATATATCTGGAAGTTCAGCGCTTGCACCAAACTCATCCTTTTTCTTTCGCTCAAGATACCTGAAAGCGATGTCGGGATTGCTAAGATTTTTAACAACAGTCTCCCTCGCTTTCAAAATTGGTTTTTCCTTTAATTTGTTGCGTAATTCCTCAATATCAGGATACGCATCCAAATAGCGACTGAGTGAAAATTTGCTTATATCAGCGTAATAACACGCTTCGCCGTCAGATCCACCCAGTCCCCAAACGACTTTCAATTTCGCAACAACATCACTCTCTGTTTTTCCGTCAAACCACTTTCTGCCAACTTTATTTTTGTTCAATTTTTTCTGCTTTTTTACCTGTGTAATCTTCATAGCGTTTTATTATCACATCAACATATTTAGGATCCAATTCGATAAGTCTGGCTTTTCGTGCCATCTGATCGCAAGCCATCATCGTGCTACCGCTACCGCCAAAAGCATCCAAAACAATGTCGCCATTGAATGTGCTTCTGCGCAGTGCTATCTCACAAAGCCTGAGTGGCTTTTGAGTAGGATGCACATATTCTGTCGTGTTATCCCGATTCACATACCAAACATCAACCATCTCGGCCAGCTCATCTTTTTTGATATCCCAAATATCCTGAATGTTTGAAAATTCTTTATTCTTCTGATATTTATTGTCCTTGATTCCAATCATGCAAGGTTCATAAGCTCGATGAAATAAACATCCCATCGAAAAAACAAATCTGTCTTTGACCCAAATAACATCCTGCAAATATTTGAATCCACCAGCAATCAATCCTTTCTTGAAAAACTCATGATTCTTTGATGCATACCACATATACATCGATGCTTTTTCATCTGAAAACAAAAAGCAATTTGCAGTCATGACACTGATAAATTCCATAAAATCAGAATCGCTTTTATTGTCATTGAAAATCTTATTGCCATCTCCATATTTTCCGCCAGCATATGAATTGCCAGCTGATGATTGATAGTCGACATTATACGGCGGATCAGTAAAAATTAGTTGCGCCTTTTCATTGCCCATCAGTTTTTCATAAACACTCACATCGGTTGAATCGCCACAAATAATTCTATGATCTCCAAGCTGATAAACATCGCCGACCTTTGTTTTTGGTTCAATAATTTTTTCATACTCCTCATCAGCATTAAAATCGTCCTCTTCAACTTCCAAATAACTCATGTCGAAGCCAGAAAGCTGTACCATTTCATCGCTCAATCCCTTGAGTTCATCAAACACCAAATCCATATCCCAATCAGACTCATTGAGTTTATTGTCGGCCAGCCTATAGGCTTTGACCTGCTCTTCAGTCAGATTTTCTTTGCGCACAATCGGAACCTCCTTGAGTCCCATTTTTTTGGCGGCCAAATATCTGCCATGCCCAACGATTATCTCGTCATTCTGATCAATAACTATCGGTTGATTGAAACCAAACTCACTTATAGAATCAGCTATCTTTTTGATCTGATTCTCCGGGTGCTTCTTTGCATTTTTTTCGTACATTTTTATTTTCCCGATGGGATAGTTTTTCATAGTTTTTCGTTTATTGAAATTATTATTTGATCGCTTGGCATCTTCCTTTTTGCCCTGAGAGTAAGTGATTCAATGACATCACCATTGTCGTCATAAAATAATCCATACTTTACCAGCGCATCCAATATTGGCTTAACAAAAAGATTGTCGGGATCTCGCCTGTGATTATTTTTAAAGTGAGCTTCTATGCTCACCTGAATAGGCTTTTTGATCTGGACTGCGATTCGCCTGAATGATCCTTTGAATTGTTTTGCCATTGACTCATACACAAGATCCTGTAACTCTTGCCGAGCCGATGCTCTGACTGCCCAATGGACTCCCTTATTAAACTCATTCCAACTGGGGCATTTGCAATTTTCAATTGTAATTTTCATATGATTTCATCCCCCTAACTTTTTATTTATTCTTTGTATTTTCGCATTGCCACGATTTCTCATCTCGTAAATCTTCCCGTATATCTCACGCAAGACAACATCAATCTCCTCAATTTTAAAACCATTCATCAAAACTTTTGCTTGTGACACTTTGCCTTTTTTATAAACCGCCAAAACAAAGACTCCCTCTTTTATGGAATCTTTCTTGCCTCTGTTATCCTCGATTATTTTCTCAACTGATTTATACAGCTGTTGATTTTTTGGAGTTTTCATTTGGGTTGTTTCTTATATTTCCGCTTATCAAAAATTGAAACTGTTTTGAGCTTCGGATAAATACGCATCTCTGCATGCTTATCATAAAAAAACGCTTTGTCTTCAATCTCGCCTTTTTCAATCAACATGCTGATCTGTTCCTGCGCCTTGAAATTTGCTCGCATTTCCATTTCCTGAAGTTTGAAGTGGCGCTTCAAAACCGCACCATGCTGACGCTCAAAGTCTTTCAACTTTTGAAGCTTTTCCGAATAGGTATTGAATATTTTTCTTGCTCTTTCCATAAATTTGATTATTTTTTAATTCTCATTTTTTCCCTCAGCGCATCAATAGATTTCTGCACGCTCTTTTTTCTTTCAGGATCGACCACTGCCTGATTAGTATAAATCTGTGTATTCTTTCTCAACTCAAGATCTCTTTTTTTAGCCAGCACTTCTTCATCAATCTTTGAATTCCCCAACCAATTAGCAAATGCCAATATTGGCTTTTTCCAACCCTTGCGAGGATAACCAAACCACCACTCCCTGCACTTAAGAGCCTGAAGCTCATAATCCCTGCTTGGATATTTCTCAATTAATTTTTTAATAGTTTGCACCTGACTAGTTTTGAGCTTCTCAATTTCCAAAGCAACTAAAGCCTTTGCAAAATTCTCTTGATCAATCCCCTCCCCTAAAATTTTAATTTCGTCATCGCTATAAATATATTTCTTTTCATTCTTTTCATTCTTGTTTGTTCTTATTTGATTCTTATTTGATTCCTCATTTGATTCCGATTTGTTTCCAACATCTTGATACTTGCCCCAATTTTTTATAGTTATAATGCTGTATTTGTTGGTTTTTTTGATTCCAATCATTCCCTCCTTCTCAAGAAAATTGAGCCAATACCATATCGTTGATTTTGCAAGCCTTAATTTCTCCTCCGCCGTCAGACTTCCCATAATAAATTGACCTCTTCTGACTCTCACTTTTTGCCTCCCGATCAGCGATAAATTTTCACAATGATTTGTCTTGGCCAAACACCATATCCAAATCTTCAGACATTTATCGCTCTGAAAGACCACACTATCGATTATTTTTCTGTGCGTTTTAAACCATCCACTATTCATATTGTTAAATGCTTTCACCTGCCTCCCTAACCACTTAAAGAGGCATGTGAAAGGTGGTTATATTTACCAGCCTAGCGAGGCTGATGAGCAGTTGCATCGATTAAGCTCACCAGCCCCGATGCGATGATGGGCAGTTGCATCTATAAGCCCACCATCGCTATTTTGTTTTTAAAACGGAACATCCTCGAGATTCACTTCGTCGTCACCGCCCACTGTCGGAATATCCTCATATCCATTGCCTAATGATTTTGTATCTTTCGGAGCCTCAAGCTGTGGCGCATTCCTGAATGATCCCAAGATGCCTCTCGCCTTTTTCAGATAATAGACATAATCAACATCCTTGCCCTTGGAAAATGTCGCAAAATATGTGTCATTTTCAGGATCCTCATTGATTTGCATCACTGTCTCGCATCCCAGCAAACTGAATTCATTATTGATTGAAGCCCCATATTGGAACCATTCGGACTGAGATTTTCCCATGAGTTCGAGCTTCACAATATCATCAGCCAATGCAACATAGAGAATGGTGCGGTAGTTGAAATTATTGGTAGTTGTGCCATCAGCCTCCTTGATCGAAAACATCGCTTTGAGGCTTTTATAGTTGCCCTTCCAAACAATGTTTTTCTTCTTGTAAACCTGAATGACCTCATTGGGATCGGACGGATTAAACTCTGCTGAAATCCATCCCTCGACATCCTTTTTGAATTTCGAGCTTACCCTTGCCCGACTGAGCAAAACAATGCCTCTCACTTCCTTGCTGAATTGCTCACGGACAAAAGCGCCGTTTTCATCTTTTGTTTTGCAAACAAACTCCCCCGTTTTGTTTGTGCCTTTTTTGTCATCGCCATTGTCGACTCTCAGCGTTTTGTATGATTTAAATTCTCCGCTTCTCAGTCCCAATGCGATCTCTAATTCTTTATTAAGATCCATAAGTTTGAATTAATGATTGATTAAGATTTTTTTGCTCGCCTCTTCGGCTTTTTTGGTGCAGTTTCTTTTTTATCATCCCCTGCCTTCTTTTCAAGATCCAACTTGAGCTTGATAGGATAATCCTTCTGCAACGGCTTCTGCCCTGATGTTTCATTGAGCCAAATAGTTTGTGCAGAAAGGAACAAATTGAATTTATCCTCCAGCTCCGTAAATTTGTACTCCTTGTGATTGCGCTTATAGCCAATCTGCAAAATTGCAATCTTGTACTTCTCGCCAGTTAGATCCTCCATCGCTTTTTTGTAAGCTGATAATTGAAGTTCATATTCTGGCCAAATGTATTGTGAAGTTTTAAAATCAACAATCCATTTTTCATCTCCAATTTTGCAAATGAAATCGATCGTGCCAGCAAAATTATTTTTCTCGGAAAAAATAGTTGTTTCTGCTGTGATGATTTCAGGCCTGACTGATTCAAACCATTGCACAAAAGACATAGCGCATGCATATTCATCTGCCGACAATTCCTCGACTTTTCCTTCAACTCCGTCAAATTGAGCATCAAGCCTGAGCTCATGACCATTGATTAAATCCTCAATTGCCTTATGCACTCTTGATCCTTTGTCGCCTGCTGACTGCTTCAATGACTCCGCCTCATCCCAACCTTTGCCTGCAAGCCATTTGTAAAATGCAATTCCTTTTGGATAGTGACCAGCAATCCAAGTGACTGATGGAACAAACACCACTTTGGGTATTCCTTCATCGTCCTTGATTGCTTTCACATACCACCTCTCATCGACTGTGGTAATTTGCACTATCCCGTCTTTCACTTCCCTGATTTCTTTTTTCATAAGATTATTAGATCTTTCACCGCCGTCCCCGCATCGCTCAACACGAGAAAAGACGGCTGTGAAAGGAGCGATTAATAGCCCTCATTTTCTTGAAGAATAAGAAGCTCATCGACTTGGCGTTCAATTTCCATATCATGAGCATCCTGCTTCTTCTCGATCCACTCAGTCAACAGGCTGATGCCTGTGGCTTGGCAAATAAAAATAATATTGCCTAATGTGTTTTTGAGCGATTGTCCTGACATAGTGGTTAAGTTAAATAATTAAGGTTTTGGCTACCGCCCAATCGACCCGTTAGATCGGTGGCCTTAATTATTCTTGAGAGAACAGCCGGGGAGGTACTCAAGCCCTTGGCTTTTCCCTCCCACAATTAGCCAATAAATTGACTGTGGTTGCTGTCCGAAACGAAGCGTGTGCCACAGGCGAACCCACAACACCGACATCTTAAGCCTCAAAAATAAAAACACCCATGATGGGTGCTTTTTGCAACTAATATTGAATTGAAAAAAGCACCCACATATCGTGAGTGCTTTTTTGCCTTGTATAAGCCTTTTTTGAAGTCGGCTGTGGCGCACTTCTAGCGCTTCGCCCACTGAGGTGCTCTTCGGGCTTTTTTGAGACCTGGTTTTTTTCGTTCAACCACTCGGGCGTCTCTCGTCAAAAATCCGCCGTCTCGAAGCGACTTTTTCAGATCTGCATTGAAAATCACCAAAGCTCTTGCAATTCCCAGTTTTATCGCTTCCGCCTGGGCGCTTATGCCTCCGCCCTTCACTTTGGCGCTGACATCGAATTTCGTTCCTTCTCCAGCCAAAGCCAAAGGAGCTTTCATAAAGTCAAAAAGTCTCTCCACATGAAGATATTCTTCCGCCTTTCTGCCGTTTATCAAAATTCCTTTCTCATTTTTTTCTACCGAATAAATCCGCACCTGGGCAATAGCCGTCTTTCTTTTTCCTAAACCATAAAAATATCGTTCTTCTTTAACGCTTTCTTTTTCAACTTTTTCTGTTTTTTTAGTAATTTTCTTAGTAGCCATATTCGAATTAATTAGTGGGTAATTTCTATTTTGTGATCATGTTTAGCGTCTTTATAAATTTTGAGCCTGGTCATCATCCTGTCTCTCAGTTTATTCTTGGGCAGCATATTATAAACAGCTCTTTCGATTATTTTTCTGGAATCTTTTTCCAGCTGATCCTTAAGACTGATGGTAGTCAAACCGCCCGGATAACCGCTGAAATGCCGGTAAACCTTGCCCTCAATTTTGCTTCCGGTTACTTTTATCTTGTCAGCATTCACAACCACTGTTATATCCCCTCCGTCAATATTGGGAGTAAAATTAACCTTGTTTTTTCCGCGAAGAACTTTGACAATTTCCGTTGCCAATC
>ERZ795059.1648-NODE-1648-length-24658-cov-6.017396_pt1 | contig 24658 bp, 25 predicted proteins | sample MGYA00375143_ERZ795059 | MGnify/ENA primary metagenome ERZ795059 (study PRJEB30188, sample SAMN05720168) | activated sludge metagenome | isolation source: Anaerobic digester | place: USA | collected 2015-01-07 ... | reverse complement strand
TCGTCGTCGGCCGTATCGTCGTCGGCCGTGTCGTCGTCGGCCGTGTCGTCGTCGGTTGCGTCGTCGTCGCCGGTATCGTCGTCGACCGCATCGTCGTCCTTTGCAACGTTGTCGTTATCGTCGTCATCATCGTCGCCGCAAGCGACAACCATAATCGTCAGCAGCAGCAACACAAGACAAATGGGGAGGATGATTCTCACGCTACGCCGCCCTTTCCCACGCCCTCACGGATTTGCCTCAATCGGCAAACGCCGGGTTTTTGATCTCGAAACCGAACTTATGGCAAACCTTCATTTTCTCTTTGACCTGCTTGAGGTCGGCCTGGATGTTCGGATCGTTTTTCCAATAACGAACCGCCTTGATGTATTGATCGTAAGTCAGCCCATAGCGTTGCGCAATTTCTTCCTGCACTTCGAGGGCGATTTTCATCGCGGCCAGTGAATTTTGCGCCTTCTCGATGCGAATCAAAAACGCCGGCTCGTCGTAGGCTTTGATCGAATTTTGGAAAATCGCCAGCAATTTTTCCTTGTCGCCGGGCGCCGGGGCACGCTCGCACCCCGGGAACGAGGCAAGGCAGAAAAGCAGCATAAACAGGGCGGTTATCCGGCGCATGGACACGTTCGACCTCCATCGGCTCAATCCTTTTAGCATAAATTTCAACGCGTTGGAACTTCGCTTTCGCACTGCGGTCTCCCTTGACAGGGGCGCGAATGGTATTTACCTTTCACGCCCGGATTACGTTGTATTCCGTTCAATGCTTTTTCATGCACGCGGCGCCAAACGACTGCGAAGAGGATTGTCATGATCCAAGTCAAAAACCTGGTCAAACGGTATGAGGATTTCACCGCCGTCGACGACATCAGTTTCGAGGTCGCCAAGGGGAAGATCCTCGGTTTTCTCGGGCCCAACGGCGCGGGAAAAACCACCACGATGCGGATCCTGACCGGCTTCATGCCGGCCACCGGCGGCGAGGTGAAAATCGCCGGATTCGACATCTTCCATCAACCGATGGAAGCGCGCCGGCGCATCGGCTATCTGCCCGAGCATCCGCCGCTCTACCCGGACATGAGCGTGCACAAGTACTTGATCTACGTGGCCAAGCTCAAAGGCGTGCCGAAAAAGGATGTGCCCGGCCGCGTCGACAAGGTGGCCGGTCAATGCGGCCTGACCGAGGTGCTCGACGCGCGTATCCAGGTGCTGTCCAAGGGATTCAGGCAGCGCGTCGGCCTGGCGCAGGCGCTGGTGAACGACCCCGAGGTGCTCGTGCTCGACGAGCCGACCATCGGCCTGGACCCCAACCAGATCCGCGAGATTCGCGAGTTGATCCGCTCGCTGGCCGGCAACCACACGGTGATTCTGTCCACGCACATCCTGCCCGAGGTGACCATGACCTGCGACGAAGCGGTCATCATCAACCGGGGCAAGGTGATCGCCGCCGACACGATCAAGAACCTCACCGAAAAAACGAGCGATGAAAACCGCATTTTCCTGCGGCTGGCCGAGTTCGACGCCGAAACGCTGCCCCTGCTGCGCGCGACGCCCAACGTCGAAAAGGTGGTCAAGGGCAACGATCGCGGCACGTTCGTCATCACCGGGGCCCCGGGCGCCGATCCGGCCGCGGACCTCAGCATGCTGGCCCTGCAACACGGTTGGCGGTTGCTCGAACTGCGGCACGAGCGACCGAGCCTCGAAGAAATCTTCGTCCGCCTGACCAGTTGAGAGGAGATTGCGGCGATGAGCAACCTGTTTACGATTTGCGGCAAGGAATTCCGGCAGATGTTCAGCGGGCCGCTCGCCTACGTGGTGATGACCGCCTTCCTGATGCTGACCGGGTTTTTCTTTTACGACCTGTTTTCCAACTACAGTCAGATCCTCGGATACGCGGGCATGTACCAGAACCCGGCGATGATGCAGCAGGTCAACGTCAACGACATGATCCTCACCCCGCTGTTTCACAACATCAACATCATCTTGTTGATGATCATCCCGTTTCTGACCATGCGGCTGTACTCCGAGGAAAAGCGTCAGGGCACCGACGAACTGCTGTTGACCAGCCCCTTGGGCATGAACCAGATCGTCCTCGGCAAGCTGCTCGCGGCGGTTTTGTTCTACGCCCTGTTGCTGCTGCTGACGCTCCACTTCCCGGCCATCCTGTTCAAGTACGCCAGCCCCGACCTGGGCAAGTTGGCCGCCGGTTACCTGGGGCTGTTTCTGATGGGCTGCAGCTTCCTCGCTTTCGGCCTGTTTACCAGCACGATGACCTCCAGCCAGCCGATCGCCGCGGCGTCGAGCTTCGGCATGCTGCTGATCTTCTGGATCCTGGGCTGGGTGTCCGAAAGCACGCCCGGCACGATCGGCGATCTACTGCGCTACATCGCGATGACCGAGCATTTCGAAAAATTCGGCGAGGGCGTCGTACGCACCGGCGACCTGGTCTATTTCGTCAGCTTCATCGCCTTGTTCACCTTTTTGGCCACCCGTTCCGTCGAATCGACCCGGTGGAGGTAAGCCATGAAATCAGCCAGTCGCATTTTGATTTTCGAAGGGTTGGCGTTGTTCGTCTTCGCCGCTCTGGCCTTGTTTTTCACCGGCCTGACCACGCTGTATCCCATCGTCTTCGGCGGCATCGGGCTGTTGAGCCTGGTGATCGGCTTCGCCATCGACTTCAATTCGATCCTCGAAGGTTTCGGCCGACGCACCGCCCGTTACGGCGTCAACGCCGTGCTGTATTCGGCGATCTTCCTGGGCATCCTCGCCGCGCTCAATTACCTGGGCCACAGCTACAATAAAGATTTCGACCTGACCAAAGCCGGCGTCAATACGCTGTCGGAACAAACCAAGACCGTCGTGGCCAACCTGCCCGACGCCGCGCGGTTGGTCGGTTTTTTCAAAGCGGCCGAATCCTATGAATTCAAAAAACTCGCGCAACGCTACGCGGCGTTGGGCGGCAAGGTCGAGTACGAAATCATCGATCCGGACCTGCATCCGGAACTGGTGAAGAATTTCTCGATCACCGAACGCGGCGCGGTCGCCGTCGTCTGCCAGGACCGCACGAACATCACCATGGACGTCAGCGAGCAGGGCCTGACCACCGCCTTGCTCAAGGTCAGCCAGCAGGCCGCGGGCATCGTCTATTATCTGGAAGGCCACGGCGAGGCGCCGCTGGACGGCAAGGAAGAGCGCGGCTTCGCCCTGCTCAAGGAAGGTCTGGCCAACGAGAACATCCCCGTGCAGCCGCTGCTGTTGCTGACCGCCGGCAAGATTCCCGAAGACGCGGCGATGGTCATCGTCAACGGTCCGACCAACGCGTTGCTGCCGGAGGAAATCCAATTGCTGCGCGCCCACCTGGAAGGCGGCGGGCGGTTGCTGGTCGCGCTCGACCCGACGATCGCCACCGGCTTGGAAACGCTGCTGGCCGAATACGGCATCAAGGTCGGCAACGATGTGGTCGTCGAAAAGCAGATGCGCCTGTTCGAGGGCGCGGTGATGGGCTTCGATCCGCTGATCCAGGATTACGGCATCCATGAAATCACCAAGGCGCTGGGCGAAAATCCCACGCTGATGCACTTCGCGCGCTCGCTGACCATCGACAACGAGCACAAGCTCGAAGGCGCGATCGTCGAGCCGCTGTTGCGCACCGGTCCCGGCGCGTGGGGCGAAACCGACTTTTCCGTGCTCAGTTCCGGCGCGGAACCCGAGTACCAGAAAGACGCCGACCTGGGCGGCCCGCTGGTCGTCGGCGCGGCCATGGAGCGGACAGTCGGCGAAGGCGACGCCCGCAAAGCGGCGCGGATGGTCGTGTTCGGCGATTCCGATTTCAACACCAACCGCTACGTCGCCTACGGCTTCAACGCCAATCTGTTCCTCAACGCGGTCAACTGGCTGACCGGCCAGGAAGCGTACATCACCGTGCGTCCCAACAGCTTCGCGCCCGACGTGTTCACCCTGACCGAACAAGACAACTCGATCATCTTTTTCGCCTCGGTCTTTTTGCTGCCGCAGCTCGTGGTGATGCTCGGCATCGTCGTGGCCCTGCGCCGGAGGCGGTAAGAGGATAATGCGATGAGCTCCAAAAAAACGTTGATCGCCGCCGTCGTGCTCGCCGCGCTGGCGCTGCTGGTGTTCCTGGTCGTGCAGCCGGCGCAGCAAAAAAAGCAACAACGCGAGCTGGAAGGCGAAAAAATCGTCGACCTGTCCTTCGAGGCGGTCGAGGGTCTCAAGCTGCAGCGCGGCGACGAAACGATGGAGTTCGTCAAGCGCGGCGAGGATTGGTTCATGACCGCGCCGTTCGAGGATCCCACCGACCGCTGGGCGGTGCAGGCGATCGTCAGCGCGTTTCGCTACGCCCGCCCCACCCGCACCCTGACCGATCTGCCGCCCGACGCGCTCAACCGCTTCGGCCTGGAGCAGCCGCGCCAAAAGCTCACCCTGATCGCGCCGGATAAAACCGCGACCGTGCTCGTGGGCGACCTGCACCAGATCGGCAATTCGGTGTACGTGATGGTCGAGGGCGAAAAGGTCGTGCACCTGGTGGCCGACAGCACCATCGGCGCCTTGAAGAAAACCGCCGCGGAACTGCGTCGCCAACAGTTGCTGACGCCGTTGGAAGGCAAGCTGCCGATCCGCCAGATCGAGATCGACCAGGCCGACCGCCCCTCGTTGTTGCTGCTGGCGAAAAAGCCGGAAAAAGCCGGCGACGAAAACGAGGTCGACGAGGTGCTGCCCGCCGACATGACCTGGACGCTCAACGCGCCGGCCGGCCCGACGATCGATGCCGAAACGATGAAAACGATTCTCGACAAACTGGCCAACATCAACGCCGGTCAGTTCCTCGACAAAATCGACGACGACACGGACCTGACCGCCTATGGGTTGGACAAACCGCAACTGACGATCGCCGCCACCTACGGCGAAGGCGAGCAAGCGCAGACCTTCACGCTGAAAATCGGCGCGGTGCACCAGGGCGCGGCCTATTACGCGCAGGCGTCCGATCGCACCTACCTGATCAGCATCAACGTCAACGAATTCAGCCCGTTTCAGCTGACCGCCGACGACCTGCGCGACCGGCGGCTGGCGCCGGATTTCGTCGCCGACAAGGTTTCGTTTCTCGACTTGCAAAGCGCGGGGGGTTCTTATAGAATCTCGCGTTCCGGCGACGGCTGGGCGTTTGTCGACGAAAAGCCGGCAAACAAGGAGCGCATTGACAATCTGTTGGCGCAAATCGGTTCGTGGCGCGCGGTCGAGTTGATCGACGGCCCGCGAGCCGCCAAGTTGTTGCGCCAGGTGCGCGGGCCGCAGGTCGTGACGCTCGCGCTGTTCGACGCGGACGCCAACGCCATCGCCCGGATGCATTTCTCCGCTCCGTTGGCCCCGGAAACGATCGCGCCGACCAAACCCAAGGTCATCAGCAAAGGCCAAGGTTTGCCCACCGAGGAACCGGTCGAACAAGTGGCGGTTCAGGTCGAGGGCGGTTACGCGGGCGCGGTCTACCTGGTCGAGACGCAGGTGCGGGAGGACATTCCCACCACGCCGGAGGAGTTGAAAGGCGAGGAACAGCCGGCCGCATCGCCGGCAGAGCAAGAAAATCCGCCCTCTACGGTAGAGGGTGAGCCGGATAATGATTAATTTTCGTAAAAGGAACGGTTAAACGTTCAAGGAGGGTAACCGATGGCTCGTGTTACCGTTGAAGATTGCATCGAGAGAATCCCCAATCGTTTCGCTTTGGTGCTGACCACGTCCTACCGGGCCAAGCAGATGATGAAGGGCTCGCGGTATCTGGGCGAACCCAACGACAACAAATTCATCGTCAACTCGTTGCGCGAAGTCGCCGCGAAAAAGGTGCGCCTGGCGACCGACCTGAACAGCATCAAAACGATCCAGAACGAAGACTAAAGGGACAAACCGATGATCGAACAGGAAAAGAACGAATTCATCTACGACGTGCGGCTGGTCGAACGGCACATCGCCGAGGGCAAAATCGCCAGAAAAGATTACGAAGCCTATTTGCGCGCGTTGGAAAGCGTGGAAGAAAATTCGGAAACCATTTCCAGCCGCGCCTTATTCGATCTGCCGGAGGAACCGGACGACTGCGGCGCTAATTCCGCCGACGCGAAATAGTCGGTCTTTTTCCGACGCACTCCGGGGGCGATGATGGTCCGTAGGGACTACTATGAAATTCTCGGCGTTCCGCGCGACGCCGACGAGGCGACCATTAAAAAGGCGTATCGCCGCCTTGCGCTGGAGCATCACCCCGATCGCAACCCGGACAATCCCGAAGCGGAAAAAGCCTTCAAGGAAGCAAGCGAAGCCTACCAGGTGCTTTCCGATCCCGAAAAAAAACGCGTCTACGACAACTACGGGCACGACGGCCTGAAGGGCCAGGGCTTTTCCGGCTTCAACAACTTTGAAGACATTTTCTCGTCGATGGGCGGAATCTTCGAAGAATTTTTCGGTTTTTCCTCGAACCGCCGGCGCGGCGGACCGCGACGCGGCTCCGATCTGCGCTACGATCTGTCGATCGGCTTCGAGGAAGCGGTTTTCGGCGTCGCCAAGACGCTCAATCTGCAACGCTATGAACCGTGCATTTATTGCCAGGGCACGGGCATCGAGCCGGGCACCAGCGCGGTTTCCTGCCCGACCTGCGGCGGCGTCGGCCAGGTGCGGCGCAGCCAGGGCTTCTTCACCTTGACCACCACCTGCCCGCATTGCAACGGCTCGGGCCGCATCATCCAGACGCCCTGCAAAACCTGCAGCGGACGCGGCAAAACGTTGGAAAACACCTCGATCACCGTCAATATCCCCGCCGGCGTCGAAGACGGCAACCAACTGCGCGTTTCCGGCAAGGGCGAACCGGGCGCGGCCAACGGCCCCAGCGGCGACCTGTACGTGTTCATCCGCGTCGAGCCGCATGACTACTTCACCCGCCGCGGCAACGACCTGTACGCCGAACTGCCCATCAGCTTCTGCCAGGCCGCCCTGGGCGCCACGCTGGAAGTCCCCACCCTCGACGGCGACGCCAAGGTGCGCATTCCCAAGGGAACGCAGCCGGGCAACATCATCCGCGTGCCGGGCAAAGGCGTGCCGCACATCCGCGGCTACGGACGCGGCGACATCCTGCTGCACATCAACGTCGAAGTGCCGAAAAAGCTGACCAAACAGCAAGAAGATTTGCTGCGCGAATTCGCCGGTTGCGATGCGTCGTCCCTGAAAAGTAAAAAGGAAAAAAAGGACGGCGGCGTTAAATGGTACGAAAAAATCAAGAACATCGCTCTGGGTGAATAACCCACCTCCGCCTTTTTCCATGAAAACCAAAACGGCCAAAAAAATGTGAAACTACATTTGCGCAAATTCGGCGACAATGCTACTAATCGATTTCAGGAAGGATTAACCGAAAGATTCGAGTTAATTCTAAACAATCTCCAAGATTCGACCGAGACAAACTGATAAGAATAGAGACGGGAGATAGTCACATTCAAAATTGCATTCGCTTTTATTTGCGAACCGGGCATAAAGCCTTGCAAGGGGAGAACGGATTCTCATGAGCGCAAATACCTCGGAAAAGGACCTATTCGGCTCCGAAACCAAAGTCAACCCGCAATTTGCCGTCGGCTTGCCGATTTTTTTTGAAATGACTTTGAAAAACAAGCGGTTGCGCGCGCAAGCCGAATTGGTCGGCTGGGTGCGCCCGAAAATCCTGATCACCTCCATCCCGCTGGACAGCCGCCTGGTCATCGTCCAGCGCGGCACCGAAATGATCGTCCGTTACCTGTTCGAAGGGCAGGTCTTCGGCTTCCACACCCGGTTGTTGCACAAACAAAACGAACCGATGACCCTTTGGACCCTGGAATACCCCGAACTGGTCGAAGTGAAAAACCTGCGCCGCAGCCCGCGCATCCCCCTGCTGCTGGAAGTGCGCAACCATCGCGGCGAACGATGGTATACCGTCGATATTTCGGCTCATGGTCTTTGCGTGACCGTCGACAAGGAACCGCGGATGGGCGATCCCGTGTTGTTATCCTTCAACCTGCCCGACGGCAATAGAATCGAAAATCTGGAAGGTTCGGTCGTACGCATCAACAGCACCACCGAGGAAAAGCAGGTCGGCATCAATTTCACCGAGGACGATCCGGAGCAACTCAGCCTGCTGCGCACATTCCTGGAGAACATCCAAAAGCGGAAATACACGTAATCGTTTTTTTTGAATGTTTCGACATTTTCTCATATTTCGGAAACGTGAGCGAGAATCGGCAAAGAAAGCAAGCGCAACAGGCTGATTCTTAAATTGTTTTCAAGAAGTTATGGGAATCAGCCGATAATCACCTCGAAGCAACAGCCTCGGCTTGCTGTTTCGCTTGTTTGAACATGGAAGGCCGCTGCGGCTGCAATGATGGATAAACCTATCTTCACTCGGAGAACATGTAGATGAACGTGGAGTTTATCAACCCGTTTCTGGATGCCATTCTAAACGTTCTTAACACCATGGCCCAAACCGAGGCGAAAGCGGATAAACCTTACATCAAAGAAAGCGTGCAGGCGATGGGGGACATCACCGGCATGATCGGCATGGCCGGGCATCAGGTTCGCGGCTCGCTGGCGATCACCTTCACCGAAGCCGCGATCCTGGATATCGCGTCCAAAATGCTCGGCGAATCGCTCACCTCGCTGGACGGCACCGTCAGCGACGTCGTCGGCGAGATCACCAACATGGTCAGCGGCGGCGCGAAAAAGTCCCTGGCGGAAAAAGGGTACAAGTTCGAAATGGCGATTCCCTCGACCATCGCGGGGAAAAATCACACCATCACGCACAAGACGCGCGGCGCGATCATCGTCGTGCCCTTCACCACGCCGGCGGGCAGTTTTTTCGTCGAAGTCTGCTTCGAGAAATAGCGTCCGATATCCGCAATCGACGACCTTCCGCCTCTCGCGGGCAATTTTCGCACTTAACCGTCAAAGGTCATCCAATTCCGGGACGTTCGCTCCACATTCCACATCAGCACCCGCAACCGTCGTCGTTGTCGTCATCGTCATCGTCGACCGCGTCGTCGTCCGCGGCATCGTCGTCCGCCTCGTCGTCGTCGATCGCGTCGTCATCCGCCTCGTCGTCGTCGACTTCATCGTCATCGGTCGTATCGTCGTCAAGCGTGTCGTCATCGGTCGTGTCGTCGTCGAGCGTGTCGTCGTCGGTCGTGTCGTCGTCGGTCGTGTCGTCGTCGACCGTATCGTCATCGGCGGGCCAGACGGGCTCGTCGCGCTCCAGGGTGAATTCGTCGATCAACGTGCCGTCCAGGCGGAAGGCGCGCACGGTGACGATTTCCGGCTCCACGTCGATCACGTTGTAGTGATTGCTTTTGTCATGCGCGCGATAGCCGGGAATCGACGGAGGTTGCGGCCAGGTTTGGAAATCGTAGAGGCCGGCGCCGCCGCCCCCGGTGACGATGTGGTTGAGGCCGCCCATTTCATGGCGGGCGTAGAAGTGATCGTGCCCCTCGAACACGGCATCCACGCCGTAATCCTGGAAAATCGGGTTTAGAATAAGCAGCGTCGCCGTGTTTCCCGTACGTCCTTCCTTGTAGGAAAAAGGCGGTTCATGCAAAAAGGCGAAGGTGAAGTTGATTTTCGGATTTTCGTTAGCCTCGTCCAGGTCGTCGCGCAGCCAGCCGTTCTGCAGAATGCCGGGCGTCAGCAGCGTTTCCCACTTTTCCACGTCGATGACCACGAAGTGCACGTTCAGGTAATCGAAGCTGTAATACGTCGGGTGTTGATTCGCCTCGGGCGGCGCGAAATAGCGCGCCCAGTTTTCATCGCCGGTCAGGCCGTTATCCTCGTCGTCCTCGTGGTTGCCGAAAATCGGATACAGCGGCACGTCGGCCATCAGGTCGTATTCGGCTTCAAAGAAATAGGCCCAGTCGTCCAGGTCGGCGCCGGCGCTGACCAGATCGCCCGTGTTGAAATACAGCGCCGGGGATTCGTCGATAATCGCGGCGACCGCCGCTTCGTGCTCGAGGTTGGGCGAGCCGATCGCGCCGCCGCGCGAGTCGCCGAACACCACAAAGCGAAACGGCGTCAGGTGGTCGGGCTCGGTGATGAAGGTAAAGTCCGCGGTGGTCGTCCCGCCGTGCATCACGCGGTAATGATACAGCGTGTCCGCGTCGCGCTCGTCGACGACGATCTTGTACTGGTAGACCGTCGCGCCCTCGTGGGTAAAAGCCGCACCCTGGCCGGTGAAGGTTTCACCGTAGCCCGTGTCCGGACCGACCTCCACCGCGCCCTGCCCGGCCAGGTCGGTTTCGAAACAGATCGTCACCCGGTCGAGGTCGAGGTGTTGCAGGTAGGGACCCTTGGTGATGTCGGCGGTTGCGGGCAAAGCAATCAGCAGCAACAGGCCGGCGAGCCGGCAGATGGTTTTCATAGTCCGCATCGTCTCCCCCGTTGGCGGTTGGTTTATCGTAACAGCGTTTGACCGGCGACGCAACGAGCCCTTCGTGAAATGATGATTATTTTTATGTTACGACTGCCGTTCCTCGTCCTTGGGCGTCCGCTCACTGCGCACGGCCTCGGCCACCTCCGCCGCAGTGACCGCTTCCATTTCCTCGATCCGCTTTCTCCATTCACCCGCTTTGGTTTCCCAGGCGCTTTCGGCCGCCGCGCGCACGTCGGCATGGATGCTGCGATCCAGCATCACCTCGCGCAGGTCCTGCTTGAGCAACGTGGGCACCAGCGCAATGGCCAGGTGCGGCGGCGTGTATGGATTGCGGATCAGCGCCAGGCGCACCAACGGGCGCGCGCGCCACTTGGGCGAATTGTATATTTCGTTGAGCACTTCGGGAAAATTCGGCCGGCGCGCCGCGATGACCACCACGTCCTGCTCGGTCAAACGCGGATTGAGCAATAGTTGATGGATGACCGAATTGTCCAGGTCGTAACCGACGCGGTTGAGCAGGTCGCGGTCGAGGCTGCGCGCCGCCGACTTGCGTTCGCCCAGCGTCATCCCGCTCAGGCCGTACTGCTGGAAGGCGTTTTCATCGCCGGCCGGATCCTTCACCGGACGGATGACGCGAAACAGGTTGATCACGTGCGCGTAGTCTTTTTTCTTCGCCTCGGCGACCAGGCCGTGCAGGCGCTTTTTGCCGAACTCCTCGCGCAGGCGCTGGGCGTCGACGGCCGAGGTGATCACCGCCTGGCAGGCCGCATCGCCGCGAATCGCCCCTTGTTGCATGCGATGCAGGACCTCGATGATCGTTTCGTCGTCCATCTCGCTCAAGCGCCGCGCAAGAAAATGCTTGCGGATCGTCGCATCGACGATCTGTTCGATCGTCCGCGCCAATCGTTCGACCAATTCCGCCGCATCGCGCTCGTTGCGCTCCGGTTCCACATCGACCTCCACATCTATGGTAACACCGGCGGTGCCCGGTCGTCAAAAAATGTCGGATATTTATGAAGTTTACGAAAAGAGTTTCTTCAGCGCGTTCTTCACGCTCTTGATGTCGAATTCTTTGCCCAGCAGGTTGTCTTTTTCCCGCGCCGCCGCGGCCAGCTCCAAGCGTTCGCGCTCGCGCTCAACCTGCAACCGGCGCAGCTCGTTCTTGGCCTCGTCGTTGTTTTTGTTGTAGCGGAAGGCCAGCGCGAACATCCGCCGCGCCTTGTCCTTCTGGTTGTGGAACGCCAGGATCTTGCCCAGGAAGAAGTACGCCTTGTCGCCCTTGGGATTGATCTTGATCGATCGTTCGATCGACTCTTTGGCCTGCGCCGTGCGGTCCTGCGCGGCCAGGTTCGGATTGTTCCACTGCGCCCAACCCAGGTAGGCGTGATATTCGCCCTCTTCCGGGAAGAGCTTGCAGGCTTCGGCGAAATGGTTCAGCGCGTCGACGAAAGCCTGACGGCGCATGGCCAGCACGCCCTGGTTGAAGGCGCGTTCGGCGGCGAGAATCGTGGTGATGCGCCGCTCCTTGATTTCCTCGCCGTCGGGCGTCAGCCGCCGGTCGTATTCGCCGCGCTTGGCCGGGCTCGACAGCGTTTCGTAGGCGGTGGTGATCGCCTGCATGACCGAATTGGCCTGTTGCTTGGTTTCCGCGTCGGTCAGCGCCGGACCGATTTTGTCCTCGTGGAACTGCTGCACCAGGCGATGGTACGCCCCCTTGATCGTCGCCGCGTCCGCGCCGCGTTCGACGCCGAGAATCTCGTAGTGGTTGGAACTTTCCAGCTTCAGGTACAGGTCCATGATCCGCTGCCGCAGATCGTCGGGCGCGGCGCCGGCCTGGTCGATCGGCACCAGCTCGTGCTCTTCCCCGCCGGCTTCGAAGGCGCGCAATTCAAGCTCCAGTTCGCTTTCGGCTTCCTCTTCGCCGACAACCTCCTCGGCGGGCATCTCGTCGAAGACGATCACATCGTCATCGTCCAATAGCGCCGATTTTTTCGCCGGCGCCGGCTCTTCCTCGTCGTCGACCAACTCGTCCTCCCCGGCGTCGATCGGCGTCAGCTCTCGGGCGCGTACGGCCGGACGTTGCGGCGGGGGCGCGGGGGCTTCCTCTTGCTCGATGAGTATTTCCTCTTCCTCGTCGATGGCGGTGAGTTCCTCTTCCACCTCGATCTCTTCCGGCATTTCCTCGGCCGCTTCGCTCACGCTTTCGTACAGACGCAGAATAAGCATGGCGTACAGCAATGGGAACGTGTGCTCCTCGTCCAGCGGCGACGCCTTGACGACCTGGTTGATCGTCCGCTTGCCGTCGATCAGCTTGAGCAACAGCCACACTTCCTTGCTCAGCCCCGCGTGGCGCGACGAAAACGGCGGCGGCGAGATCGGCGTGACCACCTGCTCGCCGACCTCGGTGAACATCTCGCGCAACGATTCGGCGTCGTAAGCCTGCAAAATGCCGTCGAGAATCAACCGCGGCATCGGCAACTCGAACACGGTCAGACTGTTGATGTCGAACGGCGTTTCGTCGAAGTAGAATTTTCCCTCGAACCAGCCGAAGAGGTTCAGCAGCTTCTCGCGCATCTGGAAGCGCAACGCCTGGTAAAGCTGCATCGGCGTCAGCCGGCCCATATCGACCAGCGCATTGCCCTGCCGTTTGCCGTTGGTCGCCATGCTCTCCAGGCTGGAGAGCACGTCGTTCGAATCGATCACGCCCTGTTGCACGAGGATCTGCCCCAGGCTCTCCTGTCGCCCTTCGCTCTCGACATACACCGCGCGGCCCTGGTCGAAATAGACGTTCTTGGTCGTGCCCTGGTGCTGCACCTCGAGGATGCCGGACTTCTCGGCGAAGAACAGTTGCGCGAAGAGCTCGGGGATGCTGATTTCCTCCAGGTCGCCCTCGCGCGTGGTTTCCTCGTCGTTTTTCTCGGCCTCGGGAGCGAATAACGACCAGTCGTCCTTTTCGACATTGTCGCCCAGGGCAATGCTGGTCACCTCGTCGAGCAACTCGGAAATCTTGTCGCGGTCGTCAGCCGCGGCGGCAACCGGCTTGGGCGCGCGCTTGATGCCCTCGTCGATTTTCGCCACGCGCGGCGACCGGTCGATCAACTCCCGCCCGTCCAACTCGGCCAGCGTGCGCGACAGCAGATCTTCCAGCGATTCTTCTCGTTTGGGCGCGGCGGCGGCCGGCGCGGCAGGAGGTTCGGCCCCGAGGATCTCCTCTGCTTCGTCCTCTTCGCTCGCGGGTTCGATCGATTCGGTCGCGGGCTCGGCGTTGACGAATTTCTCCGCCGGCAGCAGTTCATGCAGCGCCTCGATCAACTGCGCGGGCGTATAGGGCGCCTGAATGAACCGATCGGCCTGCCACGATTCGCGCGCCATCTTGGGTAAATCGGTTTTCTTGAACAGGCCGGAAATGAGGATGACCGGCGCCGCGGCGTTTTGCGGATCCTCTTTGATCTTCTTGCACAATTCGCCGCCGGGCAGCTTGGGAATCAGCAGGTTGACGATCACCGCGTCGGGACGCTGCTCGCGGAACAGTTCCAGGCCTTGCAGTCCGTCGGTGGCGTAACGGACGTTCATTTTTTCCTGTTGCAACGCGCCGACGATTGACCGCAATTCGCTGCGGTTGTGAACGACCACCAGAACTTTCGCCACGAGCCTATACCTCTGTTTCCGTTGTTCCTCGCATATCCAGTCAAGGTAAATGCTTAGCACGCCGATGTCAAACAAAGAAATCTGCCGTAACTTGCCGAGATTCAATAAAAATTGGTCGTTTTACGGCTTTTTTCTTGACACCAGCCGCGCCCCACTCGTACTTTGAACTCATGAGTGATTCCCCGCAACGTTATGATTCGACCGGCCTACTGTCCCGGCTGTGGCGGCTGTTGGCGGTCGGCGTGCTGCTGTCTTCGGTCCTGTACGCGGGGTATAGCTGCCAGAAAGTGCTCTTCAAGAAAAATGCCGTCGAAGCCACGCCCGAAGCCGTCGACATCGGCCGCACCTTACCGGATGCCGACAAGAAATACGAATACGAAGAAGCGCGCCGACTGTTGATCGAAGGACAGAAACTGCTGCGCTCGGGCAACCTGAACGGGGTGCAACTGCTGGAAACAATCATTCAGGATCACGCCAAGTCGCCCCAGGCCAAACGCGCGATGATCATTCTGGCCGCCACCTATCGTTACAACATGCGCCGCCCCGACCGAGCCCGGCGGATGTACGAGACTTTCCTGCAAACCTATCCCACCGACCGCCTCGCGCCCGAAACGATCGAGGATCTGCGCACGCTCAACAAGGAAACCAACGCGCCCGACCAGACGCAGGCGATCGTCCGCCGCATTCTGCCGCTGGTCGCAAACGATCCCGCCCTGAAGAAACAATTGGAGGCCTTGCTGGTCAACCCGTGACCGACGCCGGTTGCCGGTGCGTTTCCACCTGCAACAACCACAGCCGCGCCACGTCGTCGATCATCTTGTCGCGCAGCCGCTGACGATCGTCCTTGCTTTCCGCGTGAATCTTGCCGCCCGCCGCCGCCGCGTGCCCGCCGCCCAGTTCCAGCGCGTCGAAAATCGCCGCGCAACTGTGATCGGCCAGCGTCTGGTCGATGAACGGATTGAGCGAAAAACTCAACCGCAGGTCGTTCGTGCGCCGGCCGCCCTGCACCACCGGCGTAATCATGATCACCGCGTACACGCCCGGGAACACCTGGTACGCCAGGTTCTTCGAAAAACGCGGCGTCACCTTCATCTCGCTGAAGTCGATCACGCAGATTTCGTCCTGCGCCACCAGCCGGCCCACGCGCTCGATCGTCTCCAGCGCGCGCTGGCCGTGTTCCTGCTGCAATTTGTAGCGGTCGCGTACTTCGCTGTGCTCGGCCACGTCGCTCAGCGGCCGGTTCTGGATCATATGCACCAGCCGTTGCAGGTACCGCCGCGCTTTGGTGATGTCCTCGCCGGGCAGGAAGATCGTCGCGTTGATCACGTTCTCCGGGTCCTCCGCCAGCCATGCCTCGATGTTCGGATAATCCATCGAATCCACGCGGTCGGTGGCCCGCACGGTCTGCTCGATGAAATCGGGGAACGCCGCCGTCGCTTTCAGATGCTCGTAAATGACCCGCGCCGCCGAACGCGCTTCGAAAGCCGCGCCCTCGCCCGCCGACCAGCCCATCGCCTTGGCCTCCTCGATGTTGCCGGCGTGATGGTCGAACCAGGCGCGCACCTCGCGGGCCGGATGCGGCAGATCGCAGACGATGTCCTTCGGGCCGATTTGCGTGCGGCGCACGTTTTCCGGCCCGGTGAAAAACACGAAGCGCAACCGCGACCAGATCCCGACCAACGCGGCCGAGACGATCCCGTCGAAATCTCCGTGCGTGACGATCTGCGTTTGCGACATGCCGCCTCCTTCGGGTCGCTCCTATGTAGCAGATGGAGCCGCGCCTGCAAAGGGGCAAATCGCAAACGAATTTTCACCCGAGGAATTAAAAACGAACGAATTCGACCACCGGCCCCGGCGCCAGCTCCAGCATGCGCGCCCGGTACAACTCGCCGTCGATCGTGTAGCCGAAATCGTCCTCGCGCTCCAAGCGCACCCGGGCCGCCAGACGGTCCAGCAGGTCGCGGCCGCGCAAGCGGCGGTTGAGCAGCAGGTTGGGCAGGTTGCGGATGATCGCCAGCCGCGACGGACTGCCGCCTTTGATATGGATGCGGTCCAGATACTCGCCCACGCGGAAGGCGCGGAAAAAGACGATGCGCGCGTCGATCGCCGACACGGCCAGCATCTTGTAATGGCTCAGGCGTTGCCGCGTTTCGTCCAGTTGCAGCCGCGCCTCGACCGCCGTCAGCAACCGCTGCAAATACGGCGTGCCGGTGAACAGCGACAAGAGCATGTGCGAGAAAATCTGGACGAACTTGAGAACGCTGTGGCGTTTGCCGCGGTAGTATTCGAGGAAGAAATTGTGGATCAGTCCTATCCCGGCGATGAAGCCGAAACGCTGCTGCACGCCGTCGGACACCGCCAGCAGCTTTTGCCGGATGCGCGGAATCTCCTCCCGGCTGCGCACACGATCCAGCAGCGCGAACAACCGGGGCAGCGCCTCGCGCGGCTTGCCGCGCCCGCCCAGAATCCCGGTGACCAGGTTGGCCGTGCCCGTGCGCAGCGTGGCGAACAGCGGCAGCTTGCGCAATTCACCGGTCTCGTCGCGCCGCTGGCCGTACACATTGACGAAAGCCGACATAAACCGGTGCAGGCCGCCGTCGCCGGTGGTCAGCAGCACCACGTCGACCTGCGACTCCCAACACTCCTCGACCGCCGCAACAATCTCCTCCACCGCGTGCGTCGTGCGCACGATCACCTTTTCCGAAGCGTAGCTGCGAAAAAGCTGCTCCGGCGCCTTGCGCGACTTCACCGCGCGGGCGTTGGAGTTGATCAGGATGCGAACCTTCATCGGTCTCCCACGGTTGCCAAACGGCAGCGGATGCTATTGAATCCACTTAACCGTTTATCGTCCGTTTAAAGGATAACCATTATGCCGGATTGCGCCGCGTTCATTGCCACCGATCTGGGCCGGGTCGTCGTCACCTGGAATCCGGCGAGGTTCCCGCGCGTCAACCGTATCTATCTTCCCATGTCCGAAGAAAAAATGCACGCGATTCTCGCCGATTACCAGTGCGTGGCGCTCAACCTGCCGCCGTTGGCCGACAAGCTGCGCGACTATTTCGCCGGCAAAAAGGTGAATTTCAGCCTCGACGACCTGGATTTCACCGGCTTGACGCCCTTTTTCCAAACAGTCTACCGCGCCGCCTTCCGGATTCCCCGCGGCGCGGTAAGCACCTACGGCGCGTTGGCCAAGGCGGCGGGCAGCCCTCACGCGTCGCGGGCGGTCGGTCAGGCGATGGCGAAAAACCCGCTGCCGATCGTCGTTCCCTGCCATCGCGTCGTGCGCGGCGACGGCCACCTCGGCGGCTTCGCCGGCGGCTTGGAGCAAAAACGCGCGTTGCTGCAATTGGATGGAGTAAAGATCAACGACCGCCTGCGGGTCGAAACGTAATCAGCGCGCGACCATCGTCACGGCCCGCTGCGGGCACACGTCCGCGCACAGCCCGCAACCGTAGCAGCGCTCCGCCTTTACCTCGGCCAGCAATCGTTCGTCGATCGTCACCGTGTGCCGCACGTGAAAATGACACACGCGCAGGCAGTCGCCGCACCCGGCGCACTTGTCCGCGTCCGTCGCCGCGACCGTCCGCCCGCGCAAGATGATTTGCGATTCGCCGCCGAGCGCCTCGTTGGCCAGAAACGGAACGCAGGTGGCCGACGAGCAGTGGCAGATGCCCGTTTCGCCGCCCGCCATCGAATACACGTTGGCGACCAGCCCCATGTTGTGACACTCGCGCTCCAGGGCCAGCAGTTCGTCTTTGGCGATGACCTCGTAGGCCTCCAGCTTGGCGAATTGCGCGCCGCTTACGCCGATTTGAATGTCCACCTTCTCCGGCGTCTGCCGGCAGAAATTGAGGAAGCCGCCGGCCAGGTCCATCGCGTCGGGCCCCAGCGCCGCGGCGGTGTGCTTCCGGCACGGACACGGTCCTTTGGCGATGACCCAATCGTCGGGCAGTTCTTCGATGAATCGCACGATCTCCGCGTGCGTCATCACCTGCGTCGCCATGGTGATGCCCGCCAGGCGGTCGATGACCCGGTGCGCGAGGTTGAGCGGCAGATGCTTTTCCGCTTCCAGAAAGCGGTACAACGACTGCATCAACAGCGGCTCGTTGGGCGCATAGCAGCCCAGCACCGTCTCCTGCAGCGCGCCGCCGATGATTATATTTTTCTTCTCGATCATTCCCTTCTCCCGACAGTCGCCCAGCGGTAACGCGAAACCGGGGAAATGTAAAGCCGAACGGCCGCCAGCCACAACTCCCGCTTGCCATCGACCGGCCTCACCGGCGATGATGTGTGCAGCATCTTCTTCGCGAAGGAGCGCACCCGATGAAACCATGGTTCGTCGCCCTGTTGCTGACGATCGCCGCTTTGCCGCTGCTGGGCGGAAGCTGCGAGGAAAATTCCATCTACTCCGAAGAATGCCGGGATCTCGCCGACGGCCTCGCCGAGCGCATCGACTCCCTCGCGGCCGAAGTGAATTCCTGCGCCGGCGACGAAGACTGCACCTACGCGGCCGTCGTCGTGCCCTGCAACCGCGACGCCGTGCACGGCACGGTCATCGATCAAAGCGAAACGGAAGCCTTCCGCGACGCGGTCAAACAGCTTGCCGCCGACCAATGCGACGCCGAGAACATTCACGACTGCAACCCGCATTGCGGCACCGAAGGCAGCCTGATTTTCCCCGTCACCGGCGCCGCCTGCGACGACGGAACCTGCGTCGCGGTCGAACTCGACGACGGCGGCCGTTCGCTGCCTTCGGCGGAGCTGTGCGAGCCGCAAAAATTCGTCTACCTGCCCGCGGATCTCTCTCCCGGCTTGTAAGTCGCTCCTCCGTCGGGCGCGATGCTTTTGATTTCAACGCGCGCCCATGCGCGTCGGCGCCGGCCGAGGATTCACTCCAGGAAAGCAAAGCGTCGGTCCAGGGACTATCCCCGGCGCACTTGCGCATCGTGCCGGGCGCTGCTACAAACCCGCACATGAACCCATCGGTCAGCACCCATTTATTCGCCTTCGATTTGCTGCGGGAAAATCATCTGCGCCTGATCGCCGAGGCCGGTTTCGGCCACGTGGAGCTGTGGGGCGGCACGCCGCACTTCGACTTCGACGACGACGCCGCGGTCGCCCGCGTGCAGGCCTGGCTGCGCGACGCCGGGTTGTCCGTGCGCACGGTGCATCTGCCGTTCTACGAACATTTCGGCCAACCGAACTTCCGCTACATCAGCTTCGCCGACGCCGATCCCGCAGGCCGTCGCCTAATGGGCGAGCGCTCGCGGCGCCTGATCGATCTGTGCGGCGTTTTCGGCTGCGACTGCGCGATTCTCCACCCCGCCGGCGGGCAACTGGAAGACGCGTGGGGCTTCGATTATCTGCGCCGCGAGCTGGATTGGTTCGCGCCCCATTGCGCTGCGCGCGGCGTGACCCTCGCCCTGGAAAACATCATGATGCCCGGCACGCGCACCGGCGAGTTGGCCGCCTTCTGTCGCGAGTACGGACCCACCGTGCGCCTGTGCCTGGACCTCGGCCACGCGCACGTCGACGGCGGCGTGGTCGCGGAAATCATGGACGGCGGCGAGCACATCGTCGCCCTGCATGTCCACGACAACGACGGCGACGAGGACGAGCACAACCTGCCCGGCCGCGGTTCGATCGACTGGCCGGCGGCGCTGACGGCGCTGGCCGCCCACGCGCCGGGCGTTTTGCACTTCACGTTCGAATTGATGCTGCCGCTCACCGGCGCGGCCGACGACCGTTACCGGGAGATGCTGGCCCAAGCGCGCACGTTTTGGGAAACGCATTACGGGAAGATGGCATGACGATCACCAGTATCGAAAAAGCGAAGTTCGCGGTCGCGAAAATCGAAATGACCGCGCCCTACGACCTCCTGCTGCACCGCCTGGCCGGCGACGCCTCGGACCGGCGCTATTATCGCGTTACTTACGGCGCGTTCGGCGAGGCGAAATCGGTGGTGATGATGGAGTTGGCCGATCCGGCCCGGCAGCTCAAGAGCGAGGAGGTGACCCTCTATCACGACGAAAGCGAAGAGCTGCCGTTTTTGAACATCCACCGCTTTTTGTCCGACATCGGCGCGCCGGCGCCGCGCGTGCTGGTCAACGACGTCGAGCACGGCGTGCTGCTGCTGGAAGACCTGGGCGACACGCTGCTGTTGGACGTCGTGCGGCGCGGCGATCGCGAGGAAATCCGCAAGCTCTACAAGCGCGCGCTGGACATCCTGGTCTATCTGCAGACCAGCGGCACCGAGCGGTTGACCGACCGCTGTATGGCGCGGCGGCAGACCTTTTCCACCGAGTTGTTCCTCTGGGAGTTCCGCCATTTCATCGAGTACGGGATCGAGGCGCGCCTGGGCCCGATGCCCTCGGACGAAAAGCTCGCCATCGACGAACTGTGCCGGCAATGGTCCGCGCACCTGGCCGGGCTGCCCACCGTGTTCGTCCATCGCGATTACCACTGCCGCAACCTGATGGTCGACGACAACCGCCTGGTGCTGATCGACTTTCAGGACGCGCTGCTGGGTCCGGCCACCTACGATCTGGCTTCGCTGCTGCGCGACAGCTACGTCGACCTGGGCTGGGAGCTGGTCGACGAGCTGGTCGAGTATTACCTGGCCGTGCGCGAAAAGCGGACCGGCGAAAAAATCGACCGCGCGCAGTTCGCCACCGACCTGTGGATCACCGCGATGCAGCGCAACCTCAAGGCCGCCGGGCGTTTCGTCTTCATCGAACGCGTCAAAAAGAAACCGGGCTACGAGAAAGACATCCCGCGCACGTTGTCGTACCTGGCCGGCTACAAAAAGCGCGCGCCGCAGCTGGCCCCGCTGATCGAAAAATTGCGCCTCTGGGCGCCGGAAATCGAGTAGCCGCGATGCGCGCGATGGTGCTGGCCGCCGGGTTCGGCACGCGCCTGCGCCCGCTGACCGAGCGCCGCGCCAAGCCCGCCTGCCCCGTCGCCGGCCGTCCGCTGATTCATTTTCCGCTCGCCCGTCTGGCCGCCGCCGGCGTCACGCACGCGGTGCTCAACACGCACCATCTGCCGGAAACCGTTCGCGCCGCCGTGGGCGAAAAACCCTTCGGTTTGAACGTCGAGTTCATTCACGAAAAAACGATCCTGGGCACCGGCGGCGGACTCAAGCACGCGCGCGACCTGCTGCCCGACGAAACGTTCCTGCTGCTCAACGGCGACACAATCAGCGAAGCCGATCCCGCCGCGCTGCTCGCCGAGCATCAAGCCCACGACGCGACGGCCACGCTGGCGCTGTTGGACGATCCGCGTAGCGCCCATTACGGCGCGATCGAGGTCGACGCCGACGGGCGCGTGGTCGACATCGCCGGTCTCTTGGGACGAAAGGGCGCACGGCGCGGTTTGTTCATCGGCATGCACGCGCTGCGCCGCGACATTTTCGCCGCGCTGCCGCCGGACGATTTTTTCTGCATCGTGCGCGAAACGTATCTGCCGCTGCTGCGCGCCCGCCCCGGCGCGGTGCGGGCCAAGTTCGTCGACGGCCGCTTTTTCGATCTGGGCCGTCCGGTCGACCTGCTGGCCGCCAACCGCGCGCTGCTGCATGAACCCGGTGCGTTTGCGTTCATCCATGACGGCCTGACCGAGTTCGCCGACAACGTGTGGATCAGCCCGACCGCCGTCGTCGACGCGACGGCGCAATTGCACGGACCGCTCATCGTCGGGCCGCACGCGCAGGTGGGCGCGCACGCCGTCGTCGGCCCGTCAACCGCCCTGGGCGCGGGCGCGATCGTCGCCCCCCAAAGCCGCCTGGAGCGCTGCCTGGTCTGGGAGGAAACGCCCGTCGCCGGCGCCTGCGCCGACGAAATACTCACCCCCGACCACCGTGTGCGCGCCCACGGATAATCCCCCCGCTTATTGACCCCGGGCCGATTTCGCGTTATGCGAAAGGAAATCAAGTGGTTTCGGTCTACATTCGGCGCGACGATCATCCGGCTTACTCCCCGGAGCGTCGCCGCCTGCGAGGAACAAGATGTCCGGACGAATCGGCTTATCCATCGCGCTCGTCTGCCTGATCGCGCTGGCGATCGGCTGCAGTTCGACGCGCGTGCCCACGGTCATTCCCGGCGAAAGCGACGACGCCGGCGTCGGATCGATCGACCTGGCGCAATCGGGCGCGCGTTTCACCACCGGCGCATTGCCCGGCGGCTGGAACCGGCTGCGCGGCGGCGGCGCGACCGTCGCCTTCACCCGCGCCGACAACCGCCAATCGATTTTCATCAACGTCATCTACGCGCCCAACCGCAAGGCCGACGTCCAATCGTTGCGCAACCACCTGCTGTTCGACATCACCTCGCGCGAAATCAGCGAGCAGGAGACGATCGAGGTCGACAACCGCGAGGCGCTGTGGACCGTCGTCGAGGGACGCCTTGACGGCGCGCGGGTGAAAATGGCCGTGGTCGTGCTGCGCATGGACGCGTGGATCTACGATTTTTGTTACGTATCCGTGCCCGAATATTTCGACGAAGCCTTGGCCGACTTCCAACGCTTCGTCCATGATTTCCACCACCATCGGACCTATCCGCCCGGGGAGTGAATCGTGCGGTCATTGTTTGGTCTGTCGCAGCGCATCGGCCATGGCGTGGCCGACTTCCTCGAAAACTTCGGGGCGATGGTGCGTTTGGGCGGCCAGACGATCCTGCACAGTTTCTCGCGGCCCTTCGAGCTGCACGAGGTCTTCAAACAGATCGAACACCTGGGCATCGGTTCGATTTCCATCGCCCTGATGACCCTGTTCGCCACCGGCATGGTCATGGCGTTGCAGTTCGCCGTCGGCCTCGACCGCTTCGGCGGACGCGACTACGTCTCGGTCGTCGTCGGCCTGGCCATCCTGCGCGAACTGGGCCCGGTGCTTTCCAGCGTGGTCGTGGGCGGCCGCGTCAGTTCGGGCATCGCCGCCGAACTGGGCTCGATGGCCGTCACCGAGCAGATCGACGCGATCCGCGCCCTGGGCAACAACCCGGTGAAAAAACTTGTCGTGCCGCGCATGTGGGCGATGATGATCGCGTTGCCCTCGCTGGCGCTGTTCGCCGACATCGTGGGCATTCTGGGCGGCATGTCCATCAGCTCGCTGGAACTGGGGCTGCGTCCCACGACCTACCTGAGCGACACGATCGACGGCGTGAAACTGATCGACCTGGTGACCGGGTTGGTTAAAACCTACGTTTTCGGCTTCGGCATCGTACTGATCGCCTGCCACAACGGCATGCGCACCTACGGCGGCACCGAGGGCGTCGGTCAGGCGACGACCAAGACGGTGGTCGCCAGTTTGATTTTCATCTTTTTATCGGACTTTTTCCTGACCAGGCTCTTGCTGGTCTTCGGGTAACCATGAGCGCAACAGACGCCGGACAAATCGTCGTTCGTTACGAACACGTCGCCAAATCCTTCGGACCCAAGGTGGTTTACCAAGACGTGACCCTCGACGTGCGCCGCGGCGAGAACATGGTCATCATGGGCGGCTCGGGCACCGGGAAGTCGGTCATGCTCAAGTGCCTGATCGGCTTGATGCAGCCGACCGACGGGAAGATTTTCTACGGCGACCGCGAAGTGACCGCGATGGACGAGTCCGAGCTGATCGACGTACGCCGCAACATCGCCTACGTCTTCCAGCAGGCCGCGTTGTTCGACTCGATGACCGTCTTCGAAAACATCGCCTATCCGTTGCGCACGCACCTGAAACTCTCCGACGAGGAATTGACCGCGCGCGTCGAGCTCAACCTCGAGCGCGTCAACCTGCCCGGCGCCGGCAACTTGATGCCCGCGCAACTGTCCGGCGGCATGCGCAAGCGCATCGGCCTGGCGCGGGCCATCGCCCTCGAACCGGAAATCATCCTTTGGGACGAGCCGACCACCGGCCTGGACCCGTCCAACACCAAGCGCATCAGCGAACTGATTTTGAAGATGCAGTCCGAACTGAAGGTGACCAGTCTGATCGTCACCCACGACATGACCAGCGCGATGATGGTCGCCGACCGCGTCGCGCTGCTGCACGGCAAGCGCATCGAAAAGGTGCTGCCCAAAGCCGACATTCAAAAAGAACCGCGGGGGACCTTGCTCCGCGATTTTATCGAGGGGAACCTGGACATCTGACGGTTCCCGAGGAGGCGCGCGATGCCGATGAAACGATCGAGCGAAATCAAGGTGGGCCTGTTCGCCATTCTGGCGATGGTCTTGTTCCTTGTTTCGGTGATGGTGCTCACGAGCAAGTCGAGCTTCTTCCGCGAATCGATCGTCATTCACACCAGCTTTCAGAACATCGGCGGGTTGATCGAAGGATCCGAGGTGCGCATCAGCGGCGTGCTGATCGGCTTCGTCAAGACGATCAGCTTCGCGGCCGAGGAAGGCGCCACGACCGTGCTGGTCGACATGACCGTCGACGACCGCGGCATGGACCGCGTGATGAAAGACAGCAAGGCGACCATCGGCTCGTTGGGCCTGTTGGGCAAGAAGTACATCGAGATCATGCCCGGCCTGAAAGAAGCCGGCGCCGTGCAGGACGGCGATTTCATCGTGGGCGTCGACCCCGCCTCGCTGTCGGACGCGCTGGACAAGGGCGGC
>ERZ795059.1645-NODE-1645-length-24674-cov-7.733823_pt1 | contig 24674 bp, 27 predicted proteins | sample MGYA00375143_ERZ795059 | MGnify/ENA primary metagenome ERZ795059 (study PRJEB30188, sample SAMN05720168) | activated sludge metagenome | isolation source: Anaerobic digester | place: USA | collected 2015-01-07 ... | reverse complement strand
CCGGCGGCAGTGGGTACCAGGCTGAAGAGCCTGCTCTTCGAGGTCGAGCGCCCGTAGCTCAACCGGATAGAGCACCGGCCTTCTAAGCCGGCGGTTGCAGGTTCGATTCCTGCCGGGCGCGCCAACGTGGTGGATGTTCGTTCCAAGCATGCAACTTTGGTGGGTGTAGCTCAGCTGGTTAGAGCACCGGATTGTGATTCCGGGGGTCGTGGGTTCAAATCCCATCATCCACCCCAATGTTGAAGTAGCGATGCGACGCGGTTGCGTTGGCATCCCTGCAAACGCTACAATTTCTGTTCGGGGCCGTTAGCTCAGTTGGTAGAGCAGTTGACTCTTAATCAATAGGTCCAAGGTTCGAATCCTTGACGGCCCACCAAGTCCCACGAACGCCCGGCTTGCCGGGCGTTCGCTTTTCCGGGCGTCGACGCCCTCCTGCTGCCACGATACGCCCGAAACGGGTGGCGGGATGCCAGCGGATCGGCCAAACTAGCGCGTTCCGCCGGGCGGCTTGCCCGGCATCCGTCCAACCCCTTACGCGCAACCGGGTTCGCGCGAACCCGTGCAGGAGTCATCGCATCATGCAAGTCTCGGTCGAATCCACCGGCAACCTCGAGCGCCGCGTCATCCTCAGCCTGCCCGCGGGCGATGTGGACACCCAGGTCGGCGGCCGCCTGCGCGAGATCGCGCGCACCGCCCGCATCAAGGGCTTCCGCCCCGGCAAGGTGCCGACCAAGGTGATCGAGCAGCGCTACGGTGGCCAGGTCCGTGCCGAGATCGTCGACGGCCTGCTGCGCCAGGGCATGGACCAGGCCGTGCGCGAGAACGAGCTGCGCATCGCCGGCGCGCCGCAGATCAGCCAGGACGTCGAGGCCGGTGAGGGCGAACTCAAGTACGTGGCCTCGCTGGAGCTGGTGCCGGAATTCGGCGACCTCGACATGACCAAGCTCCAGGTCGTCCGCAACACCTCGGAAGTCACCGATGCCGACATCGAGCGCATGCTCGAGAACCTGCGCCAGCAGCGCGCCAGCTGGACCAAGGTCGTGCGGGCCGCCAAGACCGGCGACATGGCCAACCTAGAGACCGCCAGCACCATCGATGGCGCGCGCATGCCGGCCGAAGGCTTCGAGAAGACCAGCACGGTGCTGGGCTCCGGTGCGATGTATCCGGAAGTCGAGGCCGCGATCGCCGGCATGCAGCCAGGCGAGGAGAAGACCCTCGACGTGACCCTGCCGGCCGACTGGCACATGCCGCAGTTCGCGGGCAAGACGGTCACTTCCACGTTCAAGCTGGTCGATGTGGCCGAGCAGGTGCTGCCCGAGGTCGATGCCGCGTTCATCCGCAGCTTCGGCGTGAAGAGCGGCGACCTCGACCAGTTCAAGGCCGAGATCCGCAGCAACCTGGAGCGCGAGCTCAAGGGCGCGCTCATGAACCGCCTGCGCCGTGAAGTCGGCGAGCAGCTGATCGCCGCCTACGCCGACGTCGAACTCCCGCCGCGCCTGGTCGAGAACGAAGCCCGCGTGCTGCTGGCCAACGCCACCGAGCAGGCCCGCCGCCAGGGCCAGCAGGTCGGTGCCGGCATCGAGGCCTTCCAGGACGCGGGTCGCAAGCGCGTCCTGGTCGCGCTGCTGGTCGGCGAAGTCGCCCGCCGCAACGACCTGCGCCTCGAGCAGGCGCGCCTGAACGAAACCATGCGTTTGATCGCCTCGACCTACGAACAGCCGGAGCAGGTCATTGCGTTGTACCGCAACGACCCCCAGTTGATGCAGGGCCTGCAGAACCGCGTCATGGAAGAGCAGGTGATCGACTGGATCGCCGAGCGCGCCCAACACACCGAACAGGCGATCGGCTTCCAGGAAGCGATCGGCCAGTAAGCAGACCATAACCAGCGAGAGACCATGGACCCGATCAAAGCCCTCAACCTCGTGCCGATGGTGGTCGAACAGACCAGCCGCGGCGAGCGCGCGTACGACATCTATTCGCGCCTGCTGAAGGAGCGGGTGATCTTCCTGGTCGGCGGGATCGACGACCACGTCGCCAACGTGGTCGTCGCGCAGATGCTGTTCCTCGAGGCCGAGAATCCCGAGAAGGACATCAGCCTGTACATCAACTCGCCGGGTGGCATCGTCACCGCGGGCATGGCGATCTACGACACCATGCAGTACATCAAGCCGGACGTGAGCACCATCTGCGTCGGCCAGGCCTGTTCGATGGGCGCGGTGCTGCTGGCGGCGGGTTCGTCCGGCAAGCGTTATGCGCTGCCCAATTCGCGGGTCATGATCCATCAGCCACTGGGCGGCGCGCAGGGCCAGGCCACGGACATCGACATCCAGGCGCGCGAGATCCTGTCGATGCGCCAGCGCCTCAACGAGATCCTGGCCCACCACACCGGCCAGCCGATCGACACCATCGCCCGCGACACCGAGCGCGACAACTTCAAGTCCGCCGAAGCGGCCCGCGAATACGGGTTGGTGGACGAGGTGCTGGTGCGCCGCCCGGACGAGTCGATCCAGGCCGGCTAAGGCCACGAAGGGGCGGCGCGCCTGCCCCGCAAAGCACGTGCTGGAGCCATTCCAGGCGAATTGAGGCCCCGCTTGGCCCGGCGGGGGCGTATGGTATCCTCGGGCCGAAGCCGCGAAGCGCGGCGAGTGAGCAACGAATGAGCGAAGACCGTCAGGGACGCACCACCGGCGACAGCACCAAGATCCTGTACTGCTCCTTCTGCGGGAAGAGCCAGCACGAGGTACGCAAGCTGATCGCGGGTCCCAGCGTGTTCATCTGCGACGAGTGCGTGGAGCTCTGCAACGACATCATCCGCGAGGAACTGGAGGAGAAGGCCCAGTCCACGCGCAGCTCGTTACCCAAGCCACGCGAGATCCTCGAGGTCCTCGACCAGTACGTGATCGGCCAGCGCCGCGCGAAGAAGACCCTCGCCGTCGCGGTCTACAACCACTACAAGCGCATCGAGAGTCGGCAGAAGTCGTCGGACGATGTCGAACTGGCGAAGTCCAACATCCTGCTGGTCGGACCGACCGGTTCGGGCAAGACGCTGCTCGCGGAGACGCTCGCGCGCATGCTCAACGAGCCGTTCACCATGGCGGATGCCACCACGCTCACCGAAGCCGGCTACGTCGGCGAGGACGTCGAGAACATCATCCAGAAGCTGCTGCAGAAGTGCGACTACGACGTCGAGAAGGCGCAGCACGGCATCGTCTACATCGACGAGATCGACAAGATCAGCCGGAAGTCCGAGAACCCGTCGATCACCCGCGACGTTTCCGGCGAAGGCGTGCAGCAGGCGCTGCTGAAGCTGATCGAGGGCACCGTGGCCAGCGTGCCGCCACAGGGCGGGCGCAAGCATCCCCAGCAGGAATTCCTGCAGGTCGATACCCGCAACATCCTGTTCATCGTCGGCGGTGCGTTCGCGGGGCTGGACAAGGTGATCCAGCAGCGAAGCAGCGAAGCCGGCGGCATCGGTTTCGGCGCCAAGGTGAAGAGCGTTGAGCGCAAGGCCGACATCGGCCAGGTGCTGGCGCAGGTCGAGCCGGAAGACCTGATCAAGTACGGCCTGATCCCGGAGTTCGTCGGTCGCCTCCCCGTGGTCGCGACGCTGGAGGAACTCGACGAGCCGGCGCTGATGAAGATCCTCACCGAGCCGAAGAACGCGATCACCAAGCAGTTCAGGAAGCTGTTCGAGATGGAAGGCGTGGAGCTGGAGATCCGCCCCGATGCGCTCGCCGCCATCGCCAAGCGGGCGCTGAAGCGAAAGACCGGTGCGCGCGGTCTGCGCACGATCGTCGAATCCGTGCTGCTCGACACCATGTACGACTTGCCGTCGCTGGAAAACGTCAGCAAGGTGGTGGTCGACGAATCGGTGATCGAGCACAAGTCCGAGCCCTACCTGATCTACCAGAGCGCGCCGGCACCGGCAAAGGCCGCGTCTGCGGACTGAGGATGCCGGGACGATGTGAAGAAGGCCGCCGAAAGGCGGCCTTCGTGTTTGCAGTGATCGATGACCGCGCGCACCAGGTGCGCCGTCCGCTTGCATCCCGCTGCGGATAACCCCATAACCGTGGCATGGCGGCGCCTTCGCGCCGCGCGTCGTGAATGGAGTCCGCATGAGCAGTCCCGCCGAACATCCCTCTGTTGCCTTGCCGGTGCTGCCGCTGCGAGACGTGGTGGTGTTCCCGCACATGGTGATCCCGCTGTTCGTCGGCCGCGACAAGTCGATCCGCGCGCTCGACATCGCGATGGAAGGCGACAAGCGCATCCTCCTGGTCGCGCAGAAATCCGCGGAGACCGACGATCCCGGCGCGACCGACCTGCATCCGATCGGCACGCTGGCGCAGGTGCTGCAATTGTTGAAGCTCCCCGACGGCACGATCAAGGTGCTGGTCGAAGGCCTGGTGCGCGCCAGGGTGGATGGGGTCCGTGAGGAAGACGGCGCGCTGTCGGGCAATGCCGACGTGGTCGACTCCGCCGAGACCCGCGAGCCGCGCGAGGTCGAGGCGATCGCCCGTTCGCTGATGTCGATGTTCGAGCAGTACATCAAGACCAATCGCAAGCTCCCGCCGGAATTGATGCAGACGCTGTCCGGCATCGACGATCCCTCGCGGCTGGCGGACACCATTGCCGCGCACCTGGGCGTGCGTCTGAGCGACAAGCAGAAACTGCTGGAGTTGCTGGACACCGCCGAGCGGCTCGAAATGCTGGTGGGCCTGGTGGATGGCGAGATCGACGTCCAGCAGATGGAGAAGCGCATCCGCGGCCGGGTCAAGTCGCAGATGGAGAAATCCCAGCGCGAGTACTACCTCAACGAGCAGATGAAGGCGATCCAGAAGGAACTCGGAGACCTGGACGACGCGCCGAACGATCTCGACGAGATCGCCCGCAAGATCGCCGCCGCCGGCATGCCGAAGCCGGTGGAGGCGAAGGCCAAGGCCGAGTTCGCCAAGCTCAAGCAGATGTCGCCGATGTCGGCCGAAGCCGGCGTCGTGCGCAACTACCTGGACTGGTTGCTGGGCGTGCCATGGAATGCGCGCAGCAAGGTGCGCAAGGATCTCAAGGCAGCGCAGGACACCCTGGACGCGGATCATTACGGCCTGGAAAAGGTCAAGGAAAGGATCCTCGAATACCTCGCGGTGCAGACGCGCGTGGCCAAGATGAAGGGCCCGATCCTGTGCCTGGTCGGCCCCCCCGGCGTCGGCAAGACGTCGCTGGGGCAGAGCATCGCCAAGGCCACCAATCGCAAGTTCGTGCGCATGGCGCTGGGCGGCGTGCGCGACGAGGCCGAGATCCGTGGGCACCGTCGCACCTATGTCGGCTCGATGCCCGGTCGGATCGTGCAGAACCTCAACAAGGTCGGCACGAAGAACCCGCTCTTCGTGCTGGACGAGATCGACAAGATGTCGATGGATTTCCGCGGTGATCCGTCGTCTGCCTTGCTCGAGGTGCTGGATCCCGAGCAGAACCACACCTTCAACGACCATTACCTCGAGGTCGACCTCGACCTGTCCGAAGTGATGTTCGTGGCGACCTCGAACTCGCTCAACATCCCGGGTCCGTTGCTCGACCGCATGGAAGTCATCCGGATCCCCGGTTATACCGAGGAGGAGAAGATCAACATCGCGATGCGTTACCTGGTGCCGAAGCAACTGAAGGCAAACGGTTTGCGCGAGGGCGAGCTGAAGATCGCGGAGAACGCGATCACCGACATCGTGCGCTACTACACGCGCGAATCCGGCGTGCGCAACCTCGAGCGCGAGATCGCCAAGATCGCCCGCAAGGTGGTCAAGGAGATCGCCTTGAAGGGGCCGCAGCCGAAGGGCAGCAAGCCGAAGACCGTCAGTGTCACCAACAAGACCCTGGACAAGTACCTGGGCGTGCAGCGCTTCGACTTCGGACGCGTCGAGGCGGAGAACGAAGTCGGCCTGGTGACTGGCCTGGCCTGGACGGAAGTTGGTGGCGACCTGCTGCAGATCGAATCCACGCTGGTCCCCGGCAAGGGCGCGCTGTTGCTGACGGGTCAGTTGGGCGACGTGATGAAGGAGTCGGCGTCGGCGGCGTTGTCGGTGGTGCGAGCGCGCACCGAGCGGCTGGGCATCGAGCTCGACTTCCTGCAGAAGTACGACGTCCACGTGCACGTGCCGGATGGCGCGACCCCGAAGGACGGGCCGAGTGCAGGCATCGCGATGGCGACCGCGCTGGTGTCGATGTTGACCAAGATCCCGGTACGCCACGACGTGGCGATGACCGGCGAGATCACCCTGCGCGGTCGTGTCAGCGCGATCGGTGGCCTCAAGGAGAAATTGCTGGCCGCGCTGCGTGGCGGGATCAAGACGGTGATCATCCCGGACGAGAACCGCAAGGACCTGGTCGACCTGCCGGCAGCGGTGACCAGGCACATGAGGATCGTGCCGGTGAAGTGGATCGACGAAGTGCTCGACCTGGCGCTGGAGCGGCCGTTGCCGGGACGGGGCGTGCCGGGCGAAGGCACTCAACCGCCATTGTCGAAACCCGGCGAACGCACGAGCAGCGATGTCAAGCATTGACTCCGATGGTCCACGCCTTTCGTCGGAGTGAGCCTGAAACCCGCGCCAGCGCTTGCTTTCCGGGTTGCATGCAAAAAAAAGCGCTGGTATAAAGTTCGCAACCGTGGCGTACCGCAGGGTATGCCGTGGCAAGCCCGGAATCGAGGCAGGGGAGCGCCGCTGGATCCGGTCACCGAATACTTCTGTACCCCATTCCGCAAGGGAGCAATCAAACAAATGAACAAATCCGAATTCGTTGATGCGATCGCCGATGGCGCCGAGCTGACCAAGGCCGATGCCGGCCGTGCGCTCGACGCGATGGTTACCGCCATCACCAAGGCGCTGAAGAAAGGCGACACAGTGACCCTCGTGGGCTTCGGCACCTTCTCGGTGCGCAAGCGCGGCGCGCGCACCGGCCGCAATCCGCGTACTGGCGAGACCATCAAGATCAAGGCCTCGAAGAATCCGGCGTTCAAGGCGGGCAAGGCGTTGAAGGACGCGGTCAACTGATCGCAGTCATTGCACCGAAAGGCCCGGCATCGCCGGGCCTTTTTTGTTGCGGGCGGTTCCGCTGGCGGCGTTGCGCTGCGATAATCCGTCGAGGGGCACTTAGCTCAGCGGTAGAGCGGCTCCTTTACACGGAGCGGGTCGGGGGTTCGATCCCCTCAGTGCCCACCAAAAAAGCATTGCGCGCACAGCAGTCGCACGCTATGATGTTCGTCTCAGCGGAGTGGTAGTTCAGTCGGTTAGAATGCTGGCCTGTCACGCCGGAGGTCGCGGGTTCGAGTCCCGTCCACTCCGCCATCATGAGGAAGCCCTGCAGCCATGCAGGGCTTTTTTTTTTTGCCCGCCGCCGCCCCGCAACTAGAGCGAAGCGAGCCCCGCCTGCCGGGGCGCGCTAGACTAGGCGGCTACGCCTCATCGCAACCTGACCATGCTGCAGACACTCCGCGACAAGACTTCCGGCTGGATCGCCACGGTGATCCTCGGCCTGCTGATCATCCCCTTCGCCTTCTTCGGCATGGAGTCCTACCTCTCGCAGAAGGTGGATACCTACGCCGCGCGCATCACGCAGGCACCTTCCTGGTGGCCGTCCGCGCCGCAGGCATGGCCGGTGAGCTACCTGTGGAAGACCCACGACATCGAGGCGCAGGACTACCGCCAGCGGCTGGAAACCCTGCGCATGCGCCAGCGCGACGAACAGGGCGACAAGTTCGACGGCAAGGCGTTCGAGTCGGCGGAAAACAAACGCCAGGTCCTCGACGACATGATCGACGAGCAACTGATGCGGCTTGCGGCCGAAAGCGACGGCATCGTGATCAGCGATGCAGAGATCCGCAAGGAGATCGAGCAGATCCCCGACTTCCAGGTCGATGGCAAGTTCGACGCAGATCGCTACCAGTTGCTGCTGGCATCGCAGAATCCCCCGCAGTCGCCGCGCACGTTTGAACAGAAGGTGCGCGACGGCCTGCAATACGGACTGATCCCGAGCCGTCTTGCGCGTTCCGGGTTCGTCACTGATGTCGAACTCGACCGACTGATGCGCCTGCTGGGCGAACGTCGCGACGTGAGTTTCGTGGTGATGCCGCCGGCGCCGGTGGACAACGCGCCAGTAACGCCCGCGCAGATCCAGGCCTGGTATGCGGCGCATGCGCGCGAATACCGTACCCCGGAGACGGTGCGCCTGGAGTACGTCGAGGTCGACGCGAGCACGCTGCCTGTTCCGCTGGCCGATGAAGCTGCGTTGCGCAAGCTGTACGACGAGCAGGCTGCCAAGTACTCCACTGCAGAACAACGTTCGGTTTCGCACATCCTGGTGCAGGTTGCGGCGGATGCGAGCGATGCCGACAAGAAGGCCGCGGAAGCGCGTGCGAAGAAGATCGCCGAGCAGGCGCGGGCGCCGGGCGCGGATTTCGCCGCGCTGGCACGCGCCAATTCCGACGATGCCGGTTCCAAGGCAGCGGGCGGCAGCCTGGGGTGGCTGACCAAGGGCGGCATGCCGGGGCCGTTCGACGAAGCGGCATTCGCGATGCGCGCGGGCGAGGTGCGTGGCCCGGTGAAAACCGATTTCGGCTGGCACGTGATCAAGGTCGATGAACTGCGTGGCGGCACCCGCCAGCCGTTCGAGGCCGTGCGCGCGCAACTGGAGCAGGAACTGGTCGAGGGCGGCCGTGAGCGCGCCTTCAACGAGCTCAGTGGCAAGCTGGTCGATGCGATCTACAAGAACCCGAATTCGCTGGAGCCGGCGGCCAAGTCGCTCGGCTTGGCGGTCCAGACCACCCCGGCGTTCTCGCGCAATGGCGGGCCCGGCATCGCCGGCGACGCCAAGGTCCTTCGCGCCGCGTTCTCCGAGACCCTGTTGCGCGACGGAACCGCCAGCGATCCGATCGAGTTGTCACCCACGCGGACCGTGCTGATCCGCGTGATCGAACACAAGCCGGAAGCCGCGTTGCCGTTGTCGCAGGTCGGCAATGCGGTCGTGATGGCGATCCGCGCCGACCGCCAGCGCAAGGCGGCGGAAGCGGCCGCCGATGCCCTGGTCAAGGCGGCGAAAGCCTCGGGCTTGCCGGCAGCGGCGACGGCGGCCACGTTGCCGCTCGGCGAGGCCAACGATGTCCGTCGTGGCAGCCCGGTGCCTTCGCGGGAGGCCGTGGACGCGTTCTTCCGCGTCCCGCGCCCGCAGGACAACCTGATCCCGGTCGGCAAGACCGAGGCTGACGGTCAGTTCATCGTGTTCGCGATCCGCGCGGTGCGCGATGGCGACATCGGCCAGGTCACCGCCGCCGAGCGCGACCAGGTGCGCCAGCAGCTGTCGCAGGCGTCAGGCCTCCAGGCGCAGAAGGCCTTCGTGCGCGCGACGCGTGCCAAGTACCAGATCAAGGTTGCGGAAGACCGGCTGTGAAATGAAGCCGTGCGTGCCGGCTGCGCCCGGCATGCTGGAACGAAAACGCCCGGCATTGCCGGGCGTTTTCGTTTGCGTCGGCGCGACGCCGTACCCGCGCGCGGGTCATTCGATCCCGCTCATCCCCATGATGTTGTAGCCGGCGTCGACGTAGGTGATCTCGCCGGTGATGCCGGCCGCCAGGTCGGAGCACAGGAACGCGGCCGTGTTGCCGACGTCCTCGATGGTGACCACGCGGCGCAGCGGCGCGACTGCCTCGAACTGGGTCAGCATCTTGCGGAAGTTGGCGACGCCGCTGGCGGCCAGCGTGCGGATCGGGCCGGCCGAGATCGCATTGACGCGCGTGCCTTCCGGGCCCAGCGCCATCGCCATGTAGCGCACGGTCGCTTCCAGCGAGGCCTTGGCCACGCCCATCGTGTTGTAGTTGGCGAGCGCGCGTTCGGCGCCCAGGTAACTCAGGGTCAGCACCGAGCCGTTGCGGCCCTTCATCAGCGGGCGTGCGGCCTTGCCGATCGCCGCAAGCGAATACGCGCTGATGTCGTGGGCGATGTGGAAACGTTCGCGGTTGATCCCATCCAGGAAATCGCCCTCGATCGCCTCGCGCGGGGCGAACGCGATGCAGTGGACGAGGATGTCGAAGCCGTCGGCCCAGTGCTTGCCGAGTTCGTCGAAACAGGCGTCGATCTGGCCATCGTCGGCCACGTCGAGCGGCAGCACGATCTTGCTGCCGTAGTTCGCCGCGGCGTCCTCGACCCGCGATTTCAGCTTCTCGTTCTGGTAGGTCAGCGCCAGTTCGGCGCCTTCGCGATGCATGGCATCGGCGATGCCGGTGGCGATCGAACGCTGGCTGGCGATGCCGGTGACCAGTGCACGCTTGCCTTGCAGGAATCCCATGGTGTCTCCTTCGGTGCCGCGCGGGGCGCGTCGAGCAATCGCTCTAGTTTGCCTCGTCGGGCGCGGTGCGGCCAGCATCGGCCCCGATGGGGGCGAGCACCGCGCGCGCGCCGGGATGCCATCCGGGGTTGAGCGCGAGGACCAGGTCCGCGTCCAGGCCCTGCGCGACGGCCCATGCACGCAGGTCGCGGCTGCCTGCCGGCAGACGGCGAGGAGCCAGACGCGGCACCTGCCGTTCGATCGCGCGTCGCCAACGCGCGTTGTCGGCGCGCTGGTCGAACAGGCACGCGATGGCGTGCAACTTGGCAGGATAGCTGCGGGTGATACCGGACATGCGCGCGGCACCTTTCCGGCGCGATGCGCGCAACGCGCCTTCACCGGCGTTGTAGGCCATCACCGCCTGCCGCCAGTCGCGCCCGAAGAGGCGGTGGAGTCGGGCGAGGTAGCGCACGGCAGCCTCGGTGGACGCCACCACCGAGAACCGTTCATCCACGGCTCCACGCACGGTCATGCCGTGCCGGCGCGCAGTGCCGGCGGTGAATTGCCAGAGACCCGCCGGCCCACCACGGCTCCGCGCATCGGCGCGGTAGCGGCTTTCGACGAACGGGATCAGCGCGAACTCGCTCGGCAGCCCGGCCTCGCGCACTTCGTCCAGCACGTAACCGAACACGGCGAGGGCGATTTCGTCCTGGTCCGCGAGGTGTTCCGCGGCACGCGCGTAATGGCTACGCCAGCGCGCGCTGGACTTGCGGCAATCGACGTCGGCCAGGCCGGCGTGGAAGCGCTGCAGGATCTCGCCGCCGCTGCGGGAATGCGGTGCGGAGGATGCAAGCCCGAGTCCGCTGGCGAGCAGCAGGGCCAGCGCCAGGGCGCGTGCTGCCTTCATCCGCGAAAGCCGTCTTTCCAGCGACGCAGAGTGGCGAACACCTCCGGCGGCGACGCCAGTGGATGGCCGGCGTGCGTTTCCGCGGCGGCATGCACGGCCGGGTCGTAGCAACGCAGGAACGGATTGCAGCCGCGTTCGTCCTCGAGCATGGAAGGCAGGCTGGATCGCCCCGCTGCACGGAGCTCGCGAACCGTGTCGGCGCGTTTGCGCAGCGCGCCGTTGGCGGGATCGACGGCGATGGCGAATGCGGCGTTCGCCAGCGTGTATTCGTGCCCGCAGCAGACCCGCGTCTCGGCCGGGAGTGCGGCCAGGCGTTGCAACGAGGCGTGCATCTGCGCCGGGGTGCCTTCGAACATGCGCCCGCAGCCCAGGCTGAAGAGGGTATCGCCGCAGAACAACAGGCCGGTCCCGTCGAGGTCGTAGCCATGGAAGGCGATGTGGCTGCGGGTGTGGCCGGGGATGTCGATGACCGTGAAGCGCCATGGGCCGGCCTCGGCCAGGTCACCGTCACCAACGCGTCGGGTGGCGAACCCGATGCGCTCGTCCCGCGGCGCTATCACGGGCACGCCGGGCCAGTTCCGCAGCAATTCCGGGACGCCGCCGATGTGGTCGTTGTGATGATGCGTCAGCAGGATCGCGTGCGGCGGCGGTGCGCCGGCCAGCGCATCGAGCACTGGCGATGCCTGGCCGGGATCGACGACCAGCGAGCCGCCGGCGGCGTCGCGCAGCAGCCAGACGATGTTGTCCTCGAACGCTGGAACCTGTTGCAGCGGCATTTGTCCAGTCCGTGACGGGTCGCGGGCTTTCCCGCAGAATCCTGCGGGTATGTCGCCGACCTTGCCGCTGTCCGTGTTCCGCCGTCAACCCGATGCCACCGCCGCGGAGGCGTGGTTCGCCGGGCGGGCGGGGCAGGCGATCCTGGCCAGTCAGGCCGAATGCCTGCGCGTCGCGCTGCAGCAACGCACGGGCCACGCTGCGGCGTGGCTGCGCCCGGCCGCTGCTGAAGACGCCTGCGTACTGGACGATGCCGCGCTGCTGCGCCTGCAACCGGAAGGCAACGGATTCTCAGGCGACCTGCGGTGCGCTTTGCCGCTGCCGTTGGCCAGTGAATCCTGCGGACTTGCCCTGGTGCAGCACGTCGTCGATGCCTCCGCGGATCCGCTGGCCCTGCTGGACGAATGCGCGCGCGTGCTGCTGCCCGGCGGTTGGCTGTGGCTGCTCGCGCTGAACCCGCTGTCGCCGTATCGCTGGCGCTGGCGTGGGCAGGGCTTGCGGGTCTCCGAGCCGGTGACCTGGCGGCGCCGCTTGCGCGCGGTCGGGCTGGTGCCCGATGCGGTCTCGCAGGGATTGGGGCCGACCTGGGAGGTCGCCCACGACCCCTGCCTGCAGGATGGCGCGGGCCTGCGCGCCGCGTTCCTGCTGCGCGCGCAAAAGCGCCGGCTGCCGATGACGCCCGGCCGCGCCCAGCGCGTGCTGCGGCTGCAGGCAGGTTCGGCATGACGGCGCGCAAGCAGATCGAAGTGCATACCGATGGCGCCTGCCTGGGCAATCCCGGGCCGGGTGGCTGGGCGGCGTTGCTGCGCTGGCGCGAGGTCGAGCGCGAGCTCTCCGGTGGCGAGGCCGATACCACCAACAACCGCATGGAACTGATGGCGGCGATCGCCGCGCTGGAGGCCCTGCGCGAGCCCTGCGATGTCATCCTGACCACGGATTCTCAGTACGTGCGCCAGGGCATCCTGGACTGGCTGGCCAACTGGATCCGGCGCGGCTGGAAGACTTCCGGCGGCGATCCGGTCAAGAACCGCGACCTGTGGGAACGCCTGCAGGCCGCATCCGCGCCGCACAAGATCGACTGGCGCTGGGTGAAGGGGCACTCGGGACACCCCGAGAACGAACGCGTCGACGTGCTGGCGCGCACCGCGGCCGAACAGATCAGGGACAAGGCAGGCTGATGCGCCAGGTCGTACTGGATACCGAAACCACTGGCCTGGAATGGCAGAAGGGCAACCGCGTGGTCGAGATCGGCTGCGTGGAGCTGGTCGAGCGCCGCCCCACCGGGCGCACCTTCCATGCTTACCTCAACCCGGATCGGGACATGGAGCCGGGGGCCCAGGAAGTCACCGGGCTGACCCGCGAGTTCCTGGCCGACAAGCCGTGCTTTGCCGAGGTGGCCGACGAATTCCTCGCCTTCATCGACGGCGCCGAGCTGGTGATCCACAACGCGGCGTTCGACATCGGCTTCCTCGATGCCGAACTGGCCCGGCTGGAAGGCGTGGGCAAGATCCGCGACCGCTGCGCGGTCGAAGACACCCTGCTGATGGCCCGCCAGCGCTTTCCGGGCCAGCGCAATTCGCTGGACGCGCTGTGCAAGCGGCTGGGGGTGGACAACTCGCAGCGGCAATTGCATGGCGCGCTGCTCGACGCGCAGATCCTGCTGGACGTCTACATCGCGCTGACGTCGGGCCAGAGCGAGATCGGCTTCGCCAGCGAGGCCGCCCCGCGGGCCGCCGAAACGGTGCAGGTGGTGGCCCGCTCATCCGACCCTTCGTTGCGGCCACGGGTGCAGGTCACGACCGAGGATGCCGCCGCGCATGCCGCGCGCCTGGCGGGACTGCAGAAGAAAGCGGGCCGCTGCCTGTGGCTGGAGATCGAACAGGCCGGATGAAACCGCCCTGGGTCAGTGGCTGCGGACCAGCACCACGGTGACGTTGTCCGAGCCGCCGCCATCGAGCGCGGCCGCGACCAGCCCATCCACGCATTCCTGTGCACTGCATTCCTGGTGCGCCAGCACGCGTGCGATGCTGCGGTCGTCGACTTCCTCGGTCAGCCCGTCGCTGCAGAGCAGGAGCTGCATGCCGGGACGGAGCTCGCCGCCCAGGGTTTCCACGTTGAGTTGCACGGGGTCGGTGACGCCCAGTGCCTGGGTCACCACGTTGCGATGCGGGTGGCTGCGCGCCTGGTCGGCGGTGATCGCGCCCTGGGCGATCAGTTCCTGCACGTAGCTGTGATCCTGCGAGATCTGGGTCAGCGCGCCGTCCCGCCACAGGTAGACCCGGCTGTCGCCGACCCAGGCTACCTCGAAGCGGTTGCCGTTGACCCGTGCGGCCACCACGGTGGTGCCCATCGGCAGGCTGTCGCCGCGGCGCTTGGAGCAACGGATGATTTCCTCGTCCGCGGTGCGGATCGCCTCCGCGAGCGTGTTGCCGGCACGTACCTCGCGGACGATCGCCTCGCGCGCCAGTGCGCTGGCCACTTCGCCGTACTCGTGCCCACCCATGCCGTCCGCGACCAGCCACAGCCCCAGCTCGCTGTCGCCGTAATAGGTGTCCTCGTTCAACTCCCGGCGCAGGCCGACATGGGTCAGGTGTCCGAATTCGATCATGCGGGCGGCATTCGTCCGGGGTTTGGAGGGGGTAACGGGATCGTACGGGGAAACCGGACGGGGTTGGTGATGCTGCGTGTTGCGAGGTGGAGGGCGTGCGAGGGTCGGATGTGTTGGTTGAACGGCGGGATAGACGCGGGCCATCCATGGCCCTCGCGCTGCGCGCGACCTGCGGTCGTCCTGATCGGCAGTCCTGCCGATCGGTCGAACCCCGCGGAGGTTTCTCACCAACCCTCTCCGCCAGACACAAAAAACGCCCCGTGGGGGCGTTGTTTGTGTCTGGCGGAGAGGGGGGGATTCGAACCCCCGGTAGGCTCACACCTACGCCTGATTTCGAATCAGGTACATTCAACCGCTCTGCCACCTCTCCGGGAAGCTGGGGTGTCGCGGGCCGGCAATCATACGAGCCGGGACGCCGGCAGGCAAGGCGCTACACTGGCGCCCCGCCTGCAACTGGTGCCGCGATGTCCGAAATCCTCGTCCCCGTCTCGTTCGGCGAACTGCTGGACAAGATCGCCATCCTGCAGATCAAGTCGGAGCGGATGAGCGATCCGGCCAAGCTGGCCAACGTGCGCAACGAGCTGTCGGCACTCGACACGACCTGGGACGCGCATCCGGCCTCGAAACAGGACATCGATGCCCTGCGCGCCGACCTCAAGGCGGTCAACGAGCGCCTGTGGGTGATCGAGGACGACATCCGCCTGCAGGAAAAGGCGCAGGCCTTCGACGCCGAATTCATCCGCCTGGCGCGTGCGGTGTACTTCGAGAACGACATCCGCGCGCGGATCAAGAAGGACATCAACCTGGCGCTGGGATCCAGTTACGTGGAAGAGAAGTCGTACCAGGATTACGGCACCGGCCAGGGCGCCTGATCACCCGATCCCGGCGCGATAGCGCTCGAACGCCGCCACCGCGTCCTCGACGGTGACCAGGTCCATCACGCCCTCGGCCTCGATCCTGGTTCCCCACTTCAATTCGCTGGCGGGCTTGCCGCGATACGTGCGCGCGGCAGCGTCGTAACGGTCCACGCAGAAGCGGCGGTCGGAATACGGTCCGCTGCGATGCGGATTGGTGGCCGCATGCAGGCCCAGCACCTTCGTCCCCATCGCGTTGGCGATATGCATGGGCCCGGAATCCGGGGTGACCAGCAGGTCGGCCCGGGCGAGCAGGGCGGGCAATTGCTTCAGGGTGTCCTTGCCGATCAGGTCCAGCACCCCATCGGCTGAGGTCATCGCCGCGAGGATCGCGTTGCCGGTCGTGCGTTCGAGATCGCTGCGGCCGCCGCAGAGCACGACGCGCCAACCGGCCGACACGGCGTGGTCGGCCAAGGCCGCATGGCGCTCGGCGCGCCAGTTGCGCAGGACGTGGCTGGAGCAGGGCGAGACCATCAGGACGGGGCGGCCATCGTCTTCCCACTGCGCCCGCGCCCATGCATGCGCGTCGTCCGGCACCGGCAAATTCCAGAGGACGCCATCGCGCACCAGCCCCAGCGGTTCGCAGAAGCTGCCGATCGCATCCAGCACGTGGATGCCGGGGCGGTCGGGGATGCGCGCGTTGATGAACAGGCCATGGCCTTCCTTGCTGCGCGACCGGTCGTAACCAACGCGCAGCCGCGCCGGGATGAACGCGGACAGCAGGTTCGCGCGCGCCGATACCTGCAGCTGCAACAGGACGTCGAAGCGTTGCCCGAGTTCGCGGCGCAGCGCACGCATGCCGGCCAGCCCGGTCTTCTTGTCGTACTCGACGAAGCGCACGCCCGGCAGGCCAGCCAGCAGCCGGTGTTCGCCCTTGCCGATGACCCACGTGATCGCGACATCGGGCCATGCACTGCGCAATGTGTGCAACAACGGCAACACATGGGTGACATCGCCGAGCGCGGACAGGCGCAGCAGGCAGAGTGAACGGGGCGCGGCGGGGTTTGGCACGTGCGGTTAAACTCGCATGGATGACTGGTTTCGACGCCAACGAACACCTGACGCCGTTCCGCGACGCGCGCGGCTACGGGGCGATTCTGTTCGACCGCACCCAATTGCGCCAACCCGACCCCGCCTGGTTCTCGCCGCAGCACTGGGGCGAGGCCGCGCAGCCGGTCGCCGAAGGTGGCCGCGGCGGCGCCTGGTTCATCCAGACCGGCGAGGGCGACGCGGTGCTGCGCCAGTACCTGCGCGGCGGTTGGGCCGCCAGCCTGAGCCGCGACGGGCATTTGTGGCGCGGGATCAACCGCGTGCGCAGCTTTGCCGAGTTCCGCCTCCTGCGCGCGTTGCGCGAGAAGAAGCTTCCCGTGCCGATGCCGTTCGCGGCGTACTACCGCCGCGAGGGCCTGCACTATCGCGCATCGATCCTCATGCAGCGCCTGCCGGGCGTGCGTTCGCTGGCCGCGCTCGCGGCCGGAGACGAGCCGCCGTGGGAGCAGGCCGGGCAATTGGTCGCGCGCTTCCACCGCGCCGGCCTGGACCATGCCGACCTCAATGCGCACAACATCCTGTTCGATGCCGACGGCCGCGGCTGGATGATCGATTTCGACCGCTCGCGCCTGCGCATCCCCGCGACGGCGTGGCGGCAGGCCAACCTGCAGCGCCTGCTGCGTTCGCTGCACAAGCGTCATGGTTCGCGCAGCCTGGTCGAGGTGGATGCCGGTTTCGCCCGCCTGCGCGCCGCTTATGACGCCGCCTGGCAGCGGGGCTACTGACCTGGACACCGCGATGTCGCCGCCGCGCGATGCGTTGGCGCGGCCACTGCGCGACCTGCGGCTGTCGGTGATCGACGCCTGCAATTTCCGCTGCCCGTACTGCATGCCGGCCGACCGCATCGCCGACGACCATGGCCTGGACGCGGCCTCGCGGTTGTCGTTCCACGAGATCGAAACCCTGGTGCGCGGCTTCGCCCGGCTTGGCGTGCGCAAATTGCGCCTGACCGGTGGCGAGCCGCTGTTGCGCAAGCGCCTGCCGGAGCTGGTGGCGCGGCTGGCCGTGATCGATGGCATCGAAGACCTGGCGCTGACCACCAACGGGTCGCTGCTTGCCGCGCACGCGCGTGCCTTGCGCGAAGCCGGCCTGACCCGGATCACGGTCAGCCTGGACACGCTGGATCCCGATGCGTTCCGCGCGCTGTCCGGTGGGCGCGGCGAGCTGCGCGACGTGCTGGCGGGGATCGAGGCGGCGACCGCCGCCGGCTTCGGCCCGATCAAGCTGAATTGCGTCGTCCAGCGCGGGGTGAACGAGGGTGGCATCGAAACGCTGGCGTCATTCGCGCGCGAACACCACCACGTGCTGCGTTTCATCGAATACATGGACGTGGGCACCTGCAACGGCTGGCGGCGCGAACGCGTGGTGCCGTCGGCGGAACTCCGCGATCGCATCGCCGCGCATTGGCCGTTGCGCGCGCTGGATGCGAACTACCGCGGCGAGGTGGCCGAGCGCTATGCCTACGACGACGGGCGCGGCGAGGTTGGCTTCGTCAGCTCGGTCACGGCGCCGTTCTGCGGCGACTGCCATCGCGCGCGTGTCTCCGCGGACGGCATGCTCTACACCTGCCTGTTCGCCGGGCAGGGCCACGCCCTGCGCGGCGTGCTTGCGCGGGGCGAGGACGCGTTGGCCGCACGGGTCGCCGACCTGTGGTCGAAGCGTGCCGATCGCTACAGCGAAGTGCGGAGCGAGGCCAGCACCTCGCGCAAGCATGTCGAGATGTACCTGGTCGGCGGTTGAGGCGGCGATAATCCCCGCATGACGAAGAAGCGAGCGACGCTCACCCACCTCGACCCCACGGGTCGCCCGGCGATGGTCGATGTCTCCGCGAAGCCGGTGACCGCGCGCCAGGCGCAGGCCGGATGCCGGGTGACGTTCCCGCCCGCGATCGCCGCACAGCTGCGCGACAACGGCCTGAAGAGCGCCAAGGGCGGCATCGTCGACACCGCGATCATCGCCGGCACGATGGCGGTGAAGAAGACCCACGAACTGATCCCGTTCTGCCATCCGCTGCCGATCGATGGCTGCCGCTTCTCGATCGACTGGCACGATGCACGCACGCTGCGGATCGAATGCACGGTCGGCACCACGCATCGGACCGGGGTGGAGATGGAGGCGCTGACCGGCGCCACCGTCGCCGCACTGACGGTGTACGACATGTGCAAGGCGCTGAGCCACGCCATCGTGATCGGCCCGGCGAAGCTGCTCGGCAAGCGTGGCGGCAAGCGCGACATCGGCCAGTTGGCATGAGCACACGGGTCGAAGTGTTGTATTTCGCCGCCTTGCGCGATGCCGCCGGCATCGCCAGCGAGCATGTCGACACCGGTGCGGCGGACCTGGCCGGGTTGTATGCCGAGGCGCGGGTACGGCATCCATTGCCGTTCGCGCAGACCCAACTGCGGGTCGCCGTGGATGGCGCGTTCGCGGGGTGGGGCGATGCGGTGCGGGCTGGTTCGACAGTGGCGTTCATCCCGCCGGTGTCGGGGGGCTGAGATGGCCCATTTCCGGCTATCGGATGCACCGATCGACGCCGTTGCGCTGCAGTCCGGCCTGCGCGACCCGCGTGCCGGCGCCTGCGCCAGCTTCGAGGGCTGGGTGCGCGACCACAACGACGGGCGTGCCGTTGACGGCTTGCGCTACGAGGCCTACGTCAGCCTGGCCGAAGCCGAGGGCGCGGCGATCCTGGCCGAGGCGCTGGAACGCTTCGACATCGTGCAAGCCACCTGCGTGCACCGCGTCGGCGAGCTGGCCATCGGCGATCTCGCGGTCTGGGTGGGTGCCAGCGCCGCGCATCGCGGTCCGGCCTTCGAGGCCTGCCGCTGGATCATCGACGAGGTCAAGGCACGGGTGCCGATCTGGAAGCACGAGCGCTATGCAGGCGGCGACGCCGGCTGGCTGCACCCCGGCCCGTGACCGGCTTCCTTGTCCCGGGGCGGGGCAGCCGCTAGACTGCGCGACCCGGAATGTCGCCGCGACGCGGCATGGCGGGTTCCAGCGGAGAGGTGTCCGAGCGGTTGAAGGAGCACGCCTGGAAAGTGTGTAAGCGTCTAAACCGCGCTTCGGGGGTTCGAATCCCCCTCTCTCCGCCATTTCCAAGTTCCACCGTCGCACCAGTTCGTCTCCATGGTGGCCCCGTCGGCCCCTCGCGACGCTAGGTCGAAAACTCCGCCAGGGCCGGAAGGCAGCAACGGTATCGACTGATGCGGGCGCCGAGGTCAGCCGGCGGGGCCATCGCCATTCATGGGCTCCGCCCATGAATCCCAAAGTTTGCTTCGCAAACTTCGGGCCCCGGCTCCTACTTCCAGAACCCCCGGCGCTGCGCGCCACCCCCTTGGCTCAAGGGGGTTGAACATCAAGAGCGAGCACATCGCGGCACCCGATTCCCGGCTCGGATTCATCGAAGCGCGACGCGCGTGCATGCGACAATGCGGGCATGTCCTACCTCGTCCTCGCCCGCAAGTGGCGGCCCAAGCGTTTCGCCGAACTGGTCGGGCAGGAGCACGTCGTGCGTGCGTTGACCAACGCGCTGCAGACCGGCCGCGTCCACCATGCCTTCCTGTTCACCGGCACGCGCGGGGTCGGCAAGACCACGATCGCGCGGATCTTCGCCAAGTCGCTGAATTGCGAGCAGGGCACCAGTGCGGATCCGTGCGGGGAATGCGAGACCTGCCTGGCGATCGACGCCGGCCGCTACATCGACCTGCTGGAGATCGACGCGGCATCCAACACCGGCGTGGACAACGTCCGCGAGCTGATCGAGAACGCGCAGTACATGCCGTCGCGCGGCAAGTACAAGGTCTACCTGATCGACGAAGTGCACATGCTGTCGAAGCCGGCGTTCAACGCGCTGCTGAAGACGCTGGAAGAGCCGCCGGGCCACGTCAAGTTCCTGTTCGCCACGACCGATCCGGAGAAGCTGCTGGTGACGGTGCTGAGCCGCTGCCTGCAGTTCAACCTGAAGCGGCTGGACGAGGCGCAGATCCGCGGGCAGATCGTCAAGATCCTGGGTGCGGAAGGCATCGAGGCCGATGACGCGGCCGTGCGGCAGCTGGCGCATGCCGCCGACGGCAGCCTGCGCGATGCGTTGTCGCTGCTCGACCAGGCCATTGGCTACACCGGCGGGAAGCTCGAGGGCGCCGCGGTGGCGACGATGCTGGGGACGGTCGATCGCAGCCGCGTGCAGGCGCTGCTTGCCGCGCTGGCCGACGGCGATGGTGCGCGCTTGCTCGATGAGGCCACGCAACTCGCGGAGTTCTCGCCGGATTGGGGCAGCGTGCTGGACGCGGTGTCCGAGGCCTTGCACCGGATCCAGGTCAAGCAGTTGGTGCCTGCCGTCGAAGTCGCCAGCGATGCGATCGATATCGAAGCGCTGGCGAGGCAACTGCGACCGGAACTGGTGCAGCTCTGGTACCAGATGGCGTTGAATGGTCGTCGCGACCTGGGTTACGCGCCCAGCCCGCGCAGCGGCTTCGAGATGAGCCTCTTGCGGATGCTGGCGTTCCGGCCGGAAACCGCCGGCGTGGGGGCGCAGCCATCGGTGCCGAAACCGGCGGTCGCGCCGCCGTCGTCCCCACAGGAGCGCAGCGCCGCCGCGGAACGCGCGCGCGCAGTGATGGCCGAGAGCCTGCCGAAGGCCGCAAAACCGTCGCCTGCACCCGTGCCCGAGCCCGAGCCGAGTCGCGAGTCCACGCCGCCCGTGCGGGTGGCGGAACCGCCGCCGCCACGGAGTGTGGAGTCGGTCGTGGCCGCCACGCCGCTTCCCGCGAATACCTTGCTGGTCACCGACAGCGAACACTGGCTGGACCTGGTGGCGCGCAGCAGCCTGCGCGGGCCGGCGAAGATGCTGGCCGAGCACGCGGCCTTCGTGGCCCATGGCGATGGGGTCTTGCGGCTCTCGCTGGCCACCGAGCACGAACACCTGAAATCGCCCAGCCTGGTGTTGCAACTGGGCGATGCGGTCTCCCGCCTGCTGGGCGGCAACGTGCAACTGCGCTTCGAGTCCGGCCCGGCGCGTGGCGAGACCGCCAGCGTGCGCAACAGCCGCGAACGCGAGCTGCGCCAGGCGGGCGCGGAGCAGGGCTTCGCCGCCGATCCCGCGATCCAGCGACTGGTGCAGGTGCACGGCGCGCAGCTGCTGCCGGAGTCGATCCGGCCGCTTGGTGACACCTGATCCCTCCATTCCGATACACGAAGACAGGAACGACGACATGCGTGGAGACATCGCCCAGCTGATGCAGCAGGCGCAGAAGATGCAGGAAAACATGCAGCGCGCGCAGGACGAGATCGCCGCGCTCGAGGCCACCGGCAATGCCGGCGGCGGCATGGTCAGCGTGACCCTGGGCGGGCGCATGGACTGCCGCAAGGTGCGCATCGACCCGTCGCTGTTCTCCGATCCGGAGATGGCGGAGGACCTGGTGGCGGCCGCGTTCAACGACGCGGTCAACCGGATCAATGCCGAATCGCAGGCGAAGATGTCGGCCGCCACCGCGGGCATGCCGATCCCACCGGGCATGAAGCTGCCGTTCTGATGTGCTTGCCGTCGTCCTGATTTTTTTCAAGTCATTCCCGCCGTCGCGGGAATGACGAACCTTTGCCCATGACGACCTCCCTCCTCGAACAACTCATCGACGCATTGCGCGTGCTGCCCGGCGTCGGCCAGAAGTCGGCGCAACGCATGGCCTACCACCTGCTGGAGCGCCAGCGCGACGGCGGGCGACGCCTGGCCGATGCGCTGGCCGAGGCGATGGAACACATCGGGCATTGCGAGCGTTGCCGCGATTTCAGCGAAACCTCGGTGTGCCCGACCTGCGCCAGCAACGCGCGCGACATGCACCTGCTGTGCGCGGTGGAGACGCCGGCCGACCGGTTGGCCATCGAGCAGGCCACCGGCTTCCGCGGGCTGTACTTCGTGTTGCAGGGACGATTGAGTCCGCTCGACGGCATCGGCCCGCGCGAACTCGGGCTGGACCGGCTGGCGCAGCGGCTGGAGGAAGGGGAGGTGCAGGAGCTCATCGTCGCCACCAACCCCACCGTGGAAGGCGAGGCGACCGCGCACTACCTGGCGCAGCTGGCGCGGGCTCGCGGCGTGCACCCGAGCCGGCTTGCCCACGGCGTCCCGCTGGGCGGCGAGCTGGAATACGTGGATCGCGGGACGTTGTCGCATGCGTTCGGCAGCCGCAGCGAGATTCCCGACGAACGCAGCAACGGCGAGCGCGCCCATGGCGAACACAACTGAGGAACGTCCGATGAGCGACACCATCTTCCACAAGATCCGCCATGGCGAGATCCCGGCCGACATCGTGTACGAGGACGAACACCTGTTCGCCTTTCGCGACATCGCCCCGCAGGCGCCGGTGCACGTGTTGTTCGTTCCCAAGACCGACTTCGCCACGCTTAACGACGTGCCGGACGACCAGGCCATCGTGGTGGGTCGGCTGGCGACCGCAGCAGCGCGCTATGCACGCGCGCAGGGCTTCGCCGAGGACGGCTATCGCATCGTCATGAACTGCAATGGCGACGGCGGGCAGACCGTGTTCCAGATCCACCTGCACCTGCTCGCCGGCGCGCCGCTGGGGCGCTTCGGCACGCAGGCCACCTGAGGGCGATCAGGCGGCAGCGTGCCCCTGCAGCCCGTGCAACACGGCCATCGCGTCGTTCGCCTGATCGAAGGGGACGAAGAGGTGATCGTGGATCGTGCCGGCGATCACGTTGCAGCCGATCCCGGCCTTCGCCAGCGCCTGCGAAAACGCAGCAGTCAAGCCGACCGCCGCAAGGTCGGAATGCACCTCCAGGGTGATCCACGCAGCGGTGAACGCCATCGGCAGGCCGAGCGCCAGCGCATCCGTTTCGGTCACGACGACGGACAGGCCTTCCGCTTCGCGGATGGACGCCACGATGGATGTCGGATCGATCGCCTGGCCGCGCGGCAAGGTGGTGAACACATAGCGTCCCGGGTGCAGCGACGGATGCATCCTCGCCAGCAACCGGTCCAGGTCGCGGATCGCGCCTGTGCTCACCAGTTCCAGGCCCACGGCCAAGGCGAGGGGCGGGTGACCACGTCCACGCGTTCGCGCTTGGGCCACAGGTAGACCACGTCCGCGGAGACGCGCGGGAAGTCGTAGACGTAACCCTCGACCTTGCGCTTTTCGTAGCCTTCGATCCGGCCAGTGAAGGTCACTTCGCGGTTGGGTTCGAACAGCGCCGGGTCGTAGAAGCCGGTGCGGCAGGCGATGAAGCGGCCCCAGGTGTCGTCGCTGGCCCAGACCGGGCGGCCATCGGCATTGAGCTTGGTGGAAATCACTTCGAAGCAGGTGCGGTCCGTGCGTGGTTCCGTGCGGAGGATCCGGCCGCCCCAGCGCACGCTGGCGCCCGTGTGGTCGCCGACGACGGCCTGGTGCGGCGTCAGCGCATCGAACTGGCCCTGCAGCGGCCTCGGTTGGGTGGCGGCACAGGCGGCCAGCAGGATGGCGGCGATGCCGGTGGCGATCGGGCGAAAGGTCATGGCGGTTCCGGGGAGGCAGGTGCGATGGACGACGGCGTCAGGCCGGCACCGTAACAGGCATCGATCAAGGCCGCGTCACGGGCGATGGCGTCCGAGATCCCGCAGCAACCCCTGCAGTTCGGCCGGCTGCGGTGCATAGCGCGCATCCGAGAAGCGCCGGCTCAAGATGGCGAGATGCTCGCCGGCACGCGGTTGGTCGGCGGCGACGCGCTCGGCCCACGCCTGCGCCGGTTCGTGCTGCGCGCGGCCACGCCCGAGCCGGCGGTAGCGTGCGTCGAGCCGGTGCCAGGCCCGCAGCAGCGGGTCGCGTTCGCGTTCGCCGCGGGCGATCAGCCACGCCATCCAGGCCAGGGCCAGGCCAGCCAGCAGCGCGAACAGCAGGATCAGGTGCTGCCCCTTCAGCTTGCCCAACCCGAAGGGTTTCAGCAGGTCCTGCTGGCGCTGCGCGTTGAAGCCCAGCACGAAGTCGTTCCAGCCACGGCGCAGCCAGTCGCCGGCATTGAACATCGGCACCAGCCCGTCAAACGCACCGATCCGACCCGGCTGGCGGTCGGCCAGGGTGTCGTACACGCGCTCCGGCGCGACCGCGGCCGTCGGATCCACCCGCACCCAGCCGCG
>ERZ795059.1643-NODE-1643-length-24678-cov-5.382813_pt1 | contig 24678 bp, 18 predicted proteins | sample MGYA00375143_ERZ795059 | MGnify/ENA primary metagenome ERZ795059 (study PRJEB30188, sample SAMN05720168) | activated sludge metagenome | isolation source: Anaerobic digester | place: USA | collected 2015-01-07 ... | reverse complement strand
CGTTTACCGTAAATCAGCCGTGTTCCCCCATTGGTTCCAGAACACGTGAGAACGGTCAAATTTATCCCGGGGTTTCTCCTCCCCGGATGGGACTCCGATAGCGATGACGCATAAAGGCGCGGCATGTTCCGGAAGCCCCAGGATATTTTTAACATGCGCGACCCGGTCCGGCCTAGGGTGCGCCGCAGTCCAGCACGCCCCCAACCCCATCGCCTGGGCCGCCAGCAGAATGTTTTCCGCGGCCGCGGAACAGTCCTGCAACCAGTAATCCGTTTCCGCCCCCCCATGGGCCACGGATAAATCGCTCACAACGACAATGGCGTGCTTGGCCGTTAAAAGCATTTTCGCGTAAGGAAGCCCGGCGGTAAGCTTTTCGATCGTCTGCCCGTTATCGACGACCACAAAATTAAAATGCCGCGTGTCCCGGGAACTGGGTGCGGCCATGCCGGCCTGAACCAGTTTCCAAAGCTGCTCCCGGCTAACAGTTTCCCCGGTATATTTCCGTATACTTCTGCGCTCCAAGATGATTTTTAACATATCCATAATATGGCTCCTCTGCAATTATATGTTATTACCAACCGTTTGACATGGGGGTCCTTTCTCGCGGGAAAGACCGAGACAGGCAAGATACGAATGACATATCATAACACAATTCGCGGAGGAAATGAAATGAGGATCGGATAAAATTGAATATCAAAGGCCGGCCTTTTGCCTGTTGAACTCTCTCTCCGTTTCGGAAATAACGATAAACCCCTCCTCTTCCACAATCCGCTGCCCGTCTTCCCCAAGCTCAAAAAGGAGGAAGGATTTAATCCGCTTATCGGGCTTGCCGTGCACATACTGAAAAAGCGGCCGGGAAAACGGGTACCGCCCGCTTTGAACCGCCGACGCGTCTAAAGGGCTGATATACTCGGCTTCCGGGCCCGCCGCCACCTTGATAACATGAACATCTTTCGCATTTTTGAGATAACCGACCCCCACATACCCGATGGCGGACGTGTCTCTCCGGACCGCGTCCACAATGTCCGCGTTTCCGTTGAGCTGCAGCATGTCTTTGGGATAGTCCGCCTTCAATATTTCATCCCGAAAAAACACATGGGTGCCGGAGTGAGGCGGCCGGCCATACAAACCAATGGGCATATCATCCCCCCCCAATTCTTTCCAATTCTTAATCTCCCCCCGGAAGATCTGCGCGATCTGAGGCGCCGTCAGCTCCTCCACCGGATTGCTGCCATGAACAATAATACTTACTCCGTCCAAGGCTATGATCACGGCCACGGGATAAACCCCATTCGCTCTGGCGCGGGCCGCCTCGTCCTTGTTAATCGCCCGCGACGAATTAGCAAGCCCGCACTTTCTATTAAGCAGCGCGGCCACCCCGGTCCCGGAGCCACCCCCGGTCACGGAAACAAAAATATCCGGATTGTCCTCAAGATACGCTTCGGCCATCTTTTGAACAAGAGGGGCCATCGTATCAGAACCTTTGATAGTCAGCATCTCCTGCCCATAACCGGGGGCACTCCACAACAACGTCAAAAAAACGAACAAAGTCCATTTTTTCATTCTTTCCGCTCCTCCCCAAAAAACGCCCAATTGAACAGTTAGGAGGTTTATTATACCACACCACAAAATCCCGGAGATAATCCCTTTTCTCACTAAAAAATTTTATACGGCTACATATTGACTTGCCCCTGTAAAGACTTAAAATGATATCTAATGAAAATTCTTAACCCCTTCAATACGGCTCGAAAATCCCTGCCGGCCTGTTTCGCCATCTTCCTCACGTGTGTTCTCTGCTCCTGCGGGACCATCCCCCCTCGTCCTTCGCCTCAGCCCCCCCCGTCCGCCCCTAGGGCCAACAGGACCCACACGGTCGCGCCCGGTGAAACTCTTTGGCGCATCAGCAAAATTTACAACGTTCCCATGGCGTCCATTATCAATGTGAACCGGCTCAAAGATACCCAGCCCCTGGAAATGGGCCAAATATTAAATATTCCGTCTGCCAGCAGCCCTCAACAGGTCCTTTCTCTCTTTCCTTCGGGCCGATGGAAATATATCATTGTCCATCACAGCGCGACTCAAGAAGGGAGCTCTCTTCAATTCCACCGCCATCATCAGGAGAAAGGCTGGGACAGCGTCGGCTATCATTTTGTCATCGATAACGGTAAAAGCGGCAAACCCGACGGGTTTATTGAAATCACGCCCCGCTGGCTCAAACAGCAGCACGGGGCCCATTGCAAAGCGTCGGACATGAACACCGTCGGAATCGGGATATGCCTGGTGGGGAATTTCAATGAAAGGGAAGTTTCCCCGGCGCAAATGAATGCTTTAGTTTATCTGGTCAATGAACTCAGAAGGTACTATAAAATCCCTAAAAACAACATCCTGGGACACCGGCATGTGCCGGGAAGCAAAACCGATTGCCCGGGGAACCGGTTCCCGTGGGACAAATTTAAACGGCAAATACAATAAAATTAAAAAACGCCGTGGTTTTTAATGACCCTTCACTTTAAGGAAAAGGACCCATGAAAAAATTTTTAAAAATTTTAAAAGTCTTGTTGATCGGCTTCATGATTGTGCTGGTTATCGTCATCACCGGGGGATATTTCTTCCTGAAAAACCTTGATATCAAACAATACAAGACCCCCATCATTCACGCGGCAGAACAGGCGCTCGGCCGCACAGTCAACTTTCAAGACATCCAGCTGAGTGTTTCCGTCATGGAAGGGGTTCGGTTTTATCTTTCGGACTTCACGGTCGCGGATAATCCGGCCTTTAGTTCCGACCCTTTCTTTTCCACGCACCAGATCGAAGCGGGGATAGACGTGCTGTCTTTCATTAAAACCCGGCAAATCTCTGTCCCCTCCATTTTAATCAGTGCCCCGCGCATCAACCTGATCCGTAATGCCGAGGGCGTATTGAACGTTCAAACCCTCGGGGCCCAGTCCGGACAACCTTCCGCCCCGGCCCCCTCTGGGCAGAAAACCATGGCCTTACCCGCCCTGCTCATCCAAGCGCTCAAAATCAAAAACGCCGAAATCCGGGTTATCGATCTGTCCGCGCACCCGCCAGCCGAAATCTCCGTGACCAAGATGGATTTTTCCATTAATAATTTCTCTCTCACACAGCCATTTGAAATGCTCCTTGAAGCCGCGGTCTTAAGCGCTCAAAAAAACCTGCGCGTTACGTCAAACGCCCAGATCCATCTTCGGGACCAATCCGCGGCCTTGTCCAATCTGGACATGACCCTGGACCTCGGCGCCCTGGCGCTGGATGAATTGCGCCGCTTCCCCATGCTCACAGGGGCCCCTCTCCCGACGGTTCTGAAAGGGCAAGTCCGGACGGCCGTAAAAGAACTGACCATTTCCGATAAAGGCCTTGAAAATATCCTCATCAACGCGTCATTATCCGACGGCGCCTGCGTTCTTCCCGACGTGGTCCCGGGCCTCCCGATAGAAGCCGATAAAATTAACCTTAAGATCACTGATTTTTCCCTGGGAGGCAACGCGCCGTTCCATATCACGCTCAACGCCGCGCTCTTGAACACGGCCCCCAACATTCATTTTACCGGCGACGCCTCCCTGGACCTGGTCCGGCAGGCCGTCACCATCACGAACGGGACCGCTGACGTTGACCTAAGGCAGCTCCCCCTGGAAAAAATCCGGGCAGCCGGGCTGATCCCCGCAGGAACGCCCTTCCCCGAGACACTCGCAGGGGACATCCGCCTCGAACTTAAAAAGATTGAAATTTCCGCCAAAGGGGTCGGACAACTCCTGGCGGATATGAGCTTAAAAGACGGCGCCGTCTTTATCCCTGTGGTGGCGCCTGGCATATCCCTGAACGCCCCGAAGATCAACCTGGAAGCCCAAAATATTTCGCTCCAAGATCCCTTCCTTCTGCGGGGGTCCCTGGCTTACGAGAGCGATGTCCCCAACATATCATTTCAAAGCACCGTCGCCGTCGACCCCGCCCAGCAAAGCGTCCACCTGACCGCCGGGACCGTGTCCACGGATCTTGCTCAATGGTCCATGGAGCGGTTAAAAAACGCGCTTGTCCCCCTGAAAGACGCCTCCCTGCCGGAAACACTCCAAGGGACTTTGACCCTTTCCCTGTCCGAGCTAACGGCAGGGGCCCAAGGTCTGGTAAGCCTGGACGGAAAAGGCGCGATCAAGGATGGGATCGTCAAAATGAAGGAACTCGCCGTGCCCTTGGAAAAAATCAACACGTCCTTTCACGTCACGGCTTCGGACGTCACGATTGACACCCTCACCGCGTCCCTAGGGGCGGGGCGGATCACGGCCCAGTTCACCATGAAGGATTATCTGGCCTCCCAGACGTTTGAAACCCAGGCAAAAATCCAAGGGCTCAACCTCGCGGAAGTCCTGGATCAACAAAAAGCACCCGTTAAAGCGGCCGGCCTTGTGTCCGGGACATTCCAAGCCCGCGGCAGCGTCATGGACATGAATTCCATAACGGGGGACGGCATCCTGGATGTCCAAGAAGCAAAACTCGTGGACCTAAACGTGTTGAAAACGGTTCTGAACGGCATGGTCTTTCTGCCGAATGCCTCCGCGCGCCTGGAAACAGGTCTGCCCGAGCGGTATAAAGCAAAGCTGCAAGACAAAGACACGGATATCCGCAAGATCTCTTTTACAGGCACGATCGCTGACGGCAAGATCCTCATTGAGCCGGCCGCGATCGAAGCCGATGAATTCCTCTTTTCCGGAACATCTCAAGCGGGTTTTGATCAGAAATACATCATGGATGGCTCTTTTAAAATCCCCGAGGAACTCTCCGCGGCCATAGTGAATATTATTGAGGAGATGAAATATCTTTTCGGCCAGGACAACGCCATCACCCTGCCTATTCATGTCCAGGGCGAAGGAAACAAGCCCCCGACAATTCATGTACTCAAAACCGCGGAAGACCTCTTTAAAAACGCCCTACGGAATCAAGGGAAAGAAGCGCTGGGGAATGTCCTGAAAAAAGTCATCGGAGGAGATTCCTCCTCCCCGGAAGAACAGACAGGGACAGGCCAGCCGGAAACCGGACAGACAGAAACCCCGTCCATGGAAGAACAGATCATCGAAAAAGGGATCGGGATTCTTAATCAAATTTTTAAATAAAAACGGCCGCCCCGGTTAAGGGCTATTGCGGAATTATTTTCTCCAGGTGGCCGGGATAAACAGGACAAGGATGGCGTATAATTCCAGCCGGCCGGCCAGCATCAAAAAAATTAGCGTCCATTTACTGGGGATGGATAACCATGCGTAATTTTGCGCCGGCCCGACCATCCCCAGGCCGGGGCCAATGCTGCTCAAAGCGGAAATCGAGGCGCTGACAGCCGTTATCAAATCACACGATTCAAAACCTAATAGCAATATGATCCCCGCCACAAAAAGGCCGCAGTAAATCGTGAAATATTCCAGAACCGATTGAATCATATCCTCCGACAGGCCAACGCCGTTGAACCGGACGCACTTGATCCCGTGGGGATAAAGCGCCTGCGACACGGACCAGAAGGATTTCTTTAAGAGCAACAAAAACCGGACGACCTTCAGCCCTCCGGCGGTTGAACCAATGCACCCGCCGATAAACATAAGCATTAAAAGGACAGCATGGGCCGCCGGGGGCCAAAGGCTATAGTCTGTTGTTGCAAAACCCGTGGTCGTCATGATGGACGTGACCTGAAAGATGACCGTGCGGGCGCTTTCGACCGCCCCATCTTGGACACACAGCAAGAAGTAACAGAGAACAGACGCGGATCCTAATAATAAAAGGTATAAACGCATTTCCTCATTTTGAAAGAATTTTTTGGACTTTCCGGATAATAAACTCAAATAAAGCGAAAAATTCATCCCGCCTATAATCATAATAAAAATCGTAATCCATTGAATCGCAGGGCCATAAGCACCGAGGCTCGCGTTTTTCGTTGAGAATCCGCCGGTCGCGATGGTTCCGAAGGCATGGCACAGAGAATCAAAGATCGGCATACCGTTCCCATACAGCAAAACCGTCGCCAAAACGGTAAAAAAAGTATAAATGAGCCATAAAAACGTCGCGGTCTTGCGGACCTGGCCCTCCAGGGTATTATCTTCCAGGCCAGAGGCCTCAAAATTATACAAGCGCTTCGAGGTTACCCCGATGCTGGGAAACAGGGCGACAAAAAGCGCCACAACGCCCAAGCCGCCCAGCCAATTCGTTAAGCTGCGCCAGAACAGGATCCCCCGCGGCAATATTTCCACATTCTTAAATATACTGGCCCCCGTTGTCGTGAACCCGCTGACGATTTCGAAAACGGCGTCAGTGTAAGATGGCACAACACGCCCCAACAATAACGGAAGCGCGCCCCACAGCGACAAAAATATCCAGGATAATCCCACCACAAAGAATTCATCTTTAATGGTGATCTGTTCATAATTGGATTTTCTCAATCTCACAGCGCCAAGGGCCCAGACAGAAAACAGGAAACCCGTTCCTATGGTGGTCAGGAAAGCGAAAACTTCACGGCTGTGAGGGTCGTCATGGATAGCCCAGGCGAGCGGAGCCAGCATAAAAGCACTCACCAAGAGCAAAAGACGAGCAATAATATTAATGACAAATTCTTTATGCATTATTTTTTTGCGCTTCCTCCGCATCCTCCGGCCAGCCCCAGGCCATCAGCGACATTATGAACACGCAAGCGGGGGAGGGCACTTCATAAAGCGTATCAAAAATTTCCTGTTCCAGCAACTCCTTCGTCTTTATAATCCATTCAACCCCGCCAGGGGCCCCTCCCCTTCCCGGGGTTCCCGGCCTGAAACCAGAAACGCCGACGGACGCCAGTTCCTGACAACCATCATCAGTCGCCTCCCTTGAATTTTTATTTTTCTATGCTATAGTCTGTTACGGGGATCATGATCATCAACGTAAATTTAAAATTGCCTTATGTCAATGCCATTCAAGGCGCGTGGGATGTCAAAGAATGCGAGACGCATGCCGCCTGGGAAACGTATGTCGAAATCGTGACCCGGATTTTACCGGCACATCCCGTCACGCACACCCGGCACCCCCAGATGGAGCTCGCGTCAATCCAACAGCTGTTTGATAAAATCCGGGATATCCTTAAAAAATTCGGCCCCGCCATCGGGCAAACCCACTTGGCGGGAGGCTTAACCTTCGCGTTTCTGGCGTTGACAATCATGAATGTCGTTTTACGGCCTGCCCTCATGGAACACAAAGGCATCCCCGGCAAGGAAAGCCGCGAATCACCGGACAGGCCTCCGGAAGAGGATCAGCGGCTATGCGAACAGCTTAATAAAACCTACGCGGTGTTGATTGATTTTTGCAACATCCTGACTCAAGCGGCCGGGGTCGAGCTTTAGAAAAACCCGCATAATATTCCATGATAATTCAAATAACACGTGAGGTGTCTCATGGCTCCAGGTAAAATTTTTATAACCCGATTCGACAAAGAGCGGTTAAAAGACATCCTTTTAAAAACAACGCATTTTAATGCTGAAGACCGGGCTTTTCTGAAACAGCTTGAAGAGGAACTTTCCCGGGCTGATGTCGTGGACCCGGAAAAAATTCCACCCGATGTCATAACCATGAACTCGACGGTTTGCATCGAAGACATGGACACCGGGGAGGAAGAAACGTATTCCCTCGTGTTTCCGGGCCACGCCAATTATCAAGAGCATAAAATTTCGATATTGGCTCCGATTGGAACCGCTTTGCTGGGCTACAAGGAAGGGGACGTGATTGAATGGCCCGTCCCGGCCGGCATAAGGAAGATCCGGATCAAACGGGTTCTCTACCAGCCGGAAGCCAGCGGGCATTATCACCTTTGACCTATGCATCGCCGGACGCCTTAAAAACCCGGGCCTGGATGAAAAAAGCCCTGGCCGGACAAACATGGCCAGGGCTTGGAAACCGCCAAAAACTTATTAAACAACCCCCTGCGCTAACATAGCCTCGGCCACCTTCACAAAGCCGGCGATGTTCGCACCTTTTACGTAATCAACGTATTTGTCTTCTTTCCCGTACCGCAGGCAATTTTCATGAATGGATACCATGATGCCTTGAAGCTTCTTGTCAACTTCTTCCCGGGACCAGGACAGCCGCATGCTGTTCTGGGTCATTTCAAGCCCGGAAGTGGCCACGCCGCCCGCATTAGCGGCTTTGCCAGGAGCGTATAAAACCTTCGCCTTCTGGAACACCGTGATCCCATCCGGGGTGGTCGGCATGTTGGCGCCCTCGCCCACCGCGATACAGCCATTCTTCACCAGCGTCTTGGCCTCTTCTCCGGAGATTTCATTCTGCGTCGCGGAAGGGAACGCGATATCGCACCGGACCTGCCAGGGCCTCTGCCCCTCAAAATACTTGCACTTGAACTCCTTGACGCATTCTTTGATACGCCCGCGGCGGACATTCTTTAAATTCATCACATATTCCAATTTCTTCTGGTCCAGGCCACCCTCATCATGAATAAACCCGTCGGAATCAGATAGCGTCACGACTTTCGCCCCCAACTGAAGCAATTTTTCGGCCGTATATTGGGCCACATTCCCGGAACCAGACACCGCGCATATTTTGCCCTCAAACGATTCCTTCTTCGTCTTCAACATCTGCTCGACGAAATAAACGCACCCGTAACCGGTCGCTTCCGGCCGTATCAGGCTACCGCCCCAGCTTAAGCCCTTGCCGGTCAAAACGCCTGTGAATTCATTCTTAAGCTTCTTATACTGGCCGAACATATATCCGATCTCGCGGCCGCCCACCCCGATGTCTCCGGCGGGGACATCAGTATCAGGCCCGATATGCCGGAACAGCTCGCTCATAAAACTCTGGCAAAACCTCATCACTTCATTATCCGACTTGCCCTTGGGGTCAAAATCAGACCCGCCTTTCCCGCCGCCCATGGGAAGCGTCGTGAGGCTGTTCTTCAAAACCTGCTCAAAAGCGAGGAATTTCAGGATGCTTAAATTCACGCTGGGGTGAAACCGGATGCCGCCCTTGTAAGGCCCGATGGCACTGTTCATTTCAATGCGGTACCCCCTGTTGACCTGAATTTCTCCTTTATCATCAAGCCAGGGCACACGGAACATGATCACCCGCTCCGGCTCGATCATCCTTTCAATAATTTTGGCCTCTTTATATTTGGAATTTTTATCCAGGAACGGGGCTAAGGATTCCACAACTTCCCTGACAGCCTGATGAAACTCGGGTTCCCCTGGATTCTTGCTGATAACAAGATCCATGAAGTCATAATTTTTACTTTTCATCGTTTTCTCCTTTGTTGTGTATAATATAGCTCAAGATAGCTCTGGCGGCTTTCTTAGCCATCCCCATCGCCTCGATGACAGTCCCCTCTCCGCCCACGATATCTCCCCCGGCGAAAACCCCCTGGATCGAAGTCTCCATGGTTTCCGGATTAATGATCACATCGCCGTATTTATCGGTCGCCAGTTGCGGGGTGGCGCTGGTCAGGATTGTATTCGCGCCCAATCCGATCGCTATGACCGCTAAATCACAATCCGCCTCAAAAGAGCTTCCCTCAATCACAACCGGCCTGCGCCGTCCCGTTTTGTCCGGTTCTCCCAGTTCGCAGCGGGACGCGCGGATTGTCCTGACAAACCCTTTCTCATCGGCCAGGAATTCTTCCGGCTTGACCAATAGGGCAAACCGGATCCCCTCTTCCTTAGCGTGTTCTATTTCAAGGCGGCGCGCGGGCATCTCCACTTCCGTGCGCCTGTAAAGAACCGTCGTGTCCGGCTCAATGCCCCTCATATGCTGCAGCCTGATGGCCACGCGGGCCGCGTCCATCGCCGTGTTCCCGCCTCCGACCACGACGATATGCCTGCCGATATTAATGGGGGTATGATGGGCGGGGAACGTATGCGCGCCCATCAAATTGACCCTCGTCAAAAATTCATTCGCTGAATAAATATTGCACAAATTTTCACCCGGGATGCCCAGGAAAGACGGGATGCCCGCCCCCATCCCGAGAAATATAGCGGAAAAACCCTCGGCGAAAAGGTCCTCCAGCAGCTTCACCTTGCCGATAATGGTATTCGTTCTGATTTCAACGCCAAGTTCTTTCAAAGAATCTATCTCCAAATCTAAAATATTCCTCGGGAGCCGGAACGGAGGGATGCCGTAACGCAAAACCCCGCCCGTCTTATGAAGCCCCTCGAAGACCGTGACCCGAACACCCCGCCGCGCCAGTTCCCCGGCGCAACACAATCCCGCCGGCCCCGACCCGACGACGGCGACTCTGGCCCCCGCATACTTAGCATCACCGGACGATTCCACCCGCAATCCCTTCCGGGCCCCGTAATCGCCAATGAACCTCTCCAGAAAATGAATGCCGATGGCCTGCCCGGACGCAAACGGCTCCCCTTTTTTAGTAAAAACACAGGCCTTGCGGCATTGATATTCGGCCGGGCAAACCCTCCCGCAAATAGAAGGGAAATTGTTCTTCTGTCGGATCGTGGAATACGCCCCGTCATAATCTTTCCTGGTGATCTGGCCGATAAATGTCTTGATATCGATCCCCACGGGGCATCCCGAAACGCATTTGGGGTCTTTGCACTGGATGCACCGCGAAGCTTCCTGCAGGGCTTCCTCTTCACTGAAGCCCTGGACCACTTCTTCAAAATCCTTCACACGGGCAGCGTGCTCCCGTTCTTTAATGTTAACCGGTTCTTTTTTCATGGTTCATTTATCCCGCGTTATGAAGACGACAAATATGTTTTTCCTGTTCGGTATACACGCTGTTGCGCGTTAACAGCTCCTGCCAATCGACCTGGCTCGCGTCAAATTCCGGCCCATCCACGCAACTGAACTTGACTTTCCCGGCCACGCTCACGCGGCAGCCGCCGCACATACCGGTCCCGTCCACCATGATCGCGTTCAAAGAAACGAGCGTCAAAACCCCAAACGGTTTTGTCACCAAAGAAACAGCCCTCATCATGGGGATAGGGCCGACGGCGTAAACCAGGTCATATTTTGATTTTTCAAGAAGCTCTTGGAGCGCTTGAGTCACAAAGCCTTTCCGGCCATAGGACCCGTCATCGGTCAGGACAACGCACGCGTCGGAAGCCTCTTTTAACTCACGCTCAAGGATCAACAGTTCTTTCGTGCGCGAGCCGATGATGGCCGTCACCTCGTTCCCGGCGTCTTTGAACGCCTGCGCGACCGGGTAAATTTCGGCTATGCCCACGCCGCCGCCGACCAGGATCACCTTCCCGTACTTTTTAATCTCGGTCGCGTGCCCCAACGGCCCTACAACGGAATAAAGGAAATCCCCCGCATTCATTTGAGCCAGTAATTTTGTGGTAAATCCCGCTTCCTGCGCGATCAGCATCACCGTTCCCTTCACCGGATCGGCCTTGACGACCGTCAAAGGGATCCGTTCTCCCTCCTCTTTGACCATCAGGACAACAAATTGTCCCGCCTTGGCTTTCGCGGCGATATCCGGGACCAAGATCGTCAGCTTTACGATCCGGGTGCCCTGGCTTTCCATCAAGAATTCTTTGTCTATGATCTTCATGAATTTTTCCACATTTGATCCTTTTTTTACCATTAAACGCCCTTCATTTCAGGCTTTTTATATAAAAAGACCTCTTTAAAAGTTCACCGGGACGTCTTTATCTCCCTGCCATTTCAAGCCTTTTCTCCTAAAAATATAACCTTCATGCTATATCCGGCCTTCCACCCTGTCAATATTTATTTCAGAATGCCGCCCCCCAAAAAAACGGCACGCCTGTTTCCCGCCTTTCCAGGGGTTCCTGGAGGTTACCGGCGATTCCGGTGAGCCAAAATTTTCCCCGTCCATATTATTCCTGTCATGGCGGACAAGATGTCTGTGACAAGCCGCGCCCAGAAAATCCCTCTTAGCCCTAAAAATTTCGCGCCGGCCAACGATAGCGGGATCAAAAGGACAATCACCCGAATACTGTTTAAAATAGCCGCGTCTACCGGCTGATGGATCCCGGTCAGGCAAAATCCTGAATAACGGTATACTTCCAAGAAACCGTAACCAAAACACGTGATGCGGATATATTGAACCAGGACATCGATGACTCCCGGGTCCGAGGAAAATAATCCGGCGAGCAGCCGAGCGATGGCAAAAAATATGCCCCCGATCCCCAAGCCGAAAATGAGCGCGAAGGACATCGTGCCTTTGCGCGCAGCCTGAATCCGGTCAAAACGATTGGCCCCGAAATTTTGCGCCACGAACGGCACCAACGACATCCCGACCGTCATAGGGATCATAAAAGCGAACATCTCGATACGGGTGGCGACGCCGCAGGCGGCAATCGCGGCGTTCCCGAAACCCGAGACGACCTTAATGACAACCGCGCTGGAAATCGGGGTTAAGATTGAGCTCAACACGCTCGGCAAGCCGATAGACAAGATCCTTCGCCAAGAAACAAAAATCCTGCGCCACGAATACGGCAAAAACGAAATCAACCGGTGTTTTTTATGCAAAACAAAAAAGGTGGCCGCCAACACCGTTGCCTGCGAAAGGACCGTGGCCAACGCCGCGCCCGCGATCCCCATCCGGGGAAACCCCCAAAACCCGAAAATCATAACCGGGTCAAGGATAAAGTTAACAAGCGTCCCGCCAACCATTAAAAGGCTCGCCGCCTTGGTGTTCCCGGCGCCGATAATGACATCCCCCAGCATGATCTGGACCGCCATCACCGGCATTCCAAAATACCAGACTGTCATATATTGCCCGGTGAAAACCAACGTTTCCCCGCCGGCCCCCAGTCGCGAAAAAAGCGGCTTTATGGTCGCCAGCCCGGCAGCCGCGATGATCCCGGAAATAATAAAAACCAGGGATATCGCATGGGTGGTCAGTCTGGCCGCCGTATCCTGCTTGCTCCCGCCTAAGGCCCGGGCCACGACCGCCATGGCCCCGGTCCCGATCCCCCGGATGATAAAATTCAACAACATAATAACCGGGAAGCCAAACGTCATCGCCGCCAAAGAATTGGTGCCCAACCGGGAAACGAACCACGTGTCCGTTAAATTATATGCGTTTATGGCGAATGTCCCGGCCAGCATCGGGACAGCCATCCTTATCAACGTTGTAAAAACACCGTCTTTGACTAACTTTGGCACGGATATTTGACCTTGTTGTTGGGCGAAGGGATATGGCCACCTGAAAAACAAAAACCAGAGAGCTTTCTCTGGTTGCCCCTCTCCGAAAGTTTATGAGGTCCGCCGCAGGGTATAAGCTATTAATAATGCCACAACCGGATCAGCACGCGACACCCCGGACCCCGGAGGGATGTGCCTGTTTGTGTTTCAAACAAGTCAGGATGAAAAGCAGACCACTTTCTGCGACACCACGTCTGACATGATCTTTAATGACCTCTGACTTACGTCATAAACGCCTAAAAGGTCCTCATACTTGCGTGATTCCGGTATGAGCGCGGCAAACAAATTCTTTGAATCCGTAAGCCATCCCCGGTTAAACACCACGTCTTCGTTATCCGGGAAAAGCGCGGCATAAAAAATATTGGTTTCCACCAAGTCCTGGAAGAAGTGCGTCCCGAAAGATAATTCCGGCATCAGTTTCCCTTCTGAAAAAGCGATCTCGGCCAGGACAGAAATATTATTGATCTCGGCAAACCTGACCGGCACGCCTAATGACGGCGTGGTGGTCCCCCACCGCCCCGGCCCCATCAATAGGGTGGGCTGCTCTTCTTTATTTTTGATCATCCTGTTAAGCGCGCCGACCAGGCGGGCAACCTCATATTTATCCGACAAAATGAGCTGGCTGTATTTCTCAGGGTCCACATAGATGACCCGGGCAATCTTCTGGGAAATATTGCCGCCCAGGAAATAGCCCTCAGAATCGAAAAGGATGTTCCGCTTATTGATGCGCGCGGGGATCTCAACCTTGTGCCCCAGCCCTCTGGTTTGTAACGGCCGGCATTGAAGTAAATTTATTTTGAAAACATTGTCCTTGGCAAAATTCACAGCAAATTCGATCTCCACCGGATAGCGGTAAGTCACCTCCAGCACCTTCAATATTTTCTTAAAATAATCTGAAAACGCGTAATCCGTAAAAAGTTTATCCATGGTCAAGATCCAACACTCTTTACGGTCCGTCCCGCCCGAGCGCATCGCATCCATGGCATCAAAATCTTTTACCGCGAAGCGCGACACATTGAAGGCGGCGTTATCTTGGATCAGTCTTTCAAAAGGCACGGTATCTAAAACATTGGCTTTGGTGTTAATCAGATCAACTTCGTGTTGTGAATATTTCCTTAAGTCATCCTTCTCGGCATAGGGCCTGCGCAAAGGGTCATCCAAAGCGACCATCCGGGGATAATCACCTTCCACCCGGTTCACCGAACGCGTGCCCAACCCTAAAACCAGCCGCAGCATCCCTGCCTCCGGGTCAATATTTTTATTCCACACATAGGTGTTGTAAGAGACCCCCACCCCGGCCACATCCGGGAAGAAATAATCCTTGTGATGCGCCCCTGACACCCGCTGCACGAGAAGCGCCATCTGCTCATCCAGTTTATCCAGCCCCCGCTGTTTCCTGTAAACCAAAGCGTCTTCGTTCATGGTGCTGGCGTAAATTTTTCTTACGGCGTCGGCGAATTGGATATATCTTTGTTCCGGGGTGCCCTGGTTCGCCAAAAAAATGCTTTCGTATTTTCCGGCAAACGCGTTCCCAAAATCGTCCTCCAACAGCGAGCTGGAACGGACGATGATCGGAGAGGCACCAAAATATTCCACAATTTGCTGAAACCGCTCCATAATCTCCTCGGGGAATACCCCGAAGAGCATTTTCTCTTTAAGGACTTTCGCGACGCTGAAATATCCTTCTTCGCTCTTCTGCTGCACATGGAGCTTCCACCAGCGGTTATGAACCATATAGGAATAAAAGATATCCGAGCCGATATAAAACGAATCATGCGGTTCGGATATCTTCTGCCAGTCCAGGGCCTTATCCTTGGAAAGGATTTTCCTGGCCAAAAGCATGCCCACGGACTTGCCGCCGATAAAACCGGTCCCGATCAACCTGGATTTGATCTCGATCAGCTCAGCGAGCGAGAAATGCTTGACCGCCAGGGAGAAAATTTTCTTGTTCTTGGCGATCATGATCCCGCAAAGCTTCTTCACCGTACTTTTAATCTTTTCTTCTGAAGCCTTATCCTGCAACAGCTCCTCGGCTTCGATGAACAGCCGGTCCCAGTAGTCAAGATTTCTTTTCGCGCTGTCCGCCGTCTTTTCCCGGATATAAGAAAGGATTTTGACGGCATTAAGGCTGTCGGTAATCGGGATAAGCCGCTCGCCTTTTTGTTGGTGCGGCAAGAACATCGTCGGGGAGTATCGGTTCCACACCTTGAGGGGGTGCACGTAAAAGCTTCCCTGGCAATGGTAGACGTCCATTAACAGCTGGGTTGTCTCTCGGATACGGGCGATCGATTTAAAGGAATGGTGGTTCCGCAGTATGGAAAAATACGTGACGGTCTTCAATTCATAAAGATACGGGCAGGTGATCATGAAAAAGTCGCCAATCATCAAATCCGTGGCCCAGGCGAACAGGAGCTCGGACAAACAATCAAAAACGTAATAAGCCCCCTCGCCCTCCTGGGTGATAATATGATTCACCCGCGTCGTGAAAGGCTCGAAGCCGGCGGTGGCATCAAGTTCATAACGCTTGATTTTCGGGGACGCCTTTAGCAGCTCTTTATGCGCGGCGAACCTCACGTAGACAACCTTCTTCTTTTCCGCCAGCGCCTGCCGTACAAAAGCCTTCACCAAATCCGCATAATCATCCATATCGTCAATCTGCCAGACGACATTATCCCCCAGCCTTAAGCCGGTGATAACATCGTCCAGCCCTTGGATCCCTGTGCTGATCATCTGCATGCTCCTTCATTAAATAACCGGTAAATGACTTTCCCCCATCAAGTATTGATCTATACAATACGCCGCTCGCCGGCCCTCGGAAATCGCCCAGACGACCAACGACTGGCCGCGCCGCATATCTCCGGCGGCAAACACTTTATCCACGGATGTTAGAAAATTGGCGCCTGTCTTGATATTCCCCCGTTCATCAAATTCAACCCGGAGGTCATGAAGCAACCCCGCGTGTTCGGGATGCAAAAACCCCAAAGCCAGGATGACCAAATCCGCCTCAATTTCGAAACCGCCGCCTTCCCCAACTCTTTCACAGTATAATTTCTTAACCCGGCCCTTCTCCCCAATAAAACGCTTGGTCATCACGGCCCATTGCCGATCCCCGCCTTCTTTATGGGAGGTGGTTGTCTTTAAAAGCATCGGATATTTCGGCCATGGATAATCGGCCGTCCTCAATTCGGAAGGCCTAGGCAAAATCTCAATCTGCGACACGCTTTGGGCCCCTTGCCGGTGCGCGGTCCCTATGCAATCCGATCCGGTATCCCCTCCCCCGATCACCACGACTTTTTTCCCCCGCGCGTCTATCCATTCCTCCGGGGGAATCTTCGCGCCGGCCACCCGCTTATTCGATTGCGTTAAATACTCCATAGCAAAATGGATCCCTTTCAAGTCCCTGCCCTCGATATCGAGATCCCTCGGAATGCGGCTGCCGCCGGCCAGGCAAACGGCGTCAAATTCGCTTAACACTTTATCCGCCGGGTAATCCAAGCCCACGTTAACACCGGTCTTAAAAACGACCCCCTCCTCCCGCCAAATCTCCATGCGGCGGTCCAGGACACTTTTCTCCAGCTTAAAATCAGGGATACCGTAACGCAAAATCCCTCCCGCGGCATCATCCCGCTCAAAGACGACCACATGATGGCCCGCCCTGTTTAACTGGGCGGCGCAAGATAAGCCGGCCGGGCCGGAGCCGACCACCGCGACGGACTTATCCGTGCGAACGGAAACGGGTTTCGCTTTAATCAAACCGTTCTTAAACCCGAACTCGACGGTCGCGAGCTCATTCTCCCGGATCGTGATGGCGTCGTCGTTGATGCCCAGGACACAGGAATATTCGCATAACGCCGGGCAGACCCGCCCGGTCACCTCAGGCAAATTATTGGTGGATTCCAACAGGCCCAGGGCTTCCCTCCAATTATTTTGAAACATCGCGTCGTTCCATTCGGGAATATAGTTCCCGATCGGACAGGCCCAATGGCAGAAAGGGGTCCCGCAACTCATGCAGCGCGAAGACTGGTCCCGGCTTTGCTCTTCCGGGCGCGGGGAGGAAACATCTTTATAGTCTTTCACCCGCTCGGCCACCGGGCGGTAAAGACCGTCTTGCCTGGCCAATTTTAAGAATCCCCTCACATCCCCCATCGCACACCTCCGTGACGCCGCAACGGCCTCTTTATTTTTGCCGTTCTAAGATACATTTATACTCTGTCGGGATGACCCGGACAAACCGTTCCAATTCCTGGGACAGATTATCCAGGATCCTTTTCGCTTTTCTGCTTTTGGTATATTTATAATGGTTATGCAACAGGTAATATATCGTGTCTTTATCTTCTTCCTGAACCTCGTCTAATTCCACCATATCGGCATTGCACCGCTCTTTAAATTTTTCGTCCTCATCATACACATAGGCGATCCCCCCTGACATGCCGGCGGCGAAATTCCTTCCGGTTTTGCCCAAAATAACCACCCGCCCGCCGGTCATATACTCGCATCCGTGATCCCCCACGCCCTCGACCACCGCATATAATCCTGAATTCCTGATGCCAAACCGCTCCCCGGCCAAACCATTGATATAGGCTTCGCCGGATATCGCGCCATTAAAAGTGGTGTTGCCTATAATGACATTCTCTTCAGCGGCGTACGGGGCTCTTCTGTCCGGATAAATAATAATCTTCCCTCCGGAAAGACTCTTGCCGACATAATCATTGCTCATGCCTTCCAATTCAAAAGTTACGCCTTTGGCCAGAAACGCCCCGAAGCTCTGCCCAGCAATCCCTTGAAACTGGCAGATGATCGTGTCTTCCAAGAGCACGTTATCCCCGCACCTCCGGCAGACTTCCCCGCTCAACATGGCCCCCACGGCCCGGTCGGTATTATTGATCCGAGAAGAAATCTTAACCGGCCGGTTTTTCTGAAGCCCCTCCCCGCACATTTCGATCAGTTTCCTGTCAAGGGCGGCGTCCAGCCAGCCCTCTTGTTGCTGGGGACGGCAGAAGCAGCCGACGCCTTCCGGAACGTCCGGTTTATACAGAATGCGGGAATAATCCACCCCTTTAGCTTTGGGCGGGACAATATCAGTATTTAATTCCAGCAGATCGGCTCTGCCGATCATCTCATTCATGGTCCTGAAGCCCAAACTGGCCATAATTTCACGCAATTCCTGCGTCACGAAACGGAAATAATTCACGATGTATTCAGGCCTCCCCCGGAATCTCTTTCCCAAAACGGCATCTTGCGTCGCCACCCCCACGGAGCAATTATTCAGATGGCAGTGCCGGAGCATGACACACCCGACAACCACCAGGACCGCCGAACAAAAACCATATTCCTCCGCCCCCAATAAAGCCGCGATGGCCACGTCACGGCCGGTGCGCATCTGGCCGTCTGTCTGCAGGCGCACCCGCGAGCGCAGGTTATTCAGGAGCAGCGTCTGATGCGCCTCGGCCAGCCCCAACTCCCAGGGGAGCCCGGCATAACGGATGGAACTGCGCGGGGAAGCCCCCGTGCCTCCGTCCCCGCCGGAAATAAGGATCATGTCGGCATGGCCCTTGGCCACACCCGCCGCCACCGTCCCGACGCCTATTTCCGAAACCAGCTTCACGCTGATACGCGCGCGGGGGTTGGCGTTCTTTAAATCAAAAATCAATTGCGCCAGATCTTCGATAGAATAGATATCATGGTGGGGCGGAGGAGAAATCAACGTGACGCCGGGAGTGGTATACCGGGTGCGGGCGATGGCGTCGCTCACCTTATGCCCCGGCAGCTGCCCCCCTTCGCCCGGCTTGGCCCCCTGCGCGATTTTAATCTGTATCTCATCGGCGTTCACCAGATAATTGATGGTCACGCCGAACCTGCCGGACGCCACTTGCTTGATCGCGCTCCTCCGGGAGTCCCCGTTCGGCAAAGGGATAAACCGGTTCGGGTCTTCCCCCCCCTCGCCGGTATTAGACTTCCCGCCAATCCGGTTCATGGCGATGGCGATCGTTTCATGCGTGGCGCCGCTGATCGAACCAAAGCTCATGGCCCCGGTGACAAAGCGCTTCATGATCTCTTCTGCGGGCTCAACCTCACCGATGGGGATAGGATCCCCTTTCTTAAACTTCAACAAGCTCCTTAAAGTCGTCGGCTGGGCGGATTGGTCATTGATCAAGCGGGAAAACTTTGCATAGAGGTCCTGATTATTGTTCCTCGTGCCGTCCTGCAAGGCCGCAATGCTCTCCGGATTCCAGAGATGGAATTCCCCGTCCTTTTTCCATTGATACACGCCCCCGCTATTCAAAGACGCCTCCCGGACGCCCCGTTGGGCATAAGCGTCTTGATGCCGTTGAATCGTCTCGTCGATAATCCCCTCCAGGCCGGTCCCTCCGATGCGCGAGGTGGTGCCGGTGAAATATTGGTCAATCAAGCCCTGCTGCAGGCCCAAGGCCTCAAAAATCTGCGCCCCCCGGTAGCTTCTTAAGGTGGAGATGCCCATTTTGGATAATATTTTCAGGATCCCGTCGGTCAAGGCTTTAAGGTAATTCTTCTGCGCGCTCCTGAAATCCAGGACAATTTCTTTTTCCGTAATCAGGTATTCTATGGCGGCGTAAGCCAGGTAAGGGTTCACGCAATCCGCGCCATAGCCAAAAAGCAGCGCCAAATGATGCACTTCCCGGGGCTCGGCGCTTTCGACGATCAAAGCCACCTGGGAACGGATCGTTTTCTTGACCAGATATTGATGGATGGCACTGACGGCCAGGAGCGCGGGGAGAGCGATATTATCCTTGTCCGCGCCCCGGTCGCTCAAAATAATAAAAGAATACCCTTTATCAATCGCGTATTCTGCCTCGAAACAAATCCTCTCCAGGGCGCGCGAAAAACCCTCCCGCCCTCCGGACGCGTCAAAAAAAGTATAGATGGTCTTGGTGCGGAAGTCATGGATGCTGATATCCCGGATTTTTTCCAACTCCTCATCGGTTAATATGGGATTGGCGACTCTCAGCTTATGGCTGTGCTGGGGGGCTTCCTCCAGGATATTTTTGCCCGGCCCGGGGAAAGACTCCAAGCTCATCACCAATTTCTCCCGGATCGAATCAATCGCCGGGTTCGTAACCTGGGCGAATAACTGCTTAAAATAACTGTAAAGCATCTGCGGCTTCCGGGACAAGAACGCATGCGGCGTGTCGCTCCCCATGGACCCGATGGGCTCTTTGGCCTCTAACGCCATGGGCTTGACGATCACTTTTAAATCTTCCCGCGAATACCCGAAAGCCTTGAGTCCGGAAATAATATTTTCATGTTTTTTCCCCGATGGAACGCCGCCGGTGAGCTTATTTAAATCCACCATGTGCTCCCCGTTCCACTGGCCGTACGGAGAGCGCCGGGAAACCCGCTCCTTGATTTGGGCATCTTTGATGATACAGCCTGATTCTGTATCAATAAAAAATATTTTCCCCGGCTCCAGCCTTCCGGAAACCCTCACGCCGGCGGGATCAATATCCAAAACCCCTACCTCGGAGGCCATCACAACAAAATCGTTTTGAGTGACGAGATACCTGGCCGGACGAAGGCCGCTCCTGTCCAGGACCGCACCGATATTCTTCCCATCGGTAAAAGCGATGGCGGCCGGCCCGTCCCAAGGCTCCATCAAGCACGCATGATATGTGTAAAAATCCCGGAGCGGCTGGTCCATCAGATGATCGTGCTCCCATGCGGCCGGGATCAGCATCATCATCGCGTGCTCCAGGGACCTCCCGGATAAAACCAAAAGTTCAAACAGGTTGTCAATAGCCGCAGAATCGCTTCCCCCGGGAACGATCACCGGCTTTATTTTCTCGATATCCGTCCCGAGCAGATCACTGGCTAACAGCCGTTCCCGGGCGCTGACACCATTAATGTTCCCGCGCAAAGTATTGATCTCGCCGTTATGCGCCAGGAACCTGAAGGGCTGAGACAAATCCCATGAGGGGAAGGTGTTGGTGCTGTAACGGGAATGCACCAAACAGAGAGCGCTCTGGACCCCGTCGTCTTTCAGGTCAAGGAAGAAAGGAGCCAGCTGTTCCGGCATGAGGAGGCCCTTGTAAATAAATGTGCGGCAGGAGAGATTCGTAATATAAAATGATTTTTTCTGGCCTAATGCGGACGCGCGGATCACGTTCTCAACACGCTTCCTGATCACATAAAGCTTTCTTTCAAAAGCCAGGTCGTCCGGAAGGCTTTTATCCCTTTCGATAAAGACCTGTTCAAAAACCGGCTGGGTGACTTGGGCCGTTTTCCCGATATCAGCATTGTCCGTCGGAACATCACGCCAGCCCAAAAGGAGTTGCCCCTCCTCCTGCACCACCTGCTCGAAGATTTCCTTGCAGGTCTTTCGCTCCTGGTCTTCCTGCGGCAAAAACACAAGGCCCGTGCCGTAAAAGCCCGGGCTGGGCAGATCAATTTTGGAATCGCCGGCAACCCTTCTGAAGAAATCGTGCGGGATCTGTATTAAAATCCCCGCCCCGTCGCCTGTTTTGGGGTCCGCCCCGACTGCCCCGCGATGCGACAACCGGCGTAAAACCTCAATCCCCTGCTTGACGATAGCATTGGACTTCTCCCCCTTAATATGACAAACGAACCCCACCCCGCACGCGTCATGCTCGAATTGCGGGTCATACAGCCCCTGTTGTTTGGATAAAAATGAGGATTCCATAAGTAGCGTCTTATAGTGTTTCGCTTGACCAAATCTCAAGCATCTTCGGACACCACTTCTTATTTGTCAAGTATTATTTTTCTATGAATATTCGAATAAAGATTTATAGCGGGGCCCTTTTTCATGCTCCCAAGCATCTCTCTCCATAAAAACAATTACAACCTATTCATTAACAAAATGTTAACTATCAAAAAGCTGCGCGCAGGAAAAGGGGCGCTTGGGTCACGGGGATTTCAGCCTGGCATCCAAATTAACCCTGTCCTTTGAGCTTTTCCGGATGATGTTTCACAACCTGGGCGGAACACAGATAAATAACGTCTTCCGCGATATTCGTCGCATGGTCACAGATGCGTTCAAGATGGCGGGACACCAAAAGCAGCGGGACAGCCCGCGTCGCGGTCTCTGAATTTTTAGCCATATAATCATAAATCAATTCTTGCTGAATGGCGTTGCGCAAGTCATCGGCCTGGGGATCCATTAAAATGACTTTCCCCGCCAAATCAGCGTCTTTATTGATAAACGCGCTAATCGCGTCTTTCATCATATTCTGAGCCACCACTGTCAACTTCGGGATGTCAATCAACGGCTTCAAAAGCGGCTTGCCGGCAAGGTCGAGAACGCGTTGCGCAATGTCAACGGCAAGATCTGCCATCCTCTCCAGTTCCGTTGTGATCTTCATGGTCATGGCGATAAACCGCAAGTCAACGGCCATGGGTTGTTGTAACGCCAAAAGGTCTAGACTTTTCTCTTCAATTTTAAGCTCCAATTCATCAATCAATTTATCGTCCACAATAAGCCGTTTCGCATCGGCCACGTTAAGAGATTTAAGAGCTTCAACGGATTTGAAGATGGCGTCCTCAACCATGGCCCCCATCCTCAAAATTTCCGTCTTTAATTCAGCCAACTCATCATCGAAATGTCTCTGCATAACCATCCCCCTCATCTTTTCCTTGGATATCGTGTAAAAAGTGTTCGACCTCCGTCCTTATCTCATCCCTGATCTTCCTGAAGAAATCTATATCTTTATTTTTAGGATCACTGATCTGCCATTCCACATGGTCCTTCGCCGGGAAGAAAGGGCAGGCATCCCGGCACCCCAGCGTTATCACGTAATCAAACGTCTTCACCGGCAATTCCGAGAACCCTTTGGATTTCTGGTCCGAAATATCGAAACCGATCTCTCCCATGACATTTATCGCCACAGGATGAACCTTCCCGGAAGGACTCGAGCCGGCACTGTACGCCTCAAGAGCCCCCTCCCCCAACCTCCTGGCAAAACCTTCAGCCATCTGACTCCGGCATGAATTTTCGACACAAACAAACAGGACTTTTTTCATATTATCCAAACCTCCCTGTGATGTAATCTTCGGTCCTGTGGTCCTCCGGAGCCTTGAAGATTTTCTCAGTTTTATCAAATTCTATCAGCTCGCCCAGGAGAAAAAATCCCGTGTAATCGGACACCCGTGCCGCCTGCTGCATATTGTGGGTGACAATGGCAATCGTGTAATCTTTTTTCAGCTCCAGGATCAATTCTTCGACCTTTCGTGTTGATATGGGATCCAGACTCGCGCACGGCTCATCGAACAAGAGCACTTCCGGCTTAACCGCCAGGCACCTGGCGATGCAAAGCCTTTGCTGCTGGCCTCCTGATAAATTAAGCGCGCTGTCATAAAGCCGGTCTTTGACCTCATCCCATAATGCCGCCTTTTTTAAAGACTCCACAACCCTCTCCTCGATAAACCGTTTATTCCGGATGCTGTTCACCTCAAGGCCGTAACTGATGTTCTCAAAAATATTCTTAGGGAAAGGATTGGGTTTTTGAAACACCATCCCTACCCGACGCCGTATCTCAACAGGATCCACGCAAGGCATAAGGATGTCCTGCCCGTCCAGGTAAATCCTTCCTGTTAAGGTCGTGTGGGGCACCAACTCGTTCATACGGTTCAACAGGCGGATGAACGTGGATTTCCCGCAACCGGACGGGCCGATGATGGCCGTGACCTTGTTGGGTAAAATATTTAAATTGATTTCTTTCAGGGCCTGTTGTCTGCCATAAAAAAAATTCACATTCTCCGAACACATTTTCATGCTGTCATCCATGATAACTCCTCTGTTGCTGGCGAAGGAATATCGCCACGCCTGAAATCGATAAGACCAGGAAAAGCAGAATCAAGCTGCATCCATAGGCAATGGCCCGCTGCTTGTCCGGATGGGCGCCCTCGGTCATCAAGGCATAGATATGATACGGGAGCGCCATAACCTCACTGAAAATGCTTTTGGGATACCCGCGTTTGTAAAAAGCCGCTGCCGTAAACAAAATCGGCGCGGTTTCCCCGGCAACTCTCCCTATGCTTAAAATAACCCCCGTTAATATTCCAGGGAATGCCGTCGGCAGGACGATTCTTCGGATTGTCTGCCACTGGGTCGCCCCCAAAGAAAGCGAGGCCTCACGGATAGAATAGGGCACGGCGATAAGTGCTTCTTGGGAAGCCGAAATGATGAGGGGAAGGGCGAGGATGCCGAGAGTAAGGCTTCCTGACAGGAGCGACACCCCGAAACCGAAAAACTTAACAAACACAGCTAACCCGAAAAGGCCAAAAACCACCGAAGGGACTCCGGCAAGGTTATTAATACTGATCCGAATCACGTTCACGACGAAACTCTTCGGCGAATATTCACAAAGATACACGGCGCAAGCCAGCCCGAGGGGAACGGCAAAAATCATGGAACCCAAGGTTAAATACACCGTCCCGATAATGACAGGAGCCACGCCCCCTTCCGTCATGGCGTTGCGCGGCGGCTGAGTCAGGAAATCCCATGAGATGACCGGCAGGCCCCTTGAAAATATA
>ERZ795059.1639-NODE-1639-length-24704-cov-17.284312_pt1 | contig 24704 bp, 19 predicted proteins | sample MGYA00375143_ERZ795059 | MGnify/ENA primary metagenome ERZ795059 (study PRJEB30188, sample SAMN05720168) | activated sludge metagenome | isolation source: Anaerobic digester | place: USA | collected 2015-01-07 ... | reverse complement strand
GTGCCTTCCGGACGCAGGGATATGAGGCTGATGTCGTCGTTGGGCACGCAGAGGTTGAGAGTCTTGCGCACCGCTTCCTCAGCCTGCTGCTGATGCATCAGGGCTGTGAGCCCTTGATAGAGCACGCTGTAATCCTGCAACACCGATAGCCGGATTTCTTCATAGTCATGCAGGGCCAGCACCTGGTCCACCTGGTGCTCGATCATTTTCCAGCGCCAAACGTCCGCTGGCATGAATTCGTGAAAACTGTGGGCTTGCTGAGACATCTCTGCTCCGTCTATGATATTGACCGTCATTATGGATAAGATAGTGATTTCTGTCAATCTAAAAAGGCATAATACACAACCGGACCAGAATAAATCACAGCTCCGCCATATCACATGAGCGATGCCTTACAGGGGGTTAATGGCTTAAAACTGATTAATATATACTTACCCGCTTCACTAGCTTCACATCCCTGCCGGCTTTTACTCTGATCAGATAGACGCCAGCGGGCAATCTCTGAGAGCTTGAATCGCTGCCGTCCCAGGTACTGCTGAGGCTGCCATCTTCCTTTCTGTCAAAGCCTGACAGACTGGCAACTTTCTGGCCGCGGATATTGTAGACTTCCGCTTTCAGGGCCTCGGAAGCCAGTCCTTTGATCTCCAGATTGATCATCGTCCTGGAGGGATTGGGCCACACATTCATGGTTGGAATCCTGGCTGGAATGACGGGATCGGAATTGGGAGTATTGGCCGCGTCTATCCTCGCGCCATACAACTTGCCCCAGGGATAGGGATGGGAGTCATCGGCTGGATATTCCCACCACAGCAGCGCGCCGATCATGGAACCGGTTCCCGATTGCAACACCAGCTTGCTACCCGGCCCGGGAGTCCCAGTCTCGCTCACAGGCAGATTCCATTGCCCGGCCGGGCTGAACTGGTTATTTTGCCCCAAAGTCCATAACCTCAGGAGGCTAAACTCCGGATCGTATCTGCCAAAGAAGGCTGTGCCGTCTTCTATTACGAGGATGTCGCTTAAGGGGGAGTCCTGAGGGTAGGGAGCTTCGCCCCCTGGGATGTTCAGAGCTTGGTGAGCCTGGGTATCCAGATCGAGGATCTCGAGATAGCGTTGATCTGTTGGCGCGTTGTATCTGTATCGGTGCAGCAGGGCCTGATCGTCGTTGAGCCACTGGATGCCCATAACGTCTCCACCCTCAAAGAGCGGATAGCCTATCTCCACGGGGTTTTGACCGTTTAGATAGAGGACGCGTTCGTTGAAGGCGTGCAGGAAACGGTTGCCTCTGCGGGCATAGGCTTTGGAGCGAAACTTTCTGAGCTGCATCATTTGGTATGGATAAAACTGGTCTTCTACAAAGCTATTGTCTGGTCCTGCAGATAATTGTCCTGCATGTATGCCCAGATTCCAACACATGGATTCATTGGCTGTCCAGATATCCTGATCTGTAACCCCGAAGATTCCCCGGGAATTATAATGATGGTCCTTTTTATAGCCAATCCCGTTCCCAGTGGCTCCTGGATAGTTTTGGGTACCCATTTCTATGCCCAAAACAGGATCGAGGTGATTGGTGAAAGTGGGTGAACTGGAACCTCCAAAGAGATTCTGGGCAGGATTCCAGATACCGGTAGGATTATTAATATCACTCAGTGATCTGTGCAAAAAGCCCCTGCGCCGTTGCATCACCGAACCCCAGATTTGCAGCTTACCCCGTTCCAAATATGGTTTGGCTTCCGGCCAAAGGGGATTGTACCAGGGATAATCGATATTGGCAGGCCAGGGCTGTGCAGCTGTCTGAGGATAGGGCCGCCGATGCAGATCGATTTGATCCCAGAATTGACCGAGGTGATTGACCGAGGGGACAGAAGGATGGGGTTGTTGATACTCATAAGTGAACATTCCGAGGTTGGGTGACAATCCCGCTGCCGAGATATCGGCATAGATGTAAATGGGATCATCGTCACTCCGGGCCAGATGATAGCGCAGGCTATCCTCAGGATCTCTGTATCCGTATTTGACAATAACATTCTTCTCGGAGAGGAGAGATACGGAATCATTGAAATTATCGGCCGGGTCCAGACCAGGCTGTGTACCCGCTAACGTAATGTCCCCTATGATAAAAAGATCGGCTCCGCTCTGCCAGGACTGGTGGCCGGAGAAATTGCCCTTTATCCACAATGGGACATAAGAGAAGAACATTCTATCGCTGCAATATCCAGAACTGAGCAAGGTCCACATGGTATCGGCTTCTGTGTATACATTAGTGTAGAGCGGCTCTCCCAGAGGGCTGGCGGGATAGATATCATAGACATTCGCGCTTTGAGCGATGGGCGGCGTGATCGTTCCAAGCTTGCCATGGTAGGTACTGCCATCCACCTCTATCAGCACGATCTGATTGGGATCATAGCAGGCCGGGCCGATTATTATGGCATCTCTGCGATTTGGCAATGGAGGATCCAACCGGGGAGCGTGCTCAATCAAGCCACCCCGGAAAATCTCCACGGCCGGATAGTTTGTGCCCCCATCGGGATAAACGCGTACCGTTCCTCCACAGATCACCGGGCCCCAGAAGGTGGGCCAACCGTTGTTTTCTCCGCCACCCATCTGCCGGATCCAAAGATCATTATTAGTGCGGACCCCACCATGTAAAACGTCATACCCATTGAAGGTGGCGAGAATTGTATCGGGGTATTGATCATTATCCGTCAGGTATTGCGGCATCTTCAGGCTTTGGGATTCGGGTGAGAGTAGATATCTATCCTGATCCCATTGGGGATATGGCAGATCCAGAGAGAAAGTGTGATACTCGCCATCGATCTTTTCCACGGAGGGACTGGATTCAAAGCTGCGGCCGAAAGAGGCTGTCTGCCAATTCTGACCTCCATTGGATGACCTGGCTATATAGCGCTCAAAACCGGAGACATAGCACACGATAAGTTCCCCCGGAGACCAGGAAACGGTGGGGCTTCCGACCCCGGTAACGTTTTCGGCCACCGTGTGGCTTTGCCAGGTTTCCCCTCCGTCATAAGAGGCTTTAAGGATCACGCTGCCGGTTCCGGAAGCCAGAGTGGCGGTGTTATAGACGCAAAAGATTGTATCCCCAGACACATAGCTGCCAAGCTTGCCAGAAAACTGCCCCTGGCCCAATAGTTCAAACTCGTTGGTTTGGGCTGTCAAAGTGCCGATCAGCAAAATAACTGCCGCGATGAGGAACAGGCTTCGCTTCATCTCTCCTCCCAAGAAAGTGTATTTTGATGCCTTAAAGGAAGTTCCGGCTATCAGCCAGAAGCTCGTTTGCCTTGCATGATTTGTTTTGAGGGAGCAATAAACATTCCAAAGGCCGGGATGGTTTGAACTGTTTGTCACTATAGCGAAATATTCTGTATTTTCTGGCATACATGCCTTCATGGATCAGCTTCTCTCCCTATCCTCCCTGCATCCTATTACGGACTCATTACGGACTTAGTCCGTAATGAGTCCGTAATGACTCCGTAATGCTAATCGGAGAGGAGGCAAAGAGAAGATGGCATTTTTGTGGGTCCAATGTGGGTATTGATGATGCAATGTTCTGTGTCAAAAGCATTTAACTCATATATCAGGATTGCCCGGTGGATGTATGTCACGCTCAAGCTCCAGATGAGTAGAAGAAAAGACGGTTGTAAAGGCTGAAGCCAGAGCTGCGCAAGCGCTTATAGACTACCGGAACGCTCTTGTCCTGAACGCTTTGATGCATGATTGTCAGTTCTCTGACCGGAGCAGTATGGCAGTCATGACAGGCATCCTGCTCCGCCGAGGGATCCATCCCGCCGCTGCCATCAGGAAAAGGAAATTAGCGCTGGACCTTAGCGTGTCTCAACATTCACGGGACTGTCGCCCATAAAGCTGTTGATATAGTCTGTGCTGTCTGGTTTGATAGCTTTGACGGCGGCTTTGGGCTTGACCGATTCTTCTTTGGGAGGAGCGTTGAGCTCCTGGGTCAGCTGCCTCATTCTGAGCCGGGTGCTGTCTGGCGCGAGCTGTTCGGGTTCCGGAGGTTCGGCTGGTACCACGATCAGACTGTCGGTTGCGGCGGATTTGAGAATCTGGGGAGTTTTGAGCCAGCCCTGGTTGTAAGCATGGAAGAGGATGCCGCCCAGGATGGCCACAAAGACCAGTATCCCGATGCCCCAGAGGAAGTTGGTGGACAGCATGATCTTTTTTTGTTTGCGGGGACGGGCAGGCCGGTGATGACTTTTGGTGACTTCCGGCACCAGGACCTTCAATTCCGTCATCACGGCATCCAAATCTGCCCCCAGGTAGCGGGCATAGTTAAAGACCATGGCTTTGACCACGCCGTAGGGCCCCAGCTCAAAAAAGCGGTTTTCCTCCATCAGCTTCACTTGCTCTTCCCGCAGACGGATATCGCTGTAAACCGTGATGTATTCTATTCCCTGGTCTTCTCTGAATTGCTTCAGATAGAGGCCTAAATTTTCCATCGGTAAGCTCCGTTAAACACATCTTCCACATAACCGCTCAGGATAAAATCACCCGCGGAGTCCTCTTTTACAGAGACCGTCCCCCCTGGCATGTTGACCTTCACCTCTCCACTCAACAGGCCTTTTTGGAGGCCAGCTCTCACGGTTGCGGTAGCGCCCGTTCCACAGGCCAACGTAGGCCCACAGGCGTTTTCCCATATTTTCAGATCGATTTCCTGAGGAGAGATAACCCTGGCAAACATGGCATTGAGGCCCTGTTCGTAGGCTGGTGAATGCTCTAAGATATAGCCATATTGGAGATGAGGATCATCATCCAGAGCATCCCACCAGCTGATGAAATGCAGGTTTCCCACATCCACCAGGCTGCCTTCGATCCCCTCCAGTTCCAGCTTCGCTTCCATCAGCCTGGGAGCTCCCAGATTGGCGTGCACCATCTTGTCCGTGTACTCCACCTCCACACTCTTGGGCCCGGAATCGGTGGAAATCAACAGCTGGTTTTTTTTGCCCTGCCCGGCCAGAAGCCAGGCGGAACAGCGCAAAGCCGATCCACACATGGCGGCCCGGCTGCCGTCAGAATTGTAGATAATCATGCGGGCGGCGGCAATCTCGTCATCCCTCAGGAGTACCAATCCATCCGCTCCCACCCCCAGTCTGCGATTGCAAATTGCCTTGGCCAGTCCGGGTGGATCCAGCGGCAGTTCTTTGTTACCCAGCAAGTTGAGCATTACAAAGTCATTGCCCTGGGCCTGCATTTTGATGAAGTTGATCAGCACAGACGTGAGTCCATCATATCGTTAAAGCTAAAGAAACCAGGGCGTTCACTGATCCAGATTGCCGCTTGCAAAGCTCCCGCTGCCAGACAGGAACGATCCCGGACACTGTGTTCCAGCATGATGGAATCCGCTTCGGAATCAAAACCGATGCGATGCAGCCCTGGCACGCAACCACCTCTCACGCTGGAGAAATGCAGCTCTTCAGGTTTTGCTCTGCGGTGCAGGGTTTCATACATGGCAGTGGTCTTGCGGGAGTGGTTGGCAATTACCGTTTCGGCCAGTTGGATAGCAGTCCCGGAAGGGCTGTCGGCCTTTTGGTTGTGATGCATTTCCATGCCCCAGACGTCGTAATCCGGAAATTTGTCCGCCAATTGAGACGCGTAGGCTACCAGACGGTTGAAGAGATTCATCCCGATTGAGAAATTGGCTCCGTGGATAATGCCGATCTGATAGCGGATGGCCAGGTTGCGGGCTTCGTCCAGATGCTCGTTCCATCCAGTGGTCCCGATCACGATGTGTTTCCTGAGGGCAGCCAGCTGACGGATGTTTTCCATCACGGAGTCCGGATGGGTGAATTCCAGACAGACGTCAGCCCCAGCCAGGACGTTTGGGTTGATCTGGGCAGGCTGGTCCGGATGTTTGGGATCGATGATGGCCACCACCTGGCAGCCGTGGCTTTCAGCCAGTTGGGCGATCATTTTGCCCATCTTGCCATAGCCGATAAGTCCAATCTTGATCATAGTGCCTCCTAGCGTGAATGGATGTTGATCAGCGATTCGATAAAGCAGGTGCCTCTCTCCAGCTCCGAAACCAGCAAGTCTTCGTGAACGGTGTGCACTTTGTTCATGCCCGTGCCGCAGATAATGGTAGGAATGCCGGCTGCGTTGATGATATTGGCATCGCTGCCACCACCTCCGCTGATAGCGTCGCACTCGATGCCGAGCTCCGCGAGAGCAGCCTTGGCCAGTTTTACCACCGGTTCATCTTCCCCGATGTGGAAAGCGTCATACTCGCGTTTACACTGCCAGTCGTAGGTAGCAGAACCCTGGGAGAAATGATGACGTTTGACGGCAGCTTCCACGGCATGACGGATATCGGAACTCACTTGCTCCAGCTTGGCCATATTGTGGCTGCGGGCTTCTCCACGGATGATCACCTGATTTGGAACTATGTTTGTGGCAATGCCACCGCTGATCACTCCTATGTTGCATGTGGTCTCGTGGTCGATCCTTCCCATGGGCATGGAGGCGATGGCTTCAGAGGCTACGCGGATCGCGTTGATGCCTTTTTCTGGCTCGACTCCGGCATGGGCTTCCACTCCGTTGACGCAGATCCGGATAGAGTTTTGGGATGGGGCGGCCAACACCAGTTCTCCCACTCTGTGAGTATCCAGAGCGTAACCCATCCTGGCTTTTAGTTTGCTCTTGTCAAAGAGCTTTGCGCCCAAAAGGCCGATCTCTTCCGAAATGGTGAACAGCACTTCGATGGGGGCATGCGAGGCACCGCTTGCCAGCACTCTCTGGATGCCGGCCATGATTTCCACAACTCCGGATTTATCGTCTCCACCCAGGATAGTGGTTCCGTCGGTGTGGATACGCCCGTCTGTGATCAAAGCTTTGATTCCATTGCCGGGTTTCACGGTATCCAGATGCGCGCAGAATAGGATGGCGGTCTTGGAAGGATCACCATCAAACCAGGCGTAAACGCTTCCGGCATTGCCGCCAGTCTGCTTGTGGGCGTCATCTTCATGTACCTGAGCGCCAAGGGAGATCAAGTCTGCCATGATCCTGTCCGCCATGGCGCGTTCGTTTTTGGATTCGCTGTCGATCGCGACCAGCTCCATAAAGTATTTTACAACGTCTGTTTGCATCGATGCTCCGTTAGTCTTATGATAACGGGCAAAGTATCTGAACTGGGAGATTGTGTCAACGTAATTTCTTCCGGTGATCTCCGCAAACCCGCTTGGGCCAGAGCACGTAGAGATGGCCATTTCCATGCAAGGCATAAAGTTACTAAACCGGTACCTCTTTCCAATTGACAAAAACCTGCCTGTCCATGATCCTTGACGCTCACTGTTAATATAATCCCTCCAAGGAGATAGAGATGTTTTTGACCGATGCCCAACTCAAGAGTGAACTGCAGCGCTGTGAATACTGCGCGGAGAAACCTTGCAAGACAGCCTGCCCGGCTGATTGCTCCCCTGCCGATTTTATCATGGCTGCCAGAGGCGGCAAGCCATCAGATTTTAAACGCGCTGCGGGTATAATCCTGGCCAGCAATCCTTTGGGAGGGATCTGCGGGGCCGTGTGTCCTGATTATCACTGCCAGGCCGCCTGCTCCAGAGAGAAGTTTGACTGCGCCATCCAAATCCCGGCCGTCCAGGCCACGATCGTGCAAAAAGCCAAAGAGCTTGGCCAGATGCCGGATTTCATCCATCCCCAGCCCAACGGACGCAAGGTAGCCATCATCGGGGCCGGGCCTTCTGGCATCGGAACTGCTGTAACCCTCATCCAGCTTGGCTATGAGGTGGAAGTCTTTGAAGAGCAAGATATTGCCGGAGGTCAGGCTAATCTGATCCCGGACGCGAGACTGGATAAAGACATCCTGAGCAGCGATTTGGAGTTCATGGGAAAGACCTTTGGCGTCAGGATCGAGTACGGCCGCAAGTTTAGTGATTTAGATGAGCTCAAAGGACGCTACGACGCCATCATCCAGAGTGTGGGCCTCGATCAGCCCATCCGTCTGAACATCCCGGGTGCCGAAGCGGCTTTCTTTGGCTTTGATCTGCTTCGCAATCCCGACCACTATGACCTTAACGGCAAACGCGTAGCCCTCGTGGGTGGTGCCATTGCAGCGGACATGGCCCTCACGGCAGTCCAGAAAGGTGCTGCACATGTGGAGATGATCACCTTGGAATCCTGGCTGGAAATGCCTCTCACTCCTGTGGAAAGAGAGAGTCTCACCCAGGCCGGAGTGCAATTCACAAACCGTAGCCGGATCACGGAAGTGATTGCTGAGAATGGCGTTATGACTGGCATACAGATCCGTCCCGTCACCCTTCCCAAGGGCGAGAAATTCCACCCCGCCAAAATAGTGGACGAACCGGGCAGCGGAGAGCTGTTCAGGCCCTTCGAAGCGCTTTTCATTGCCATCGGAAACCGTCCTTCCATCCGTGAAGAGGGAGACGGCATCTGGCAGGCAGGCGATATGTCCAACGGTCCCAGTACAGTGGTGGAAGCCGTTGCAGCCGGGAAAAACGTGGCATTAAGAGTCGACTGTGCCCTAAATGCCAAAGCCCAACCCAGCTTTCCCAAAGCCACCAAAAGCATCGGTCCCGTCTTTGGTTGGGTCAAAGAGCCCGTACCGCTCAAGACTGATTTCTTTGGCCGTGAAATCTCAGCTCCATTTTTACTCTCGGCCGCCCCTCCTACCGATGGCTATGATCAGATGCTGAAAGCATATAAGGCTGGTTGGAGCGGTGGCATCATGAAAACCGCCTTCGACAACGTGAGTATCCACATCCCCGGCGAGTATATGGTGGTCTTCAACGACAACACCTACGGCAATTGCGACAACGTTTCCGACCATCCTCTGGACCGCGTCTGCGCAGAGATCAAACAGCTCGTCACAGAATTTCCTGATAGACTCACCATGGCCAGCACCGGAGGTCCCGTGTCCGGAAACGACGAGGAAGATAAACAAGGCTGGCAGGCCAACACCCGCAAGCTGGAAGCCAGTGGCGTGATGGGTATTGAATACAGTCTTTCCTGTCCCCAGGGAGGAGATGGCACCCATGGCGACATCGTGTCTCAGGATGCCGCTCTTACTGCTAAAATCGTGGATTGGGTGATGGAGATTTCCCATCCCGATATCCCCAAGCTCTTCAAGCTCACTGGAGCCGTAACTGCCATCTATCCAATCGTCAAGGCCATTCGGGACGTCCTGGACCGCTATCCCGGCAAGAAGGCCGGCATCACTCTGGCAAACACCTTTCCCACTCTGGCCTTCAGGGATAAGTACCCATCTGACAGGCCAGACACGGCTCTCTGGGATGAAGCTATGATCGTGGGCATGAGCGGAGAAGGCGTGCTGCCCATCAGCTATCTCACCATCGCCAGGGCCGCCAAACTGGGAGTGTCCATCAGTGGAAACGGAGGCCCCATGGACTATCTGGGCGCTGCCAATTTCCTGGCTTTGGGAGCCGAGACGGTGCAGTTCTGCAGCATTGCCGAAAAGTATGGCGTTGAGATCATCGACGAGCTGCGCAGCGGCCTCAGTCATTATATGCAACTTAAAGGCATAAAGAGCGTCAAGGAGCTGATCGGCATCGCGCAACCCGATCCCATCACAGACTTTATGGACCTGGCCCCCTCCCACACCATTTCAACCCTGGACAAAGACCTCTGCGTAAACTGCGGAAACTGCACCCGTTGCCCCTATCTGGCTATCACGCTTGACGATGACAGATATCCCGTGATCGACAGGGACAAGTGCGTGGGCTGCTCGCTGTGTGTGAAAAAGTGCTTCACAGGGGCTCTGAGCATGGGACCCCGTCCCCAGGCCAATTAGCTGATGAAAGCCAAGCATAAGGTACTGGTCCTCTGCACGGGAAATTCCTGCCGCAGCATCATCGCGGAAGCTTTGATCAACCACTTTAAGGGCGATACCTGGCAGGCCTGGTCCGCGGGAGTTTCACCCTCCAGAGTCCATCCTCGCAGCATCAAGGCCTTGCGGGAATTAGGAATAGACCCTTCCAGCCTGCGCTCCAAAAGCGTGGAGGAATTCCTTGACAGAGACGATCTCGATCTGGTGATCACTGTCTGTGATCATGCCCGCGAGGTCTGTCCCGTATTCTTAAGGCCTGTAAAACAGATACATATAGGCATCGCTGACCCCACTGCCCAGGTCTGGCTTTCCGAGGAAGGCAGTGACGAGGCCTTCCGGAAGTGCCGCGAAACTATTAAACGCAAAATCGTGGACCAGCTGGACAGCCTGATCTGATCTGAAAAGATCAACCAAGCCCTGAGCGGATCAGCCCTTTCTGGCTGTTTTGATCACCCGGTTGGCCGCAATCTTCCCCGTCAGGATTGCCATCGGCACTCCGGCAGGACTGTAAGCCCACTGTCCTGCCTGATACACTGAAGGCAGGGGTGTCAACACGGCCCGGGCGGCATTCTGGATCTGATTGACCACCGGCATCTGAGCCTGAAACTCCCATCCCACGATCGCTCCCTCAGAACTGCCCACCCGCTTTTGAATGCTGAGCGGCGAATATGACCAGCGCTTCAGCACCTTGTCTTTCAGCATGGGATATACCGATTCCGCCAGCACTTTGATCACCCGGTCCTCGATCAGGGTGACAAACTCATCCAGCCAGCCAGCTACTTCCACTGCCCGGAAGAGCTCATACTCTGCCAGAAAACTCACTATGACTCCGGTTTTACCGGGTGGGGCCGCATCAGGATCTTTGAGCACCGGAATCGATATCTCGAAGGTGTTCAGGGAGATGAACTTATCTAGCCAGGCCAGCAGCTCCGGCTTGCTCTTCGCTCCAAAACTATGCAGCAGGTCCTGCAGTTCCTTGCGGTGAGTTTCACCCAGCCCCTGACGTGAGGGAGTATAGAAGAAGTGGCCATTGGCAACCGCGGCAAAGCTTTGAGGAGCTTCATCCACCTGAAGGAAGATGGTGAATACTGAATCCGTGCCCCGGTTTTGCAGCATTCTGGTCTTGACGGTCCCAATCCTGGTTTGGAGCCTGGCTGTCAGTCCTCGGGTATCCGCTATGCGGTAGAGAGTTTTCAGGTCTGCAGCCCAGATCAGCTTTCTATAGCTGTAGTCTTCTTTTAGATGATCGCTTAGGGTTTGGTTGCCCACCGCCACACGCGTTACAGTGGTCGCAGTTCTGATCTCTCCACCCAGCGCCAGAATCTTGTCCCGGAGGGCCTCTGCGAGTTTGCTCACTCCGCCTTTTGGATAGAAATAATCCAGGTACAGAGAGAAATAGCTCATAGCAAAAAAGGTGGGGGTGCCCTTGAAAAAGTGCTGAGAGATGATGTTTCGGAGGGAATCATCGCTGAGTGCGGAGCGCAGGAAGTCCTCAACTGGATAGGTCATACGGTTGATTTTGCCGATGGTGAGCAGGAATCTTGGCAGCCAGGGCAACAGCTTCTTGAAGATGAACTCCCGGTCATGAAACAGGTCTTTGAAAAGCGGATTCTCTACGCCATAGAGGACGTCCATATCCTTCATGATCTTACGGATAGTTTCGATCAACGCATCGATCTCAGCGGCACTGGCAGGATATAGGTGCTTGAGCAGGTCCCTGTATCTGGTCAGGCTTGCAATGCTTTCGATAGCCAGGATTTGATCTTCAATGCCCAGTGAAACAGGGCTTTTCACCACTTCCAGCTTGATTTGCAGTTCAGCCAGCATGGGGAGAATAATCCCCGCGGATTCCAAGGCCCTCACTCCCGCGTCAAACAGGAAACCATCGCGTGAAAAAGAACTTACCAAGCCACCCAGTTCGGCGTTCTTTTCGATCAGCAGCACCTTTTGCCCGGCCCGGGCCAGATAAGCGGTGGCGGTCAATCCAGCCATTCCACCGCCCACGACTATAGTCTCGTAACTATGTTTATTCATATGTTGTTAGATTTCTTGCTCCGTGTTGTTCCGCAGGCCACTCATGGCCAGGGTAATTTCCCAAAGCTGCCCGGCCACGTCTCTATCCAGAGCGGGAGGGGCTGGATCCTCCATAGTGCTGAGATTAAAGAACTTACCGCTCACACCATCCACTTCTTTAGAAACCCCCAGATAGTAGAGAGCTTCGGCAGACACGAGGGGAGATTTCAGGGTCCGGTCAAAGCAGTGCTTTTTAAACCAGCGGTAGAGCGCTCCGTTTTCCTGGCCCGTTTCGGTCTTTACGGCCCCGGGGTGCATGGTGTTGATGCTCACTCCGCTGTTCCGAAATTGCTCGTTAAAATATATCATGGCCAGCAGTTGTGCCAGTTTCGCGGAACCATAGCTGCCCAGCCCACTGTATCTGCGCTTTTCCCAGTTCAGATCGTCCAGCCTCAAGCCCCAGGCGGCAAAGCGATGCCCTTCCGAGCCCACCATGATGATCCGGGCCCGGTCTTGAGCTCTGAGCTTGTCCATCAGTCGGTAATTGAGGATGAACGAGGCCAGATAATGCACCACCCAGACCTTCTCAAGGCCGTCGGAGGTGATTTCCCGCCTGGTGAGATAGACGCCCGCGTTGTGGATAAGTACATTGATAGGGGTTTCCAGGCGGGCCAGTTCATCCGCTACCCGGTGGATATCGCTCAGCTTGCTCAGGTCGGCGATCAGAAACTCACACTCTGTCCCAAATTCGTTCTGGATTTCCTTTTGCAAGCGCTGGGACTTCGCCAGATTCCGATTGACGCATAAGAGTTTAGCCCCACGGGAAGCATATTTCCGGGCCGCGGCATAGCCAATCCCCGAAGTAGCTCCTGTGATCACCACCAACCTGCCCTGGCAGTCGTCACGGCAGAGTTTGGAGTCCCTGAGGTTGTTGCGGACCATCGCGAAGATGTTGGACCACTTATACTGGCGGATGTATTGTCTGGTTTTATTATTCACGGCGCTGGCTCATCCGAATTTCTTGGCCAGAAATCTGCGGTACATCTTGTTGAAGTGAGGAATGTTGTTAAAGATATCGCCCCACAGATCGTAATAATCCCGCTGCTCTTTGATGAGACCGTCCTCGCTCAACACCAGTTTGGTGGCCCCATAAATGGGAGTATTGGGATACTTTTTAAACATCATGGTCATGACCCAGTCAAACAGGATCACATTGTCAGTTTGGGAGATGGCCAGAATCTCCATCTTGAGCTGGCGGGTTCGACGGGTCAGCCGTTTGCACATGGCGATGAAGTTGCCAATGCCTTCGATGCGCTGGATGGTGTCCTGAAACACGATATTCCGATGGTAATAGGGAAAGATGTGAGACCAGTCCGGCTTTCCCTCGCGGTTATAAGTCCGGGACCACAGTTCCCTGATCGTGTTTGGGTCTAAAACCAATCTTTCGTTCAGCTCCACTGAATTCATCTTATTCCCCTTTGGCTGAGATTGCGCTAATATATCGCTCATTGCTGGATTGGCATCACCGGAGAGCGCTTCCGGACTACCATTGTCATCCTGAGATCTATTCCCAGTGAAAGACACCCGAAGCTGGGCTTCAGACTCAGGTTCGGCATTGTTTTCAGCGTTTGTCTGACAGTCAAGCTCTTTTTTTACCGGCATTATGCAGTCTGACCAGACTGGCGGGACCGCAAGCGACCCCAGCCAGGAATGACAGGCCTGCCGGGAGGGAGCTATATGTTTAATGGGGTGATACTTACAATCTGCCGGCTGACCACCATGCTATCTTCATCGGGGACAGGCCTTGAGAAGATGCCTGCAACCCTCTCAAAAGTCCATACCCCCCTTCTGGACCGCCCAAAACATCCAGACCCTCACCACTGACGCGTCACCCATACCTATCCCATGCTGAAGCGTGGGATAGGCGTGCGATAAGCATGGGATAAGCATGGGTGGCTAAGCGGAAAGGGCTGTCGATCCATTTATCGGTCTCAAGACTGCGAATGTATGCGATTGTGGCAAGGCTTTGCGCATGGATGTCTCTCCTTGATCAGATAAGTATTTCTGTGTGAAAGGATAACCTGCCCCGGATTCATTGACAAGCAGAAATATCATGGCAGCCGCTTTTGTACTTGACAAAAACACCCCTTTCCGAGATACTATCAGCAGTGAATAACTAAATAATCCCCTGGAGGAACAATGGCAGTATATTCCGTCAATGAGATCATCGAAATGGCCGTGCAGATCGAGCGCAACGGCTATGCCTACTATCACGAAGCCAGCAAACGCAAAGACCTGGATGCCAGGACTCTGAAACTGATCACGACCCTGCGTGACGCCGAACTCAGCCACGAAAAGACTTTCCTGAACCTGCGCGACGACCTGGATATGAGCATCCTGGAACTCACCGGAGATTGGGAACTGGTGGCCAACTATCTCAAAGCCATAGTAGATGGCCGCATTTTCAACGATGAAACTTCCGCCATCAAGCGCGCCGCCGAGGCCAAGGACATCATGGGCGTGCTGGATAACGCCATCACCTTTGAAAAAGATACCTTGCTCTATTTCCACGCCATCAGCGACAGCATCACCAACGAACGCGCCAAAATCATCCTGCGCAAGATCATCAACGAGGAAGTCTCCCACGTCCTGATGCTCAACGACTATAAGAAAACCATCGCTTAAATGCTCCTGGAGACCCTTGCGGCTGCAGCATAGCCCTCATGGCTAAAACTATCTCCAAGACCAAAGGCAGGACCAAACGGCTCTTTATCGGGCTGGCGGTGCTGCTTTTGGCCTTTCTGGTATTGGTCTATAACCCCGTCTCCGTGAGACTTATGACGGTGGGGACCGCGATCTGGCATGGACTGGACCCGGTGCTTTTCTACAAACTGATTCGCGCCGAGAGTGCCTTTCGCAGCTTTGCCGTTTCTCCCAAGGACGCGATCGGGCTGGGCCAGATCCGTGAATCCACCGCCTTCTATATCCACGAGAAACACAAGCGGGGCATGCTGTTTGTGCCTTACTACAATCTCCGCCTGTCCGCCAAATACGTCAGATACCTGCTCAAACGTTATGATGGAAACTGGAGCCTGGCCCTGGCAGCCTACAACTGGGGCGAGACTAGAGTCTCTAAAAGGATCAGACGCATCAAGATAGAGCCCGGAGCAGACTATCGACAGCGCTTTCGGGACATCCCGGAGACCTATAACTATATCGGCAAAATCATGGGCCCGCCAAAAAAGGCTTGACGGGAAACGCCCCTAAAATATGAGAGATACCACGGATGTGAGACGTCCGCCTTGGAGAGATTGCCTCCCAGGACATCTTGCGTCACGCGTAACGCTTACCGCGTTACGTAATTAGCAGAAACGTTTCAGGAGTTACTTATGTTGCGTAATCAGAAAGGAATCTCGGTATATTGGATACTGAGCGCGATCCTCTTTATAGGCCTGATCTTCATTCTGGCTCTGCCCAATTTCTACAACCTCGATACCGAAAAAAACGTCGACACCTGCACCACCAACATGAAATCCATCTGGGTGGCCGCCACTGACTATGTGAGGGATTTCAGCACCGACTTTGGTGGGGACCTCGATGTTTTGCGCAACACCAAAAAGAAACAGGACGCCAAAAACAACTATCTCACCTCCATCACTTACTGCCCCGAAATCCAGAGAGATGAGACCAATTACATCGTCTATGGCAAGTATGTGGAAGAGCGCCTGGAAAGCGGTGAACTGAAACAAAACACCGGCGTGATCGTGATCTGCCCGGACCTCGAAAAACACCCCAAACACTTTTTGCCCAAGACTTTCTATGAAAACATGAGCCCCACCGTCCTGCAAAACTATATGGTGGACGACCTGGACTATATCGACCAACAGACCAAATCCAACGGCCCCCGCAAAATGCAGGCCGTGATGAAATACATCAGCTTCTGGAAAAACGACCGGGAAGCTTTTGCCAAGCGCAAAGCAGACAGTGCTTACTTCAAACGCCTGCTCTATCCGGATAACTTCCAGTCCGCTCCCGAACCAGTCGCGGAGTGAGCTCCCAAGAGTTTGATCTTCAAGGGTAAATGGCATCGCCGTTTACCCTTGATCTCTATATAGGATGCATCGCCGCAGGGAGGCCTTTTGAACTATCAGGAATTTCTGGATCACATCTACCAAAAATACTCCGGCAACGTGAAGCTGGAACTGGATCGGATGGTCGGTCTGCTCAAGGATATGGGCTCTCCTCAGCAAAAGCTCAGCGGCTTTCACATCGCCGGCACCAATGGCAAAGGCAGCGTCTGTGCCACCCTGGAAGCCCTGGCTATGGCCCATGGTCTGAGTACAGGGCTCAACACCTCACCCCATCTTATCGATTACACGGAGCGCTTCCGCATCGATGGCCAGGAGCTGAGTTTCCAGCGGGTTCTGGATACCTTTCTGCGCTATGAAGATATCTTCGAAAAGTGGTCAGCCTCTTTTTTTGAGATCAGCACCGCCATCGCTTTTGCCGTCTTTGCTGAGGAGCAACTGGACTGCTCAATCATAGAGGTGGGACTGGGAGGCCGGCTTGACGCCACCAACCTCTTTACTCCCGATGTGACAGCCATCACCACCATCGGCCTGGACCATGTGAAAACCCTGGGCGGCACTCTGGAACTCATCGCCGCCGAAAAAGCTGGAATCATTAAACGGGGAGTGCCACTCGTGTTGGGAAGCATCGAGCCTTCACCCCTCCACGTCATCATGAAAGTGGCCGAGGGCAAAGATGTGCCTATCTACCGCTGGGGCCTGGACTACCTTTCCATAGCCGGGCAGGATAATATTGCCGGGATCTGCTTTGACTATTTTTATGAAGACATTGGCTGGAAAGACCTGCGTGCCAACCTCATGGGAGAACACCAGGCCGTCAATCTGGCCACTGCTCTCACCTGTTTTATCCAATACGCCGCCATCAAGGGTTTTGAAGTATCGGAAGCCGCTGTCCGAAATGCCCTTATGAATATCAACTGGCGCGGCCGCATGCAGGTCCTCAGCATTCAACCGCCCATTATCCTGGATGGAGCCCACAACCTGCATGGCATCCAGGCCCTCGTCAAGACTCTGGATAAAGCCTTCCCCGACAAAAAGATAAACTTTGTGATCTCCATCCTGGCGGATAAGGACTACCGCGGGATGATCGAGCTGATCTGCTCCCGCGCCGCTCGTATCTATGTGGCCCAAAACCAATCAGACCGGGCCGCCAGCGCTGAAGACCAGCTTGCCGAAATTGGAAAACACGCCGTTCCGGCCACTGCCTATCCCAGTGTGGCAGAAGCTTACGCTCAGGCAGTGGCGGAGCTGGGACCGGATGACGTGTTGATCTGCGGAGGATCGCTCTACACCGTGGGGGAGGTACTCACGGCCAGTTCAGCATCGCCAGCTTAATCCTGCTGGCGGGAGATGATTATCCTCCACTGGTTGTTGTAGAGGCCTACGCTATCCCAGATTGCCGCTTTGACGGTCTTTTCCTCAGTTCCGCGCGCCTCAAACACATATTCCCCTTTGCCGCTGGGCTGCTCAACGATCTGGCGTCCCAGCTTCAGCAGGCTTTCATATTCTTGATACAGAGGGTCTTCAAACAGCAGCAGGCCAATCTCTTTGACGTCGTCATCAAAGATGATTCTGCCCGCGTTGTCTATCACGCATACCTCCATATCTGCTGGCAGTTTCATCCCGCTGAGCGCTCTCCTGACCACCAGCTCTGGACGAATCAGCATGGAAACCGCTCCCAGGATCTCAGCTTTGGCGTTCTTGACGGGTAGCGCTATCACCACCGCCGGAAAACCTTCCGCGGAGATGAAGGACTGGCTGAAAACCTCCCTGCCCTCCACCAGAGTTTCGCGCACATGGGGCTGCTTGATGATCTCGACTCCCTCCGCGTTGCGAAATTCGGGAGGCTCGATATAGCGCATCGTGCCCAAAGCGTCCACCCAGGCCACATCTACGATCAGAGGGCTGTCAGCGATGATGGAACTGAGGACACTTCGGATGGCTGCCTCACTCGTCCAGGCATCCTCGTTGACTGCCATGTGCTTTACTGCTATATCATTAAACCGGTTCAGGCTGTTTTGCAGCTCAGAGATCAGGCTCTGCAGGTTGAATTCTTTTTGAGGGTCAGGGCTTTGCTCATCCAGGCCCTTTTTGGCCATGATCAGCCACCAATCCAGGTTTGGCAGCTTTTGAAAGCGTCCCTGCCGTTTAAACTCCCCGAGATCGTAACTTATTTCTCCGGATTCCTGCTGGAGCGCTTGCTCGATGGCACTTTTCAGAGAGGCCGGACTCTCTGTGATGGCATTCATAAAGATAAAATCCGCGTCCATATCCAGCATCGTGAGCCCCTCTGAGTTGACGGCAAACCAGGTGTAATCAATACCCAAATCCAGATCAGCATTGACGCGGTGATGCAGATCATCCAGATAAATGGAAGCTCCCAGGGCTCCGTTTACCTTGCCATCAGTCCAAACAGGGGCAGCGATCACAGCCGACTTTTTACCGCTGGAACGGCTAAAAACCGGATACCCCAGGATCGGCTTGCCTTCAAACAAGCTAGCAAAATAACCGCGGTCCCGGAGATTAAGGCCAGTGAAATCCTTATCCAAACTATAGTAACTGCCGTCCGGCTTCACATAAAACCACACTCCCGGCAGGCGATTGGGGATCATCATCAGATGTTTTTTGAGCTCAGACCAGTCTCCCTCTATGGCTTCCCGGGTGGAAGCGATGATCTGCAGTTTGGAGAGATTTTCGGTGATAAGGTTGTCGAGATACAAGGCTGTGCTGGTGAGGGCCGTCCGATCGACCTCCCCCCGGGGTAGATCACCGGCAGCCAGTTGAAAGATCGTAAATAGCAGTGTGACAATCAATAACGCGCGCATATTTCCTCCCGCGGCAGATAGATAGCATCTCATTACACGTTAAACGACTGGGATCAGTAGCGCAAACTCTCATATTGCCCTAATTCCTTAACTGACTGTTTCGCTATATCATACACTGGAGAGTAACCCTTATAAGTATACAGTCTAAGCCCTTGAAATTAGTACCAGAGGATATTATGCCAAGGATGATGTGTTTTCGCCGTCAGGCAGTTGGGTGTAGTCTGGTTGATGAATAGAGTACTCACACTTTGAGATCAGGAACAGCCAGTCATCTGCACAACCGATTGCCTATAATGGTAGTAAGCTGATTCAGCGCAGTTTAAAGCCTGCTCTCATCGAGTAGTAGTCCGGGAGGTATTTCTCATACTTTGCCATTGGGCAATAGAAACGGAAGATGAAGAGCTTGTTGCCTTTACGGGCAAAATCCGTGATCAGGACGGCGGCTTCATCGCCTACCGGCATGTCGGTGCGTAAATGAAAGCCGAGATCCGCTCCCTCGACCGCGAGAGTGTCCGCCGCATGGATGACGGGATTCTCTATCCAGTTGTCATCCAGATACCTGGCATGCTTTTCGAGCTGCCAGTCCACAAACTCCCGCCAGAGCATCGCGGCTTCCTGATCGCTGAGCTCTGAGGTCCTGATCTGCAGGTTGGCTGGCGTGTCTCCCGCATCGGCCTCGGTGGAATTGACGTTGAAGTGATTGGAACTGGGGTCGGTCCGGTACCAATTGTCTGGGTAATCCACGGTGTAATCAGGATTGGATTTGAAACTGGACCAGGCTTTGGCCATCAGAGTCCCGCTAAATGTGACCGTAAAGACGAGGCAAATCAGCGCCATCGACCTCGGGATGGCATGGCAAAAAGACAGTCTCATAAGGTACTCCTATAGTTACAAATACTTATTGGGCGCATTATCTCTGCCCGGGAGTTTATGGCAAGGAAAAAATACCGGGAATTGATGCCATGCGGATTGCGGTCTACCCCCAATGGCTGTAGTCTGCATAAAGCAAGCCCCGGCATCAAGACCGGGGCTGTTAACTATTGGAAAGGAAGCGCTTTACAGCCTGCCAACCACGTCTTTTTCCACTTCCGTGGCGATCTTCTCGCAGAGGACGATCAGGTCCTGAGAGCGGGCCAGGATGTCCTGTTTGAAGGTGTCATCTGTGATGCCAGCTAAGTTGATGCGGATGTTGTAATAGGCAGCTTTGGCAGCCGCGAGAGCTGTGAGAGCGGCCACTCCGGCATCGCTGAGGGCGTTGGTGTTGCCCACCATGGCCACCTGTTTGGCCAGTTCGAGACCTTCCAGGGAGATTTTGAGCGTCTCAAAGGGGATCAGAATGGCGTTTTGGGTGCTCTTTTCCACCGCGGCATCGCGAATACTGATCTCTTCGGGAGTCTTTTTGGGCAGGCGCATGGCGTCCATCATGGTATAAAAGGCGTCGGTGTCTTTATCGATGCATTCCAGCGCGCGGAGTTTGATCTCCTGACCGATGGGGGCCAGTTCACGCACTTTGTCCTGCACGCTTTCATAACCCTTTTTATCCACGGTAAGGTTTGATACCATTGCACATAGCGCTCCAGACATGGCCGCGCAGAGAGCTGCCACGCTGCCTCCACCTGGAGCGGGAGCATCGGTGGACAGGAGGTCGGCAAATTCATCCAGGCGCAGTTTTACCAGGCCATCTTTGCGGGCGATGGCATATTCTATCACCTTCTTATCCAGTTCAAAGGGTCCCAGTTCAGCCAGACCCATGGACTGGATGGCGGTTTCCATGATCATCTTTTCCGGCAGGCCGGTGCTCTCGTTCATCTTGCGCAGATAATGCTTTCCGGCTTCCACCAGAGCGGCTTTGGGGATCAAGCCCACCAGTTCGCTGCCGGTGACCTGAACGCCCATCTGAAGGGCCAGCTCACGCACTTTGTCCAGCACCGCCTGAGGAGGGGTTACCTTATAATTGGTAAGGTTGATGGAGATTTGAGCGCGGTCGTAGCTGTCAATAAACCAGCCGACGGCTTTGCAGTGAGTGAAGAGGCCGGGCTTCATCACTTTGTTGCCGCTGGCGTCTTTGATCAGCTTTCCAGCCGCGTCGCGAGAGGGTTTACCGCTTTCGCGGATGGAGAGAGCGATGTCGTGGGCCTTCTTCTTGTCGCGGGTGTTGAGGTTGATGTTGTAGGCGATCAGGAATTCGCGGGCTGAGATTGCCGTGGCGCCGCTTTTGGCGTTGAAGACGTGCGGGCCGAAGTCCGGTTTCCAGGCAGGGTCTTTGGCCTTCTGGGGCAGGGCTTCGTATTCACCGCTGCGCACGACGGCCAAATTGCGCCATTCCTCTTTGGAAGCGGCATTCTCATAAAGATAAACGGGGATGCCGAGTTCTTCGCCAACGCGTTTTCCAAGCTTGCGGGCATACTCCGCGCACTCATCCATGCTCATATCGGAGATCGGAATGAAGGGACAGACGTCCGTGGCGCCCATGCGAGGATGAGCTCCGTGATGCTTGCTCATATCGATGAGTTCCGCGGCTTTGCGGATAGCCAGAAAAGCCGCTTCCACCACGGCTTCAGGGTCTCCGGCCATGGTGAAGACGGTACGGTTGGTATCGGCACCGGGGTCCACGTCAAGCAGCACCACGTTGTTCACCGAACGAATCTCGGCCGCGATGGCGTCCAGAACTGCCTGGTCGCGTCCTTCGCTAAAGTTTGGGACACACTCCATCAACTTCATAAGTCACCTCAGTTGTTTATTTTATGTATTTTGACCTTGATAATCTTTTTGTCGGTGGCCTGCAGAACCTGCAGACGGTAGGGAGGCACTGAAATAAACTGGCCCTGATGCGGAATGCGCTCCAGTTTGTCTAAAATGAGGCCCGCGATCGTCTCGTAATCACCCTCTGGAAGCTCAATGCCATGCTCGTCCGCCAGGTGATCGATCTCCACATCGGCCTGGGCCAGCCAGGTGTTGGCAGAGATTTGTTCTACGTCCTTATCCTCTTCTTCCTCAGCGTCATACTCATCTTCGATGTCGCCCACGATCTCTTCCAGAATGTCTTCCATGGTCACGATCCCAGCCGTGCCGCCATAGGAATCCACGATGATGGCCATGGTGCGGTGCTTTTGCTGCATCTCCTTGAGGAGGACGTCGAGGTCCGTGTTTTCAGGCGCGAACAAGGGTTCGTGGACGATCTGCTCAGCAGTCATCTCCTTGGTGCAGTCGCGTTTGAGGATGTCGTAGATGATTAGGACGCCGATTATGTCGTCGAGGTTTTGGCCATAGACGGGATAGCGGGTAAAACCTTCCTCCCTGGCGATGGCGATGGCCTCTTCGATGGTGGCGGAACCAGGGATCGCGACAATGTCCATGCGGGGTACCATCACGTTGCGGGCCACCTGTTCGCGAAATTCCAGGGCGTCTTCAATCATTTCCATCTGGGGCTGCTCGGAGGGGTCGGATTGCGTCTGTGAGAGCAGGAAAGTGAGGTCGTCACGGGTAAGATAGTTGAAGTCTCCCCTGGCATCCAGTTTCAGGAAGCGCCTGAGCCCAGAGTTTAGCAGGCTGACCAGGTAGACCAGCGGCTTGAGTAAGTAATAGAAGAACAGCAGGACGGGGAAAAAGCGCGGCACGATCGTTTCGGCGTGGTCACGGAAAATGGCTTTGGGGATGATCTCACCAAAGCTAAGCACGATAACGGCGATCAGGATAGCGCTGTATTTAGCTGGCAGCCAGGGAGTATCGATGCGGTGGACCAGATAAGTGCTGAGCGAGGCCAGCAGCACGTTGACGATGTTGTTGCCGATCAGGGTGGTGCCCAGAAAGCGGTCCGGCTGTCGGATGAAAGCCAGAAGCCGGGCGGCTGACCGGTTGCGTCTGGCTTTATGCTCCAGATTGATCTGGTTGATGGAAATCATGCCCGTCTCGAAACCTGAAAACACGAAGCTGAAGGCCAGCAGCATCAACAGCGCTGTGCCTATGACAATAAGCTCGGCGGGGGACATCTTTATTCGTTCACCTTCTCACTCTGCCAAGCAATTCTGAGGGCCTGGACAAAGTCTTCGATATTGCCTGCCAGAAAGCTGTCGAGGTTGTAGCTTGTCAAGTTAATTCTGTGATCGGTGACCCGGGATTGGGGAAAATTGTAGGTGCGGATCTTGGCACTGCGGTCTCCTGTGCTCACTTGGGCCCTGCGAGAACTGGCTATTTCCTGTTCCTGACGGCTGATCTCAGCGTCCAAGAGACGGGAGCGCAATACCTTCATGGCCTTGGCTTTGTTCTTGATCTGGGATTTTTCGTCCTGGCAAGTGACCACGATTCCTGTGGGCACATGGGTGATGCGGACCGCGGAATCTGTGGTGTTGACGCTCTGGCCGCCATGCCCACTGCTGCGATAGACGTCTGTTCTCAGATCGGCCTCATTGATTTCCAGATCGATTTCCTCGGCTTCTGGCAGCACGGCCACGCTCACAGCGGAAGTGTGGATGCGGCCACCGGATTCGGTGACCGGGATGCGCTGAACGCGGTGAACTCCGCTCTCAAAACGCATCAGGCCATAAGCTTCCTCGCCAGAGAGCTGAAAGATGATCTCTTTGTAACCCCCCAGACCGGTTTCGTTGAGGTCGATGAGCTGATGCTTCCAGCCTTTCATATCCGCGTAGTAACTGTACATCCGGTAGAGGTCTGCCACAAAGAGAGCGGCTTCCTCGCCACCGGTCCCGGCACGGATTTCGATGATGGCGTTTTTATCGATATTTGGATCACGGGGGATCAGCAGCTCCCGCAGCTTGCTTTCACAGCTATCCAGTTCCCGTTCCAGATGTTCCGCTTCCTCTCTGGCCAGAGCGCTCATTTCCGCATCGCTCTCTGTGGCCAGCAGATGGCGGGCTTCTTCAAGGTGGCGTTCCAACTCCTGAAACTTGTTCCAGCAGGCGGTGATGGAACTCAGCTCGTTGTAACGGCGCATCAGATCCCGATAAGCTCTGGCGTCTGACATCAGAGCGGTATCCGAGACCTTTGTCTGCAACTCCTGCTGTTCCTTGTGAATGTCGTTGAGTTTTTCCCGGGGGATCATTTGAGCGAGTCCAGCACAGTGACCTTGTGATCGCTGTAATCCATATCCAGAGCGGCTTTCATAGCTACCAGGGCGGTCTCGATCATATCGTCATCCGGGGGCTGGGTGGTGATCCTCTGCAGGGCCATGCCAGGAACGGTCATCAGCTTCACCAGAGGGTGCGAAAGATTTTTGCCGCTGAACTTGAGCACTTCATAACTGAGGCCGGAGACGATCGGGACCATCAAAAAGTGATAGCCCAGACGGATCAATACTGGCACGGGACCTTTGATGATATAGATGGATACCAGGGTGTCCGTGATCGAAAAGACCAGGATAGATACCAGCAGCACAAAAAACATAAAGCTGGTGCCGCAGCGGGGATGGATGGTGGTGTTGGATTGAATGTTGGCTATGCTGAGGTCCATATTGCGCTCATAGGCATTCACGTTTTTGTGTTCCGCGCCGTGATAGCGAAAGAGACGCTTGACGTCTTTCATCAGGCTGATCAGCCACACATAGATCACGAAAAACACGATCCGGATGGAGCCGGCAAACAGGTTGAAATAAAAATCCTGCTTGGAAAGCTGCACCCAGTCGGCAAGCTTGTAGGGCAGCAGTCCAAACAGCAAAAAGGCCAGGCCGAAAGCGATCACGAAGCTGAAGAATTCTTCCGTTTTTTCTCGGGTTTTGGAGCGCTGCTTGATTTCTTTGCCTTTCTCAATTTCTTCCTGCTGGAGGTCCAGTTCAAAGCGGCTGGCGGAAAAGGTAAGGGTCGAGATGCCTATCTTCATCATTTCTATGAGGTTGACAAATCCACGCAGGATGGGCAAGCCCAGCCACTTGATCCTGGTGGTGATGCTGGTGAAGGGCTGTTTGTAGAGCTCGAT
>ERZ795059.1636-NODE-1636-length-24741-cov-5.416390_pt1 | contig 24741 bp, 21 predicted proteins | sample MGYA00375143_ERZ795059 | MGnify/ENA primary metagenome ERZ795059 (study PRJEB30188, sample SAMN05720168) | activated sludge metagenome | isolation source: Anaerobic digester | place: USA | collected 2015-01-07 ... | reverse complement strand
GCGGTTTTGAGCAGGCCGTAGCGGCCCAGACCGTTATGGAACGAGGTCGTGCGGTAGTCCAGATCCGCAGCGGTGAAGACCAGCGAATCCGAGCCGTGCCCGATGTCGCCCAACATGCGCCGCGCATTCCACTTCGCCTGACGCAGTTCTGTCCAAGGATACTTGCACAGCGCACCGGCCGGGCACCACTCGGACTGTGTGCCGGACTCGCCCTGCCACAGCTTCATTGCCGGCGCGTAGCTGTGGACCAGCTCGCGCGCCTTGACGACACCCTCATACCCTTGATCCGGATTGTGCGTGTAGTGGTGATAGACGATCCAGTCGAACAGGTGCAGCTTGTTCTGCTCCTTCAGCGTTTTTAAAAACGGCTCGATGATCTCAAGCTTCGGATTGCACAGCACCAGCGCGGCGATGCGGGCGTCGGGATTGATGCGCTTGATGATCTCCGCCGTCCGCATGTTAAACGCGGTGATCGTCTCGGTGCCGTTCGCCCCTTTCAGCTCCGGCTCGTTCCACATGCTCCAGTCGCGCACCTTGTTCTTGTAGCGCAGCGCCATCTGCTCGACCCAGCGGTCCCAGGCCTTGAGTCCCTCATCGGATGTCGGCATGCCGCCTGCCAACGTGCGTCCCCCGCCGCCCGGATAAGCCGGATTGCCATAACTGGTCTCCAGCCAGATCTCCAGCCCGCGAGCGCGCGCGTCGTCAATGATGCAGTCCAGCCACGCGAAGTCGTAGATGCCCGGATCTTTCTCGGTCCGCGCCCAGCCGCCTTGCAGCCGGATGCGTTTGATTCCCAAAGCCGGCAGGTACTCTTTAAATGCGTGGTAATCGGAATACTCGCGATCGATGGTCTCGCAACCCAACGTCCAGCGTGACGTGCCGATTTCGTGGACGGCCTTGGGCTGGAGCGTGCCCAGCCGCTTCATCCCCGTCTCAAGCGTGGTTTGCACCCGTGTCGCCGTGTTGTCGATCACCTGTGCGCAGGCGACGCCTGCGATCCCCAACAATACCGAGAAAACAGCCTTCATCTCATCCCCCTTTTTTCAAAAACGAACCCGTGTTTAAAAGGCCGTGCCACTATACGGGCAAACAGATCTTTTCAGCAACCTCGATAATGCGAACTTGCTTCTAGATTATGCGAACTCATTCTTCTCCTCGTTCGCTTTCTTCAGCAGACGCTCGCGGTGCCCCTTCCCGTATAAAGCTCATTGACCGACGCGCGCCGTCAACGCTGACAGATCAACGTCCTCCCCCGGCGCGGGATAACGCCACCGCTGCAGCGACCACTCCTCGACGAAGCTGAACGCCGCGCCGGGCTCAAGCCTTTCGAGCGGTCCGATCGGCTCCAGCTCGCACATCTCGTCCTTGAAGTACCAGATCGAGATCGTGAGGCCCGCCATCTCGCCGTATACGCGCTCGGGGTAGACCGGATATTTTTTTGTGAACAGCAGGTTACTGCGCGTCAGGTAGCTGAACCAGCCTGCAGCCGAATCCATTCCCAGCTTGGGGAACTTCGGCGTGCCCAGGATTTCGAGGAAGCCGTCCCGGACGCGGATGTTCGGATCGACCGGCTGGAAGAACATCGCATTCACGTCTTTCGGCCCGTACATGATATAGCTCTTTGGAAAACGGCTGTCGGACGTCAGCGGAATCAGCACGATGCCGCCGCCAGCGGCCAGCGTGCGGCTCCAGTGGCAGCAGGTCACGGGCTTATCGGACTCGTTGGTCACGCGCTGCTCGACCGTCAGTCTCGACGAATCCGGCGCGAGCGTGAACTCACGCACCAGCCGCAGCCCCGTCATCCGGTCGCGCGCGCTCGTCAGCCGCGCCTTGCCCTCGCCGACGATCTCGCCCGTCCAATCGCCCAGCCACAGATCCGGGTGGGGCGTGATCGTCCGCTCCGGACCGACGTCGAGTCGGCCGCCGCACGGGTCGACGCTCGGGACGCCGGGTACATTCCGCCAGCCCTGCTGCGAGGGGTTGAGGTAAAGCACGTTCGTCCCGTCGAGCGCGTACTCGAGCACGCGACCGCCCGCCAGCGGGCTCAGCACCACGCGCACACCCGCGCCGTTCTCCAGCGCGATGCATCCGGCGTATCCGAAATAGTCGACCGTCCCCATCTTCATGGTTGTCTCAGCCCTTCCAGTTGTTACCTGTAGCACGCTTAACGCCACACTGAGCACCAGCCCCGCCGCACGCTCTCTGACATTCACCATCTGTTCCTCCAAGACCGTCTCTCTATCCGGCTCGAATGCGGACACCAGCACCGCGTTCGGCACGCTGAACGCAACCGCGGCCGGCTTGTCCGACGAGTTCCAGAACCAAACCGGCTCTCATTGCCGTCATCGCCTTCTCTCCCACCACTCTTTACGTTCGATGTTCGACGTTCAGCGTTGAGCGTTCACCACAATCTCGCCGAGCCGATAGCGGCGCGCACCATCGCCATCTCGTAGCGGCAGCGCGAATACCGGCGTGCCGTCGCGCGTGCCGACCGACACGAAAAGCCCGTAGCGGCCCGGCTTGACCGTCGGCACATCGGCGCCGAACGTGTAATCGCCCGTCTCCTGCAGGTGCCGGACCACGCCGTCGTTCATCACCGGAATGGGCGTCACAATGCCGACCGCGCACGTCGAGGCGCGCGCCACCGCTTGCGCCTGTCCGGCCGCGGCGACCGGCAGCGTCCGCACGTCAAACGTTTCGTCAGACGAGACCCAGACGATGCGTCCCTTGTCGTCCTTCAGCGTGAAGGCCGCGAAGCCTCCCGCGTGGCAGGGCGCGACACCGACATTGGCCCAGAGCGTGTCGATCCGGAACACCTCGCCCACCGCAACCTCGCGCGGGAATGCGGCCTCGCGCAGCTCCAGCCGGTAGCCGAGCCGCTTGTTGATCGCCGCGACCGCCTCGCGGTTCTCCTTGAGAAAGACATCCGGCCACCAGTGGATCGACAGGTAGCTTGCGTGGTAGCGTTCGACCGATTCGGCCAGCAGCGCCGCGTCCCATGCCTTGCGCCCTTTCGAAAGCCCGTAATGCTCATGCTCAAGAATGACCGGCAGCGTCGGCCAGAACGGCTGCGCCAGCTCCTCGTGATGCCACTGTTTCGGCGCCGGCCCGCTGCACCCATTCCGGCGTGGCGTAGCGGAAGCGGTTCTCGCAGGCGGTCACACGCAGCGCGATGCGCTTGCCCTGCGCCACCCACGGCTGCGCGTAGGCGTCGATCAGATCCCAGCGGTAGCGCCCCTCCTCGGGCTCGAGATAACACCACGGCAGGCGGAAATAGATCACGGACGTGCCGGGGAACCACGCCAGCGTATCGCCCGGCTCAAGACGCGAGCCGTACGCCCACAGCCGATTCGAATAGTGAAAACACACCCAACCCATGCCCGGATTGATGAGCGCCTCATCCGTGATCTCGGGACGCACGGTCACGCGCTCGCCCTCAGCCCGCGCCACCCAAGACAGACCGGCGCAGACGATGATCATTCCCAGTGATTTCATGCGCCCATCATAGGCACAATCACCACCTTCGGCAACATCGATGATCCGAACTCGGCCCTCGATTTTGCGAACTTTCGCAGGCGGCAGTTTTCTCTTCGCCTGTCAGGACGGGGCTGCTTGGGCTCCCGCATTGGCTGCGGCTTTTCCTGATCAGATCTGCGTTTCATGACGATGCCTCACGGCGCGGTCCTGGGCGGGCCGCCGGTCGCGGCATCGCGGAAGGCCCACATGCGCCGCACCAACGAGTCGCCCGGCAGGCCGCCGGCCAAGATCTGGCTACGGATCTCGATCTGCTTGGCCGGCGCGGCCAGCGTGTACTGGTCATTCAGCCGCAGCAGGTCGGTGCGCAGGCGTTTCAGTTCCGCAGCCACCCACGCCTCAGGCGCCAACGCCTTGATCGGCACGCCGCCCGGCCGGGTGGACAGCCGCGCGGCGATGCCGCCGGCGATCAGGCCGGCCCGCGACGCGTCGCTTTCCGCCTTGGCCGCCATCGTCTTCACCAGCGCGTCACGACGCGCCAACACCGCATCCAGCCGGGCCATCTGCGCCTGCAGCACCGGCCCCAGCATCCAAGCGTTCTCCGGCTGGCGCACAAAGGCTTGGAGCGCCTCAATCTTCTGAACCGCCTCACGCGCCTGCGTCAGCAGCGACACGAACGGCAGGTCGGCGACCATCGCCGGATCGACCGGCTCGGGATAGGCGCTCAGATAGGTGTAGAACTCTTCGACACCCAGCAACCGGTCATAGGCGCTGACGGGCTCCTTGCGGCTGCGTTTGGGCAGCGGCTGCTCCAGCACGTCGCATGCGAACATCTTGGCCCGTACCGCCTCATCCTCGAACGCCTGCAGGCATGCCGGCTGCTCGCCTTCGCGCCCGATGCGTTTCTCGACATCGCCGAACAGCATCAGGAGCTGGCCGCCTTTGGCCTTGAGCAGCGCGATCCGTTTTTCCAGCGTCTGGCGCGCCTGCGACACGCGCGGCTCCAGCGCGCAGGCATCAGCCGAGGGCAGCGGGATCTCGGCCGCCAGCGCCTGCTGCACCGCCAGGTCGCCCACCTGCCGCATCGCGGCTTCCAGCCGCTCCGCGCAATCGGCCAGCGCGGTCAACGCCGGCGCCAACGATTCCGCCCGTCGCTTCAGCAGCGGCTCGCTGCTGGCTTGCGCCTGCGCCAACGCCTGCCGGACCTCGGCGTACGGCGGCCGTTCCTGCGCGAGCGTGTCGAGCGCCTGCTCCAACCGGCCGCTCTCGCCCAGCAGCGCGGCCTGCCGCCGCTCGATCTTCGCCAGCGCCGCCCTGAGCGGTTCCAGGTAAGCCGGCGGCGTCTGACCCAATCCTTCCAGCGCCTGCCGCACCCCGTCATGATCGCCGCTCAGATCCGCGAACGACACCGCATCGCGGCCCAGCGAGGCTTCAGACCGCAGATAGGCGTCCACCGCAACTTTGGCAGCCGCCATCGCCTCCTTCTGCGCGGCGGCCTGTTCGTTCCACTCCCACGCCTCTTTTTTGCTGGCCTGCAGCATGCCCAGATCGCGCGACACCTGCGTCCAACGCTCCTCCGTCAACGCCCGCTGCGCGCGCGACCAGACCGACACCGTGTTCTGCCACACGCCCAGCAACCGGCGCAGCTCTTCGATCGTCACCTGCTTGGCCGACGCGCGCCGCGCGGTGGAGGCCTTCTCCACCATCGCAGAGGCCTCCGTAAATGCCTCTTCGGCCGCCAAGCGCCGGGCCTCGCGCAGGAACGACTCGGCGGATGGCCGCATGTGCTGGTAGAGTCCGTAGGCGCTCAAGCCTGCCACCAGCGTGGCGGCCAGAATGCCGATGCGCAGCCAAACCTGCTGGTTCGAGCGCTTGATCGCACCGTCATGGAACTCCACCTCCAAATGCGAGATGGCGATACGGTCGCCGTCTTTCAGCAAGCGCTCCTTGTCATCGCGCAGCGGCATGCCATTGACGGTGGTGCCGTTTTTACTGCCCAAGTCACGGACCCAGCAGCTCCCGTCCTCTTTGATCAGAACCTCGGCATGACGCCGGGACACCAGCATATCCAGAAACACCAGATTCGCCCCAGGATCAGACCCGATCGTGAAGACCGGCGGCACCAAGGGCTTACGCTGGCCGCGCCCCTTGCCGGAGAGCACCTGAAGCTCCGAGTGGGCCGTGCTGTCGCCGCCGCGCTCCTGCTCGACGCAGAGCACGCAGTTGCCGATGCTGATCTTGTCGCCGACCGCCAGCCGTTTCTTGGCGATCCGTTTGCCGTTATGGAAGGTGCCGTTGGTGCTGCCAAGATCTTTGAGCCACGCATGCCGCCCCTTGAGATAGAGCGCCGCGTGCTGCGAGCTGCACACGGTCTCCTCTTTGGGCACCGGCCACGCGCAGGCATGGCTGCGTCCGATAACCAGCTCGCCGGCGAGCGCGCCCGAACTGATCTCGTGAATGATGCGTCCGTTATGTTCCAGTCGAATCAGCATGGTGTTCAGGGCCCCGCCTTCCATTTGCGCACATCGAAATAACGCTGGTCTTCCTCGCGCGAATAGACCGCCTTGGTAAACTCCGCCACCTTCTCGGCCTTCTTCCAGTTGTTCTGCATCATCGCGGCGTCGAACGCCAGTTTCTGGCTGTTGAACCAGAGTGCCTGCCGCTCGCGCAGCTTGACGAGCAGCGCGAGCGCCTCGGTCTCGACCTCGCGGTGGCCGGCCTGCACCGCCTGCGTCAGCAACGACTGCAGCAGCGACTCCAATGCCGCCCAGGTCGCCGGCGCGATCCGTTCCAAGTCGCCGCGGATCTGCCGCAGCATCGCGGACTCATCGAGCGACGCCGCGCCCGGCACCCCCTCCCAATAGGCGAACTCAAAAGCGTCGGCCGGACGGATGAGCTTGACCGACATCATCTTTTCGGCGCGCATGCGCTCCGCAGCCGGCACCTCGGTGCGCGCGACCAGGCGGCGGTCGCCGTACAGCACCACGCTGGCCACGCCGAACCACGTGCCGTCACCGTCGCGCAGATAGGTCACCCGCGTGTATGGAATACCGTTTTTGCGGCCGAAGAAAGCAGGCGTGGGCGACGGCCGGTCAAAATTCCAGCGCCCGCCGCTATCTGCTACCTGCTGCATCCAGTCCTCCACGGCCGCCGCGCGCGACAGTCCCGCAAAGCGCACCTCGCGCTCCTCTTGCACCACCACGCGCATCGGCACATCCATCGAGCGGCCGATGAACCCGTCGAGCATCATGCCGCCCTCGATCGCCTTGCGTTTGAAGGTGCCGTTGCCCGGATAGCACACATCGAATCCGCCCTCCTTGTAACCGCCTGAGGGCGCAGGCTCGAATTGATCCAGATAACTTCCTGCCGCATCTTTTGGCCATTCGATCTCGACCTCCGGAGGAGGCCGCCGCGGCCGGAAGATGAGCGCGAGCACGACCAGCGGAATCGCGACCGAGAGCCCCACGGTCATTCGGCGCCGCACCCGTTTACGCTCAAGCTCCTGCAAGTGCTCGATCTCCTCGGGCGTCGCGGCGCGCGTCTGCATGGCGCGCGTCGCGCCCTCCTCCGCTTCGCCACCCTGCCCGGTCACACCGCCCATCGAGCGCGTCAGCTCCGAGAACGCGTCATCCGCCAGCGTCTCGGCGGTGGCGTGCGAAGCGGAAGGGGCCGCGCGTGTGGGTGCCGGCGCGGCAGCGACCGTCAAGGCGGCATCCGCCGCGCGCGTCGCCGGCTCATGTCCGCCGCCGGTCGGGGCTTCCGCGTCTGCCCCGCCCGCCTCATCCACACGCAGCACGGTCACCTTGCCGATCGCGATGCGCTGCCCCGGAATCAGGGCTACGGCTCCGACAACCGGCTGATCGTCGACGCGCGTGCCAAACTGGCTGAGGTTCTCAAGGCGCGCCGCGCCGCCAGCGACCTTCACCACGGCATGCAACCCCGACACATCGGACGCAAGCAGCCGGAACGTGGCGGAACGCGAACGCCCGAGCGTCGTTTCGCCAGGTTTCAACTCGCAGGCTGCGCCTGCGGGCTCGCCTCTTTCAACAGTCAACCGGAGCATACCGCCCTCCTCTTCAACGCTTGAAATACTCGCCCATGCCGGATTCCATGGCACGGATCACGATCGGCACGGCGATGATGATGAACACGGCCGGCAGAATGAACAGCGCGGTCGGGATCAGCATCAGCGACGGGGCGCGCGCCGCCTGCCGCTCCGCGCGCTGGAAGCGCCGGCGGCGGATTTCCTCGGCCTGGATCTTGAGCGTCCCCGAAATGCTCGCGCCCATCTCGCTGCTCTGCACGACCGACGTCACCAGCGAGCGGAACTCGTCCAACTGGATGCGGTCAGCCATCGCCTTGAGCGCCTCGACGCGCGACTTGCCCAACTCGACTTGACGCAGCGTGACGCCGAACTCGTCGCGCAGCGGCCCGCGCGGCCCTTCGTTGACCAAGTTACGCACCGCCGCGCCAAAATCCTGGCCGGCCTCCATGGCCACGGTGATCAGGTCGATCGCGTACGGCATACTCTTGGACATGCGGTCCTTGCGCTGTAGCGCGCGCCGCGCGACCCACGAGACCGGATACGCCCAGCCCATCAGCGCGAACAGCGCGCCGGCCAGCAGGGCATAGCCGACGTGCAGCGACAGGATGAAGGTCATCACCCAAGATACCGCGCCGATGACCGCGCCAGCAAAACATTGGAGGCCGCGGATCTCCAGCGGCTCCAGCGGCAGCGCCGCGGCGATCAAATCATTGCGGATCGCGCGCGCCTGCGTCGGAAAGACGTGATCCATCCACGGCCCGGCCATCTTGCCCAGCAGGCCGATCTCCGCGTAAAAAACGCGGAAAACCAGGGGTTTGGCACCGGACAGGGTCTGGCTCTCTTTGCGGATCACGGCGTTGACGCCGATCACCAGAAAGAGCACCGCCATGAAAACCAGCATCTGGATCACCGCAACTTCCATGGTCGTCTCTCCACCCTTCAGCACCTTAGTCCACCCGCATGCGCCCGGGAACGGCTTACACGTCGATCGTCACAATCTTGTTGATCACCAGAAACCCGATCGTCTCCAGAATCACCACCGCCCCGATCGCACACCAGCCGAGCTGGGTCTGCACCAGCGGCTGCATCAACTGGCGGTCCAGCATGTACAGAATAGCGAATGCCACCAGCGGAGCCGAGGCCATCGCGATGGCCTCGAAGCGGCCCTGCGCCGTCATGGTGCGCAGGCGGTCGTGAAATTCAGTCCGCTGCCGGATCGTGTCCGTGATCCGGTCCAGCACCTCGGCCAGGCTGCCGCCGGACTGCATGGTCAGCTTGATCGCGGTCACCAGCAGGCTCAAATCCTCACCCGGCATGCGTTCACACAGGCGGTTCAGACTTTCAGGCAGGTCCATGCCGAGCCGGTACTCATGCAGCACCAGCGCCAGCTCTTCGGTCATCGGGCCGCCCATGTCGCGGGAGACCAGTTCCAAGCTCTGGGGCAGCGCCGCGCCGGCCCGCAACCCGTTCGCGATGCCCAGCGTCAGATCGGTGAGGCGGGCGTCGAACAACGCCTGCCGCCGCCGGATGCGCGAGCGCAACCACAGGATCGGCAAGCGGAAACAGAGCACGGCGGCCAGCAGCGAACAGCCGATCAGGATCAAAGGACTCAGCACGTTGAAGGCGATCAGAATCGCCGCCAAGCTTCCGCCTCCGAGCAGCGCCGCCGACCAGCAGGACTGCGCCAGGCGTTCGGGCGTCGTGAAGCGGTAGATCGGCCCGAGCTGCGTGCGGCCGTCGCTTTCGACATAACGGCCGGCCGAGCGCTCCAGTCCGAGCTGCGCCAGCAGCGGCGTCACCACCCACACGCCCCACGTGACGGCGGCAAACACCAGCAGCAGCACCGCGATATCCACCATCCCGAAATTACCCATGCCTCAATCCTTCCCGCCTCCTCACGCCTTCGGCACAAACACACTCATATCCAGCCGCAGGTCGCCTTTGGCCTTCAGCTCTTCCACGAACTGCGGAATGTTGCCGGTGGCGACCATCGTGCCGGTCACCTTGCCGTCCGGACCGAACCCCTTCTGCTCAAACTGGAAGATGTCCTGCAGCAGGATCGTGGCCCCCTCGCGTCCGGTCACCTCGGAGATCTGCACGATCTTGCGGCTGCCGTCGGGCAGGCGATTCTGCTGCACGATCAGGTTCACGGCCGACGCGATCTGCTCGCGGATCGCGGCGGAGGGCAGCTCGAAGCCCGCCATCATGACCATGTTTTCCAGTCGCGACAGGCAGTCGCGCGGCGTGTTTGCATGCGCCGTGGTAAGCGAGCCGTCGTGGCCCGTATTCATCGCCTGCAGCATATCCAAGGCTTCGGGCCCGCGGCACTCGCCGACCACAATGCGGTCCGGCCGCATGCGCAGCGCATTGATCACCAGATCGCGGATCGCGACACGCCCGCGTCCCTCGATGTTGGCCGGGCGCGCCTCCAGGCGCACGATGTTGCGGTGGCTCAGCTTCAGCTCGGCCGAATCCTCGATCGTCACCAGCCGCTCGCCGCGCGGGATGAACTGCGAGAGCACATTCAGCAGCGTGGTCTTGCCGGACCCGGTGCCGCCCGAGACCACGATATTTTGCCGGGCGCGCACGGCCTCTTCCAGAAAGAGGGCGATCTCGGGCGTCATGCTGCCGAAGGCGATCAGGTCGTCGGTCGTCAGCTTGCGCCGGGCGAACTTGCGCACCGTCACCGAAGAGCCGTCCAGGGCCAGCGGCGGAATGATGGCATTGACGCGCGAGCCGTCCGGCAGGCGCGCGTCCACCATCGGGCTCGCCTCGTCCACATGCCGCCCCAGCGGCTCCACGATGCGCTGGATGATCGTGATCAGGTGGCGGTCATCGAAGAATCGCGCGCCGGTTTCAAAGAGGCGGCCCTTGCGCTCCACGAAAATCCGCGAAGGCCCGTTGACCATCACTTCGTCCACGGTGGGATCGCGCAGCATCGGCGTGATGGGGCCGTAGCCGACCAGCTCGTCGAGCAGCGTCTGACGGAAGAGGTCGTGCGCCAAATCGCGCGGCAGCTCATGGCGCACCTCGCGCAGCACCTGATCGAGCGCCACCTCCAGCTTGGCGCGCAACTCGTCATCCTGAATCTGTTTCGTGGCGATCTCGGGCAGGTTCAGCTTGAACAGTACCTGCTCGTGGATGCGCTTCTTCATCGCCATCATCTCGTCGGTGTAGAGGACCGCGAGCGCGGCCAGCGCCGGATCCATCGCGACATCATCCGGGCCTTCCGGCTCCTTGCCGTGCGCTGCGGCGGACGGCGCGCCCGCCGCCGCGCCGAACACCAGCTCGTAGCCGCCGAGCGCCAAGCGGTCGCCCGCTGCCAGGCGCACCGGACCGCTCATTTTTTCGCCGTTGTGCCACGTGCCGAAGGTGCTGCCCGCGTCTTCCGCCCAGCAGGCACCTTCGCGCCAGACCAGACGCAGGTGCGTGCGTGACACCTTGGGGTCGTTCAGCACAACGCGGTTGTCCGGCGAACGCCCGACGGTGCTCGTCTCTGCGGGATTCAGTTCGACGCTCCGCTCCGGCGTCCGCCCGTCACGCGCGATAAGGGTGAACATCGGCATACGCGCTCAGAAGAAGAAGAACCGGCGCTTGCGTTTCTCACGCTCGCGCTGCTCGTTGGATTTGGCCGCCTCGTCAACCGTCGGCGCGGTCTGAATCGAGACCGGCGCGGCTTCCCGCGTCGCCCCGGCGATTTGCGGGCTCAGCAGGATCAGCACCTTGCTGTCCTCCTTGAGATTGTTCTTTTCGGAAAAGAACCACGAGATTGCCGGCACGCTGCGCAGGAAGGGCACGCCCTCGGTGCTGGACTGCTCGATCAAGCTCTTCATGCCGGCCAGCACCATCGTGTGGCCGACCGGGCAATTGACCGTCGTCTCGATGCGGTTGCGCTTGAGATCGTAATCCGTGCCGACCGGCACCGGATAGCTGAGCTCGATGTTCACGTCCACCGACGCGGTCTTGGCGTCCAGCAGGCCGCCCTTGATCTTCATGATCAGACCGTAGTCGATGTCCTCGAGCGAGGTCGCATCGCGCGTGGCCACCTTGACCTTCAGCGTGCCGCCGCTGTGGTAGGTGCGCCACTCCGGCGAATCGTTCTTAAAGGTCATGTGCCCCGCCGTCTGGAAACGGCCCGGCCCGCTGCCGGCAAAGAATTTGAGAGCGCCCTGCAGGCCGCTGTTGATCGAGTAGGAACCGGCCCAACCGGACGAATTGTTGTCAAGATTGCCCTGAAAACCGGCCGAGGTGGAGTTCAGCACGATCAAGCCGGCCTTGGCCAGGTTCACGCCGATCTGCTTTTCCTCGGAATCCGTCACGCCCACGAAGACCACGTCCATCTCGAGCATGGTCGGCACCACCTCGATGTCGAGCAGCGCCTTGACGCGCGGATCATCGGCGGTCTGCGCCTGGGCAGCCTCGCCGCCCTCGCGCTTGCGCGGCACGGTCAGCCAGTTCTGCGCCTCGATGATCTGCGTGATGCGGTCTTTGTCCTTCTGGCTGTACACCAGGCCGTTCACGAAGATCGAGTTGCCGCTGAAGGCGAGACGGATGGCGCCGGGCACTTTCTTGTCGGCCGGTGCATCGGCGTCGAGCACGGTCAGTCCGGCCTTTTCAAAAGCTGCCTTGAGCGACAGCATCACCTCGGGCGCCGGGTAGAAGGTGACCAGGTTGGCGACCGAATCCTTGTACAGATCGACCACCTTCAGCATGTACTTCCAATGCTCGATGTTGCTGACCTCGCCCTTGAGCACCACGCGCCCGAGGTTGATCGCGACGTCGACTTCCGGCACGGCGTCCAGATCGCGCTTGACCGCCGAGAGCACCGCGTTGATATTCTCGAGCACGGTCAGCGCGAAAAGCGCCGACACGCTGCCTTCGCCGGTCACCTGCAGATCGGTCATGCCGGCCTTGAGCCCCATCACGCGCAGTTGCTGCGGCCCCAGCGTCTCCACCTTGGCCAGCGAGGGATCGGCCAAGCGGTAGCCCTGCACCGGAAAGGGCAGGTTCAGCAGTTCCATTTTGCCGACACTGACCGTGACCGGCGTGGCATCCGCCGCGCGCGCGGGCAAAACGCGCATCACGCCCAGCAGCAGCGCCGCAGCCAGGCAGAACCCTGTGATACGCCGATTGAATGAGCCTCTTTTCAGTTGCGTGTTCATTGTCACCTCCTAGTTCTGCCCCGCGGCCTTGGCCGGCACGGGAGCGGTGATGACGCCGGGAACCGGCGGCATCTCAAACGTATTCAGTCCTTGCATCAATTTGTCAAAGGTCTCCTCGTTCACCATGCCGGTGTCGATGCGGTTGATGGCCGCATCGTCGCCGGGGCGGCGCAATGCCAGCGTCAGGCGTGATTTGCCCTGCGCGGCGATCAGCACCTGCGCCTGCTGCGGCGGCAGCGCGAGGATCAACTCGCCCGCGCTGGCCTCGCCGCCGGTCGACAGCGTGCCCACGTCCAGCACGCGCACCCGCGGGAAGAGCACCAGCGTGGCTTCGCGCGCGATCTCTTCGGGCGCGGCCGAGAGGTCAGCCGTTTTCACCTGGCTCTTGACCTTGAAGGTGCCGATCACTGCCACCTCGTCGCCCGGTTGCACAATGCGCGCGATGCCGCCGGCGGGTACGGTCAGCGAAACCGCCCACTCGCCCTCGCCCACGATATCCGCCATGCTGCGCGAGAGGCCGACATCGGAGAGCAGCACATAATCGCCCTGGGCGATCGCGCGCAGCGCCTTCTGGCCGACCACCATCTCCGCGCGTGTCCAAAAGATCGCCTGCGCCGGCCGGGCCGAGACGGGCACCTTCTTCTCCATGACCGCATCGCTGGTGAGCACCTCGCCGGCGTTCACATCGCGCGCCACGGCCACGACCGTGGTGGTCTTCTCTGTCGCTTGGCGGCGCGCGTGCAGCAGCCGTCCCACTGCCAACACGGCAGCCAGCCCCAGCAGCACCGCCAGAACCAAGGGAATGAAATTCTTCATCGTCGTCCTTCCGTTTACCGTTCTTCACCCCAGGCGAAGCCGCATGTGCCCGCCTCTTTTTCCCACACCATGAACAAGACCCGGCGCGTTCCCCGAATCCAAAGCATCAATTCCGACCGCGCAGGCGAGCGGCCCAGCACGATCGTCTTGTCCAGCCGCCAGCCGGCTGCGGCCAGCGCCGCCGCGCACTCGCCGCGCGCGGTCGCCACCGACCCGCCCAGCTCGCCGACCTGGCGCCACGTCTCGCCCGACGGTTCGTCGGCGGTCACGCGCGCCAGCGCCGGCAGCGCCACCGCCGGCGTCGCGGAGTCGCGCGCCGCCAGCACGGCCGCAGCCGCCATCACCGCAACCGCCAGACAGCATGCGCGCCTACTCATCGGGCCACCTCTCTTCGGCGATCTGCCGCCATTGCCGCGCCACCTGCTCCGAGTTGTCGACCCCGTAGCGGTTGCGGATGTACCCCGGCTCGGCCTTCTCCCGGGTCCGCATCAGCACCACGTGCCGCTGGTCCGGCTTGTCGCGTCCCTGCATGGCCGTCGCCTGCTCCAGCGGCACGCCGCTGTCGTACATGACCTGCCCCGCGTTAAAGAGATAGCGCGTCCACTCCGGCATGCGCATATCGAGCCGCACCTGTCCGCTCACCTTATGGCTCCAGTCGTAAACCTGTTCGACGCGTCCCTCGCTGGCGGTGGGCCGGTGATAGGCGCTGGGTGTGCCGCCCGCATCGGCGAAGAAAAGCCGGTGCACCGTCCCCGCGTCGATCTGACCGCGGTCGTCGTACCGCAGGCCTTTGTTCCAAGCCACATAGCGGTCGGCGACCACCAACTGCTGCCGCGTCACGATCAGATCGCCGATCCACAGAATGCCTCCCAGCAGGATCATATACAGGGGGATCGCCAGGACGGTCTCCAGCAGGACCGACCCTTCAGCGCCGCGCGCGCACTCGCTCTGGCACCCCGCGTTCATGTGTGTCCGATCTCTCCTCGCCCTTCCGTCACCGGCCATCCTCGTCGCCGGGTGAGAGTGTATCCCCGGTCGCCGCGCCCGCACAACAAAAAACGCCCGTTCACCTGCTCCAGGTTTCATACTGCTTGTGCCGCTTGTAATCCGCGATGCGGCCGCCGCTTCCCTCCCGTCCGACCGTCCAGAGCGCCAGCAGGCTCAGCGCGAGCCAGACCCATCCCGTTGTCTTCTTCATGCTTCGCCTCGTTTCTCAGTGCAGCACCCACGCCTCCGCGCCTCCGTACGACACGGGTGATCCCTCGTTCATGCCCTTGGGCGCGCCCTGTTCGCCGGGCGCGCCACCGCCGCCGTAGAGCGCCTGCCAGGGCCCGTTCTGCATCTGCGAAAGAATCTGCCCGGCCGTCTCGCCCTGCCACGCGCGGTCCTTGCCCTTGGCCCAGGCGCGGTGCAGCGGCAGCAGCACCGCATCCCAGTCGCTGGTCTTCAGGTTCCAGAGGCGGTCGCCGGCGTTGTTCTCATAGGTCACCTCATAACGGCCCTCGGCCGGCCGACGCGGCGTGGGGTTGTACCCCGCGATCGCCGCGCTCACGGTCCACATGAAACGGTTGCCGCCATTCACCGTGAAGGGCTTCATGATGCCGACGTCGCCGCCCGCCGCCATGAACTGAAACGGATTGTTGAGGCGCCGCGTCAACCCCACGCAGAGGCTGCCGTCCTTTGCAAAAAAAGATTCTTTGAGCACCTGCGGCTGCGCGCGCTCGGTGATGTAGTAGTTGGGGTCGTAAATCTCCGGATCGTCGCCTTTGACCGAACTCGAACCGGAGGTCTGCGCGATCATGACGCAGGCGCCCTCCACGAGCTCCCAGACTGAGCTGCACCAGTCCCACTCGGAGATCAGGATCGGATGGCCGCGCTTGTACTGGCGCTGGATGCCGGGGCCGCCTGCGGCATACTGTTTGACAAACCAGTCGTCGGTGCCGGGGCCGAAAACCTCGCGCGCGCTGCTGCCCTGCTCGCGGATGTAGTCAGCGTGGCGCAGGAAATCCTCCTCCTCTTTCTGCTCCAAAACGCGGAAGCTGCGGTCGAGTGGCTGTTCCTCCTGCTTGAGCGCGTACATGATGCTCCCGCCGCCCGCGAAGCTGTCGTTCCACGTGTCCTTGGCGTTCTCCTTCAGGATCTTCTCGACCGTCTTCTTCACGCGCTGCGGCAGCTTGCGGATCAGTTCCTTCTCTTTCTCGTTCATCGCCTGGATCTCGGAGCGGCAGCGGTCGATCTTCGGCGCCAGCGCGGTATAGCTCTTGCCCTGCGACGCGGCGGACTGGCGCGTGGACTTGATCTGATCGGTGGTCGTGAGGTGGCGCTTGTTGAGCAGGATGCGCTTGTGCGCCGCGCCGTTGCCGACCGACACGCCCTTGCCGGTACCGTACCAAGGCAGGCCGCGGTTGCAGGTGCTGGGCGCGTTGAACATCTGCATCTGCAGGTTGTCGATCTCCCAGCGCTGGAGCGTCAGCCAGAGCCACTTGTCGACGATGTAATCCATCTCCATGCGGACCATCTGCACGTAGGTCCAGGCCATCGCCCGGTTGATCGCGGCCACGCGGCTGAGCGTGTCGGCCTGGACGATCGCGGCGGAGTAGGCGCCGGCATCGGCACCGTTCTGCACCTCGACGCGCTGCCGCACGGTTTCGCCGATGGCGTAGACCGCGCACGCCATCATAAACATGGCGAGAAAAACGATCATCGTGACGGCCAGCACCACTCCGCTGTCGTCCCGCCATAACCGCAACGCGGCTCTGTTCGCTGCATGCAGCATGTTGAACACTCTTGCTTACCAGCCGGAGGCCGGCAGCCCCATTTCCGGCAGCACCACATAGGGCCGCGGCAGGACGGCCACCTCCTTGAAGCGCAGGTGTGCCTGACGGATCAGGTCCGCGCTGCCGACATTGCCGGTGTCGTCGGCACGCTGTTCCAGCCACTCCCTGCCGTCCGCCCACGGATTCACCAGCCAGCCGATCATCGGGCCGGCGATCGGGAAGATCAGCGCGAAATCGTGCTCGACCGTAGCCTTGACGTTCCAGCGCCCGACATCCTCGATCCGCACGCGCGTCTTGCGGCCCACGCCGCCGGACCCGGGAATCTCGCCCCAGCCGGGGATCCGCTTGTCGGACTCGCCGCCGGTCGTGCCCTCCGCGATCCAGGCACACGCCTGCTCAGCCGCCTGCTGCGCCGCCGCCCCGCGTTCGCCGCTGTGGCAGACCAGCGCCGCGCGCGCGGCGCAGAAGGCCGAATAATGGACCACCTGCTTCGCCATCCAGATGTGGGCGAATTGCATGCACCCCAGCATCAGCGTAAGGATCAGCGGGAAGGCGAGCACAAACTCCAGCATCACCGTCCCGGTCCGTAGGTCCGGCGGCACACGCGCGTTGCGCTCACTGTCGAAATCGGGCTTCATGGCTTCACTTTCCCAGCAATGCCGCGAGCAGCCCCGCCGCGATCGGCACGCTGAACGGGATGCGCGCCCGGGCGTCGTCTTTGGGCGGCAGCGCGGCGGCGGCGGCCTTGCGGTCAAACCGCCAGTCGAACAGGCAGCGCAGGCCGTACGCGAGCCGCGCCCCGTCCAGCGCGCCGACCGCCAGCAGCACGGCGCCGAAGACGACACCCGCGAGCGATGTCGCCCACAACAGGTGAAAGACCCGCGCCCAGCCAACGATCGCGCCGGCGGCAAACAGCATCTTCACATCCCCGCCGCCGGCACCGCGCATCAAAAACGGCAGCAGCAGAAAAGCGCCGCACACCGCCGCTGCCGCAAAGCCGTCCAGCAGGCAGGGCCATCCGCCGTACCCGAGCCGGAAAACCAGGGCCGCCGCCGCACCGCCCACCGTCCAAAGGTTGGGCAGGCGCCGCGTGCGGCAGTCCTTCCACGACAAGACCGCAGCCCAGACCGCGACCGTCGCCAGCAACAGATATCGCTCGACAGACACGATCCGTCCGTACCCCGCGTCTTCCAGCCTGCTACTCGTGCATGCTGTCGTGATACTCTTTCGCCTTGTCGGCGTCGGCGTCCTGCGTGCTGCGGGTCTCTTCCAGCGTGCTCTTGGCCTCGCTGTGCCGCGTCGTGGCCCCTTTGCCGGCCACATCGAACATACCGACGATCGTCTTGCCGAACATCGCCACCGCCACCACCACGGCCGCCGCGATCAGCACGGCCAGAATGACGTACTCCATCATCACGCCGCCGGTGCGGTCGCCCATCAGGCGACACAGCATCTTCTTGGTCCGACTCCTGTTCCAGCCTTTCATATGCACTCCTTCGGCGAACCGGTCGCCCTTTGCCTGCCTTGTTGTTTTTCGTTCACCGGCCCTCACGGCAGCGGCAGGCACACGCCGCTCATGACCAGCCGGTAAAGCTGAACAAACGCATTTCCGAAGGTGCCGAAATCCTCGCCGCCGAGCGCCCCCTCGACCGAAAAGGCGCGGCCCGACGGATTGAAGAACCCGGTCGACGCGCCGACCAGCGGCAGAATCACCAGCACACACAGCACGACATACTCCATCAACACGTCGCCCCGCTCGCCGTCGCGGCGGCGCTGCCGCCGCTTCGATCCCTCCGCGTCTTCACTGTTTGATGGCCCTCGCATCTTCACACGCCCTTCAACGACACCGATCACAAACCACAATCATGTCAATAATTTACCTGTTTCACCCGTATCCAGCAAGCGGTTTCGCAATTTCAAACTGGCCGCGCCGGCGCACGACACCTCCAGCCAGCCGGCGTCCGGCGACACGCCGCCCGCGTCCAGCATCGCGCAGCGCAGTGTGCGGTCGCAGCCCAGCGTCGGCACCAGCGGAAAGGCGTGGCGCCGCAGGTCCGGTTCGCCCGTCCGCGCCGGATGGATCAGGCAGCCCACCCGCCCGGCCGCGCGGTCCAGATAGCCGGCGAAACAGCAGTTCCCGTAGCAGCGCCGCCACAGCCAGGCGCTCGCGCCGAAGGTCAGGGGCACCAGCAAGACCGCCAGCAGATGATCGCGCCAGCCGCCGCGCGCCAGATGCACGCGCACCAGATCGCGCCACCGCGGGCGGCCCCCGCCCCATGCCGCTTCAGCCGCCCGCGTGTTGGCCGCCAAATAGGCCGCCAGCCGCTCGGGCGTCCAGCGCGTGTTCACGCAACAGCCGCAGCAACCCTGCCTGTAACTTTGACACTCCATGACCGCCTCCATGCGTCCGAAACTTGTGAGTTGGGAGTTGAACGTTACCGCCTGGCCCTAATTTGCCTCACTGGGGGATAGGCTTCCAGCCTGTCATCCGAATGTACAGGCAGGATGCCTGTACTCCCAGTGCCTGTACTCCCAATGCCGGCGTTCTCCGTGCCGCTTTTTTTCATGGCTGATCCTCCAATCCTTGAGGTCAACGTGTTCACACGTCCAGATGAATTCGGCTATGGTCATCATGCCGACAGTTTAACGGCGTGAACGGGCAACGGCAAGAGTGGAATGGGCCAATACTGGGGGGACAGGCTTCCAGCCTGTCATCCGCACGTACAGGCAGGATGCCTGTACTCCCAGTGACTACGATCCCAGTGTTGGTGTCCGCCCGATTGACAAACGGGCCTCGAAGGGCGATTATGGAGGTATGGATGACGCCAATTCTTACCTCGCGCTGTTTTTCGAGCCGATCCGGCCGTACCTTCAAGACGACGCCGTCTCGGAGATTCTGATCAACGGGCCCAACCAGATCTACATCGAGCAGAAAGGCAAGCTGCAGGCAACCGACGCGCGCTTTGTCAGCGAGCCCGCCCTGAAAGCTGCGGCTGTCAACGTGGCCAAAAACGTGGGCCGCCTGCTCAACGACGAAAATCCGCGCCTCGACGCGCGTCTGCCGGACGGCTCGCGCGTGCATGCCGTGATCCCGCCGCTCGCGCGCTGCGGCACCGTGGTCGCGATCCGCAAGTTCAAGAAGGAGAAGCTGACCATCGGCCAACTGATCGAGTTCGGCAGCATCACCCAGCCGGGCGCGCAACTGATCGACGCCATCGTGAAGCTCCACAAAAACGTCATCGTCTCGGGCGCCACCTCGTCCGGCAAGACCTCGGTCCTCAACGTGTTGAGCGCTTTCATCCCCGACAGCGAGCGCATCCTGGTCATCGAAGACGCCAGCGAGCTGCAGCTCCAGCAGCGCCACACCGTCTGCTTCGAAACGCGCAAGCCGGACAAGAACGGCCAGGGCGAAGTGACGATCCGCGACTTGATCCACTCCTCGCTGCGGCTGCGCCCCGACCGCCTCGTCATCGGCGAAATCCGCGGCGGCGAAGCGCTCGACCTGTTGCAGGCGCTCAACACCGGCCACGCGGGCAGCATGTCCACCATCCACGCCAACAGCCCGCTCGACTGCCTGTCGCGCATCGAGACTTGCGCGCTGCTGAGCGGCATCGATATCCCCCTCTCCGCGCTGCGCGCGCAGGTGGCCTCGGCCATTGACGTGGTGGTGCACACGGCGCGCCTCTCCGACGGCTCGCGTAAGGTCACGGCCGTCTCAGAAGTGCTGGGACTTGAGAACGGCGAATACCGGACGCGCGACCTCTACGTCTACACGATCCGCGGGATCGCGCCGGACGGCTCGCTGGACGGCGGTTTCGCCGGGACCGGCGCCATCCCGACCTTCCTGCACGACGCGCGTCTGCGCGGTCTGCCGCTCGATGAGACTGCCTTCGCGGCCGCGCCGGAAGCCTGAGCGGTCAGAAGCCGAAGAAGGAGCGCTTCTCCTCCTTCTCCAGCAGAATGTCGATGCGGCGCGTCTCGCCCGGCTTGACCTTGTAATACTGCTGGACGGTCTTGTAGCCCTTGCTCTCGACCGCGACCTGATGGTTCTCGTTCGCCGAGACCTCGTGGCGCCCGGCCGGGACCGGCAATCCGTCCAGGAGTATCTGCGCGGTCTTGGGCGAGATCGTGATTTCAAAGGCTCCCTTGGCCGCAGCCGGCACCGGCGCAGGCACGGCTTCAACGGGCGCAGGCGTCGCGACGGCGGCCGGCACCTTCGGCTCGGGTGCCGGTGCGGGCACGGGTACAGGCGTGGCGGCGGCAGCCGGCGCCGGCGGCACGGGTGCCGGTGCGGGCACGGGTGCAGGCGTGGCGGCAACAGGTACAGGCGCGACAGGAACGGGCGCGGCCTCTGCCGCCACAGGCGTTCCTTCCGCTTTGGGTGTGAGCAGGCCGGCATCGCCCTCGCCGAAGGCGCGTTCGACCCCGCTGCCGGGAGTCAGTTTGACCGTCTCGATGCGCGAGCGGAAACGGTCGTCGCCGCGCACCGCGACCGAGACCGTCAACGTTTCGCCCTTCACCGGCAACAGCCATTCTTTCGCCTCGCCGCCAGCCAGCGCGCCGCCCGACATCCCCAGTTCGCGGCTGGTGAGCAGCAACGGACTCTTGGAACGGTTGACCAAGCGCAGCAGCCCCAAGCTCTTCTGCTGCTCCAGCGCGCGGCGCAGTTCAGCAGCCTCGGCACCGAACACCGCCTCGGCGGCGGCGTGCCCCAACACCTCGCCCGCCGCTTCAAGGCGCCGCGCGCGCTCCTCCAGCGGATCTTTCTGCGCAAGCGCCTGGGACACCCGGTTGACATAGGCCGCGCGAGACGCTTCCCAACGGGCCTTGAAAGGCGCGTCGGCCAGCAGTTCCGGCGTCGCGCCGCCCAACACCGCAACGCCGTCCCGGCACGCCGCCAGACCGCCGCCGCGAAGCTGAGCATCGAGCGTGTCCAGCAGACCGGTCGCCCGGGCAAGCCGCGCGGCCTTTTCCTCCGCCTGCTGCCGCTCGGCCTGCTGCCGCGCCGCCTGCTCCGCGTCCGCCTTGCGGCGCTGTTCCTGCTCGCGCTTAACACCCTCGGCATACGCGGCGTAGGCGCGGTCGACCTGCGCGGCTGCATCCTCCAGCGCCGGCGCGAGCAACGCTTTCAGCCGCGGCGATTGAGCAGCCAGCCGCGACAGCCGCTCACGGTCAGCCTTGCCGTCCCGGCCCGCAGCCAACTCCGCCAGCGCCGCGTCGCGCACGCGCGTCACGCCTGCGGCGGCAAGCGACGTGAGGCGCTCTTGCAGCGCGGCAAGACGGCGCGCCCGCTCGGCTTCGTCCAGCCCCGGCCATGTCTCGTTCGCCTGCGCCGCCAAACGGACGGCGGCCGCCTCGGCGGCCAACCAGGCGGCGTCGTCATCCAGCGCGCCGGGTATGGCCTTGAGCAAAGTCTGATAAACCGGATCGCGTTCCGGCGGCAACGCCGCGACCGCCGGCTGCGGCTTCGGCTGTGTCACAACCGGCGCAACATTTGCGGTTTTCGGCTCTGACCCCTGCCGCGACGGCACCTCGGAGGCTGTCTGGGGCACGCGGTCCGGCTGCGCCGGCGTCCCGCCGCCCCGTCGCCCCGCGACGCGGATGCCCAGCAGCACGCCGCCGACCCCCACCGCAGCCACGCCGGCGGCCACGCCTGCCAACAGCAGCCGTTTGCGCGTCCTGCGCCGATCCGCCTCGCGCCGTCCCGCCTCGACCAAGCCGCCGCCAGCGGGCGCGGCCAGCGTGGCTTCGACCATCTCCAGCGGCCGCGTGCCCAGCGTCATGCCGGGCTCGGCCGGCGGCTGGCCGCCCGCCAGCGTGGCCATGGTCATCTCGCCGGCGTCAAACAGGTCATCGTCGCGCTCCGGCGACAGGGTCTCCGGCTTCAGCGCGTCCTCCAACGCCGCGCGCATCTCGGCCGCGCCCGCGTAACGCTGCGCGGGTTTCTCGCAGAGCGTCCGGCTGACGACCTGCTTGAGGCGTGGGTAGCGTGCAAACACCTCGTCATCGAACGCGATCTGCGGCGGCTTGCGGATACGGTCCTGAAAGGCGACCCACGCCGAGTTCATGTCCGTCGGCAACCGTTCAAAGACCGGCTTGCCGGCGAGCGCCTCGTAGAGGCAGAGCCCGAGGGCGTAAAGGTCCGACTGCGGCGAGCCGCGGTCGCCGCCGGCCTCAGCGAACTCCGGCGCCATGTAGTCCAACGTTCCCGGCACGCCGCCGACGGTCACGGTACCGGAGACATCGCGCGCCACGCCGAGGTCGAAAATCTTGGCTTTGTCGGGCTGGCCCATCGGCGCATAGAGGTTGCCGGGCTTGATATCGCGATGAATGATCGGCCGCGCGCTGTTATGCAGAAACTGCAGCGCGCCGAGATAGTTGCCGAAGAGCGGCACGGCCTCGGCCACATCCAGTCCGCCTTCGTTCTTGATGCGGTGGCGCAACGTCCAGCCGGGCATACCTTCGAGAAATTCCATGACGAGAAAATACTGCTTCTCGCCGCCCGTGCCTTCCAGCACCATGAAATCGACATATTTGACGAGGTTCGGGTGCGGATACTGCTGCAGGATCTTGGCCTCTTTGAGAAAGCGGTCCGACTGCTTTTCCGAGAAGAGATACTTGACCGCGACCAGCAGGCCGTCGCTGACGCGACGCGCCTTGAAGACTTCGCCGAAACCGCCGCGCCCCAAGACGGCCAGCAGCTCGTACTCCTCTTTGTTCTTGTGGCGCAGGCGGCGGTAGCGGATCTTGCGGAAATCCTCCAGCAGCGCCGTGAACGAAGGATAACGCTCCTCGCGCCGCACCGCCAGGCATTTGGTGATCACCGTTTTGGCGGCGCTCAGCACGCGGAAGACGCCCGGGCGAAAAGAGGGCGACGGCGCGGACGCATGCCGCCAGCGGTTGAGATAACCGATATGCGCGGTCTCGCCCAGGGGCTCATACGGCAGTGTGCCGGTCAGCGCCTGATAGAAGCAGACGCCCAGACTGAAGATGTCCGAGACTTCATCGCCATGAAAACCGTTGATCGTGATGAAGTCCGGCGCCATGTAGTCGAAGGTGCCTTTCCAGCCGGCCGTGCTCATCTGGCCGCTGTCGTCGCGCCGCGCGATATCGAAGTCAATCAGCTTGGCCTGTCCGTCCTTGGTGATGAAAATGTTGGACGGCTTAATGTCACGGTGCGTAATCCCTCGCTCGCGGGCATGGATCAGCCCGGCGAGGCACTGCTCGAAGATGCTCTCGACCTGCGGCCACGGCAAGCCGTTTTTGGCGTTTTTGAGCCGGTCGCTGAGCGGTTCGCCCTCCAGCAGTTCCATCACCAGGCACTGCGCCTCGTCCCACTCGCCGGCATGCCAGGCAAAACAGTCGCGGTAACTCACGATATGGGTGTGGGAAAGGCGGCGCAGGATATCCGCCTGCTCCTGAAACTTGAGCCTGAGCTTCTCGTCCTCGCCGGTGATGCGCACCACCTTGAGCGCGACCTCCTCGTCCTGCCGCACGTAGGGCAGGGTGTCGGCGACGCAGCGCGCCCGATAGACGCGTCCCTGCGCGCCGTCGCCGATCAAGGCCAGCAGCTCATAATCGCCGATCCGCTCTTTGCCGTTCTCGTCCATCACGCCATCCTACCGTTTCAACCACACATAAAAGGCCGCCGCACCCGCCGCTGCCGCCAGCGCCAGCAGCCACACCCATCGCCGCGAGCGTGCCGGCCGCAACGGGGGCAATCCCGTCCGCGTGATCCGCTCCGTCGCGAAGCCGCCGTGATCCGGCTCGGGCTCCTCCTGCACGGCCGGGGTCTCGCCTTCGCTCGAAAACGGCGTGGCCGGCGTAACCGGCGGCTGGGCGGTTTTGCGCGACCATTCAGGCGGCGTCACACCCTCGCCGGCGAAGCCGGCCGAATCCACCGTCTGTCCGGTCGCGGCGGTCTGCCCGGTCTCCCGTTCTTCGTCATCCACGGTTCCCACCGCGGCCGGCGCGGCCGCGGCCATCGCCTCCTGCTCCAGCTCCCGCGCGCGCGCCGGCACCTCCTGCGTCGGGCCTTGCGGCAGCACGTCGGCCACGCGCACGAGCACGACCGAGACATTGTCTTCGCCCCCGGCTTTGAGCGCCTCGCCGACCAGCAGACGGGCCAGCGCCTCCGGCTCGTCAGCGGCATGCTTGCGCAGCAGCTTAGATATTGTTTTGTCCGGCACCATCTTGGTCAGGCCGTCCGAGCAGAGCAGAAAGATGTCGCCGGCCGCGACATCGGCCGGCGTCTCCTCCAGCAGCACCGTCTCTTCCAGGCCGACGGCGCGCGTGATCACGCCCCGGAACATCGCGGGCAGATTCTTGTCGTCGGCCAGACCGGCCGCCGCCGCAACCGAGTGATCCGCGCTCAACTGCTGCAGCCTGCCCTTGCGGTAGCGGTAGGCGCGGCTGTCGCCGGCATGCAGCACCCGCGCCCGTTCCGGCATCACACGGTCAAAGAGCA
>ERZ795059.1634-NODE-1634-length-24755-cov-12.996680_pt1 | contig 24755 bp, 27 predicted proteins | sample MGYA00375143_ERZ795059 | MGnify/ENA primary metagenome ERZ795059 (study PRJEB30188, sample SAMN05720168) | activated sludge metagenome | isolation source: Anaerobic digester | place: USA | collected 2015-01-07 ... | reverse complement strand
CGATGCCGAGGCCGCCGTATTCGCCGGAGGTCTGGGCCTGCATGTCCTTGAAGTCGTTCGGGTCGAGATAGCTGGAGTGCGGGTCCAGAGACGAGAGCATGCCGTTGATGGCTGCTTCGATCGCTTCGGACTCGTCGAATTCGGTTACGTAGTTGGCTTGCGCCTTGGCGACGATCTCGGTGAAGAGGTCCAGCGATTTGTAAGTCTGCGCACGTTTTTCGGATGCGCTCTGGTTGGTCGTCACGGCGAAAGCCGAGAAACCAAGCGTGGCCCCCAGAAGGCCCGCGCCGACAATCGGGCCCAGCAACCACTTGCGCATGTCGCGCTGCTCCTCTGACATATCCCGCCACCGCTTACCTTGCCGTCATCTGCGCGAAGTTCAACAGCTTATGACGCCGCGCCGGAACACTATTTACACTACCGCTCGTCGCAGCCCGCTTTTGAAGCCCAAACTTGGGGATGGCCTGACCCGACGTCCTTACCTGGGGAGGGGTCATTCACGTTTTGGGCCCAAGCCATTTTTCAGGGTCCACGGGCTGACCCTTCCGTCTTACCTCCAGATAAAGTTCTGGAGATGGCGACTTCCGGTCAGTCATACGGCCAATCGGCTCGCCTGCCAGAACCCACTGTCCTGCTTCGGGATAAAGAGCATCGAGGCCGGAAACCACCACAAGTACGTCGTTTCCGACGTCCAGAATGACCATCAGGCCGTAGGACCGGAAGACGCCCGCGTATTGCACCCTAGCGTCGAGAGGGGCGACGACCTGCGCCGAGGGGCGTGTCGTTAGCGTCAGGCCTTCCTGGCGTTCGCCCGCCACTGTCTGGCCGAACCGGTAGTGCCGTGTGCCGACGGCTGGCTGCAGAGGTGAAGCGGTGCTGGAGGGCGGGCGCGCGGCGACGGCTGCTGGCGGTTTGGCGTCAGGCTTGGTGGGCGTTGTGGAAGGTTTGGCCGCCGGTTTGGCAGGCGGCTTCTGGCCCGGCTTCACCGATGGCTTTGCCGGCGCTGATTTGGCGAGGCTGGCGAGGAGATCGCGCAGCGTATCCGCTTCGGCGGCAAGGCGTTTCGATTCGGCCCGCGCGGCGGCAGTTTCAGCATCGAGCGAAGCGGAAGCGCGGCGCTTCTCTTCGGCGAGGGCCGAGATCTCTTCGCGCCGCGCGGAGAGTGCTCCGGTGGCTGAGGCGAGGTTGGCTTGCTGATCGCGGGTTTCAGCGGCGAGGCGGTTGATCGTGTCGATCTGAGTTTTCAGCGCGCTGGCGCGCTTCGACAGGGCGGGGGCGGCATCCGACATCAGGATGGCGGCGCGGACGGCGGCGGCGCTGTCTTCCGGGCTGGTGGCCAGCGCGGGCGGGCGGCGAGAGCCGAAGGTCATCAGCGCAGCCAGCAGGTCATCGAGCGCGGCCTGGTCGGTAGAGAGCGCGTCGTTGGCGGTCTGCGATTCATCGGCGAGGATCATCAGCTGTTCTTCGGCTGCGTAGGCGGCTTCCTCGCGCGCGGTCGAGTCAGCGGCGGCGGCCAGCATATCGGCGTCGATGGCGGACATTTCACGAGCGGCGGCGTTGGCCTTGGCTTCGAGCGCGCGGACACGGGCGACGGCGGCGTCGCGGGCGGTCTCGGCGCGCTTGAGGTCATCCTGGGTAAAGCTCTTGGGCACGGCTTTTTGCTGGGCGGCGGCAAGCTGCACGCACAGGCCCGCCAGCCCGATTGCAATCGGTAGCAAGAACCGCGAAGGGCTGCGTCGCAGGGCCATAGCGCCTTGTAAGCCGATTTGCTTACGGGACCCTACTGGCGGCGATACTGGTACGGTCGGGCCCTATTCGCGGTGGTAGGGCGATCCGGCTTCGATCGAGAGAGCGCGGTAGACCTGTTCCGCGATCAGGACGCGGACAAGGCGGTGGGGCCAGGTCTGGACACCGAAACAGATGGTGTGGCGGGCAGCCGAGGCGATGGCGGGCGAGGTTCCATCCGCGCCGCCGATCACGAAGCTGACCGCGTCCTCGCCAGCATCGCGCCAGCGGGCGAGACGTTTCGACAGATCTTGCGAGGTCCAGCTTTCACCGCGCTCGTCGAGGCGGATGAGGATGCCTTGGCCATGCTTGGCGAGCAGGCGCGTGCCTTCGTCATCCTTGGTGCTGGACGGGATCTCGATCTCTTCGACAGCGCGATAGCCGAGCGACCTTCCGCTCTTCTGCGCGCGGCCGAGATAGTCGTCCACGAGCTCGCGCTCCGGCCCGTCCTTCATGCGGCCAACGCAGAGGATGCGAATACGCAAGGCTCAATTCCGGAAGATAGAGCTTAGTTGGCGGTCGCGGCGCGCGTGGTCGGCGGTGCGTCCGATGCCCAGATACGCTCGAGATTATAGAACTCGCGCACTTCCGGACGGAAGATGTGAATGATGATGTCGCCCGCATCGATCAGGACCCAGTCCGCATTCGGCAGGCCTTCGACGCGGACTGTGCCGACGCCCGATTCCTTCAGCTTGCGAGAGACGTGATCCGCCAGCGCCGCGACGTGACGCGCGGAGCGGCCGCTCGCAACCACCATGGCGTCTGCCATCGGCGATTTTCCGGCGAGCGGGATATTGAGGATGTTCTCGGCCTTGTCGTCGTCGAGCTGCTGGACAACCAGCTGGGCCAGTTCGAGCGGATCGGGCGTTGCCGGCTGGGACGGGGCGGAATCCGGTTGCGAGACTGAACTCGTGGCGGACTTCGAAGTGCGAGTGGCGGGCAGGGCGGTTTCCTTTGACGTATTGATCGAGATCGAAACTACCACGTGGGGGCGCGCCCTGCGAGGGGAAAGGGCGGGTGGGCGATCACAGGCCCAGCATATCGCGGGTTCAGTTCGAAGAAGTGACCGGCAGGAAATCTAAACTCAAGTAATACTACCTACTTAGTCGTCTTTAGGTTTGTCTCATCTGGAGGGCGCGAGGACAATTGCGCTATTTATGAGGGCGGATCTATGGCGCGCATTGGTGAAACTACACGGCATCAGTCGAGTAACCATTTCAAATACGGAATTTCCTTTGCTGCACTTGCGTTTCTGCTGACGACTCCTGCGCTCGCACAGGTTGCTGGCGATGTGACGACTCCGCGGGAAACCGTAACGGATTCAACCGGTCCGAACGTGGATCAGCCCCCTGCTGCTGCGCCTGCTCTCCAGGCGGGCGACCGGGTTATCGTGACGGCTCGCCGGGTCGAGGAGGACGTTCAGGACGTTCCGATCCCGGTCGCCGTGATTTCGGCGGACCTCCTGTCCGAGACGGGCGCGCTCAACGTCGGCAAGCTCAACCAGCTGGTGCCATCGGTCCAGTTCTACTCGACCAACCCGCGCAACACGCAGATCAACATTCGCGGCCTCGGCGCACCGTTTGGCCTGACCAATGATGGCATCGAGCAGGGCGTCGGGCTTTATGTCGACGGCGTCTACTTCGCCCGTCCGGCTTCGGCGGTGATGGACTTCATCGACATAGAGCGCGTGGAAGTGCTGCGCGGCCCGCAGGGTACGCTGTACGGCAAGAACACGACTTCTGGCGCGATCAACGTCACGACGCGCGCGCCGGAATTCACGCCGTCGACGGATGTCGAGCTGAGCTACGGCAATCTCGGCTACTTCCAGGCGAAGGCTACGACCACAGGTCCGCTGACCGATACGCTGGCCTACCGCGTGTCGTTCTCGGGCACGCAGCGCGACGGCGTTCTCTGGAACACGATCGAGCAGGACGATCTGAACGACATCAGCAATATCGGCGCGCGCGCCCAGCTGCTGTGGCGTCCGTCTGACACACTTGATGTGAAACTTTCGGCTGACAACACGGTGCAGCGTCCGGAAGGCTATGCGCAGGTGTTTGCGGGTGTCGTGGCGACCAAGCGTCCGCTCAACCGTCAATACGCAGCGCAGGCGGCATTCTACAATTATGCTCCGCCGAGCCTCAACCCGTTCGATCGCGTCACCGATCTTGATACACCGCACCGTTCCAACTCGGATCTTGGCGGCGTTGCGCTGAACGTGGACTGGGATGTCGGCGGCGGCACGCTGACGGCGATCTCGGCCTGGCGCTACTGGTTGTGGGACCCGTCGAACGACCGCGACTTCCTCGGTCTGCCGATCCGTACGCTCTCGCAGAACCCGTCCAAATCGTACCAGTGGTCGCAAGAGCTTCGCTATGCTGGCGACCTCGGCGAGAACCTCAACTACGTGGTCGGCGCTTTCTGGTTCAATCAGGTCACCAAGACGCTCGGCCGCGAAGAGCAGGGTTCCGCCGCCTGGCGCTGGTTGACCAACCCGACACCGGCCAACCAGGCGCTCGGCCTTGCCGGCGCACTCACCGGCTATGGCCAGCGCGTCCAGATCCGTTCGGATCACACCAGCGCCGCCGTGTTCGGCCAGCTCGAATGGGCGGTGACGGACAAGCTGCGCATCATCCCGGGCCTGCGCGTCAACTTCGATGAGAAGCAGGGCTTCTACCGCTCGCAAACATACGGCGGCACGCAATACGCAACTGGCACGGCGGGCCGCAACCTGCAGCTCTCGATTCTTACGCCGCTGGCATACGAGTCGGAAGGCGAAGACGACAACGTCTCCGGCCAGCTGACCGTGGCCTACGAAATTGCCGACAACTACAACGCATACGCAACCTACTCGACCGCGTTCAAGACGTTCGGCCTCAACAACAACGGCATTCCGCTGGATGCGAACAACCAGCCGATCACCTCGCTGGCCTCGATCAAGCCGGAGGACACCAAGCATATCGAGATTGGCCTCAAGACCGAGCCGCTGCCAGGCGTTGTCGCCAACATCACCGCCTACCATACGCAGGTGAACGACTATCAGGTCTCGGTTGCGAGCAACCAGTCAGGCACGCTGCGCGGCTATCTCGCCAACGCGGAAGAAGTGCTGGTGCAGGGCGTAGAGTTCGATGGCTCGTGGAAGGTCAACGACAACTTCTCGCTGTACGGCAACCTCGCCTACACCGACGCGAAGTATGAGCGCTTCACCGAAGCTCCTCCCGCGCTCGAAGACTCGGGCGGCGCGATCGGCACGGTCGACGCGTCGGGCACGCGCCTGCCGGGTGTCTCGCTGTGGGCGGCTTCGCTCGGCGGCGAATACAAGCTGACCGGCGAGTTTGCCAAACGTCAGGGCGAATACTTCGTCGGCGTCGATGCCAGCTACCGTTCCGAGTTCTCTTCGAGCCCGACCGAGTCCGACTATCTCAACATCGACGGCTACACGCTGGTCAACGTTCGCGCTGGCTTCCGTGGTGATGACGGCTGGGACTTCTATGCCTGGAGCCGTAACGCGCTGGATGAAGATTATTTCGAGATGCTCAACGCAGGCGGTTCGTCGTCTGGCTATTACGCCGGCCTGCTTGGCGATCCGCGTACCTACGGCGTCACGTTGAAGGGCAGCTTCTAGGAAAGGGAATTTCGAAGGTGTGAGTTCCGCAGCGCCTCCCCGGTGCGCGGACTAGAGGGGCGGGTCGCTTCGGATGCGGCTCGCAGATCCCGGCCCCCGTCCGGAATGGGATCATACGTGCAGCCGCGTCTCCGTCCTCACGCGGCCCGCCCCTTGAGTTTTTTCGTGATGCGTTTCTACTTCGTCCGAACCGGCGCCGGATGCCTGTCGTAAGTGACAGTCTCCGGCGTTATCGTTTCCCCACACTCCGAGCAGGCTATGACGGGCTTGAAGTGATGGCCGCATTTGGTGTGGCGACGTTTAGGCGATCGGGTGGGTTTGGGCAGGTGAGACTCCGCCCAATGCGCCATGGTCATCATCACCGGCTGCAACGCCTTTCCCCGCGCGGTAAGTCGATACTCATAGCGCGGCGGGTGTTCTTCGTACTGCGTGCGCTCGAGCACATCGTGCTTCACCAGATGCGCCAGGCGTTCCGAGATCACGGCGCGTGATGCGCCGGTCTTCTGCTGGAACTCCTCGAACTTGGTCGATCCACGCATCGCGTCCCGGATCAACAGGAGCGTCCAACTATCACCGATCACCGACATAGCCTGCGCAATGGGGCAGGGGATGGCGTCGATTTGACTCCACTTCATGCGGACCTCCCGCGTTCGTGTCCCACTGTGTCCTCGCGGCAATTGACCGTGCCGGAGAAGCAGGCGAGGCTGAGTTCATAAAATGAACTTACATACGTCGGGGAGGACGGCAATGGACAGCGTCAGGCTGGAACGCTCGCTAAAGCGGGCGGTAGGACTGTTTACGCTTGCCGCAGCGATTGGTCCTGTAGCGTATGCGCAGCAGGCGCCCACTCCGCCTCCGCCGCCGGTCGCTCCCCAGCAGGCCCAGGCGGGGGGCGGGCCGCAGGAAGGCGTGCAGACCTTCGATGCTGCCTTCTTCAAACAGTATAACCCGATCACCGCGGCAGACATCGTCAGCCGCGTGCCCGGTTTCGTGATTGCTGACGGCGAGGTCGTGCGTGGCTTTGCAGCTTCGGCTGGCAACGTGCTGGTCAATGGCGAGCGCCCCTCGTCGAAAGTGCTGCTCTCGGAACAGCTGAAGCGCATTACGGCGGATTCAGTTCTCAAGGTTGAACTGATCTCGGGCTCGTCATCGAATGTCGACGTGCGCGGACAGACCCAGCTGGTCAACGTTGTTCTGAAGCAGGCGAAACCCGGCGGCTCGCCGATCGCCTACGTCGCCGAGATCCGCGACATCCAGTATTCCGAGCGCGTCAGCTGGAACCTGCAGCTGACCAAGACTTTCGCGCTGGCGGAAAACGCCGAGCTCACGCTCGACTTCCAGCTCCCGAACCTGCGTGGTCGCACGGAAAGCTTCGAGGCGGTGCGCAATCCCGCAGGCACGCTCACCTCGTATCGCGAGCAGTTCGGCCAGCCGAACAATATCGGCGTACAGGGTTCAGGCGTGCTCAAATGGCGGCCGACGGCGCAGGATACGGTGAACTTCAACGCTCAGTACGCACCGACCGACAACAATTCGCACATTGGGTCGATCAGTTACACCCCGGCAGGCAGGCTCACGCAGGCGACGTTCGGGCAGAGCGAATATTCGAACAACTACACCGCCGAAGTCGGCGGCGATTGGGAGCACCGCTTCTCGCCGGAGTTCTCGGTGAAAGGCATTGCGCTGGCGACCGCTACCGGTGTCGATCAGGATGACGTTTTCCGGATCATCACGCCGGTTGGTCTTGTCAACACGCAGACGATCAATCGGACAACGGAAGCGGGCGAGCGGGTGGGCCGCGGCTTCGCGACCTGGCGTCCGAATTCTGCGCATACCATCGACTTCGGCCTTGAAGGCGCTTTCAACTTCCGTGAGACGACGCTCGACATCTTCAACAACAATGGCGCAGGGCCGGTCCCGCAGCCCTTGCCTGTTTCGGATACCCGCGTTGAGGAGACGCGCATCGAGCCGTTCATCACGGATGTGTGGAAGATCTCGCCGCAACTGACGCTGGAATCGGGCTTCATCTACGAAGCGTCGAAGATCAAGCAGACGGGCGACGAGGTGAAGGAGCGTGAGTTCTCCTATCCGAAGCCCCGGTTCATTGCGACCTGGCAGATTGCCGAGGGCGATCAGGTGCGTGGCAGTATCAGCCGCGAAGTGGCTCAGCTGGACTTCGCGGAGTTTGCTTCGTCGCTGAACGTGGTCGATGCCTCCAGCGTTATCGGCAACCCGGACCTGGAGCCGGAGAAGACCTGGCGCGCCAAGGCAGAGTGGGAGCACCGCTTCGGCAAGCGCGGAGCGATCACGCTTGCGGTGTTCCATGACAAGGTGACCGATGTGCAGGACTTCGTTCCGCGCACGGTTTCGCAGGGCACGTTCGACGCGCCGGGAAACATTGGCGATGGTACCCGGACGGGTATTGAGGTTCGTGGAGCTCTGCCGCTGGCGCCGTTCATTCCGAACGCAGAGCTTCGTTTCTCGGGCATGTTGCAGGAAACGGAAGTGACTGACCCGCTGACTGGCGAGGATCGCCGCTTCTCGACGGAGCGCGACTGGAACTACAGCGTCGCTTACCGTCAGGAACTGCCTGAGCTGAAGTCTGCCTGGGGCGCAAGCGTTCTCGGCCTGTCGGACAAGTTTGAGTACAAGCTGCTGGAGGAGATTTCCTTCGATCGACCGGGCACGCGCCTCGATGTGTTTGCCGAGACGACCCAGTATTTCGGCGTGACGATCCGTGGAACTTTCGCGAACATCTTCCATCCGGAAGAAACCCGCATACGGAGTTTCTATGCCGGCAATCGTGGGTCCGGCATTCTCGCGCGCACCGAGGAGCGTAAGCAGAAAGGCGGGCCCGAGGGGACGCAGATCATCACACTGCGCGTGTCAGGGACATTCTAGATCAGCGCTGCCTCCGGGATGAGGTAGGTCTGGGGGGCGTCGGCATCAACCGCGGATCGAAAACATCTGAAGGGCTCTCGCCACGCGGAGAGGAAGTGCCTAGGCTGATTTCGTGCCTGCCCATTGTTCCGGAGCCGGGGAGTATACCCGGAGCCCGCTGTAACTAGACTTGCATACGGTCGGTTCGTCTGGAGGCGGATTTGGTTCACGGCAATGGCAAGGCCCGCAAATCGGGATCGGGAAAGCTGGAGCTCTTGCGCGTCGAGCCTGCGGGCAAGAAGGGTATCAACCTCATCTTCAGTCAGGATGGCGCGGAGCTTGGCTGGTTGCTGGAGCACACTTCGGTCACGGAGTTTCTGGCTCTGCTGCTTCGTGGCCGCATGGGCCAGGGAAGGCGCATCGAACTGGACGATGCGGAGCTGACTGTTGAACCTCCGTTTGCGGGTTCGCTGGACCCTTATCTGTGCATGGCGCTTGGGCCGCTTGAGGTCTGCGCTCCGCTCAGCCGGGCTACGGTGAAGGCGATCCGGGCGGATCTGGAACGGGTCTCCCGGCGGCCGGACTAGCCAGTTCTTTGATGCAGCGGCGTTGCTGAGCGCGTGAAGCGGGCGTGAGGACGCGTTCCCGCTGGTGGCAGGTTGGGGATTTTTGATTTTAGCCCTGAGCTTAGGTCAGGGGTTCAGATGATGGGCGCTTTGCGCGCTTTTTTCTGAAGAGGGCTGGATCCCGGCCTTCGCCGGGAACGCGTGAACGGAGTTCACGCTTCCAGAGTGCGGAGGTGCGCGTAGAGCGGCCCCCTCCGTCTTGCGCGCGAGAGCGCGCAATCCACCTCCCCCAGTGCTTCGCACAGGTGGAGGCAAGTTCCCCTTCGTCGCGACGGTGCGCTGGTTGCCTCCACCAGTTGAAAACTGGGGGAGGTGGATCGCTTGGTGTGAGCCGAGCGAGACGGAGGGGGGGAGCACGCCCTCGTCCTTCGAGACGCGCAGCTTTGCTGCGCTCCTCAGGATGAGGGCTATTGGGCTGCTTTGCGGGACAGCGTTGGTTTCCTTGGGTTGGGTGTCGGTCGCAGCTCTGGGCAGATCTGTAGGCGTGGGCTGCGTGCCAATCACAGCGTCACGGCGGCGGATCATCTGGAGCGTTGAGGCGACGTTCAGCACGAGCATCGCAAATGCGCGCAGCGCAGCTGTCAGCCAAAGCCGAGGAAGCTGCGGGGTGCCTAATCCAGTTTGCGCGTGTTTGTGTCGTGTCATGCGGGGTAAAATAACCCGGTCCGCGGCGCCGTAGATTCTGCGTTGCTCTATCCTCCAAACTTTCGCGCTAACGCGCTGAGTTTGTTTGGGTCTCGCAAAAACTGTCCTACAGATTTGTCCCGCTCTATCTCCCAATTCCGGTGTCGTGCGGTGCATCTTCGATGCACCCTACGGGGCGGAGGTTCTGGCTACGCGGCGCAAAAAGGTTTTGCGCTTGTGTCGGATGGGGTGTGGGGTGGGGGTCTGGGGATATGGCGCGCACATAAAGAGGGAACGAGACCATGCCGAGCAGCATTTTTCTGAACCTTCCCGTGAAGGATCTCGACAAGTCCAAGGCGTTCTTCGAGGCGGTGGGGTGGCATTTCAACAAGCAGTTCACGGATCATACGGCGGCCAGCCTGGTCATTTCGGATACGATCTACGCGATGCTGCTGACGCATGAGAAGTTCAACGAATTCAGCCACGGCAAGACAATCGCCGACACGGCGAAGACGCAGGAAGTGCTGATCTCGCTGGCGGTGGACTCGAAGGACGAGGTGCACAAGCTGGTGGATGCGGCGGTGAAAGCCGGTGCGATCGAGCCGGAGCCGATGCAGGATTATGGTTTCATGATCACGCGGTCGTTCTACGATCTCGACGGGCATGCCTGGTCGATCCTTCACATGGACCCGTCCTACGTGCAGCCGACCTGAGGTTTTCGATCTTCAAACCCTTCAATCGAAAAAATGACGCAGGAAACGAACATGACCGCCCCGATACATGAGCTGGTTCTTGAACTGATCCTCGATGCGCCGAAGGAGAAACTCTATCGCGGCTGGACCGAGCCGGAGCTGATGAAGCAGTGGTTTGCGCCCAAACCGTGGACGACATCGCATGTGAACACCGATGTACGGCCGGGCGGCGCCTCCACGGTGGTGATGCGCTCGCCCGAGGGGCAGGAGTTTCCGAACCCGGGCCAGTATCTGGAAGTGATCCCGAACAGGAAGCTGGTGTTCACCGATGCGTTCGTGGGCAACTGGGTTCCGAAGGAGGGCGCGCCCTTCATGGTGGCCGAGGTGAACTTCGAGGATGCCGGCGTGGGCAAGACCAAGTACACGGCGAAGGCGCGCCACTGGTCCGCTGAAGCCAAGACACAGCACGAGCAGATGGGTTTTGTTCCCGGCTGGACGGTGTGTGCGAAGCAACTTGAAGAGCTGGCGAAGACGCTCTGATCGCTACTGCGCCTAGACTGGCGGAACGGCGTTGAGCGCCATGCGGGCGCGGATCTCGCTGGACGAGATCGGGTCGAGCGGGGCGGCGATATAGGCCCACGCTGGCGGCTTGTGGCTGGCCAGGGTGCGGGCGTCGGATTGTGTGATGCGGCTGGCGGCGAACTGGCGGGCGAAGCGCGAGAGGCCGGCGCGCGGATTGGCGCCGGGGCGGGCGATGACGAGGATTGGCACGAGTTTCGCGATCTGCTGCCAGCTTTTCCATTTGTGGAAGTCGCGCAGATTGTCTGCGCCCATGATCCAGACGAAGCGGGCTTGTGGGGCTGAACGCTTGAGGCGGCGGAGCAGGTCGATCGTGTAGCGCAGGCCGAGCTGGCTCTCGAGGCCGGTGACGATTGTGCGCGGGCCGGAGAGGCGGTTGTGTGCGCCGGCGAGGCGATCGACGAAGGCCGTCTGCGTGCGCTTCAGCGGGTTGCCGGCGGCGACGAAAACCCAGACGCGGTCGAGGTCGGCTGCGCGGCGGGCCGTGTCGATGACGTGGGCGTGGCCGGAGTGCGCCGGATCGAATGAGCCGCCCATGATGCCGATGGCGAGATCACCCGGTGGCGAGGGAAAGCGCAGGTGGGAAGGTGGGCGGTGGGGCTTCATGGCGGGAAGGTAAGAGACGTTTGTTTGGCTGTCATCCTCAGGCTTGACCCGAGGGTCTTGTGTTTGAAGCGAACTGTTTCATCAGCCGCATCCCCCGCGAAGGCGGGGGTCCAGAAGAGTCGCGAGGGGATTCTGAGCGCTTCGCGCGCATCCTCTGAAGAGGGACTGGATCCCCGCCTTCGCGGGGAACGCGGAGCTGAAGCTCCGCTTCCAGATTGCGGGCTCCCAGATTGCGAGCTCAGAGCGGTCCTCCGCTAAAGCGGGAGCGCGGCCTCTTTGGGTTTTGAGGCGTAGACGTAGCGGCCGGAGCCCATGACGTCGACGCCGCGATAGTCGAAGCGGCGGTAGACGCGGGCTTCGGGGGCGTCGCCGAGTGTGGCGGCGACGGCGGCCTTGGTGGCGTCGTCGGCGCCGCGAAGGGCGGCAGAGAGGCGGTCGCCGGCTTCGGCGGCGACGAGTTCGGCGTCGGACGGATTGTATTCCTGCGGGTCGGCGCCGAGCTGGACCTGACCCTGTTCGTAGGCGCCGGGGGCGGAGGCGGCGCGAGCTTTCCAGTCGGCGAAGGCGGTGGCGAGGGCGGCGGGATCTCCCACTGAGGGGAGCGAGCCGATGTTTCCAGCGACCGCGTTGCGGAAGTCGGTGACGGTGGCGGCCGTGGAGGCGGGCGCGGGGGCGTTCGGATCGACCGGCGCACTTGGATCGATGGGCGCGTTGGGATCGACGGGGGCTGTGCCTTGCTCGGCTGCGATGGCGGCGAGTTCGTCGGCGGGGATTTCCGGCGGCGGCGTGCCGGCATCTGCTGCGGCGACGGTTTCGCGGCCCTTGCCGTTGGCGTTGGAGGCGAGCTCGGTGGGTTTGGCGCAGGCGGCTGTGGCCAGACCTGTCAGCAGGACGAGTGCGGTGAGGCGGCGCATGGTCAGGTCCCCGTGACGAGCTTCGGCAGCTGGTCGGGCGAGGAGACCAGCGACCACGTACCGCCGGCGGCGGTGATGGTGGCTTCCCACTGTTTCAGCGTCTCGAAGTATTTTTCGGGATCGGCCGGGTTGGTCTTGATGACGTTGGCAGCGATCACGTGGATGCCTTCGAGATTCAGCGGGATCTTCGAGGTGTCGCATGTCTTGCCGTAGTCTTCCAGCATGTCTGAGAAGAGCACGATGAAGCGGGCTTCCTCGGGGCGTTGCTTGAGTTCGAAGGCGGCTTGGGCGATGGCGCCGCGGATGTCGGTGAACTTCGCCGACTTCACGTGGCTGGCGTAGGTGTTGAAGGCGGTGAAGACCTCGCGCTTGGCTTCGGCGGCGAGGCTGGGGGTCTGGGGTAGCTGGCGGTTGAGGATCATCTCCTTCTCCGAGAAGGAGCAGGCGCTGATCTGGCTCGCGGCGATGTAGTCGCCGGGGAGGAGGTCAGCAACCGTGATGTTGGCCAGCTTTGCGGCGTCCGGCACGGATTTTACGTAGGTGCCGGAGACGTCGAAGACGAAGAAGACCGAGCGGCTGGTCGAGGTGACGAGGCCGCAGGCGGAGAGGGCGGCGATGGCGATCGCGCAGCTGGCGCCCAAGGCAATGCGCAACACGGATCTCGCGATCATGCCTGCTGCAGCTCCCGTTCCTTGTTGGACTTGTCCTTGTCGCCGCAGTCGCGTTTTGGCGGCGCTTCCGGTTGGGTGGATTTCTTCTGGAGAACGAGCGGCTCGTCGCCGTCATCGCCGCCGCCGTTGCGCGAGCGGGTTGCGCCTTTGACGCGGCGCTCGACCCAGAGAGGGGCGAAGATGATGAGGTCGTAGATCGCCAGGATGAAGAGGCCGATGTTCTTGAACAGGACGGACAGCGTCTTGAACAGGAAGGCGGCGAACAGCATCAGGTAGCTGCCGGCAATCGAGACCATGAAGACGGAGTTGCGCACGATCGCTTCGAGGGGGAGCGCCGCGGCGGCGAGCAGCCAGGGGATGATCGCGGCGAGGATGACCTGCGCGAAGGTGGAGAGCTGGAGGCCGAAGACGTTGGGGCGTTCGCGGGCGGGGGCTGTCTCTTCGGCGGGAGTTGCTGCGTCGGATGCGGCTGCGTCCGGTGTGGCGGCTGGAGCCAGTAGAGCGCGGTTGGCGATGTCGCGGGTTTCCTGCTGCTGTTCGATGATCTCTTCCCGCACGATGGAGAGCGTGACTTCGAGCACCGAGAAGGAGCAGAGGAAGCCGAAGGCGACGAAGAACATGATGCGCCGGCTCGACTGCGTCATGGAATGGAAGGCGGGGATGAGCTTGGTGAAGCCCGCCGCGTCCATCAGGATTACGCCTGCGACGAATTCGAGGAAGATGACGACGATGGCTGCGACAGCCGGCAGGCCGACGCCGCCGATGCGGGCGCCTTCGCCGACGATTTCCGACATCGGGCGTTCAATCAGGAAGAAGTTGAGGAAGACGCCGGCGAGGGCGATGGCGGTGATGAGGACGGCGATCAGCCAGGGGACGAAGATCGAGGCTTTTGCGGCGACGGCTGTGCGGTCTTCCGATTTCACGATCTGTTCGAACTCGACGAACGACTTGTTGACGTCGTCGGCGTGCTTGTCGAATTCCTGCTGCGTCTTGGTGAGCTTTTCAGCGATGTCGCGCAGGCGCGGGCCTTCGGTCTTGAGGGCGGTGAGTGCAGGGCGGATGGGCGTGAGACGCTCGGCCATCGCTTTCGAGGTTTGTTGCGCGACGTTGCGCTCAAGCTTCGAGAGGTTGCGGCCGCCTTCGATGGACGGCATGGCGGCGCGGAAGGCGCGTTCGGCGGCGTCTTCGACATTGATGTCAGCGAGGGCGGTCGCGGTGCTGGCGAGAGCGTGCGCGCTCTTGTCGAGGCGCGTGATGATCGGGCCGGTTTCCTTCGGCAGACGTTCAGCGCGATGGCCGATGCGGTTTTCCAGCATCAGCATGCGTTCCTGAAGCTCGTCCGCGCGATGCGAGGCGATCTTCTCGTCGCAGTTGGAACGTGCGCGACGGCCATGATCGTGGAGCCAGAGACCCCAGCGGCCGAACAGGCGGCCGGTGATGAAGAACACCTGCCAGAGGACGCGGCGCATGGGTTCGCGCGCCATCCACATGATGAGGATGAGGGCGATGATCGCAGCCCACCATGGAATTCCAAAAAAAGAGCCGCCATCAACAGCGGCCGACGACGACGGGAGGCCCGTCGAGGGATTCACGGTTTCTTCCACAGCAAATCCTTCAGCTGCGTATGCCCGACCCCATCACGTCTCACCGCAGCCTATTCAGTGACTCTATCGGGCGGTTGTGTGGCGCGGCCGTTACAATCCCTACAGGTTGTGTCATTTGGCGAGCGGGAATTGTCATTTTTGAATGACAATCTTGGATAATCGAATAAAATGTCTTCTACAAAAGACAATTAGACGGTCGATTTGTCATTCAGGCATGACTATTTATCTCGATATTGAGAAAAGTCGGGTATAAATGACAAATGGCTGATCTGCTCGATATCGTCCGCGCCATTCGTGAGCGGCGCCAACTGCTGGGGCTGACACAGCGCGAGCTGTCAGAGCGCACCGGCATAGCCCGCACGCGGATCGCTGATCTTGAAAATGAAAGGCTGCCGGAAGTGGGCATGCGCACCATCTTCCGGCTGCTAAGTGCGCTTGGCTTGGAGCTGCAGGTCGTCGCGGACCGGCACAAACGGCCCACGTTGGACGATTTGCGCAACGAGACGCTCGAATGATCCGGGTATGGACCGACAACGAACGGGCTGGCGTGCTCGACAGGATGGAGCCTCGCAGCTCGACGTTTGTCTATGAGGCAGGCGTCGGCGCCGCGCGAGAGGTTTCGCTGACCATGCCCTTGCGGACTTCGTCGTGGAACACGCCATACGGGCTTGCGCCAATCTTCGAGATGAACCTTCCCGAAGGCGCCTTGCGGGACAGACTGATGCGCCAGTTTGCAAAGGCGGCGGGCACGTTCGACGATCTCGATCTTCTTGCTGTGGTGGGGCGTAGCCAGATCGGGCGTATGCGCTATTCGGGCCTGAAGGAAACACTCAGCGAAGACGTTCCGCTGCAGTCAGTTGACGAGATCCTGCGGGCGCGGCGCGCGAGCGGATTGTTCGATTACCTGCTCAATCAGTTCGCGCAGTATTCTGGCGTATCAGGTGTGCAGCCCAAAGTGCTGGTGCGTGATCCTGACAAGGTTTCTGATGGCAAGGCGCGGCGGTCCTCAAGCCTGCGTGGCGCGACGCACATTGTGAAATTCTGGGACGAGCGCGAATATCCTGAACTGGCAGCGAACGAATTCTTCTGTCTCACCGTGGCCAAGCGTCTTGGGCTCGACGTCCCGGCATTCGAACTGTCGGAAGACGGTGCGGCGCTGGTGATCGAACGGTTCGACCTGGTCGACGATGCCTATCTGGGCTTTGAGGATTTCTGCGTGCTGAACGGCTTGCGCAGCGCGGACAAATATCGCGGAAGCTACGAGACGGCGTTGTTCAAGCGCATGAAGCAGTTTGTTTCCGCAACACAGGTCGAGGCGGCGTCGCGCAATCTCTTCACGCTGTTCGTGCTCAACTGCGCGTTGCGAAACGGGGACGCGCATCTGAAGAATTTCGGCGTAACTTACCCCGCCATTGACGGTGAGGTGCGTCTTGCGCCTGTCTACGACATTATCACCACGCCGGTTTACGTGTCGAACGACGCGATGGCGTTGACCCTGAATGGACGAACGACCTGGCCGGACGCCACGGCCCTTGATGCGCTAGGCCAAGTGCGCGCGGCGCTTGCTCCGCGTGAGGTCGGGCGGATTTTTGAAGCCGTGGCTGATGCGATAGCAGACGTAACGCCCGCAGCTCAGGCGTATTTCCGGCAAGGCCAATCGACCCAGATAGGCGAGTCGATCGTAGCGACATGGCAAACCGGCGTACGTGAAAGCCTGCGGCTGCCAGCGAAAAGCTAGGGGCGCGTCTGGCCTGTGCCGCGTACGACGTATTTGAAGATTGTCAGCTGTTCTGCGCCAACCGGTCCGCGTGCGTGCAGGCGACCGGTGGCGATGCCGATTTCACCACCGAAGCCGAATTCTCCGCCATCCGCGAACTGCGTCGACGTGTTGTGCATGACGATGGCGCTATCGACTTCGGCGAGGAAGCGTTCGGCGGCCGATTTGTCTTCGGTGACGATGCTTTCGGTGTGCTGCGAGCCATAGCGCGCGATGTGGGCCATGGCGCCATCGACATTGTCGACGACGGCGATGGAGAGGATCGGCGCGAGGTATTCGGTGGTCCAGTCTTCCTCGGTCGCGGCCGTCATCGGGTAGATGGCGCGTGCGCGTTCGTCGCCGCGCAGCTCGCAGCCTTTCGCTTCCAGCGCCTTGGCGAGGCGGGGGAGAAGCGAGGGGGCGATGTTGGCGTCGATCAGCATCGTCTCGGTCGAGCCGCAGACGCCGACGCGGCGCAGCTTGGCGTTGAGGATGATGGCTTCGGCCTTATCAGGGTCTGCCTTGGCGTGGATATAGGTGTGGCAGAGACCTTCGAGGTGGCCGATCACCGGCACGCGCGCTTCTTCCTGCACGCGGGCGACGAGCGACTTGCCGCCACGGGGGACGACAACGTCGAGCTTGCCATTGAGGCCGGAGAGAATGTGGCCCACGGCGGCGCGATCCGCCGTCTGCACGAGCTGGATCGCATCGGCGGGCAGGCCGACATCGGAGAGGCCGGCACGCATGCAATCGGCGATGGCGCGCGAGGACTTCAGGCTTTCCGAGCCGCCGCGCAGGATGACGGCGTTGGCGGCGCGCAGGCAGAGTGCGCCTGCATCGGCCGTCACGTTCGGGCGGCTTTCATAGATGATGCCGATGACGCCGATGGGGCCGCGCACACGCGACATTTCGAGGCCGTTGGGGCGCGTCCAGGTCGCCATGACCTGGCCGACCGGATCGGGAAGGTTGGCAACGTCTTCCACACCCTGCGCCATCGCCTCGATGCGGGAGGGCGTGAGTTCGAGACGATCGAGCATGGCGCCGGAGATGCCTTTGGTTCTGGCGGCGGCCATATCTTCCTTGTTGGCTTCCAGCAGGGTCGGAGCCGATGCGCGCAAGCGCGCTGCCATCGCCTTGAGAGCGGCGGTGCGCTTTTCCGGGCCCGCGTTCGAGACTTCGTGAGAGGCGGCGCGTGCGGAGACGCCCATGGCCATCATGATGCCGGCGAGGCCCGCGTCGTGCGCGGCAAGGGGGAGTTGGATTGTCATGGCGTCCGTTTAGCAGGGTGTGGGGCGGCTAGAAAGTCCAGTTGCGCCACGGTCGTGGATCGTCGCGGAGCAGGCCGAAGATCAGGCTGTCGCGGATGCCGATATGCGTTTCCCATTCGCCACGCAGGCGGCCTTCATAGCCGAAGCCCAGCTTCTCGAAGACGCGGACGGACGGGATGTTGTCTGGATCGATATCGGCCATGATGCGGCGGATAGGGCGCGTGGCGAAGGCTTCGTCGATGAGCAGGGCGAGGCCGCGGGCGGCGAGATTGCGGCCGCGGCCGGCTGGGGCGATCATGCAGGCGGCTTCCCAGACATTGGGTTTGGCCGAGGCATAGACCGAGACGCGACCCAGGGCCGGGCCATCGGCGTGGTCTGCCAGCACCCAGTTCATGTCTTCGCGGTTTTCCCACTCCCGGATCATGGCGACGGTATCTTCGACCGTGGCGTGCGCCGGGCGGGTGAGATAGCGGCAGCTTTCCTCGTCGCCATAGATGGCGTGCAGGGCCGGGCCATCGACCGCGAGGTTCAGCGGGCGGACGATGAAGTCCTTTGCGAAGGGCGGCGTGGCGTTCATGGCGCGGTTATAGCTTCGCGCGGCGTTTGGGGTAGTGGCGTTCGCCGAAGGCCTTGAGGGCTTTGAGAACGGGCTGGAAGTCGCGGCCTCGATCCGTGAGCAGGTATTCGTAGCGTTCGGGCTTTTCCGAGTAGAGGCGGCGTTCGAGCATGCCAGCCTCGACGAGGGTTTCGAGGCGGCGCGCGAGCATGTTGGGCGCGATACCGAGGCTTGTCTCGAACTGATCAAAGCGGGTGGAGCCGAAGCCGGCATCGCGCAGGATGAGCATGCTCCACGGGTCGCCGACACGATCGAGCGTGCGGGCGACGGGGCAGCGGTCTTCAGCAAAACTCTTCCTTCTCATGAGGAGGGATATGGCGGGGTAACTTGCATTATGCAAGTCGAAGCCCGATCTTTTGAACAACGGCAGTTGGCCGGACAGATTTCAGCGCATCAATCTTGCCCAAAGGGGTTTTCGTCATGAGCACCAAAGACACCGTCCTGATAAAAGATACTGTCTTGATCACTGGCGCATCGACCGGGATCGGCGCGGTTTACGCGGACCGGCTTGCGAAGCGCGGGCATAATCTCATCCTCGTGGCGCGGGATTTCCAGCGTCTGGAAACCCTCGCGGGCAGGTTGTGGGAACAGCATGGCGTGAACGTCGCCATCGAGGCGGCGGACCTGACGGATCGTTCGCAGCTGGAGCGGATCGAGCAGTTGATCGCGGGTGATCCGCACATTGGCGTGCTGGTGAACAATGCGGGTATGGCTGTGTCGAAGCCGATCATTGGCTCGACGCCGGATGATTTTCAGAAGCTGATCGATCTCAATGTGACGTCTGCGGCGCGGCTGGGGATCGTTGCGGCGAATGCGTTCGTGAAGCGCGGGGGCGGGGCGATCATCAACCTGTCGTCTGTGCTGGGCGTGGCCCATGAGATGAGCGGCGCGGCCTATGCGGGCTCCAAGGCGTTTGTGCTCAGCTTCAGCCGGGCCCTGCAGAATGAGGCTGGGGCACGTGGGCTGCGCGTGCAGGCTGTGCTGCCGGGGGCTACGCGGACGGAGATCTGGGAGCGGGCGGGGATCGATATTGCAGCGATTGATCCGTCGCGCCTGATGGATGTGCACGACCTGGTGGACGCGGCGCTGGCCGGTTTCGACGCGGGCGAGGTGGTGACGATACCGTCTCTGCCGGAGATTGCCGACTGGCAGGCTTATGAAGCGGCGAGGCTGAAGCTGTTGCCGAACCTGTCGCGCAATGCGCCTGCAGAGCGGTATGGCGTGAAGACTGTTGAGCACGCGGCGTAGGGAACGACTCGATCTTGGCCCCGTTCCGCATAAGATGCGGGACGGGGCAGGAGTTTTTCGATGAGCGAGCTTCGCGATAATACCAGCGCCAGCCAATATGAGCTGGATGAGAACGGTCACACCTCGTTTGCGCGATATCGCAAGCAGGATGGTGTGCTGACGATCATGTACGTGGAAGCGCCGCCGGAGTTGCGCGGCACGGGCGCGGCGGGGCGGCTGATGACCCAGGTGGCGGAAGAGGCGCGGAAGAACAACTGGCGCGTCGTGCCGGTGTGCGGCTATGCGGCCGGATGGCTGCGCAGGTCGAAGCAGTATGGCGATCTGGTTCTCTAGCTAGCCTGAGGTCAGACCAGGACCATGTCGTCGACGTGGATGAGGGCTGGGCGGCCGCGGAAGCCGAGGATGGCTTCGAATTCGTCCGACTTGCGGCCGATGAGCTTGGATGCGTCTTCCGAGGAATAAGCTGACACGCCGCGCGCGATGGTGGCGCCATCGAGGTCGATGACGTTGACCGCGTCGCCGCGCTCGAAGCGGCCGGCAATCGCCGTTACGCCCGCAGCAAGCAGAGATTTTCCGGACTTGAGGGCGCGAGCGGCGCCGGCGTCTATGTGAACGGAGCCGGTGGGGCGGAGCGCGCCGGCGAGCCATTGCTTGCGGGCGGTCTCGGGCGAGACGTCGGTGAGGAACCAGGTGCCGCGCGTGCCGGCAAGGTGCGAGGCGATGGGGCCTGCGTCATCCGTTGTGTTTGTGCCGAGTGTGATGAGGGTGGAGCAACCGGCTGTGAGCGCGATGCGGGCGGCGTCGATCTTGGTGGCCATGCCGCCGGAGCCGACGCCTGCGGAGGCGTTCACGCCGCCAGCCATCGCGACGATGTCGGGCGTCAGCTTGCGGACTTCGGGGATGTGCTGTGCGGTCGGGTTGGAGCGCGGGTCGGCGTCGTAGAGGCCGTCGATGTCGGAGAGCAGGATGAGAACGTCCGCGCCGAGCATCTGGGCGACGCGGGCGGCGAGGCGGTCGTTGTCGCCATAGCGGATCTCTTCGGTGGCGACGGTGTCGTTCTCGTTGACGATCGGGATGGCGCCGCGCTCGAGCAAGGTTTCCATGGTCGAGCGGGCGTTGAGCCAGCGGCGGCGGCGCTCGGTGTCGTCGAAGGTGAGCAGGGCCTGGGCGACGGGGGCGTTGTGTTTCGCGAGGGCGTCATCCCACGCGCGCATGAGTTTGGGCTGGCCGGTTGCAGCGGCCGCCTGCTTCTCTTCGAGGCGCAGCTTGCCGGTCTTGAGACCGAGTGCGCGGCGGCCGAGGGCGACCGCGCCGGAGGAGACGAGGACGATCGACTTGCCTTCGCTACGCAGCTTGGCTGCGTCTGCGGCGAGGGCAGCGAAACGCGCCGCGTGCGGCTGGCCGGTTTCCTGATCGATCAGGAGCGACGAGCCCACCTTGATGACGATGCGGCGTGCGGTGACGAGGGGAGAGGTCATTTGCCGAATACATAGCGACATGAGCCGCCGGATTGTTCCGGACGGGAGAGGAAGAAGCCATCGAGCACGAGCTTGTCGTCTTGCGTCAGGCTCATTGTGCCCGAGAATTTGCCGCCGGTGGGAACGCGGTTGCCGCCCTCGACCTTGAGGGCGAGCGTGCCGCCCGCAATGTCTACGTCGGTCTTGCCCCAGAAGTCGGTGTAGGATTCGAAAGGCGCGTAAGTGATCGAGAAATCGCCGGTGTCCTTGAAGATGAGCTCGCGGATCGGCTCCTGCGGCGTTTCGCCGGTGCAGGTGATGCTTTCCTGACCCCAGCGGCCGGTGATGACGGGTTCGTCCTTGTCGACGATGCGGATCGTGCGGCTGACGGGGCGGTCGCAGTATTTCATGGCGAGCGTGACATCGACGCCGGGCTTGGCGGTCTCAGCGATCGTGAGCGAGCCGCCATCCTTCGCGATGGTCACGAGGCCGGCAGGGCTGGCGGTCCAGCCGGTGATAAGCTGCGGGAAGATCTCGCGCGGACCGAAAGCGCCGACGGGTTCCTGCACAATGAGATCCATCGTGGCGCCCTGGCGCGCGACAGCGGGGTTCACGAAGATAGCAGGTCTGGCCTCGCACGCCTGATCATCCGGGATGACGATCGGTTCTTCCGCCGCTGAGGCTGATTGCTGGTTCGCCTCTGGCGCTTGTGCGCAGGCAGCCATCATAAGCGCGGCGCAGAACGCCGCTGCGTTTCGCGCCGAAGTAATCATCACGGCTGCCAGCCTTCTTCTTTTTGTTCGGGTGTCTTCTCGGCTTCGATCTGGGCTTCGCGCTGGGCGCGGCGGTCGTCGGAGACGATCTGGAAGAGTTTCTGCACGGTCTCGGGCACGCCCTTCTGTGAGGCGCCGGAGATTCGCAGCGGGGTCTGCTTGCAGGCCTTCTTCAGCTGCGCTGCTTTCTCGCTGATCTCTTCCTTGGTCATCGCGTCGATCTTGTTGAGCGCGACGATCTCGGGCTTGTCGGCAAGGCCGCCGCCATAGGCTTTCAGCTCGGCGCGGATGATACGGTAGGCTTCGCCCACATCTTCCTGCGTGCCGTCGACGAGGTGGAGCAGGACGGAGCAACGCTCCACGTGACCGAGGAAGCGCGTGCCGACGCCTGCGCCTTCAGCGGCGCCTTCGATGAGGCCCGGAATATCCGCGAGCACGAAGGACGCGCCGATGCCGAGCGAGACGACGCCGAGGTTGGGGACGAGCGTGGTGAAGGGATAGTCTGCGATCTTCGGCTTGGCGGCCGAGACGGCGCCGAGGAAGGTGGACTTGCCCGCGTTTGGCATGCCGAGCAGGCCGGCGTCGGCGATCAGTTTGAGACGCAGCCAGATCCAGCGTTCTTCGCCATCATGGCCGGGGTTGAAGCGGCGCGGCGCCTGGTTGGTCGATGACTTGAACTTGGTGTTGCCCCAGCCGCCCGAGCCGCCCTTGGCGAGCAGCACCTGGTCGCCGAGCTTGTCGAGATCGGCAATCAGCGTTTCCTGATCTTCCTCGAACACCTGCGTGCCGACCGGAACCTTGAGCACGAGCGTCGGTGCGTCCGAGCCAGTGCGGTTGGCGCCCATGCCGTGCACGCCGCGCTCTGCCTTGTAGTGCTGCAGGTAGCGGTAATCGATCAGCGTGTTGAGGCCTTCGACGGCTTCGATGATGACGTCGCCGCCGCGTCCGCCGTCACCGCCATCAGGGCCGCCGAACGGGATGAACTTCTCACGCCGGAAAGAGACGCAGCCATCGCCGCCGCCGCCGGATTTCACATAGACTTTGCACTGATCGAGGAATTTCATGTCGTTCGGCCTTTAGGCGCACGCGCCTTTGTCGTCGCAGCCTTCTTGGCGGCGGCAGGTTTCTTTTTCGTGGAGGCGGTCAGCTCAAGTCGCATGAGCGGGCGGCCAGCCTTGCGTTCTACAACGGTTTTGAAGCCGGCGCGGTCGAAAACGCGCTTGGGGCCGACGAACATGCCGGTGGTCGAGCGCTTCTCGTCATGCGCCATGGGGCAGGCTTCGAGCGTCTTTGCGCCCTGGGATTTTGCGTAGTCCGTGCCGGCATCGAGCAGCTTTGCCGTCATGTCTTCGCCGCGTGCATCCTTGCGGATGAAGAAGCAGCTCGCGCCCCAGACGCTTTCGTCTTCGCCATGCTCGGGCAGTTCGGCCGCGGAGGCCTTGCGGCCCTCGTTCCAGTCGGGCGTCGCGGGGCGCGGCGCGATGGCGATCCAGCCAACGGCCTCGTCGCCCTTGTAGGCGATAAGGCCGGGCGGGGGACCCTTCTTCACGATCTTGCCCATCGCTGTCTTGCGCGACGCCGACGTTGCTTCGCGGCGGATTGCGGCGGGCAGGCGATGGTGAACGCACCAGCACATCTTGCAGATCGAATCCGTCTCGAAGAGAGCGACGAAGTCGTCCCAGCGATCAGGCGTCAGCGGATGAATGGCGAGGGCGGTCATGACCTAATGCGCGTGGCTCGGATGCGCCGACAAGGTAACCGGCGTTGCGCCTTCCGGCCACACATAACGCGTCGCGGGGGAGGTCCGCTGGCGCGCCAGACCAAACAGGTCTTCCGTGCCAGTCTCCACAAAACCCAGCTTTCGCAAGACGTTGCCTGAGGCGGGGTTGTCCGCGAAGTGGCCGGCGACGAACACTTTGGCGCCCAGCTGGTCGCGGCCCCACTCCATCAGGGCGCGGGCAGCTTCGGAGGCATAGCCGAGGCCCCAGTACGGCATGCCGTACCAGTAACCGAGTTCCCATGTCTCGCTGCCGGCCTCGCCGATGCGCGACAGGCCACAGGCGCCGATGACGCCGTCGATCGGCAGGGTGACTGCGAAGGCGTGTTCGGCGCCGCTGGCTTCGCTGCGTGCGAGCATGTCGAAGAACGAGTAGGCGGCTGCGATCGGATACGGGTGGGGGACACGACCGCACATCCTGGCGACGTCATAGTCGCCAGCGAGATAGGCGACGCGTGCAGCGTCGGCTCCTTCATAGCGCCTCAGCGCCAATCTCTGCGTCTGTATCTTGAACTGCATGTCAGTCCCCTTTTTCCCAGAGCCGCCCGGCTGTGCCGGTCGGTTGGACCCGTCCTTCGCGGGCTCGATCAGGGGAGAGGGCAAAAAGAAAGGGGAGGCGATCCGCCTCCCCTGATCTCTTTGTCAGGTTCGGACCGCTGCCCTCGTCGAGGGGCGGTCCGGGTGCGCCTGGACCGCCTACTCGGCTGCGAGCTTCGAAGCTGGGACGATCGAGATGAACATCTTGCCTTTGGCTTCGCGGAATTCGACGCGGCCCGACTCCGTGGCGAAGATCGTGTGATCGCGACCGAGGCCGACGTTTTTGCCCGGGTGGTACTGCGTGCCGCGCTGACGGACGATGATGTTGCCAGCGAGGACTTCTTCGCCGCCGAAGCGTTTGACGCCGAGGCGTTTGGAGTTCGAATCGCGGCCGTTACGCGTAGAGCCGCCTGCTTTTTTGTGGGCCAAACTGGCCTCCCTTGGTCAGCGGCCGGGGCCGCTCGTTCAACTTGGCGGCCTTTCGGCCGGATAATTACTTCGCGCCGCCCGTGGCGAGGATCGAGGTGATCTTGACCACCGTCTGGTGCTGGCGGTGGCCGAGCTTGCGACGGTAGGTGTTACGCGGCTTTTTCTTGTAGGAGATGACCTTCGCGGCGCGGGTCTGCTCGACCACTTCACCCACGACCTGGGCGCCAGCAATGAGGGGAGCGCCAACGTTCACGTTGTCGCCTTCGCCAATCATCAGCACTTCGCCGA
>ERZ795059.1629-NODE-1629-length-24798-cov-5.844966_pt1 | contig 24798 bp, 16 predicted proteins | sample MGYA00375143_ERZ795059 | MGnify/ENA primary metagenome ERZ795059 (study PRJEB30188, sample SAMN05720168) | activated sludge metagenome | isolation source: Anaerobic digester | place: USA | collected 2015-01-07 ... | reverse complement strand
GGAATATCGGTACAATCGCGACGGTTTTCGCGGGCCGGATCGTCCCTACCTCAAGCCGGCGGGCACGCGGCGCATTGTTGTATTGGGCGATTCCTTCATGGAAGGGTATCAATTCGACGACAAGCAATTGATGACCGCGAAGCTGGAAACGATGCTCAATGAAAACGGACCGCGCACCGAGGTGATCAACATCGGCATTTCCGGCTGGGGCACCGCGCAGGAATACCTGGCCTATCGCCGTTTCGGACGCCTATACCAGCCCGATATTGTGATTTTGATGATGAGCACCTGCAACGACATCATCGACACGACAAAGCAGTTATCGGACATCTACAAGCAACGGTTGAATTACCTCAAGCCGTATGTCGAAGTGATCGACGACCAAATGATTGTGCATCGTCCGGCGAAACAACTGGTGCACAAGATGAATTTGTCGCCGCCCTTTTACGCCAAGGAAGCGCCCTTCTCGTTTTGGGAGATGCTTGAAGGCTTCCCGCGTTTTCTATGCCGCACACGCGTCGGATATTACTTATGGTCGCGATGGAATCGCCCCACCAAATTGCGTCTGATGCTGGATCAATGGGGCTTGGCGCCGTTTGCGGACAAGCTTTATTCCACCACCTGGGGCGAGCACGGTTACTACCATGGATTGAGTCTACGCTTTTGGATTTACAGCACCAACCCTGACCCCCTGTGGCGCAACGCGTTGCACCGGGAGTTGGCGGTCATCAAGCATCTTGCCGAACGAGTAAGGGCCAACGGCTCGCGGTTCATTCTCGTTTCCGGGGTAAACATCGAACAGGCGTATCCGGACATTTGGAATTTGACGCTGGAGACGCAGCCATCATTGAAGCAGATGGAATTGAATTTGAATTTACCTGAAGAACGTCTGCGGCAAGTCACCGAAGCCAATCACATCGAATACATCTCGCTGTTGCCGTTTTTTCAAGAGCAAGCCAATAAGGGGAAAGAGCTATTCCTGCGCGGCGACGGGCATTGGTCGGCGGACGGGCAATTGCTGGCCGCCCAGGTGCTCGCCCAATACCTTCACGAAGAACGTACGATGTTCGCGGAGCACTGACCGCGCTTACCAGCGCGCGGTGTGATCCTCCGCCCAACCGATCAGATCGTCGATTTGGTACTTTACGCCTTGATCGTCGGTCAGCGTCCCGCGATAACGGCCGAACATCTGATTGCCCTTGGTGTTCAACACCACCAACGGGGCGGCGGAGCGCCGGTTGTAAAACGGCGTGAAGGTCAAATCCAGGCGGCCGTCGTCGGCGATCATTCGCCAGGGCTTCATGTGATCGGTCGCGTCATAAGTGATATCGACCCAACCGAGTTTAGTCATGCGTCCGTCGATGTAAAAACAATTTTCCGTCGCCGCCGACAGATCGCCGAAACCGCGCCCGAGGTTCCAGCCGACCGTCCGACCATCGGGCAAAAATCCGGAAAGGCTGGCCCACACCCAGAACGTGTGATAGGGCCACACGCCCCGTCCCCAATCCAAGGTCGTCAACGCTTGGTTCCGGTGCAGATCGAACTGCCAATTGCCGATCGATAGGCGGCCCTCGGTCGGCATGACATTGACTTTATGGTTGTAATAAAAACAGGCATCGCCCATCGGCGTGGCCATAACAATGCTGTCGAGCGTGCGCGGCTGATGCACGATCAGTTCAGCGTCCAGGTCGCCCGCGTGACGCAGCTTGGGCCAATGAACCTTTAAAATGCGTCGCTCCGGTTCGCGGGCAAACTGCAGGCACAATTTGCCGGCGCGAAATTCGACCTCGCCCGTCTCGCTGGAAACCGGCAGCGCACAGCCTTTGCCCAGGGGCGTCACATGAATGCCGTCGAGTAAGCGGTTGTTGCGGAAATCGATGTAATAAACAAATACCAGACCTATATAGCCGATATGCGAAACGCAGCACGAAAAGAAATACTCGGGCGTCGTCGTGCCGTAATAATCCCACTCCTTCAGGCGCAGGCGATTGGCCCACGGCCACGGAAAGCGCCGCACGTTTTCCGGATTGTAAGTGAGCACCGGTCGCTTGCTGTACCCGTGCGTGGTCAGCCGGCCGGCTTCATCGAGCAGCATGCCCGCTTCGGTGATTTCATGTTGCGTCATATGATTTCCCCATTGCTTGCCAAAAAATACATATAACCGGAAAAGCACGGCAAAGGCAAAGACGGATCGCTCTCAACAAAAAAACATGACCTGCTCCTTTTCAGTTGAATGGCGGCCGATCCTTCATTATAAGAAGAGAACGACAATTTCCGATTATCAGTTATTATCGAGGTATTGAATGCAGGGCTTTGACAACGAGAAATATTTACAGGCTCAAGCCGACGCCATTTTGGAACGAGTCGATCGCTTTTCCGGTAAGTTGTATCTGGAATTCGGCGGCAAGCTGCTGCAAGACTTTCATGCAGCCCGAGTGCTGCCGGGTTACGATCCCGATGTAAAAGTCAAATTGTTGACCCGGTTGAAGGATGTGTTGGAAATCATTTTCTGCATTCATGCCGGCGATATCGAAAAAGGGCGCATTCGCGGTGACTTCGGTTTGACATACGATATGGCCACTTTGCGCACCTTCGACGATTTGGAAGATTTCGGCTTTCAAATCTCCGCCGTGATCGTTAATCGTTTTCACGGTGAAAAGAGTGCGCAACGTTTTATCGACTTCATCAAATCGCGCGATATTCCTGTGTATACACAGCCCGAGATTCAAGGCTATCCGGCCGACGTGGAGAAGATCGTCAGCGAAGACGGTTACGGCCGCAACCCGTTCATCGAAACGACCAAGCCGCTGATTATCGTCACCGGTGCAGGACCGGGCAGCGGTAAAATGTCGACCGGATTGTCGCAAGTCTACCACCACAACCTGCACGGGCAGACGGCGGGATTCGCCAAATTCGAAACGTTTCCCATTTGGAACCTGCCGTTGGACCACCCGGTAAACCTGGCTTACGAAGCGGCCACCGCCGATCTGCGCGACCGCAACCTGGTCGATCCCTTCCACCTGGCGGCGTACAATACTACCGCGGTGAATTACAATCGCGACATCGAGAACTTTTCCATCATGAAGGCGATCATCGACCGCCTGGGCGACCACACCCCCTTGGCCGAATACCGCAGTCCCACCGATATGGGCGTCAACATGGCCAAGGAAGGCATCATCGACGATGAGGTTGTGCGTGAAGCAGCCCGTCAGGAAATCATCCGCCGCTATTTCCGCTACAATTGGGAATTCAAACGCGGTATCGAAAATAAGGAAACGGTAGAGATCGCCACCCGGCTGATGCAGCAAGTAGGAGTCAAACCGACCGATCGACCGACCGTGAAAGCCGCTCGCGCCGCCGCGGAAAAAGCCCAGGAAATGGGGAAAGGAAATCGCGAAGTATTCTGCGGCGCGGCCATCGAACTCCCTAACGGGGAAATTGTTATCGGCATGAACACGCCGCTGCTTCATGCCGAATCGGCGGCGATTCTCAACGCCATGAAAAAGCTGGCGCGTATTCCCGAGGAAATCGACCTCCTACCGCAAATGATCATCAGCAACATCGCCAAGTTGAAAAAGGATGTCCTCAACGGCAAAGCGGCGAGTCTGAATGTCGAGGAAGTTCTGGTGGCCTTGGCGATCAGCGCCACCGCCAATCCCACGTGCGATTACTGCATCCAAAAGCTCAAGGACTTGGCTGGTTGCGAAATGCACTCCACGCATGTGATCGGCAAGGGCGACGAAAACGGATTGCGCAAGCTGAATTTAAACATTACGACCGATGTACTACCCACCTCACGCGGCTTTTATTATTAGGAACGGACGGAAAAACTGGCCAGCAGACAATCGACAGCGTAGAAATACAGTTCCTCATGCCGCTCCTGCGCGAGGATCGTGTTTTGCAGTTTACGGAACTGCAGCATGCCGTGCAGATTCGACCAGAGCACCAACGCGCAGCGGTGCGCCGATCGTTCGTCGTGATGCGGCGTCAACTCGCGAATAGCCCGAGCGGCGACGGATAAAATGCGGTCGCCGTGCTTATCGATCTGCCGCTTGAGGTCATCGGGAAATACCATTTCCGGTGCGGTTAGAAAGTAATTCATCACATCAAAATAATTTTGATGCCGTCGGGCAAAGGTCAGGTATGCCTCGGCGATCAACCGTAGCCGTTCGGCGGGAGTTTTCCCGCTCCCATCGGCCGCAACGATCAATTCGTGCAGCAGGTCGAGCCCTTCTTCCTGCAGCGTAGCGAACAAATCCTCTTTGTTTTGGAAATACAGATACAGCGTGCCCACGCTCAATTCGGCGGCTCGGGCGATTTTATTCATGGTGACGGCGGCCAGCCCGTGCTTGAGCAAAATGGCTCGCGCGGCGTCGACGATTTGTTCGCGCCGTTGTTCCTTTTCCCGTTGTCGTCTTTCCTTCGCGCTCATGCCGTCTCCATCAATAGGCGTACAATCCGGTCAGCGGACCGAGAACGGCGATCACGACCGTGATGATGATGGCCATCAGAATCGACATCACCACGCCGGATTTGGCGAAATCCACGATCGAAAAATACCCCGATGTATAGGGAATGATGTTCGTCGGCGTCTGCGTCACCAAAATGATCCCCAACGAGGACGTGAACGCCGCCGGACACACCAGAATCCACGGATGGATGTGGAATGCCTGCGCCAACGAAATCAGAATCGGAATGATGATGATGCCGGTGACCGTGTTGCTGGCCAGGAACAACTTCATGAAAATAACGACCAGCACGACCACGAAAACCAGGATAACCGGATTCAGGCTGATCACGCCGCTCAACAGAAAAACGGCCATCCACTTCGCCGCGCCGGTGTGGTAGGTCATCATGCCCAGGCCGAGCGAAGCCATAATCAGTATGATGCTTTCCCAACTGATCACCCGGTTGGCCTGCTCCCAGGTCATCACCCGGAACGGCGGAATGAGCAGCAGGCAGCCGCCCAGAATCGACACGTAACTGATCGGCAGGTCGATGAAATTATTCGTCCACTGGGCGAGCAGCGGATTGAACACCCACAGGAAAATGACAATGGCGAAAATGATCACGGTGCCGATTTCGGCCCGCGACATGCCGCCCATTTCGCGCAGTTGCATGCGGATGTCGTCTTTGGTCAGCGGCAGGCGTTGGATTTCGGGTGGGAACATCAGCATTAACGTCAACCAGCCCAAGGGGATCATCAGCAGCGACGCCGGCACGCCGATCAGCATCCAGTCGAGGAACGTAATGTGCATGCCGCCGATCTCGCGCATGAAGTTGATGGCGATCGGATTGGGACCGCAGCCGGCGGGCGTGGCGATGCCGCCGAAGATCGCGCCCCAGCACGAGGAGATCATCAAGGCCCGGCCGAAGTTGCTTTGCAGCGGTTTGCAGCCGGCCTGTTTGAGAATGCCGATGCCGATCGGCAGCATGATCGCAGCCACGCCGACATCGGACACCCACATCGACAGCAGGGTCCCCATGATCAGAAAGCCGAGGATCACGCGCTTGGTGCTCGTACCCAGCCATTGCAGCATGCGTAGTGTCATCCGCTTGCCCAGAGGCGTTTCGGAGAACGCGCCCGAGAGGAGAAATACGCCGAGGAAGAAGAGAATCAGGTCGTTGCCGAAACTCAGGCGGATCAGTTCCTTGTACCCTTCGCCGATGCCGACGATCGTTTTGACCTGCCCGTTTTTAACGATCTGCATGCCGTCGGTGATTTTCAACAACGGCATGACCAGCATCACCAACATCGCGGTCACGTGAAAGGGGAGCGCTTCGGTGATCCAATAGAAAATCGCCACGACCAACAAGCCGAGACACAGCTTGCCGGCCGGGGTCAAGATCGTCGTTTCCTGACCGACGGTCAGTGGATTGGAACCCAAAAACAAGGCGATAAGGGCAAACAGCGCCACACCGATCGCCAAATAAATCGCTTGCCGCTTCGGAGTAAGTTTCGTTTCCAGCTCGCTCATGAACATCCACCTAACTCGTAATAGTTACTTAATCCCATCGCTTCCGCTTTTTCTTTGGTGACGCAACCTTGGTTGTCCCACCCGCGCGCGGCATACAACTCGCGCAGCATGGTTGTCAAATCGGGCAGCGATTCGCCGGAGAATCCGGCGCCGCGTTTGTCGCGCAGAATGCGTCCAGGCAGCGTATCGTCTTTGTGATTCACGCCCAAGCGTTGGATGTACAACCGTTTAAGGGTGTAAATACGGTCGCCGACCGCCATCAATTCGTCCGCGGGCATTTCCCACCCCATGGTCAGTTCGACGAATCGGCTCAGTTGCGGCGAACTGATGCCGCCGGACAGTGTAAATTTGCACAAGCCCAGCGCATCAAACACCGTGCTCAAATCCTGCATCCGAGCGGTGATCGAGCCTTTGCCGGACGGCGTGTGTGGATCGACGCCTTGCGGGAAGCCCTCGATCTTCATCCCCTCTTCGATGTAATAGGCCGGCGCTTCGTTGTGCGATCCGCCGCGGTTACCGGTGGCGTAAGTCGCACCCGCGCTGACCAGGGCGCGCGGATCGTGCATCGGCAATTCCAAGCCCTTGGCGTGCACGGCGAAGTGATCGCTGCCTCGACCGATTTTCTCCGCCGCCCGACGCACGCCATCGGCCAGCAAATCGCCGATACCCTCGCGTCGAGCAATTTTCTCAATCAACGCGTGAATCGCCGGGCCGTTGCCCCACGTCGGTTCCAGATCGCCCAAACCAATCCGCTCCCGGGTGACGAGCCCCTTTTCATAGCACTCAAATAACCAAGATATCGCCACGCCGGCGGAAATCGTATCGACGCCCAGTTTGTTGCACAGCATATTGGCGACGGCCAGATCCTCCGGGCTTTCGTTGAGCAGGTTGGAGCCCAGCGCGCCGGCCGTTTCATATTCCGGCTGCGTAGTTTCCAGCCCGGCGTACGGACCGCTTTGAAGGCGGATCTTCTTGGCGCAGGCGATCGGACACATGTAACAACCGTGGTGGTGCAACACCATCTCTTTCGCGAAGACCTGGCCGCTGATTTTCTCCGCCCCTTCCCATTCGCCTTGGGCAAAGTTCTTGATCGGCAGGTCGCCCGATTTTTCACGGCGCGCGACGGCGCCGGCGGTGCCGAAGTTGTGCAGACCGGCAGTGCGCTCACGGATCTGCTTGTTGAGTTCTTTGGTGTAAGCCGCCAGCGCCGCGCGATCGTGCGGTTCGGGCTTTTGCGAACCGTTGACGGCGATGCCTTTGATTTTCTTTTCACCGAATTTCGCGCCGATGCCGGTACGCCCGGCCGCGCGGGGAAACTCGCCTTCGAACATTAACGAGGCGTAGCCAACGCGGTTTTCGCCGCCCGGCCCGATGACGCCGATGATCGATCCATCCGGCAGTTGCGCGGTCAACGCTTTTTCCGCCGCAAACGTATCCAGGCCCCAGACGGCACCGGCGTCGCGAAACTCCACCGTCGCGTCGTGAATGAACAAGGTTACCGGCTGCGTGCTGACGCCGTGAATGATCAGACCGTCCAGGCCGGCGCGTTTGAGTTGCGCGCCGAATTTGCCGCCGACGCTGCTTTCGCCGATCACGCCGGTTTGCGGCGAACGAAACAGGAAAGACGTTTTGCACGCCGTGGTAATGGGAAAACCGGTGAGCAATCCGTTGGCCATGACGATCGCATCGTCGTCGCCGCTGTCGAACAACAGTTTGGCGCCGATGCCGCCGCCGCCGAAGAACAGCTTCAGATCTTCTTCGGGCACTTCGCGGAAATCAACTCTTTGTTCGCGTAACTCAACGATCGCGAATTTTCCATAGTACCGCATGTCATCTTCCCTCGTACAGAAAAGATCACTCACCGGCCCCCGTACGATCAGACGCTCGCCAGCGCCACGCTGCCCGGACTGATCGTCGACGGATCGGTCATGACGTTGATGCAGGCGGGTTTGCCCGAAGCAAAGGCTGCCTCGAGCGCCGGGCGAATGTCTTTCGGTTTTTCCACGTAGAAGCCCGCGCCACCCAGCGCTTCGACCAATTTATGATAATCGACTTTACCGATGTAGGTGCCGTCGTCGATCGCGTGCCCCAGGCGCAACTGCTGGCTGTGGCGGATCATGCCCCAACCCAGGTCGTTGCTGATAACCACGACGATCGGTATGTTCTTACGCACGGCCGTTTCGAATTCCATGAAATTGAAGCCCGTCGAGCCGTCGCCGATCATCAGACACACGCGGCTGTCGGGGTGCAGCATCTTCGCCGAGTTTGCATAGGGCAACCCGACGCCCAGGCAACCGAACAGGCCGGAATCGAGGTAATGCCCCGCCTGTTTGATGGTGCGGGTCATGCCCATCCAGATCTGGGTATCACCGCCATCGGCCACCACAATGTCGTCGTCGCAATTCATGAAATCGTTCACTTCGCGCGCCAGGCGCAACGGGTGAATCGGCGTGGCGTCACTGTCCCAATTGGGCTGCGTGCTGGCTTTAGCCGTCTTTTCGGTCAGACGCAGTATTTCCACCCATTGGCTGTATTGTGCTTTGAGCGCTTCGGCGTCGCCGCCTTCATCAAGCAGTCGGTTGCATTGCTTGAGCAGTGCGCGGATGTCACTGACGATGCCCAGGTCGACCGAATGATTGCGGCCGATTTCCTCGGGCTCGATGTCGACCTGAACGATTTTCGCGTTGTTGTCGATTAACTGCCCAAAGAGGAAGAACAGGCTGATGCGCGAGCCGAGAAAGACAATCAAATCGGCGTCGGATTGAGCGAACAACGTCGCACCGGGTCGCAAACCCAGCGCCGATTCGAAGCAATACGGGTGCGTGTCGGGAATCGTGCCGCGGCCCATGGTCACCGTGAACACGGGCACGCCGATTTTATCGGCCAGGGCGGTCAGTTCTTCGCCCGCATTCGAGTACCAGGCGCCGCTGCCGGCAATGATCATCGGCTTTTTCGCTGCGCGCAGCATGGCGACCAGCTCATCGGTCTTTTCCAGATCCACCGGATGAGAATCCACTGCGGTTTGCGGCTTTTTGGCGCTGTATTCGTTGACCGCCGTGTTGAGCACGTCCACCGGCAGTTCGAGGTACACCGGTCCAGGACGACCGGCCGTGGTCAGACGATACGCCAGATCGACGAATTCGGCCACGCGCTCGGTCGAGTGGCAGACGAACGCTTTCTTCACCATCGGCTCGATGACCGGCGCTTGGCGGATGTCCTGCAGATCGAGTTTCTCGCATTTACCCACGCTCACGCAGCCGGAGATGATCAGCACCGGAGCGTTGGCCATGTAGGCGTTGGCCACTGCGGAAAGCGAATTGGTGAAGCCCGGCCCGGCCGTGACCATCACCACGCCCGGCTTACGGGTCAGGCGTCCGTAGGCCTCGGCCATGAACACGGCCGCCTGCTCGTGACGCGTATCGATCAACTTGACCGACGTGTTTTCCAAATGCTGGTAGATCGGCGTGATATGTCCGCCGCTGAGGGTAAAAATGCGATCGACGCCGCGCGCGATCAGAGCCTGCGCCGCCAATTGCGCGCCGGTTACATTAGCCATGTGATCCTCCCTATCTGAATTCGTTATGAATCAAAGTTCCATCAACTGTCCGCCGGTGATGTTCAGCGCTTGTCCGGTAATGTACGAGGACATATCGGAGGCGAGAAACAATACCAAGTCGCCGGCTTCTTCCGGTTTGCCGATGCGCCCCAGCGGAATGGTCTTGCACATTTCCTTTTCCCGATCTTCGATGGTGCCGCCCAGTGCATCGGCTTCCAGACCGAACCGCCATTTTTCGAGGTCGGTCATGATTTGGCCCGGGCAAATGCAGTTCACGCGGATGTTCATGCCGGCCAATTCTTTGGCCATGACCTTGGTCAGCATGATCACCGCCGCTTTGGCCACTGCGTACGCGCCGTTGAAAGTCGGCGGCACTTTGCCCGCGCGAGACGAGGTGTTGATGATGCTGCCGGGTCGGCCGAACATCAGCGGCAGCAACGCGCGCGTCACGCGGAAGACGCCGTGCAGATTCACGTCGATGGTCTTCATCCATGCCGCTTCATCGTAGGTGAAAGAAAGATTCGGCACGCCGAACGAAGCCCCGGCGTTGTTGCAAAGGATATCGAGAGTTTTGAAACGCTCTTTGACTTTGGCGGTCATCGAGGCAATGGACGCCGGATCCGTGACATTCAATTCGACGGCGAGCGTCTGAACGCCATACTTATCGGCCAAATCGCCGGCCAAGGCTTCCATCTCGTCCATCCTGCCCAGAGGAACGCCGCAATCTTCTGAAGGCAATGAGCCCAAATCGGCGACAACGATGTTGGCGCCCGCTCCGGCCAATTTTTCCGCAATGGCGAAACCGATGCCTGTCCGCTTGCCGGAGCCGGTTATTAGCGCATTTTTCCCACTGAGCTGTATTTGCATTCTTCACTCCTTTGCCTTGCGTAACTTACCGATATAAAACATATTCTGCAACTTTATATTCAAACTTATATATGCTTTTACGCGCATATAATGAATATAGTTCATTGTATGAACGTAATTCATTTATACGTGGAAGCCATGGGATCTGCAAGAGGAATTTTACATCCAAAAAATGAAATAAAAAAAGCCCGGCGAATCAACACCGGGCTCGTCTTTTACTAAAATAAAACGGTTGTTAAAAGCGAGGCGGACGCCCACCGTGTCCACCACGGCCGCCACCGCCGCCACCACCCTGTTTTTCCATCGCCCGGTCGACCTTAATGGTGCGACCGTCGAGGTCGGCGCCGTTCATTTCGGAAACGGCGGCCTCCGCCGACTCCTCATCGGCGAAAGTGACGAAACCGAAACCGCGCGAACGGCCGGTATCCCGATCGGTGATCACTTTAGCTTCCGCGATTTCGCCGAACCGCGAAAAAGCATCCTGCAAACTCTGATCGTTCGTATTCCAGCTCAGGTTTCCAACATACAGTTTCTTGGACATGTCTCGATCTCTCTTTCCTTTTGACGTTCCGGTTGACCGGACCATCAACGTTGCGCGGGACTCTTCCCGCCAGTTGACTCAATTTGCCCGAGGAAACACACTTCTCCGGTGCGCACCAATCACCTATTGGAAACCTGTGAGGTCAATACGGCAGGTCGATCCGGATATGCTGATTCCCTTTCTCCAGGCAAATAACGTATCTACGCATTATATTAATGTGTCCAACTCTACCTGTAAATGGCTTTTTTCACATTAATGCAAATCTATTATTTGCCCGCCCAAGCGCGGTATGACAGCGACTCGATCGATAAATGACCGGTTATTGATACAACGTGCCCAATACTTCGTCGGAAGTAACCGGGCCATCGGCCGGAATATCGGCCAACAGATCGGCTATTTCCGGTGGAATCTGGAAGACCAACTCGACGTTGCGATCACCATCCTCGCCGGTGCCGCCAAAGCCCGATTGCCCATCATAGCCGTACCGTAGCCGATCGCCGAAGGCCAGATCGCGACCGAGCATGGCCAGGATATCGCTGTCGTCATCCTCGACCGACCAGGTATCGAATAGCGTCATGAATATCGATCCGGTTCCGTCGCGATTGTCCACGATCTCGACGATGCGCGATTGTTGGGGAAATTCGATGCCCGAAGACGTTTCCACTTCCCAATAACCGTAGAGGGGATCTCCGTTTTCCGCCGGATGCGCGAAAACGCGATTGTCGTGGCCGTGACCGACCAGATGTAAAATCACGTTCGGATAGGCGTTCAGCAAATTCTGCAGTTGTTCGCCGTGATTGGGAATCGCGTGACTGTAGTGGTGATTGGCAACGATGACCAATACCTGATCGTCCACCGCCTGCTGCAATTCAGCGTCAAGCCAGGAGAACTGTTCCTCACTGATGCCACCGTCGTCGAAGTAGAGAATTTCGCAGCTATCCACCATCAACACACGCAACGGAATGCCCGTCACGCCGAAAAGATCGGCACTGTCGAGACGATAATAGCCGCCGTCATCCGCGGTAATCTCGCTGTCGCCGTTGCGATCGACGTAACCATGTCCTTGTTCATGAAGCGTCGAAAACAGAAGGTCGCGGCGCATGAACTGACGGTCCGGATCGCCTGTGACCGTCACCCCATCGTCGGAAGAATCGCCGGGCGTATCGTGGGTCAACGTCAACAAATCGAAACGCTCATCGATATCGACGCTGTAATCGTCAGGGATCTGCCCCGCCAATTTTAGAACCTGAATGGCAACGCGCCAATCGATGTTCATGCCGAACAGTCCGTCGCCGATGTACAATTTCTGTTGCGGATTTTCTTCCCAATAAGCCAGCGTTCCGCCCAATCCGGGAATGAAGCCGTACGGCGAACGGTCGCTGACGAAGCTGTTGGTTTTGTAGAAAGTCATAAACGAATCGGGATCGAAGGTGCCGGTGGCCAATACATCGTGATTGCCAACGGCCGCAAACCAGGGCAGCGGATCGCCGTTGGGCAGGCGCAAACCGGGCGTAGCCACGTCGGCGTTGGAGTTGGGGTAGCCATTACGATTGTAGGCATTGATGTTGTTGCCGAAATCATCTGTTTCCTGAATGCCGAAGTTGCGCTCGCCGCGGTTCCGCCCGCTGTTGGGATCCAGATCCAAATCGCCCGAATCCGGCGACGTCCAGCCGGCTGCGCCGGTCGTTAGACCGTTGCCGTCGAGAATATCGATGAATTGCTTCAATTCATTCAACTGGCCGTTGTCGGTCATATCGCCCAGTGTCAGCGCGAAGTTGAAATCGCGACTGTAATCGACCTGAATGCGGTTGGCCGTACGCACCAACGCGTTCAATAACTGCACCGCCAAGTCTTCCTGCGGCCGATAGGCCGAATCGAAAGCGGCGTCCAAAATGGTCATCGCATCGAAGAAGGTCAGACGCGCCGGCGATTCCTCGTCCGTTTGGTGCAAGTCGGTCAGCACCATAAAGTAGCTGAGCGACAGGCGATCCTGCCCACCGGTCGGGAGGGTGGTGGTGGCCAACAGATCGTTGCGGATCAGGCGATCATCACCGGGTCCCTCGTTTAGCACCCAGGTATCGCCGGAAGCGACAGGAATGTATGTCAGATCCAGCGTGGTGGGCACAACTCCATCGGGCGAGGCATCGTCATCATCGTCGTCATCGTCGTCGCCGGTATCGTCATCGACGGAAGTATCGTCATCGTTATCGTCGTCATCGTCATCGTCGCCGCAACCGGCGACAATCAAAAAGAAGAACAACAACAAAGCCAACCAAGAAACGCCGAATTTGGTCGTGTGCATAAAACTACCTCTTCCATTATCGAACTTGCATATTCTAACAATTCGCTAACAAATCAAGCCTCTTTAACCATTTTTTAATAACAAACACCCCCAGCGAAGATTTGGCGCATTTTCGTGCTAATTCCTTGTGCCCGAACGTCAAACAAGTACAATGGGTTGTCGTTTTCCGAAAAATGAAAGGCGCAACATGAAGCCGAACCATAAGATCGAACCAAGCATGCTGGACAATGCGCACTTGTTCGACAACAATTTTTTCCGCCGTTTCGTCCTACGCCACGCGCCTCAGCCGTTGAAGCTGACGGACAACATCGCCAAAAATTACTTGTTTCCCACCTTCTACGGCGATGTGACCTGCGCGCAGGCGATTTTCCTTTGTTCTTACGAAAAGGCCGCAAAGATGATGCTGCATCCGCAGATCAAGCCGGTGCGCATGCCGCGCGGGCGGGCGCTGCTTGCTTTTTCCTGCTACATTTACAACCAGGTAATGGGCGTGGGGCCGTACAATGAAATCGCGATGACGATTCCGGTGATGGTCGATCCGGGGATCAACCTGCCGGTCGTGCCGATGATCGCCGATATTTTCAAGAACTTCGGCTACTACGTGTTTTCCATGCCGGTAACTTCACTGGAGAACCAACTACGCGGCGTAAAGATCTGGGGCCTGCCCAAGGTCGTGCACGAAATCGACATTTATCGTGACGGTGACGATTGCATGACTGTAGGCATCGACGAAAAAGGTTACCAATACATGCAACTGCGCGTGCCGACCGGCGGCAGACCGATCGAATTCGACGTGACATCCAATCTCTACACGCAAATGGGCGATCGGCTGTGCCAGAGCGAAACGAATTTCAAAGCGACGTTTAACGTCATCAAGCACATGAATCTGCTGTGGCAAAAGGGCAAGAAGCCGGATCGTGAATACTTGACCATCGGCAAAGGGCCGCTGGCCGACACGCTGCGTGAAATGGAAATCGAAGAGCATCCGTTCCAATTCCGCTATGCCGAACACATGTCCAGTTGCTTCGATTTGCCTAATGAAAGTTACCGGGCGCCGTTCGATCCGGCCGCCAACCAAGCGGGGAAATAGTCATGACGATCACCAACGACGTGCGTAAGTTCATCAATTCCATCGACCTTTCGCGCCTGAAGCGGAAGAACGAAAAACAATACAAAATCGTATTCTTCGGTGCCGGAGCGATCGGCGGATCGGTCGCGGCCTGGCTGGCGCCGCACCACGAGCACCTTTATGTGCTGGACCGCGAGCCCATCGCCGGGGCGATGCGCCGCAACGGCATCACCACCTACCTGGGCGACAAGCCCGACGTTAAAGAGCGTACAGCGGTCAAGGTCATCGACGATCTGGCGGAGGTTCCCGACGCCGACGTGGTGGTCATCGCGGTGAAAAATTACAGCCTCGACGCGGTGGCGAAACTGGTGCGCGACAAACTGGGCGATCGACCGATCATTCTGGCGATGCAAAACGGCGTCTCGAACCAGGAGATTCTGCCGCAGTACTTCACCAAGGTCATTTATTGCGTGGTGAGCTACAACGCCTGGATGGACGAACCGGTGGTCATCGGCTACCAAAAAAAGGGCCCGCTGGTCATCGGCACGATGTTCAACGAGATGATGGACGAGATGACCGACCTCGCCGCGATCTTCAACCAGGGCGTGGAAACGGTGATCACCGACCGCTATCACGACGCGGCGCATTGCAAGCTGGTAATCAACCTGACCAACTCGCTGACCACATTGATCGGCCATAAGTATCGGCCGCTGAGCGACGAAGGTTTGTTCCAGAAAATTTTAACCAACCTCACCTACGAAGGCATGACGATCATCAAGGCGGCAGGCTATCGTGAAAGTCGTCTGGGCGGCATGCCGTCGTGGGCTACCTTTAAGATGGCGGTGACCCTGCCGCCGGCGCTGACCAAGCCGCTGTTCGACAAGAACGTCAAGAAGATGGTGCTGTCGAGCATGGCGCAGGACATTCTGCAACGCGGCGCCGGACAGTCGGAATTGGAGGACATCAACGGCTATCTGCTCAGCCTGGCCGACCGGCACGGGATCAAAGCGCCGTACAATCGCGCGGTGTACTACATCGCCCGGCGCGAGTTCGACAAGCCGAAGTTCGAGCCGATGGACATCCAGGATCTATGGGCGGAAATGTCGGAGTGGCTGTAGGTCACAATTCGGTATCGACCGTGATTTCGGTATCGAGAAAACGCACGTAGATATTGCCGTCCACATCGGTGCGATACAGCGTCAAACCGGTGTTTTCGTAGGCGGTGACCGTCGCTTCGTTGGGATACCCCAGTGTATTTTCACCCACCGACAGGATGCCGACGGCCGCGTTGAGCGCGTTGACGAAATCGACCGAGTGCGGACCATATCCGTGGGCGGGAATTTTTATCAAATCGCAATCCAGAGCGGCGCCGAACTGATCGTAAAGATCCTGTTGCGCGGCTTGGTTGATGTCGGCAGACATCAGCACGCGGTATTGACCGTTGTCGAGCGCCAGCACCAGATTGTTATCGTCGAACACCTCATAACCGCCAAGATTATGAATCGTCGCGATGGTCAGATCGCCGAGGTGATCGACGTCGCCCTTCTGCTTGGTCGTCACCGTGCCACCCCATGCCTCGACTGCCGCGAGAAACTGGTAATAGGCGTCGATTTCCAGCGTTTGACCATTAACCCACACCTCGCCGACTTCCGCGCAATCGAAAACCTCCGGCAAGCCACCGCAGTGGTCATAGTCGGGGTGGGTCATGACCAGGATGTCGATGCGTTCGATGCCGCGCGCTTCCAGGTCGGGACAAATCGTGAATTCACCCTGCCCGGTTTCTCCGCCGTCGATCAACATCATGTACGGTCCGGGCATTTCCACCAAAGCGGCATCGCCCAAGCCGACATTGTAAAAAGTGATGCCGAATGTTTCGGGATTAAAAGGCTCGGTGTCGTCGTCATCGTCGATATCGTCATCGCCGGCGTCATTGTCGTCGTCATCGTCGTCGTCAGCAACACCCGGCGCATTAATGCCGTCGTCGTCCACGTCGTAATCGACGCCGCCGCCACAGGCGACCATCAACGCGGACAACAAAAGCAGCAGGCCGAAAATCGTAAATATATGTTTCATCGTTTCATCCGTTTGCACTTCGTTCCTATTGTTTTCGGATAAAACGCGGGATTTCTCAATAGCAAAGCGCGCCGGAACTTTTCCCGGTCGGCATCACCCCAAAAAGAATAATTTAGTTGTGACGAGTCCGAAAAATTTATCCGGATTGATTGCAGGCGTCGAACCGGAACATGACTCCGGGGGCACCCATCAGATTGCGGTCCCAAACGATTAGGTCCATCAGGTCGTTGGCATGGGGTATAAACCTTCAGTAATACAGTTCATCCATTAGTGATTCATCATACTGGAGAGTTTTGATGCAACGATCGGGAATGGCCGATCTTCCCTTTATGCTCAGCAGGGAAAAGCCGGATCTGGTGACAACGACGGAGCGCCGGGAAGCGTTCATGTACATTGTGGGGGCGTTGGCCGCCGCCGTTATGACAATCCTCTGCTACTTACCGTTCAATCTCTGAAACTACAGTTCGAAACGGCAAGTGAAGAAGAAGGTGCTGCCTATCCCCGGTTCGCTTTCCAACCAGATACGGCCGCCCATCAATTTGACGAACTCCTGCGTGATCGTCAGACCCAGGCCGGTGCCTTGGTAATCGCGATTGGCCGAACCGTCGACCTGATAGAAAGACTGGAAGATTTTCTCGAACTCCTCGCGGGGAATGCCGATGCCCGTATCGCGCACGGCGAACAGCAAGGTGATTCTTTGGTCGTCCTCTTCATGAATCGACACGTTCAACCCGATTTTGCCCACCGGCGTGAATTTGATGGCATTGGACAGCAGGTTGTCGAGAATGCGGCCGAGCATGAACGAATCGCCGATCAACATTCCCGGCAGACGAGGATCAACCGCTAAAGTGAATTGCAGAGCGTCGCTTTCGGCCAGTAAGCTGAAACGATCGTCGATCTCTTGCAGAAAATCGAAAAGGTTGAACTTTTCGCGCACCGCTTGCATCTTGCCGGTTTCGATTTTCGACAGATCCAGCACTGTGTTGATGATCGCCAACAGCGATTCGCCGCTGCGATTGATGATTTTCAGATACTTGCGTGTCTCCACATTCAATTTTTCCGGTTCCATCAACAGCAACGAGGACAGACCGATCACATGGTTCAGCGGCGTGCGAATTTCGTGGCTCATGTGCGAGAGGAACTGACTTTTAACCTCTTCGGCTTGCCGGGCGCCTTCCAACGCCTGTCGCAACTCCCGTTCCTTGGTCATCATCGCCGTGATGTCGTGGACAAACACCGCAACACGTTCGATTTTACCGTCCGGCTCGACAATCGGCTTAATGGATGTGTCGTAAACGGAGTCATTTGGTCCTTTTTCAATAAACGTGAGCGTCTCGCCGGTTCTCATCGCCTGTAGAATTCTCATTTTGCGATCATCAACCAGGCTACTCGGCATTATTAGATAGATATTTCTCCCAATTATATCTTTCATAATCAGATCGTGATCACCAATGCGACGAATCGCGTCCAGCGCTTTTTGATTTAAAGAAAGAATGGCGCCGGTTTTATCGATGAGTATAACCATATCGTGCGCGTTGTTGAGCAATACCGCCGCCGTTTCCCAACTGCGGCGCAGTTCTTCGGCAATCAGTTTGCGGTCGGTAATGTCTTGCAGAATTCCTTCAAAGTGCGTCACTTTGCCTTCGGCGTTGCACCGGGGAAACGTATTGTCTTCCATCCAGCGATAACGCCCGTCGGCGGCGCGCAACCGATATTCCTGGTGCAGAATTCCCACGCTGGGATCGGCGGAAAAGTCAGCCACTTCCTGGGCGATTTTCGACAAATCGTCCGGATGGATCAAGTCGTTGTAGGCAATGCGACCGGAGGTGAAATCTTCCAGAGTGTAACCGAAATTGGCGATGTTCGTCGAAACGTATTCAACCGGCCAAGGATCCTCATTGCGCCAAAGGAAGGCATACATCTGACTACGGTTGATAATGCGTTCCAGTTCCTCGCGGCGAGCCAACGCCTCCCGCCGTTCGCAGGCGGCGCGTTCCTGCTCGGTTATATCCCGAATCGACACATGCAATAAATTCTGATCGCCAACATGAAAAACTGTAAGGACCACCGAGGCCGGAAATTGTTGGCCATCGACGCGATTGAACAACCAAACAAAACGACAGGAACCTTCCTGATACGCTTTTTGGATGTATTGATGTCCCAATTCTTCGGATCGTTCACCTGACGGTTGCAACTCGGGACTGCGGTGCACAAATGTTTGATTGGTCGCTTGCTCCTGATCGGCAAAACCGAATAATTTTATAAAGGCCGGATTACAGTAAAATAGCTTTTCTCTTTCTCCAATGAGTAGAGCGTCGTTGGACGCGTCGAACACCGCCCGAAAACGTTGTTCGCTTGCTTCCACCTTGGCCATTGCCAATTTGCGTTGTGTGATGTCTTGGTTGAAGACCATCACCATATCCGGAGTGACCGGAATGTAGGTAACGATCAAATCGCGCATAAGATTTTCATTCGGAAAACAAAGGGAAATTTCTTTCTCGATCCGTTCCTGACGCAACCAACATCGCTTTAGATCGTCGACAATTTCCGGCCGATAGCCGAACAAATCGGGCAATGTCGCGTTGAGCGAATCCTTGACCATGCCTGATGTAGCCATATAAGCGGCATCGTTGTAGTCGACCAACAAAAATTCGTCGCCCGATTTCTGCCAGATGTAAATAGGAATCGGCACCGCCTTGAACTGCGTCATCGTCTGTTTGCGCTGTTCGGCCAGATCGCGCGCAATGCGTTTGCGCGTATTCACTTCTTCGGAAAGCTGGCGATTGATCGCCCGTAACTCGCGCGTCCGCTCATCGACCAGCGTGGTCAGATGTTCCCGATGCTTGGCCAATTCAGTCTCGGCCTTTTTACGCTCGGTAATGTCCTGACTGGTGGTAATATGATACTCATATCCGTTACGTTCAAAAAAATGAGGTATAATTTCCACCGGGAACAATGTTCCATCTTTTCGTCGATGGACGCGTTCGATGACGCGCGGCAACAACTTTCGGGTGGCCGTCCAATGCTCGTTCCATTGATCCGGCGACATCTGCGGATCGATGTCGAGCACTTTCATGCGCAACAGCTCATCCCGCGTGTATCCCAACGCATTGCAGGCGGCGTCATTGATATATACAAAGCGGGCCTGTTCATCGATCCAATAAATGCCGAGGGAAGCGCTGGCCAAGGTGAATTCGGCGAAGTCCAGTGTTTCGCGCAATTTTTTTTCCGCGCTCACATCACGCAGCTGAAACAGCAGATGGGATTGTACGTCGTCCAGGGAGTGCGTCTGGCTCACCGACCAACGAACGGTGACCACCGAACCGGTATGGTTGAATAGAAAATCCTCGCCGGTGGACTCCTTCACCTGCCCGCCTTTGACTGAGGAAATTTTTTCCAGCCACGAGGATGAAGAAATGAATTGAGCCAGCGATTTCCCCAAAATCTCATTTTCCGGAGAGGCCAGCACCCGCGCTGCATAAGGATTGCAATAGACGATCCGCAACGAGTGATCGGTCAGGACAATTCCATCGACGAGGTTATCGAGGATAACCTGGGCATATCGGCTCAGATCGGGCAATGTCATCGTCTATCCTTTTTCGACCACGCCACTTGACCGGCATCCCTAAACCGATTCGATCCGATGATGGCCTTGCGTGCTATTTTGCATAAACCTCATCGACGCCGATGTCCCATTCACCGCTGGGACGCGCCTGGCCGTCGACATCCTCATCCGCCAGGTTGCCATTGTACCACGTGGCTGGATTCACGCCCCCCTCGACACACGGGCTGGTGCTGGCGATGTGCGCATTGTCCGAGCCCAACTGCGGATCGGCGCTGAGGTTGTTCACCGCCTCGGTACAACCGAACCAGACGCAGCCGTTTAAATTCGGCAAATCGTCGGAATAATAAAATTCAGTGACGTAACGAGCCGCCACCAAATGCTGCAAATAGAAGCCCCAGACATCGTTGTTGTACAGCACAACCGACGGTTGCAGCGCCGATTCATCGACTTCCACTTCCACCGCCGCAAAGGATGCCGCAAACGGACCGCTGTAGAGGATATTGTTGATCAACGTCACCTCCGCCGCGCCGAAAAGGTTGATGTTCGAGCAAGTTTCCGCGTCATCGGCCGCGTACAGGACATTGTTGACCAACCAGGCGGTCCCTTCGACATACACCGCATATGAAACACTGTTCTCGCCGGCGCCGCCGCCGGTGATCACGTTGTCGATCAAGACCGCACCATCGTGAATTTCCACACCGCGATAATAGGTCAAGGCTTTTATTGGTTCGTCACCGACAGCGACGCCGCCATCAATCGTATTTTGGTGCAATACGGTTAAAGGATTATCCGCCACGACGCCGGTCGAGCCTTCGCCGTAGGCTTTGATCGTCAAGCCGTCGATCACCACCTCGTCGTCACCCGCAATCGTCAAGGCAACTCCCTCGCCCAGCAGAGTGGTGCGGTTGGCGATACTATTGCACGACCAATCGTTCTCGTCGTATCCACCATAAAGCGAAACGGTCGTAATCACCTCTTCCGGGTACTCGCCGGAGGCGATATACACCGCTTTGTCATCGGCCTCGGCCAAGGCCACACCGGCCGCAACGGTCAGGAGCGGTTGCGCCTTGGTGCCCGGATTATCGTCGCTGCCGCTTTTCGCGACGAAAACGCCTTCCTCATCCGAAGGACCGTCATTGTCGTCGTCGTTGTCATCGTCATCATCGTCATCATCGTCATCGACAGCGCTATCGTCATTGTCATCATCATCGTCATCGCCGCACGCGAACGCCATGAGGCTGCCCAACAACACAAAAAGCAACAAGATGGTCCGCCAACTATTCATTTTTATCTCCCGAACGACATTGGATGGCAGTTTATGCATTCGATTATATGAACTTCACACCAATATACAACCGTCCGTATCATAATGAAACAAATAGCAATTTTCCCCCAAGACAAGAACAAGAATTCCGTATAAAATGGCGCCCGCTAGAACGGTAATAACTATATATTGCCCCGTGGTAAAGGCGATATGGAGGACATCATGATCGAATCCTACAGCAACTTGGTTAAACTGTGCAACGATCACGGAATCGAGATGATCGACCTGAAATACATCGACCTGTTCGGCCGGTGGCAACACTTGTCCATGCCCCGCAAGCGCTTGAGCGAAGACCTGTTCAGCGAGGGTGAACCGTTCGACGGATCGTCCGCCCCCGGTTACAAATCCGTCGAATCGGGCGACATGGTCATTGTCCCCGACATCACCACGGCGGAAGTAGATATTTTCTGGACGCGACCGACCATCAGCATGATCTGCGACATCTGCGAGGCCGACACCAAGCAACATTTCAATCGCGATCCGCGCGGCGTCGCCAAACGGGCCGAGGAATTTCTGCGCCGCGAAGGCATCGCGCACAACAGCTTGTGGGGACCGGAATTCGAATTTTACATTTTCGATTCAGTCTGCGTAAAAGAGGACATCAACACCAGCTTCTACCTGATCGACTCGACGGAAGCGGCTTGGAACAGCGGCATGAACGGCGAGCAGAACCTCGGTCACAAAATCCCCAACCAAGGCGGCTATCACGCCATTCCACCGTTGGACGCGATGGCCAATCTGCGCGCCGAAATGTGCGCGCAACTGGAAAAGGCCGGCATTCCTGTACGCTATCACCACCATGAGGTGGGCGGCCCGGGCCAGTCGGAAATCGAAACGATGCTCGACACTTTGCTGCGCATGGGCGACAACACGATGCGCGCGAAGTACATCATTAAAAACATCGCCAAGCAGTATAACAAAACGGTGACTTTCATGCCCAAACCGCTCTATAGCGAAGCGGGCAACGGCATGCACTTCCACCAAATGCTGATCGGCGCCGACGGAAAAAATTTATTTTACGACAAGAAGGGCTACGCCGGGCTGTCGAAACTGGCGCGCTATTACATCGGCGGGTTGCTCCATCACGGGCGCGCCCTGCTGGCTTTCACCAACGGCAGCACCAACAGTTACAAACGGCTGGTGCCGGGCTTCGAAGCGCCGACGCGTCTCTTTTACGGCCAGGCGAACCGCTCGGCCGCCGTACGTATTCCCAAGTACGCGACCAAACCTGATGAAAAGCGCATCGAATTTCGCCCACCGGACGCCACCTGCAACATCTATTTTGCCATGGCTGCACAACTGATGGCAGGCATCGACGGCATCCGCAACAAAATCGATCCGGATAAGCTGGGCATGGGGCCGTTTGATCAAAACGTAAAGAACATCGCTCCCGAGTTGCTGGCGAAAATCGCCTCGGTGCCCTCGTCCTTGCGCGATGCGTGTGAAGCGCTCGAAAAGGATCATGCGTTTTTAATGGAAGGTGGTGTATTCAATCGAGACATCATCGACACCTGGATCGACTACAAAGTGAACAAGGAACACTATGCTGTGCGCAATCGGCCGCATCCGTACGAGATCAAGCTATACTTCGACATGTGATTGACGTCCCGTAACCATGACCTCTCGTTCGGAACCGCCCTTTGTTCGCTTGCCCGAACATGGTAGATAATCGATTAATCTCGAGCGATTCATTCCGAGGTCACGATGCAGGAGTTCCTTTTCACGCCCCATGAGCGGGAAATCATATTCCGATTAGGAGCGGCGTTGGTTCCGGCCGGGCGCGTTTTGCCGGCCTATCGCCGCGAGCATGTCGACCGGATGGAAACGTTTCTGCAAAAGTCGAACGATACGATCCGCCGCGGCATCCGCTCGTTGTTGCGGGCGTTGGACGCCGGCGCCGCCACCCGTTACCTCAAGCCGCTGGACCGTCTCGACGACCGGCAGGTGCTGGCATATATCGAGTTCCTCAGCGGAACCGTCGCGCCGCTTCGTATCGCTTTCCGCCTCGTCACCATGTTGATAAAAGAAAGTTACTTCGATAACGAGGAAATCTTCAAATTGGTCGGCATCGAATACCGCAAACCACCGGTAATCGACGAACCGGCGCGTTGGTTGCAACAAATCCTGCCGGGCGAGGACATCGGCGAAAACCAGACCTTGGAAGCGGAAGTGATCGTCATCGGCACCGGCGCCGGCGGGGCGGTCGTCGCGGCCGAACTGGCCGAACGCGGCAATGCCGTTTTGATTTTCGAGGAAGGCGATTTGCACCGGCGCGCAGAATTCTCCGGTCGTCCACTGGAAATGCAACGACTGATGTATCGCAACTTCGGTCTGACCGCGACCTTCGGCAACGCTTCGGTTGTCGTACCGCTGGGACGCGCCGTCGGCGGCTCCACCATCGTCAACAGCGGCACTTGCTTTCGCACGCCGGAGCGCATTCTCAAGCGGTGGCGCGAACAAAATGGACTCAGCGAACTCACGCCCGCGCACATGGACCAATATTTCCGCCGCGTGGAAGAAACCTTTCAGATCAAAACGGCCGACATGAAATACGTCGGACCGACCGGCGCGATCATCGGGCGCGGCGCAGACAAGCTCGGCTTTCACCACGGACCGCTGACGCGCAATGCTCCCGACTGCGACGGCCAGGGCGTTTGCGCTTACGGCTGCCCAACCGATGCCAAACGCAGCACGAACATCAGCTACATTCCGCGCGCGCTGAACGCGGGCGCCTACCTGGTAGCCGGTACGAAAGTTACGCAACTGTTGTTCAAGGGCAAACGCATCTACGGCGTGGCGGGACGCTCGCGCGTTACCGGCAAGCGCGTGGTGGCGAAAGCGCCGCTGGTTGTGTTGGCCGGCGGAGCCCTCGCCTCGCCGATTCTGCTGATGAAACACAAAATCGGCAACAGTTCCGGCCAACTGGGTAAAAACCTCTCGGTGCATCCGGCCAGCAGCGCCTTCGGCGTGATGAACGAAACGGTGGAAGCGTGGAAACATATTCCACAGGGTTACATGGTTGACGAATTCGAGGATGAGGGCCTCATGTTCGAAGGGGCGCACGTGCCCTTCGACATCGTCGGGATGGCCTTCCCCTGGTATGGCGAGCAAATGCAGTCGATCATGGAACGCTTCGCACAAGTTTCGTCCTTCGGCTTCATGATCGAGGACACCTCGCGCGGCAATGTGATACGCGACCTCGGCGAACGGCCGCTGGTGCATTACTACCTCAACCGCCGCGACCAGCAACAGCTCCTGCGTGGACACGAACTGCTGGCGCGCATCTACCTGGCCGCCGGCGCGGAAATCGTCATCAGCAGCGTCAACGGCTGGCGCCCCATGCGCAACGAGCGGGACTTGGCCGACAATCTGGCGCGTCATACGCCGGTGTGGGACATCGATCTCACGGCCTTTCACCCGCTGGGTACCTGCCAGATGGGCGACGAACCGCGACGGTATGTCACCGATCCTTACGGCGAGGTGTACGATACGCTGAATCTGTTCGTGTGCGACGGTTCGATCG
>ERZ795059.1628-NODE-1628-length-24803-cov-12.587603_pt1 | contig 24803 bp, 17 predicted proteins | sample MGYA00375143_ERZ795059 | MGnify/ENA primary metagenome ERZ795059 (study PRJEB30188, sample SAMN05720168) | activated sludge metagenome | isolation source: Anaerobic digester | place: USA | collected 2015-01-07 ... | reverse complement strand
CGGTCATCGCCATGCTCACCTTTCCCCAGCTCATCACCGCCCTCATCGGCGGCGCACTCGCCCTGCTCTTCCACGCCCTGCTCGTCCGCCGGCGTATCCTTGCCATGCCTGACAGCAAAATCAACTTAAACTTGTAGCTACCTTGACCATATTAATTTTACGATAAAGGGGAATGACATTGAAATGGAATGATCGGTTTGCTAATTCACTTTCACTTAAAATTATCGCCGTTATCCTGATATTCTCCCTTATCATTATTATCAGCACGCTTGCCTTAAAACATTTTATGTCCTGGGAAGCTGTAGCAACTTTCCTTTCATGCATTATTACCTTTGTCAGCGTAATCCTTGTCCTGCTAAGTTACTGGACAACAAGCATCGAATCTAACCGAATGGCTCAGCGAGAAATATATCAAAAGCTGGAGCTAGCCTCAATAGATCTGTTCCGAATGGAATGTCATCTGCCTGAGTTGGCGTCACTACTTTGGGATGAGAATGGCAAAAGTCTGGATGAGTTTACTTTCAATGAGCTATATACAGTCAAATCGTACATCTACCAAATGCTAAACCTGTTCGAAATGGCCTGTCGTTTTCGCAGGATGTGTACTATGGAACCTGAAGTCTTTGGTAGCTGGGTCATCTGGATGTATGAACTTGCCAACAATGAGAAGTTTCAAAAACTGTGGCTGGAAATGAAAAGCAATTATGTTGGACTTTTACAGGAAATATTCGACGAAGGGATTATCCTCTGTCACAGTGACTCACAAGAAAGCAAAACGGCCTTTTTTCGTTTGGTAGGAGAAAAATTTAAATGTGCCATCATTACTGGATGGTTTAGCCGTGAGGAGTCTGGTAAGAATGCCAATATCTGACTCGGAACAAATCAATATCTCCCGCTGTATGGATGAAAAACAGGTGAACGAACTCGCCCGCTTTTTTATCGAGAATGTAGAGATTTCGTACATTTCTCACAGCGAAGTGCAAATAGGCAGAGCAATAAGTGAAAAACAGTGGAATCCAGACCTCCTGACTTTGCTGCAGGAAGAATTCACTTCTATTATCCGCTCAAAAGGTAGGGGCCGCAACGCCTATATCCTTCTTGTGTCTAGGATTAGTAGCCGCGTCGTCGGACTTTGTATCTTCCACTGTAACAAGACATATGCGCGTTCTTTTGCAGTAATAGAAGACCTTGTTATTGATAGGGATTTTCGAGGAAAGGGTGTCGGTTCAAAAATGGTCGCCTGGGTTGAGAATGAAGCACTAAAGATGAATATTTCTAACATCTACATTGAGAGCGGAAAGAATAATCACACTGCTCATTCTTTTTTCAAGAAGAAAGGATTCAGGAATGTGTCACTTGTGATGATGAAAAAGTTGTCTCATTAGATGAAACCCTCATCAATAAGCAGGAATGTTATGGAGTATTAAGCTTGTCTACCGGAAGTGTAGTTTTCCCGGTTGATCCTCGCGAGCTATTCTCCAGCTGGTCTGACTGGTATAAATCGCTGCAAACCATCCTGTCTTTCATTCTCCGGCAATCCCTCTGTCCCGCGCTATTTTATTGAATTTTACACTTTTTACTCGTATTTTAAAGGTCACCTGATAGCATTATCGTGGGATTAGGCGGACCATGTCCAACGCCATCGAGATTATCGGGGCGCGCACCCATAATCTGAAAAATATTTCCGTGACCATTCCCCGCAATCAGCTGGTGGTGATCACCGGGGTTTCGGGCTCGGGTAAATCGAGCCTGGCCTTCGACACCCTCTATGCCGAGGGGCAGCGCCGCTATGTCGAGTCGCTCTCGGCTTATGCCCGCCAGTTCCTGGAGAGGATGGAACGCCCGGATGTCGACCAGATCTACGGGATTTCGCCCGCCGTCGCCATCGAACAAAAGAACACCAGCCAGAGCTCCCGTTCCACCGTCGGCACCGCCACCGAAATCCATGACTATCTGCGTCTGCTCTACGCCCGCATCGGCCGCGCCTTCTGCCCCTCCTGCGGGGAGCCTGTGCGGCGGGAAGAGGTCAGCGACGTCGTCGAGCATTTGCACGGGCTGCCGTCGGGCACCCGCTGCATCATCACCTTCCCCCATCCCGCTGACCCCGCCAGTCTGGAAAGCCTGAGGGTGAAGGGCTACCACCGTTACCTTGACGGGGGCCGGACCCTCTCCTTCGATGAGGCCCCCCCGGAAAAAGAGCGCATCGACGTCATCGTCGACCGGCTCATCACCGCTGCGGAAATGAGCAGCCGCGTCGCCGATTCAGCCCACCTCGCCTTCGAGATGGGCAAGGGGCATCTCGACCTTCATTTCTCCGAGGGCCCGCCGCAGCCCTTCTCCGAGGGTTATGAATGCGCGCGCTGCGGCATCGTCCTGCCCGAACCGCAGCCCGGCCTCTTCTCCTTCAACCACGCCACCGGCGCCTGCCCGGTCTGCAATGGCTTTGGCGACATTATCACCATCGATGAGGAGCTGGTCGTCCCCAACCCCGAAAAGAGCATCGCCGCGGGGTGCATCGCCCCATGGAGCACCCCCAGCCACCGCGAACTCCATGAACAGCTCATGCACATCGCCCCCCGTCACGGCATCGACATTTACGCCCCCTATGCCGAGCTCAGTCCGGAGGCCCGGGAGATCATCTGGAAGGGAGTCGATGACTTTCCCGGCATCGCCGCTTTTTTCGGCTGGCTCGAGAGTAAAAAGTACAAGATCGGGGTGCGCGTTTTCCTCAGCCGCTATCGCGGTTACGTCACCTGCGCCGCCTGCAAGGGAGCCCGGCTGCGGCCCGAGGCCCTCAACTTCCGCATCAATGAAGCGACCATCGCCGACCTCAACCGCAAATCCCTGCAGGAGGTGCTGCACTTTTTCAGAACCATCGAGCTGAGCCCGTTCGAGTCGGCCATCGCCGGCCAGATCCTCAAGGAGCTTCTCAGCCGCCTCAGCTACATCGACACCATCGGCATGGGCTATCTGACACTCGATCGCCGGACCGGCACCCTCTCGGGAGGAGAGTTCCAGCGCATCAATCTCGCCACCGCCCTTGGAGCCCAGCTGGTCGGATCCCTTTACATCCTCGACGAGCCCACCATCGGGCTGCATCCGCGCGACAGCGCCAAACTGGTCGAGATCCTCAAGGCCCTGCGCGACATCGGCAACACCGTGGTCGTGGTCGAACACGATCGCGAGATGATGCGCCAGGCCGACCAGATCATCGACCTCGGTCCCGGCGCAGGCGAAAATGGCGGCGAGGTCATCTTCAGCGGCTCCTTCGACGAGATCCGCATCGATGGCCGCTCGCTGACCGGGGCCTATCTGCGCGGCAACCGCATGATCCCCCTGCCGGACCGGCGGCGCCCGCTGCGTGCACCCGGGCTGCAGATCAGGGGGGCAAGGGAGCACAACCTCAAGAACATCGATGTCGATATTCCCCTCGGGGGCATGGTGGTGATCACCGGGGTCTCGGGCTCCGGCAAGAGCACCCTGGTCCATGATGTCCTCTACGCCGGAGTGATGAAGAAAAAGGGGGGGTGGAAAAAGCGGGTGGGGCGCTTCCGCAGCCTGAGCGGGGAGGGGCTGATCGACGAGGTGGTGATGGTCGACCAGTCGCCCATCGGTCGCACCCCGCGTTCCAACCCCGCCACCTACGTCAAGGCCTTTGATCCCATCCGCCAGCTCTTCGCCGAAACCCATCGCGCCCGCGTCCGCGGCCTGAAATCGGGGGCCTTTTCTTTCAATGTGCCCGGCGGACGCTGCGAAACCTGTGAGGGCGCCGGCGTGGTGCGGGTGGAGATGCAGTTCCTCGCCGATCTGCTCCTCGAATGCGACAGCTGCGGCGGCAAACGCTACCGCCGCGATATCCTCGACATTCAGTATCGCGGCAGAAACATCTCCGAGGTTCTCAACATGACGGTCAACGAGGCCCTCGATTTCTTCAACCACGAACATGCGGTGACAAAAAGGCTGAAGCTGCTCAGGGAGGTCGGCCTGGGCTATCTCAAGCTCGGCCAGCCGGCCACAACCCTCTCCGGCGGCGAAGCCCAGCGCGTCAAGCTGGCGGCCCACCTCGGCGATCCCAAACGCAAGCAGGTCTTTTACATCTTTGACGAACCGACCACCGGCCTCCACTTCGACGACGTCGCCACCCTGCTGCACTGCTTCAACGCCCTCATCGCTGCAGGCCACTCGGTGCTGGTCATCGAACACAACCTCGATGTCATCAAATGCGCCGACTATATTATCGACCTCGGCCCCGAAGGCGGAGAGGCCGGCGGCTATGTCGTCACCCGAGGCACCCCTGAGGAGGTTGCGGCCACCTCAGCCTCCTTCACAGCGCACTATCTCAAACCCTTGCTGGTAAAATCCTGATAAAAATAGATTGCATAGGGCTAAAATTATTTCTATTTTTTATCCGTTTTATTGGAAAGCTAATCGCATCAGAACAAACCCTTGCATATGGGTATCCATACTTATTGTGCTCCTCCTGCTCGCTGCAGCGGAGAGCACCCCGGCTTCCCCCGCGGATGCCGATTCCACAGGGGAAGAGCAGCCCTCCTGGCGCGGCGGTGTGGAAATGGCCATGACCAACAACTACCTTTGGCATGGCCTCTCCGTCAACAAGGGCGCGATATCCCAGCCCGCCGCATGGCTGACACTAAACGGGGTGACACTCTATCTCTGGAGCAGCTGGACCCTCAGCAATCCAGCCAACGATATCAAACGTTCTGAAATCGAGGCCGCGCTTATCCATGAATTCAGCCTTGAAAATCTGGATTTTGAGGTCTATTTCAACTATTATAAATACATTGATCAACCGGATGATCCAGACACCGGCGAGGCAGCCCTGATCATCAGCCGCCCCTTCGGCCTCGTCAGGACGAAACTCTCCCTCTTCTGCGATGTCGTCGAGTATCCCGGAGCCCTCTATGCGGAACCGGCCCTGGAGGTGGAGAAGGAATTCAGCGAAGCCTGGTCGGCTTTCGCTGCTGTTACACTCGGCCTGGGATCGAAAAAGTTCAACACCGTCTACTGCGGGCTCGAGAGTGCAACCATTAACATGCTCTCCCTGGACGGCCGGGTTTCCCGCACCCTGACGTCGGGGCTCTCTCTGCAGCCCTGGTTTCAATACAATTTTACCCTCAACCATGAGCTTAAAAACTCTCTGGGTAAATGGAACGGCTGCATCGGATTCACAGCGGGGAAGGAGCTCTAGGCTGCAGCCGTTAAATGTTCCCATCGTTATGGCCGTAGCCGTCTTCGGCTGGGGCGGTAGCCGTTTCACATCAATCCGTTTGGAGGAAACCTAAATTGAATAAAACAAATCCTCTGGTTCCGAAGCGCATGTTTTTCACCAAGGGTGTCGGCTATCACAAGAACAAGCTGCAGAGCTTTGAGCTTGCCCTGCGTGATGCCGACATCGAAATCTGCAACCTGGTCACCGTCTCATCCATCTTCCCGCCCGACTGCAAGATCATCAGCCGCGCCCAGGGCATCAAGCTGCTCTCGCCCGGGCAGATCACCTTCGTCGTCATGGCACGCGAGGCCACCTGTGAGCCTAACCGCCTGGTCTCGGCCGCCATCGGTCTGGCCACTCCCAAGGACTCCAATCAGTACGGTTACCTGAGCGAGCACCATGGCTTTGGCGAAACCATGAAAAAATCGGCCGATTTCGCCGAAGACCTCGCCGCCACCATGCTCGCCTCCACCCTCGGCATTGAGCTCGACCCCGAGGTCGCCTGGGACGAACGTAAAAAGGAGTACAAAGTCGACCAGAAAAACAACTTTGTCAGCCGCAGCATCTGCCAGTCGGCTGAAGGCCACAAGGTCGGCCTCTGGACCACCGTGCTGGCCGCTGCTGTTCTGATCATGGAATAGAGCGCCCCGCACAGGATGTTACCCATTGATGGCGCCTCCACCGGACAGCCTCCGGCGCGCGCCATTCTCGTTTCCGCTCTCGTCACTGCCACCGGCCTCACCATCTCTAAACTGCAAGGGAGCCTATGCATCTCCAACGACCCTCCTACTTTCATGACGCGCCCGACATCATTCCAACCCGCGTCAAGCGCAATCAGACCATCTCCGACCTCGTTGAGGCCCTGGGAGCCACCTCATTTGAGGCGCGCAACGTCTATCGCGGCGCCCACCTCTTCAAGCGCATGGTCCATGACGGCGACACCATCTGGCTCGGCATCGCCGGGGCCGGCATCGCCGGCGGTATGGGCGGCATGGTCATCTCCCTGCTCGAAGCCGGATTCATCGACATCATCTGCTCAACCGGTGCCCAGGTCTATCACGACCTCCACTTCGCCTTCGGCCTGCCGGTCAAGGCCATCAGTCCCATGGCCAATGACGACGAGCTGCGCGCCGCCGGGGATACCCGCATCTACGATATCGGCATCCGCGAAAAGGAGACCCTCGAAGCTCAGGACGAACTCATCCGCCGTTTTATCGTCGAGCGCTATGACCGCCTCAAGGGTAAGGCTCTGAGCAGCTGGGAGTTCAACTACGAAATGGGCCTCTGGGTCGCCGAGACCGCCCCCCATCCCGAGCTGAGCTTCGTCGCCGTCGCCGCCCGCGCCGGGGTGCCCATTTTCTGGGATTCGCTCTCTAACCACTCCATCGCCATGAACCTGGCCCGCACCGACCGCGAGGGTTACCCGGTGGTGCTCTCCGGCCAGAGGGACATCTTCGACTCGGCGGCGATCAGCTACGGCGCCAACGGCACCGGTTTTGTCGAACTGGGCGGCGGCGGACCCAAAAATTTCATCCAGCAGACCGGGCCCACCATCAGCCAGATCCTCGGCGTCGAATTCGAGGGGGCCGACCGCGGCTTGCAGATTGGCACCGCAGTCGAACGCGAGGGTAGCCTCTCCTCCTGCACCTTCAGCGAGGCGGTCACCTGGGGCAAATACCGCTCCACCGGCGATGACAAGCTGGTGCAAATCTGGGGCGAATACTCCGTCATCTTTCCGATCCTGACCGCCTTCGTCCTCGATCAGTGCCCGGACCGCCCTCACAAAAAGATCGTCGGCCGCATGCCGGCCATGATCGAAAAACTGGCGGGTGCATGATGAGGTTGAATGCCAACCCATTTCTCGCTCCCGAGCCGGAATTCACCCTCTACGATTCCGCGGCCGTGGCCGTCCTCCCCTTCCCCTATGAGGGCGGGGTCTCCTACGGTCATGGCACCGGCGCCGCCCCCCGTGCCATCCTCGAGGCCTCGGCCTATGTCGAGTTCTACGACGAGGTCCTCAAGGCCGAACCCTATCGCATGGGCATCACCACCATCGCCGCACCGGCCATTCCGAAAAATCCCGAGGGGATGATCAAGACGCTTTATGAGAAGAGCAGTGCCCTGCTCAGGGACGACAAGTTCGTCGTCGTCCTGGGCGGGGATCATTCCATCTCCAGCGGCTTCTTCAAGGCCCTGCTCGAAAAGCACGGCCGCCTCTCCTGCATCCAGCTCGACGCCCACTCCGACCTGCGCGAGGAGTACGAGGGCAGCCGGCTCAGCCACGCCAGTGTCATGGCGCGCATCCGCGAGATGACCCCGCACGCACTGCAGCTCGGCATCCGCGCCCAGTGCATCGAGGAGGCGCAGGCCATTGCCGCCAACCAATGGCCGGTCTGCACCATGCACGACTACCGCAAGGGGCGCTTTGACGTCGACGCCGCCCTGGCAGCCCTGCCCGATCCGGTCTTCGTGACTGTGGACCTCGACGCCTTCGACCTGAGCGTGATCCACAGCACTGGCACGCCCGAACCGGGGGGCTTTAGCTGGGATGAGGGACTGGAACTGATGGAAAAGATTTTCATGCGGAAAAATGTGGTGGGATTCGACCTCGTCGAGCTCTCCTATGACGAGGCGGACCGCAATTCGGCCTTTTGTGCCGCCCGTCTGGCCTACAAGATGCTCGGCTTCAAGCTCGCCGCCGGGGTGGCGCGCGGAAAAATAAGCTGGCCGGTCACACCCTCGGGCACCCTCTTTAAATAGCCTCTACGGCCGGTTTTTCGGACACTGGCCTGCCGATCCTGATCGAATCCATAATATGTTTAATCATCATTTTGGCCTTCTTTACTTTTCGGACCTGTTCCTTTTGTGCGCAAGTTTTCCAGAATTCTATTGTCCAATAAGGTAGAAACCAAAGTATTTCGCCAGAAAAAAAAGACTCCTGGATGGATGATCTCGAACTGGTCGACAAGCTGAGGGGCGGCGACGATGAGGCTTTCCGGATTGTTGTGGACAAGTATCAGCAGCTGGTCCTGAACTGCGCGTACAAATTCCTGAGAGACCGGGTATTGGCTGAAGACATCACCCAGGAGGTCTTCATTCAGGTCTTTGAATCCATCGGTTCGTTCAGGGCGGATGCGAAACTGTCCACCTGGATCTATCGAATAGCAGTGACCAAGTCATTGAATCAGATCAAACATATGAAACGGAAAAAGCGTCTCGGTGTACTCGTCCGTCTATTTGGTGCCGGACATGTGGAAAAACAGCTTGCCTCTCCGGAGAATGAAGGTCCGGTCAGGGAGATGGAGAATCGTGAACGAGCCAGGATCCTGCATTGGGCCCTGCAAAAGCTGCCAGAGAACCAGCGCATCGCCTTCACCCTCAGCAAATATGACGAGATGAGCTATGCAGAGATTGCCCAGGTTCTGAGTACCAGCATCTCATCGGTCGAGTCGCTGATCCACCGGGCAAAAACGAACCTGCAAAAAATCCTCTATGCCTATTATAATAAACATCTCTAATCGAGGTACTATCGTCCATGATACAAAAACACCGGATAGCGGAAGAGGTCGAAAAAACGCTGCAGGCGTTTGACAACGACCCTCCACTTGAGCCCAATCCTTTCCTGCTGACACGGATTAGAGCCGGGATGGAAATCAGCTCGAAAAAAACCGCAAAGGGGTTTGCGGTCAGGATCGGTCTTGGTCAGGTGATTATTGTGTTCATCATCTTGCTCAACCTTGTGACCCTCTCCTATACGATTAAAACAAATGCCGACAAAACCTTGCAGAAGGAGCTAATCCAGCAGTTCGAAACCGATCTGCAGTTCGATCGCTCTCAGACTATTTTTTAGGTGAAGAAGGAATGGACCTGGCAAATCAAAGCAAATTCAAAAATGGCCTGATCGCCGTATTGTTGACTGTAAACCTGCTGACGGTCTCCATCATCTGGATGCAAACGGCCGTAAGAAATGAATCTCAAGTAAGACCGCCGGGTGATCGTCCGCCGGATTCTATGGATCTCCTGCAGAAAGCACTTGACCTGAACAAGGAGCAAACCGCCAGATTCCAGGAGCTCCGGAAAATTCAGCTCACTCCCGCTAAACAGTACAACGATCGACAGGATAAGCTTAAACTGGAGCTGGCCGAAGAACTCCTCAACACAAATCCCGATACGGCATTGGCAAAACAGAAAGCTGTAGAAATAGGGGAGATGCAATCCCGCGTGGAATTCATCCGCTTCAACCACTTCAGGACGTTGCTCGGTCTCTGCTCGTCCGAACAGCGGGAAAAACTGACGCCGGTTATCTTGGAACTCTACACGCGCAAGGGTCCCGCGGGAGAAGGATTGGATAAAAGGGTGACAAAGAGAAGGCCGAAGGGCTACAGGGCGGATGATATGAAAATCGAAGCAGACGATCGTAATCCTGCTCCTCAACCTCCGCCAGAACAGGAGGGCAGACAGCCCCGGGATCACCCTGAGGGGGATGGTGAAGAAAGGGCCGGTCCCCCTACCATGGAAGAAAAACTATCCCGTCTGACGCAGCGCCTTGATCTGAGCGAAGAGCAGATCATCAGGGTCCGCGAAGTACTGGAGAGTGCAAAAAAAGATGGCGAGCAGTCGAGAAAGGGATTGAATCCGGATTCGCCTGAATTCGAGGCGGAGAGGGGAAAAATCCGCAGAATAGAGGATGAAGGGATTATGAAAATCCTTGCCGCTGACCAGCAAAAAGAGTATGAAAAGATGATCATGAAAAGAAGGAAATGATCATCCTGACCGGTTACCGCCGCGCATTGGGCTGAACAGAATGCGCGGCTTTTTTATGCAGCCCTCCCGAAATTCCCCCGATATCCGGCGCAAGTTTTCCCGCCGAATGTTGTCACATCCATAAAAGCGAAAGACCCTATACCCGAGGATTCAAGATGCGAGCCCTGAAACCGGCCCTGGGATTCATCCTTCTTTTCAGTTTTACACGTGGATTTGCTTCGGCTGGCACACACGCGGCCGTGCCGGAATCTGAGTACTTCGACCTCGTTCTGTGCCGTCCCGCTGCCACCTCGATCACCATAAGTCTGCTCCCACACAGGTCCCTGATGGTTTATTGTGAATACCGCACAACAGCCGCAACCAATATGCTCGGAAACGAGGTCAGGACAGTCGAGGCGGGGATGCCGACCAGCTTCGTCCTGCATGATCTTTCCCCCGACACCCCTTATACCTACCGTATTCGTTTTCGCGAAATAGGCTCGGGTGAATACACCGCGGGCGACGATCATTTCTTTCACACCCAAAGAGCGCGCGGCAGCTCGTTCACTTTTACCATCGAGGCCGATCCCCATCTCTATGATAAAAAAGGCTGCCACAACCTGATGCGGATCGCCCTGCAGAACCAGGCCAAGGACCATCCCGATTTCATGCTCGACCTCGGCGACACCTTCGGCGATGATCATAATCCCTTCACGATAACCCAGGCTGAGATCGAGCAGCTGCATATTGATATGCGCTCCTTCTTCGGCGCGGTCTGCCCCTCGATTCCCCTTCTCTTCTGCATCGGCAATCATGAAGGCGAGTTTGGCTATTATCTGCAGCAGACACCCCCCGAAAATATTGCCGTCTATGCGACCCTCGCCCGCAAGGCCTGGTTTCCCAATCCTGTGCCGGATGATTTTTATTCCGGCAACACCCGCCTGGAGGAATATGGCATCGGACAACCGGAGAATTATTATGCCTTTGAATGGGGCGATGCCCTATTCGTCGTGCTCGATGCCTACCGCTATTTCAGCGGCAACGCCAAGCCTCGAGGCTGGGAATGGACCCTCGGGCAGGAGCAGTATGACTGGTTCAGGCAGACCCTCGAAACCAGCAACGCCCCCTACAAATTCGTCTTCATTCATCACATCCTCGGTCAGACCCGAGGCGGCGTTGCCGTCGCCGGCGGCTATGAATGGGGTGGATACAACCAGAAGGGCGTCTGGGAGTTTGACAAGATGCGCCCTGGCTGGCCCCTGCCGATTCATCAGTTGATGGTTCAAAATGGCGTGCAGGTATTCTTTCAGGGACATGATCACCTCTTTGCCAAAGAGGAACTGGACGGCATGGTCTACCAGGAAGTGCCCATGCCGAGTGATTCGACCTATCGCATCGGTACAACCGATAACGGGGAGGCTTTCGGCGGTATAAAGTTCGATGCTTCTGGACATCTCAGGGTCACGGTGACGCCCGGCTGGGCGACGGTTGAGTATGTCCGCGCCTGGCTTCCACAGGACGAGACGGGCGGACATGTGAACAGAGAGGTTGCATATTCCTATAGAGTGCTACCCTCCAAATCCACTGACGAAGACTCGACAACAGCGGACTCGACCCGCTTTCTCAGCCAGGAACTCCTCGGCCGTCCCACGGATACCTCGATCACACTCAACCTTTGTGCCGACCGGGAAATAGAGGCTTTCGTGGAGTATGGCACGGCACCATTGGCTTGTTCTCAGAAGACTGCGCCCGGGCTGTACCCGGCTAAACTCCCCGTCACCATCGTGCTGGAAGAGCTGCAGCCCGCAACGACCTACTTTTACCGGCTTCGCTTCCGGCCAGCCAGCAGCATGGCAGGATTCTCCGCACGGGAGGAGCACTCCTTCACCACGCAGCGGTCCAAAGGAGAGCGCTTTGCCTTTGCCATCGAGGCCGATCCCCATCTCGATGCCAACACCGACCCCGCGCTTTATACGCGAACCCTGCAAAATATCCGGGAAGGCGGCAGCGATTTCCTGATCGACCTCGGCGATAATTTCATGTCCGAGAAAGAACCGGTGATCACACCGGAGACGGTCCTGCAGCGCCATCTCCTCCTGCGCAGTTATTACGATCTGGTCGGACACTCCCAGCCTCTCTTCCTGGTTCTCGGCAATCACGAAGGCGAGCTGGGTTTTCTGCTGGATGGAACAGAAAATTGCCTGCCGGTCTGGGCAGCGAATATTCGCAAGCAGTATTTTCCCAATCCCCGGCCTGATGGCTTTTATTCGGGCGACACCACCGCAGAGCCGTTTATCGGGCTGCGGGAAGGTTATTATGCCTGGGAGTGGGGCGACGCCCTCTTTGTTGTTCTCGATCCCTATTGGCACACAACCCAACGGCAAGGCGACAACTGGCGTTTCACCCTCGGCAAGGTCCAGTATGATTGGCTCAAATCCACTCTGGAATCAAGTCACTCCAAATTCAAATTCGTCTTTTGCCATCAAATCCTTGGCGGCCAGGACAGCCAGGGCCGCGGAGGCAGCGAATTAGCCGGATTGTATGAGATTGGCGGGATGAATGCCGACAGCAGCTGGGGATTTACGACACAGCGCCCGGGATGGGAATGTCCCCTCCACCAGCTTTTGGTCAAAAACCGAGTTTCGGTTTTTTTCCACGGCCATGATCACTTTTATGCCCGCCAGGAAAAGGATGGCCTCATCTACCAGCTCGTGCCCCAGCCGGGCTACCCGGGCGACAAATCGACCGCCAAAGCTGCTGAATGGGGCTATCGCAGCGGCGTCATCCTGCCGTCCTCCGGCTACCTCAAGGTAACCGTATCAGGGGAGAGCGCCACTGTCGATTATATCCGTTCATTCCTGCCGGCGCAAGAGAGTGCGCAGGCCCGAAACGGGATGATCGAATACTCCTATTCTCTCACCGCTGCCGGCGAAACGGGCGTTGCAGCTCTGGCGGAACTGCCGGCAGCCTTCTCCCTGGATCAGAATTATCCCAATCCCTTCAATCCCCAAACCACCATCTCCTTTTCGCTTGCCACCCCCAGCCAGGTGAAATTGGAGATCCTCAATTCCGCCGGCCAGTGCATCCAGAACATTTTGAATGAACACAGATCTGCCGGAAAACATGCCATTTCATTCGATGCCTCTCAGCTTGCCACCGGCCTCTATTTCTATCGCCTGGCCTCCGCCACCGGTGTTATCGTAAAAAAGATGATCTGTATCCATTAAAAAGGAGAACAAATGACTGACCGAAAAGCCGTACCCCTCTTCCTGATGGGATTGTTCGTTGCCCTGTGCGGCAGCAGCATGGGACAAACCAGGACCGTCGGTCTGGTGCAAAACGACCGTGATGCCTATCCCGGTTATACGCTCTTCGCCCCGAAACATAACACCATGACCTATTTAATCAATAATGAAGGGCGTATCATTCATCAATGGACAGGCAGCAAATATGAACCGGGACAATCGGTCTATTTGCTTGAAAACGGCCACCTGCTCAGGAGCTGCATGACCAAAGGCAAATTGAGCACCGGCGGCGGGGAGGGCGGCAGAATCGAAGAGTATGACTGGGATAGCAATCTCGTCTGGGAACTTGATTTTTCTACTGATACCTACATGCAGCATCACGATATCCGGCCGTTGCCGAACGGGAATATCATCCTGCTGGCGGTTGAAAAAAAGAGTTATACCGAGGTGCTCGCCGCCGGCTTCAATCCAGCCAAGCTCCAGCCCGAAGTCCAGCAGAAAGGCATGATGCTCCCTGACTGTGTCTATGAAATCAAACCAACCCCGCCATCCGGGGGCACGATAGTCTGGGAGTGGCATGTCTGGGATCATCTGATCCAGGAGTACGACCCCACCAGGAACAACTTTGGCATAGTGAAAGACCACCCCGAGCTCATCGACGCAGCGGGTGATCAGAAGAATCTGCCAATTTTCTGGAACCATATGAATTCTATCGATTACAATCCGGATCTTGACCAGATTGCCCTGAGCGTCCGCGGCAACAGTGAGGTGTGGATCATCGATCACAGCACCACGACCGCTGAGGCCAAGGGGCACAGTGGCGGCCAACACGGCAAAGGGGGCGACCTGCTCTACCGCTGGGGTAATCCTCTGACCTACCGCCTGGGGACATCCAATGACCAGCAGTTTTACCAGCAGCATGACGCGGAATGGGTGAGGCCCGGCTGCCCCGGTGCGGGCAACATCACTGTATTCAACAACGGCCTGAATCGAAATTATTCGTCGATCGATGAAATCACTCCCCCACTGGATGCGACCGGGGGCTACCTCCGCAGCAGCGGGACAGCCTTCGGGCCAACCGGATTAACCTGGACCTATACAGCCACACCGCCCAGTGCCCTCTATGCCGAGGCCATCTCGGGTGCACAGCGCCTGCCCAACGGCAACACCCTTATCGACGATGGCACGCACGGAACCTTCACCGAGGTCACTGCCGCCGGCAAGACCGTTTGGCAGTACATTTGCCCGGTGGTCGCCACTGGAGCTCTAATGCAAGGTCAGGCCATTCCGGACGATCCGGCTCGTGCGGGTGAAAAGATGAATGCGGTCTTTCGTGTCTGCCGATATCCACTCGACTTTGCAGCGTTCACGGGCAAGACGCTCATGCCGGGGAGCACTGTCGAGAATTATCCAACTTCGGTCGGGGAGGAGACCAGCCGGCAGCCTGTGGATTTTACACTACTGCAAAACCACCCCAATCCCTTTAATCCGGAGACCGTCATCATCTATCGCATCGCGGCCGCGGGTAAAGTGGTCTTGAGGATCCATGATATCCTCGGCCATGAGACCGCCGTACTCGTCGACGAATTCAAGGAACCGGGCACTTATCAGATTCGCTTCAACGCTGCAGACGCCGGGCTCTCTTCAGGTTTATATTTTTACACGCTTCGCGCAGGACAAAAAGTACAAACAAAGAAAATGATTCTGACCAAATAAGCCGACTGATCCATCCATCGGAGCCTGAAATGAAAGCAAAAACACGACCCGGTCTGTTCTTTCTGCTCATAGCGGTATCCCTCACTCTCGGGCAGGATCCTTCGTTCTCTCTCCCAAAAAACAACATCGAGGGGTTCATCGGTCCGACGGAAGTACGCTTTTGGGATGCAACCAAGGCCTACAATGGCTACACTCTTTTTGCTGCGGCGGGCAAAACCTATCTGATTGATATGGAGGGATACGTTGTCCATCAATGGAATATCGGCACCAATCCCCGCCTTCTCGACAATGGTGATCTGCTCGATGCCACCAAATCGGATCCAAGCGGCTTTGGCGGTTTCCGGGAGCTCGATTGGGACGGCAATACGATCTGGGAATTCTCCGAAAAACGGAGCGGGTATTCTCCTCATCATGACTGGACCAGAATATACAACAAAAAACTGAACGCCTATACGACATTGTACATCGCTAATAAATCAGTGACCAAGGCACAGGCTCTGGCCGCCGGGGCCAATCCATCGAGCAGCTCCTATACTGATGTACAGATGGATGCCATCGTCGAGGTGGATATGAGCGGCAATGTGGTCTGGGAATGGTGGTTCTTTGATCACATCATCCAGGATTACGACTCGACCAAATTGAACCACGTGGGATCGGGCAAAACAATCGCTGATTATCCGGGCAGGATCAATATCAACATGCCTGGCAAGCCCCTGAAAAAAGACTGGCTGCATTGCAATTCCATCGACTATAACGATGCACTGGGTCAGATCGTTATCAACAGCGTGCACGGCGAGTTTTACATTATCGACCATGACAACACCTTTCTCGCCGGAAATCCCGCCGGTAGTATATCCCTAGCGGCGACCAAGGCGGGTGATTTTCTCTACCGGTTCGGTGATCCGGCGCGCTATGAACAGGGCGATCCACCCTCCATCCTCGAGGACTGGACCTCATCGACAACCGGAAATAAACAGATTGGCGGAAGTCATGATGTCCACTGGATCAGATCAGGCTTGCCCGGCGCCGGCAATATCCAGGTTTTTAACAACGGCGAATATCTCTTCGAGCGGGTATCACAATCCTATATCTTCGAGCTCAATCCGTACTACAACGCCCAAAAAATAAACACTGGCGCCTATGTCAATCCCCCCGATGCAGGCTATTATACCTGGATCTATCCTAACAAGGATGCCATGAAGCAGAACAAACTGATCTCCAACCAGGTAGTGTGGATCTACAGCTCTAAAAATGATCAGACCTTTTTCAGCACTATTGGCGGCAGCGAGCAGCGGCTGCCGAACGGAAATACCCTGATCTGCTCTGACTCCCAGGGTCACCTCTTTGAGGTGACTTATGGGGATGCAACGAACTCCCCCCAGCTGGTTTGGGAATATATCAATCCGGTCACCAGCGATGGCATCAAACAGATTAATACCGATCAATACCCGATGTACAATTCCGTCTTCAGGGCGATTCGCTACACGGCGGATCATCCCGCCCTGCAGGGGAGAACATTGACCCCTAAAGGGACCATCTCCGGCAAAGTTCCGCAGTATTTGACCTCAGAAGATCTCTTTGCCGGCGTGGTCAATAAAGCAAGCACCTTTCCGGGAAAAATGGTACTGCAGCAGAACTATCCCAATCCCTTCAATCCCATCACGACCATCTCTTTCAGCTTGTCGGAAAGAGCTAAAGTCAATTTGACTATTTTCGATTTAATGGGACGGAAAGTCGCTGCACCGGTCGATGAAATAATGGAATCTGGAGACCATTCCGTGGTCTGGCACGCGGATAATCTGCCTGGCGATGTATATATCTATCAGCTCGAGACCGGTTCATTTTCCGAAATGAAAAAAATGACCCTGGTGAAATAAACTGAATGAAACAACTGAGGCCCATCATGTATGGTGTTGCGCGTATCCTTTTTCTTCTCTTTCTTCTCTTCCTCTCTATCACCCCGCTGGCGGGCCAGAGCGGGATCCCGTTCAGGCTGCCGGATACCGGTCAGACCGGCAGCTATACCGCGACGCCAGGCGAGGATGTGGATATCACTCTTAATGCTCCAGCCTATCGGGACAATCAGGATGGGACCATAACCGATGTTATCACCGGATTAATGTGGCAGCAGACCGATGGGGGCGAGATGACCTTCGAGGATGCCACGGCGTACTGCGATTCAATGACGCTGGGCGGGTATTCAGACTGGCGGCTCCCGACCAGCCGGGAATTGTTCAGCATCAACAACTATGACCACCTCAATCCCGCACTCGATATTGCCTTCTTCGTTAAAACTGCGGCGGAGTATTGGTGGAGCAGCGATATCCGGATCGACGACAGCACAAGGATCTGGGTGGTCAATGCGGGAGGAGGGATTGGACCCCACCCGAAATCGGAGACCAAAAGCGCGAGTGGCACAAAATTATTTCATATACGGGCCGTTAGAAATCCCAAAGCTGTCATCTATCCGGCCATCCACTTTGTCGACAAGGGTGACGGAACCATCTACGACCAAAATACCGGATTGACCTGGCAAAAACTCCAGCCAGTGGATGCGATGACCTGGGAGGAAGCCCTTATTTACAGCAGAACAATTACACTAGCAGGCCAAACCGATTGGCGCCTGCCCAACATCAAAGAGCTGCAGTCGCTTAACGATCCCGCCCGGTGCAAGCCCTCCGTGGATACACATTCTTTTCCCGGTATGCTGACTAGCACCTACTGGTCTTCAACCACACAGCAAAACGCCGCGGGGCGAGCATGGGTTCTCCAAACGGAATACGGAATTGTTACCTATTTCGACAAGTCCATGAAAGAAAACCTCCTCCTGGTCAGGGGCAGCGCCGACAGCACTGGGTCAGAACCTGAAATTGTGGACATGCAGGAAGCGGTCATCCCCGGCGGGACCTTTGTCATGGGCGATCATTTCGCCTTTGTTGACCCCAGCCATCCCAGCGACGAGACTCCTCTCCATACCGTGAAAGTGAACGCTTTTGCCATGGCTAAATTCGAGACCAGCAACCGCTTCTATGCCGCCTTCCTCAACAGGGCACTTGCAGCAGATGAAATACAAATTCGCGACAACACCGTGTACAAGGCCGGCAGTGATGAGATCCTCTGTTATACCCATGAGTATGCCTCCTGGTATAGTCTTTCTTTCCAGGGCAGTACCTTTACCATCGCAAACTTGCGTGCCGATCATCCCATGGTGGGGGTGAGGTGGGCTGGCGCAGCGGCCTTTTGCAACTGGCTGAGCAGGGAAAACGGTCTTGAGGAATGCTATGAGGAGGGTACCTGGCGTTGTGATTTCTCCCGGAACGGTTACCGTCTGCCGACCGAGGCGGAATGGGAATTTGCAGGCCGCGGCGGCCACCTGAATCCCTACACGATCTACCCCAATGGCGACACGATTGAGAGAAATCAGGTGAATCTCCCCGATTCCGGGGATCCCTATGAGAGCGGAGAGTATCCCCACACCACACCAGTCGGATTCTACGACGGCAGCCTCAAGCAGAAATCGGATTATCTTTGGCCGGGGCCGGCTGCGAACTACCAGACCGTCGACGGTGCCAATGGCTTTGGGCTCTACGATATGCAGGGAAACGTCTGGGAATTGGTCAACGACTGGTATGGGCAAAACTATTATAGCCTCAGCCCCCAGGATAATCCCCAAGGACCCGGCAGCGGTTTTATCATGCCCGACGGCAAACCGTACCACGGCATGCGCGGGGGGAACTGGTATAACGGCCTCGTGATCAACGGCATCAATGACGGTCACTCGCGGGTCGCCAACCGCAATCCATCCTATTATCGTGGTCCCCAGGATCCGAACCACCCCTGGTATCACGTTGGATTCCGGGTGGCCAGGAGTATTTCTCAAGGAGAAACCAGGGTCTCTGCCACCGAGATCCAGAATCCCGCGGGATTATGCCTGCTGCCGAACTATCCCAATCCCTTCAATGCCACCACCATTATTTCATTTAGACTGCCTAAAGCGGGCGCTGTGACGCTGGAAATCTACAATATCCGCGGAGAGAAGTCAGCCACCCTTGAGGAGGGCTGGCTCGATGCGGGCACGCACGCCGTTGCATGGACCACTGGCGCCCTCGCCAGCGGTCTTTATTTCTGCAGGCTGGAACAGGAACGGCAAGTAGCAGTCAGCAGGTTAGTCGTGATCAAGTGATACACATCAGGACGGGGAAAGTGGAGCCGCACTCGCCGTCCTTGGAGGTGTGCACGATTCCGGATGCGTCGCTGAAGGGAGGTAAAGCAGATTGCAGAGATCGGTCAAACTAACGGTTGCCGAATTTTATGTATACAGGAATACTCTGCCCCTTACTCCTTAATAACTCCGTTCTTCCGCAGAAACTTCCGGATGACGTCATAGCAATGGGCAATCTCCTGGCGGGGAAAGCCACCGTGGCCGCCGCCGTGAATCGTCACCAGCTGGTTGGACACCCCCGCCTTGTCGAGAGCGGCGTGCAGCTGAACGGACTGTGCGTAGGGAACGAGTCGATCCGCATCGCCGTGGATGGTGAATACCGCCGGCGCACCGGGCGCGACCCAGGTCAGGGGCGAGAGCTGTCGCGCCAGTTCCGCACGGCCGGGCAGGCTGCCGAACCATTCGATCGCATAGTGTTTGGCGTTCGGCCCCTCGAGCACATCGTTGACATCACTGATGCCGTACCAGTTGATCACCGCGGCGGCCTTGACCGGCGGCTCAATCCCGTCCACCCAGCGGTGGCTCTCCGCCGAGGGGCACTGCCGGTCGAAGGGGGAGCCCTCGGGCAGCAGGGCGGTGATCAGCGCGAGATGTCCGCCCGCCGAATGGCCGGTTAAGACAATGCGGTTGGGATCAAGGGAATATTCGCCGGCATGCAGCACCAGCCAGCGCAGGGCGCAGCGGCTGTCCTCGACCGCAGCCGGGGCGGGCGCATGGCGCGCCAGCCGGTATTCGACGTTGACCGCCGCCCAACCCATCGAGAGCCAGGGCAGGAGGTAAAGCGTATTGCGCTCCTTCATACCCTCGACCCAGCCGCCACCGTGAAAGTAGACCACCACTGGCACCGGCTTGCTCCGCTCCAGCGGCAGATAGAGGTCGAGCTTGAGCTCCATGTTGCTGGCCGTGGCATAGGTGAGGTTGGGGAGGATGGTGTAGGTTGGGGCGACATAATCCATCCAGACGCCGGGGTGCTCCTCCTGGGTTACGCCCGGGCGGGCGATCGCCATCAGGATGAAGATGAAGAGGATCAAAACAGGCTTCTTGTCCATTATTTCTTCTCCTTTCCGGCAGCGCTGCCGATCCCGTGGCGGGCCAGGATCGCCTTGACCTCGTCGATCGGCAGGGCTTCGACAGTGGCATAGGCTCCCGACTGGGTGGTGGCGCGCAGCAAAGAGTTGTAGATCGCCTCAACGGTGGCATCAACGGCCGCTTCAAAAAGGGGATTCATCTGGCTGTTGCCGACCTCCAGCCCGGCTGCAGGCTCCGGCTGCGCACCCGCAGGAGTGCGGCGGAGGGCGGGATGAGTCGAGAAGGCAATGACATAATCGCCCGATCCGTTGGAGGCGAAGCCGCCGGTGCGGGCAATGCCGAGCAGGGCGCGGGCAGCCAGGCGCTGCAGATTGCGGTCGGAGACAGGTGCATCGGTGGCAACCACGACGACAATCGAGCCGTCCGCTCCCTTATTGGTGTGGGGATGAACCCCGCTGCGCCCGAGTGCGCGGCCCACCGGCACCCCGGCGATAGTCAGATCCTGCCAGCGCCCGAAATTGGACTGTACCAGCACTCCAACATGCCATGGCTTGTCCGGAATTAGGCGCGAACTGGTGCCGATGCCGCCCTTCCACTCAAAGGCCACTGTGCCGGTTCCGGCCCCGACCGCGCCCTCGGCCACCGCCCCTGTCGAGGCGCTTTCCAGGGCAGCGGTCAGATCCGCGAAAGAGACCGGAAAGGAGCGGATCGCATTGAGCGCCCAGCCGTCGTTGGTCTCGGCGACCACCGGATTGATCGAGCGCACCTTCTCCATTCCGGGCTGGCCGAGCATCCAGCGGGCGAGTCCCTCCGCCACGCCCCAGACCGCGAGGGTATTGGTCAGGGCGATCGGGCTTTCCAGTTCGCCGAGCTCGGCGACCTGTGTCGATCCGGTCAGCTTGCCGTAGCCGTTGCCGACCGCTATCGCCGCGGGCACACGGCTCTCGTAGAGATTGCCACCGTGCGGCAGGACCACCGTCACCCCGGTGCGCACCGAATCCCCGCGCATGAGGGTGGTCTGGCCGACCTGCACTCCGGGCACATCGGTGATGGCATTGAGGGGGCCGGGTTCGAGCGCGCCGGGGACAATGCCCAGATCGCGCGCCCGCGGCCGCTCCGCCGCGCTCGCGGAGGCGGTGAAAACCAGGCCGGCAGCCCAGAAAAAGAGCAGCGGTAGAAACAGACCATTTTGCATTCCCGATCTCCCGGTTGTTCAGGTTACACTGAATTCTAGTATACAAAATCGAAGCATTGCAAGCAAGGGGAATCATGCGCCGGGATGTCCGTCGGATCAGCCCCTCCCGCCGGCCCATATCGTTCAAATTTCGTACAATTCCAGCCAGAGAATGGGCTCCTGCTGGAATATTGACCAACAAAAAAATGTATTGATATATGGTGTGGGAAGCTCTTCGCCAAGGGAGGGCCATATTCGCCATATCGCCCGGGGATAAACTCAAGCCTTTAATCTGTTGTTCAATTTCGTATCCATCCATTCTGTCTCCTCCTTCAGCAGGCAACCTGCAAACCAAAGGATGGGCCCGCTATGACAAAATCAATGTGTTCGATCCTGGTGCTGCTGCCGCTCCTTCTCTCAGGCCAGGACCGCTTGATCAAACCTGGGGACGCCATTGAAATCATTGTCCCTCAGACCAAGGAACTCAGTCAAACCATTGTCGTTGCTCCAGATGGCACCGTTGATTTCCCCGGTATGCAGGGATTGCCGGTGGATGGGGTAACTTTGCAGAGGTTCAAGGATGTTTTGGTTAACCAGTTGAGTCCCTATATGGGGAGTTCGCCGCTGGTCATGGTCCGTTATAGTGAGAGCTACCCAATCCGAGTCAATGTCCTCGGCCAGGTGGTGATGCCTGGGATGCATCAGATCGCAAATACAGCCACCTTGCAGGGGGCGATCGGCGCAGCCGGCGGATTTATCCCGGGAGCGCAGCTGGCAAAAATAAAATTGCTCAGGACCACCAATTCAGGGAAAATCGAGCAAATGGTGAACATGGAGCAGTTTTATCTGAACGGCGATCCATCAGCACTGCCTATGCTCCAGGATGAAGATACCATTGTGGTGCCTGGCAATCCCCTCGCGACCAGTGTCAAGGTCCTGGGTGCCGTGGAAAATCCCGGCAGTTATCAGCTCGCGTTCCAGACCTCTTTGCTCGATGCCCTCTTCCTGGCGGGGGGCCCGACAGACGAAGCGAACCTTAAAAAAATTAAAGTCGTCTCGATGACGGGCGAGAAGGCTCGCGAGATTTCGATCAACGTCAAGGAGTTATTGGCCGCGAACGCTTTGCGTTCGATTCCCATGGTCATGCCTGGTGATGTTGTCTACATTCCCGAAAAGAAACTAAGCTGGGGCAAATTTTTTAGCATTGCCAGAGATGTGTCCACATTAGTCTCGATGTACTATCTGATCTATATCACAAAAGAGAATTGAAACGATGGATGATGCATCATCAAAGGCGGCCTTACCCCAAGAATAGCAGACTTCAACCTTGCCCACGCCGGCGCCGGATCCTAATGCAACGAATGTCTAAAAGATCTTTGGTCTGATTTCAAAAATGTATTTATTTAACATTTTTTGTTAAATAGTAATACGTGGCTTGACATTAGATCATCTATTGATTATATTTCTATGCAAGGGGATGGGGCTCTCTCAACAATCTCACCGACTTCTGTTCTAATTAATTACATATCAAACTGATGTGGGGAATGTGTTCCTCTTGTTGGTGTGCTTTCACGGCAGCTGAAAAAGTGTCGTTGTCGCTATTTCTCTCAACAGGAAACAAAGAGGCCGTTCTGTCCATACGTCTGGGGGATGCTTCGTTGCTGAGACCTTTCTCGTTTTAATCTAGAAAGGTGTTGCATGGGGAGGTACGGGTTGAAATGAGGCGAAGACCAAACATCAAAGAAATAAATTTCAGCGGTTTAATCAAGTCTGCCAGCGATCGTTCCCAGGCACTTTCTCAAGAGAAGCAATTTCTGTTTAAAGGTTCTGCTTTTAAGATTAAACCTGCCCGACCTTGGGAGGCGGAAATGGCTGTTGACGGCAATCACCACACTAACGGCTTTGATCCTCAGGCTTATCAGATCACGCCGTTAAGTATAGTCTTGCGTGATTCTTTCAAGGTGTTGCTCAAATCGAAATGGCTGATTATAGCCTGCTTTTTGGCCATTATAATTCCTGCTATTATTTATATCTGGCAAGTGACCCCTATCTATGAGACAGAAGCCACTATTATTTACGAAGAGGCCAACGACACTGCCTTTTTGCTTAATTTGGGTCAGCCTCTGTACAGCAAAAGCGCCATTCTGAACATGGTTGAACAAATTAAAAGCCGTACTTTGGCTGATGAAGTTATCAAAAGCTTGCCTGAAGGGATAGTAAACACCTTTGTTTTTCCTGTACGCCCACCTGCGAATTTTTCAAAAGAAAAATTCATGGCAGCGGTGATTTTAAAAAATCTCCAGGTCCAGAATATTCGCGGCTCAGATATTATCAAGATCAGAATACAAACCAATAATCCGCTGGCTGCAAAATCAATCGCCAATACCTATGTTGATCTTATTGTTGACTGGAATTTACAAAAAAAGAAAAAAGAAATCTCCAATGTCCGCAGTTTTGTCGAGGGACAATTATCCCTCTTCCAGAGCAGGCTTAAAGAAGCAGAAGAAGAATTGTTGAAGTATAAAGAAAATAATGAATTGATAACACTAAGTGACGCCTCGAAAGAGACTCTTACAAATCTGACAGATGTCGAAGTCACCTATAACCAGACGAGAACTGAACGCGCGGCGATTGAACAGCGCAGACGTTTTCTGGAACAAAAAAGACAGGAATTAATGCCCGCCCTTGCCGCGACCAGCAACGAGGTCTCGCAGAAAATTAAAGGCAATTTAAGCGGTTTGGAACAGCAGTATGCCACCCTACAAAAAGAGGCGAAACCCGAGGATCAGGAAAGGATGGCCTCGCTTCGGGAACAAATCACTCATACCAAACGGGACTTGATCAATGAACTGATGAAGAGTACGGCTCGGGAGAATATCGCTGACCCCCTGTCACAGGTTCGTAATCTGCTGCAGGAATCGATTGCTTTGGAAGTTGATCTGGAAACCTTCAAGGCCAGGGAACAAGGGCTGAAAAACACCATGGATGGATACAACCGGGAACTCCAGCTGCTGCCCAAACAGGAACTTGCCCTGGCACGCCTCATCCGGGACAAAGAGGTGAATGATAAAATTTATGGAATACTCCTGGAAAGGCGGGAGGAAGCACGGATTACAGAAGCGGGAAAGGTTGGCGACGTGCGCGTCATTGATTATGCTGATGCGCCCATAAAACCTATTCGACCCAATAAGATAAAAACCTTGATCTTTGCTTTGGTTCTCGGTCTCTCAGGTGGCATCGGGTTAGCCTTATTTCTTGACTCACTCGATACTTCACTGAAAACGGATCGCGACGTGGAAAAGTATCTGAATCTACCGGTCATCGCGTCTATTCCATCAATAAGTAACAATGGTACCCATCATAAAATCGCCAAAAAGGAAGCTGGGGACTCCCTTTATGGATCCAAATTGCTGCCGCAGTGTGGTAATAAATCCTACATCACTG
>ERZ795059.1626-NODE-1626-length-24812-cov-15.220705_pt1 | contig 24812 bp, 28 predicted proteins | sample MGYA00375143_ERZ795059 | MGnify/ENA primary metagenome ERZ795059 (study PRJEB30188, sample SAMN05720168) | activated sludge metagenome | isolation source: Anaerobic digester | place: USA | collected 2015-01-07 ... | reverse complement strand
AGAGCTTTCTTGGGGTCGCTTACAGGCAGTTCACGCGTGATCATGACCTCGGGAGCGATAAAATCAGGCGTTCCGACGACGCCTGGCGGGTATTTCCCAGGTACCACGAGCCCGTCAATATCGATGACGCTTGCATTGCCGCCACACGGATCAATCAAGACATTCTTGTACGAAAGATCAGAGTGCGCCAACCCTGCCATGTGCATTCGCTTTGTGGCACGGCATGTCAAAATACAGACGCGAAAATAGCTCAACCAATTGCCGCGCTCACGAGCATCAAGCCAGCGGTTTTGGTTTAGCGCGGATGCAAACCATTTGCCTTCTTTTTCAGCGCCCTTAATCTGAAGCGTATCGTTGTCAACTGAACCGTACTTGAAGAAGAAATGCGGATCGTACACCGGCGCGATTAATCCAAGGCTTCCGTTGTGCTCAATAACCTTGGTAGGCCAGCAAAAAACGCGTTTCCAATACTCGCCACCAGCTTGGTTGAAAATTCGATCCCTATACGTTCCGGTGATGGCGACCAAGCGTTCCTTCGCATTGTAGTCTTGCTTGTTTCGGAAGAAGGCCACAACGTAGCTTCTGTCGGGAGAGAAGTAAACGTCCTTCATCCCGCCCTGCCCGATTATTTTGTCTTCAAATTCCACATCGGAGCCGTCAGTGGCTTTGAGACGTACAATGCTCATTTCTACATACCTCAGACCAGAATTGCTATCGTTCTGTCGTCATGGTTACCTGGGGACCAAAAATCCAACCATTGAAGGAGATCCTTCTCTGGGGAACCATCTCGACGGGTGAGAGGGACAGTCTGCGTCAAGTCATCCCAAAGACCATCCCACTTTTCGACATTCTTCAGATTGTTCTCGGATTCAAACTTCGCGTCCGTTATTCCATCCGTCATAAGAATGACCGCCGTAAAATCGTCCACTACCTCAAAACGAACGCGTCGATAGATTTCATTTGCCTCCCAAACTTCCGGCATCGTAATAAAACGCGTTTGCCCTGCAAATTCACCTCCATCGGGTTCCCCGAGGAGACGCACTTCGGAATTTCTCGAGTAAATGCCAATGCCTCCGTCTCCAACCCAGTAAGTCCCCACGAACCACCCAAAGTCATATCGCCGCATAACGGCTGCGATCAGGGTGGTTGCATAGTCTTTCGGAGGGACGCTATGCGAGTTCGCCTCTTCTTGAATTTTCTTGAAACCAAGGTGAGCAGCCCCCGCCAATAGCGTGTAGACTTTGTCTCTAATCGCTTTCTGAACTGCCTCCTTGCCGCGATCTTGGACATGCTCTACCAGCCGGGCCTCGAAGCTGCCGTCGAACTCCTTTGCTATGTTCTGCTTGAGGTGGTCCAGGGCACACGAACAGACAATCTGAGAACCCCTTCTCGATGACTTTGACGACCCCGCGCCATCTGCTACGGCTGCCAAGTACCAACCGTTCTCCAGATATGCAAGTCCGAAGTCGTCGTCACGAAACTTACCCTCGTGGGCATGTGAACGCCCACGCTGACTCGCTGCGATCAGTGAGCGATCTCTGAGCAGGGCTTTGCTGTCTGAATCGGGTTTCCAGTAGGGGTCCGATTTGTCTGATGGTAGGTCTTTCCAGAGAGACTTGGGATCAGCATTGATGGTGAGCGCGAGAACCCTCTGAACGTAACGAGACTGGTCAATTTGCTTCTTGGAACGGTATCGCAGGACAGGTGAGAAATCGCCGGCTTTTTCCGGGATTCCCTCAAGTATTATGTTTTCGAGATCCAAATGAAGCCCCGTGCCCTCAAGTCCGTCAATGGTCACGTCTATCAAGTCCGTCGGAGAACCGAATCCCTTCAGGATATTGAACTTATATGCTTTTCCCACAGTTCCGTTAGGAAGGGGGATAGGAGGCGGAGGTGAATCCGGTTTCGGGGGCGTTGTCGCTACGGTTCTTGCGGCCTTTTGATGCTGCCCACTTTGGGAACTCGCTGCCGGTGGAGTCGGTTGCACTGGAGCCGGTGAGTGTTTGACAGACTGTGAACGCTGAGGCGAGACGGGGGGATTCAGTGATGTTGTTGGTGGCGTGGGCGTCTGCGGTAACGGATTAGATTGCAGCACGGATGTCGGTCTGGCCTGCGTTTCTCTGAGTGGGGCACCACTTCTCGCCTGCGGCACACTTGTCGAGGTCGTTCCGGTATCACCGGTAGGCCTAATCACCTCATCCATATTCGATGGGCCATCACTCTGGGTGTCTTGGACGTCGGTCGTGACCGGTGTATCTTTGCTGATTTCATTCACTCCTGGATCAGGGGTGTCTGACAGCCCAGTTCCCTCTATTTCTACATTCCCATCTTGTTCGGTCATAGCCGACCTCCGTTCCTGAAATTGTGTCCACTTCTGCTCAAATGCAATGAACTCAGGTCGTGCATACTCAAGGAATGCCGGCCATTCGTGCTTCTTGTACCTAACTGCCCAAAAGAACATCTGTCTGAGCAGATCGAAGTCAGGGTCTGCGTCTACGCTCATGTCGCTACACTGCCGCATGGTGCATTTCGGGCGGCGGAGGAGGCAGCACCACCTGCCCTGTTGCGCCCATGCTCATATTGCCAGTACTGATGCTGGCGGATACCCACTTGAAAAACTGGCGGAACGCTACGGCATCCGTCGTGTCTAGGCTCACGACATTTTGCCTGTCGGTCAGTTCCAGGAGATACTCTTCGCGCGCCTTGGTCCCAGCGGCGCAAGCAACAATAGCTCCAAAGTTCCGCTTTTTCACTTCAGGAACCATTTCACGGTACTTTTTGATGTCGGAAGGGCTCCCGTCCGTCATGAGAAACAACAAAGGCCTCCAATCGCCTTTCTGATCGCCTGTGTTTTTTCTGACTTCCGCATCCACGCTCTCGCAAAGGACTTCCAGCGCTGCTCCCATGTGCGTCGGCCCTGATTCAGGTGTCTGCACGTCGGGCAATTGGAAGTTTTCAAGCCCCTGAAGCGGGAGAAGGATGCGGACCTCGCGATCAAACGTGATTATGCAAAGATACACGGATTCGAGCGCGAATGGATCTTGACGCAGGGAGGCGAGCAACATCTGCAGACCCACCTTGACAGACTCGATGGGCTCGCCTTTCATGCTACCCGACGTGTCCAGCAAAAGAAAAACCGGCAGTCGTCTCATGAATTTCTCACTTTCCACAGGTCGCCAATCAAAAGAACTAGAACGCGCTTAACTACAAACCCATAAAGAAACGGAAACTCGTGCATCTTCGATTACGCGACAACGGGAATGATCTCTTGCGGTGGCGGCGGCAATTGATCCAGACCCGAAACGTCCTTGCCTGCCGTCTCCACGCTCTTGCTGCTCGCGCTGACTGAAGCTGATACCCACTTGAAGAATGCCTTGAATGCCGCTGAGTCCGTCGTATCCAGTTGCACAACGGACTCCGTTATCTTCATTAACGGACCTGTGTCGGCGCCGGGTCCCGCCGCGCAGGCAATCACTAGGCCCCATTTCCGCGTCTTGAACTCCTTGATCCCGCGATCAAGATCGTCCGTAGGTCCTCCGTCTGTCAGGAGAAACACCAGGGGTTTCCAGTCGCCCTTTACCTCGGCAGTTGACTTGGAAACTTCCTTGTCGGCGCACTTGGCGACCAGAGTTAGCGCCTCGCCCATGGCCGTGCTGCCGGATGCTTGTATGGCCGGCAACTGGAATTGCGGCAACTCCGTAAGCGGCACGCGCTGTTGCGCCGAACTGTCGAATGTGATCACGCTGAGATACGCCGTCTCAAGCGCATACGGATCTTGACGCAAAGAGGAAACCAACGTTTGCACGCCCGTCTTGACGGCTTCTATCGCTTCTCCACTCATTGAACCTGAAGTATCGATTAACAAATAAACTGGCAACCTTCTCATTCGGATTCCCTTTCCTTGTTAGCGGACGTAATTCCTCAAAATGTCGACGAAACTGTCCGTTTCCTGTGGATCTCCAATCGCGCGGAACTTCCAGTCTGCGCCCTTGCGGTACACTTCTGCGAAGATCATAGAGCACTTGCCGTTGAAAGAAGCATCACCCGAAATGTCATAACGGGCCATTTCGGTTCCCTTGGCATCTACGGCTCTGATGAAAGCGTTCTCCACCATGCCGAAATGCTGATTCTTCTGCTTGCCTTGATATATCTGAACGACGAACAGGATTCGCTGAACAGCCGGACTCATAGCATCCAGCCGCACGATAATCTGCTCATCATCTCCCTCGCCTGCACCTGTCCTGTTGTCCCCAGTTAGCCAGATGGTGCCACTGGGATGCTGTAAATTATTGAAGAATATGACATCGCCGCCGACAAGCTTCTCGCCGAGATTCCTGACTTTCCCGCTCTCGTCCAAAAGAAACGCGACGGCGTCCAAGTCATAATCTTCATCCTCTTGTTGGCCTGACAGAAGGCGTCCAAGCATGCCCTTCGGCGGTGCCTGCCGAACATCCCATCCAAGCCCAACAGTGACCTGCGAAAGAGTATACAGGCCCTTTTCCAAGTTTATGGTCTGGCCCTTTTGAAGTTTAATCGCCATATCTTTCTCCTCCTAACTGAACGATAGACCAAGAGCTTCAAACAAATCCGACTCGTCAACTCGCGTATTTGTTGACGACAGTCTGCAACCCACCGTTGTAGCCAATCCCCATCGCCTCAAAGCGCCATTGACCTTCGCGCCTGTACAAACGACCGAATTCAATGCATGTTTCGATGGAAAAATCCTCGCCCAACTCGTACTTGCAGATTTCCTCGTTTGTCGCAGCATTGTAGATGCGGATGAACGAGTTGCGGACTTGCCCGAAATTCTGTTTTCTGACGTCAAATTCATAGATGCTTACCACAAAAACGATCTCTTCGACTTGGGGATTCACCTTCGATAGGTCCACCATGAGCGTTTCATCGTCGCCATCACTGCTTCCACCTGTCGTGTCATCTCCTGAAGATATTACGGCACCGTCAGGAGAGGTCTGATTATTATAGAACACGAAGCACGACTCGTTCGGCAGTTTCTTTCGACTGTCAAGCAGGAACGCGGACGCATCCAAGTCATAGTCATCACCACTGCCCGATTGATTCGGGTCCCAACCCAGACCCACCCCAACCTTCGTTAGGCCGATATTTACCTTCTGGCCTTTCACCAAACTGATTCCCATGATTCATTCTCCTTCCTAACGCGGTTCAGCGACAAATGTCAACCTACGCACTCGTGAAACAGTGCATCAAACTCAGCGCACGTTTGTTTCGCACCGGCCTTGAGGGTTTTCAGGAATGTCTTCTCGCCTTCGTCAATCACGCCGTCCGCGAAGAGAATCTCGCGCAATTTCACGGCCTCGTCCTTGTCAATGACGCCATCGGCGAGAATGTTTTTCTGAAGGGCTGCGAAGAAAAAGGTCTCGTACTCAGCGCTTGTTTTCTTCGCCGAATTGCGAAGATCGACGAGGAAATCAACTTCCTCGGCATCGACCACCGCATCCGCCATGATTTCTTTCTCGATCAGGGCCGTTTCCTCGGCATCGATCACGCCATCTGCCAACAAAACATCTCTAAGCAATTTCTTCCAGTCAGCCATTTCATTTCTCCTTTCGCGAAAGTCCTAGTGTCATGTTCTGAACCATCACCAGCGCACCCCAAAGGTGCGGTTACACAAAAACTAGATCACTGTACCATTTCTCTAAATGGACGATCAATGAGATCAAAAAACTCTTTCACCATCTTTTCGGCGTCAAGATCCGTTGATTCCAAAACGGGACCACCGTCGAACCTGACAGTCTGACCTCGGGTATAAGCTCCTTCAAGTTCTACTCTGACGGTGGAACTGCGGGTCTCGATCCAATCGTGATCCACTGCCCAATACACGGGAACCAGATCGTAAAGAACCGGACCGGGAAGTGATGCTCCTATCCTGGAAAACCACGTTTCTGTACACGCAAGAAGAACTTCGTGGAGCGGAGAACGACCACAACACTGCCTACGCACATCTTCCATAGTTGCCTTCAAACGAGCCGTCAGATGGAAGGTTCCCATGAAGACGGGCAGACCAGAGTTGAACACGTAGTCCGCAGCTTCCGGGTCGCACAAGACATTGTATTCGCTGTGCAAAGCGTAGGTTTCACCCGCCATCGAAGCTACAGACGCGATTCGCCCTCGATATGAGTCAGGAACTTGTGTTAGTGCTTGGGCGACATTGCTGAAAGCGCCTGCCACGATGAAGCTTGTGGGAGATCGAAACTCGCGAAGAACGGAAACGATTACATCCGTTGCTGCTAACGATTCGGTCCCGAACTCAGGGTCATCTGGGGTTACGAAGTCGATATAGGTGGCGCTATGCGTTGGGTCCGGCAGTACCTGTTTTCTGGCGATGCGCGCCTCAGACATCGAAATCCCTGCGCCGACAGGGATATCAGGGCGCCCTATAGGACGCAGAACCTTTTTTGCCAAGCGTGCTTTTGCTTGCGTGTCGCCATGAACCGTAGTGATCGCTTGCACGTCAAGCTGTGGATGGACGACAGCCAAACAAAGCGCGTAAAGATCATCAATGTCCTCACCGAGATCAGTGTCGAAGATGACCTGCGTTTTTTCCATCTGCCAAGCCTCCAAACGTCCTAAAACACGCGACTTCGGGACGCAAAATACATCCCCGAAACGCCCTGCCATTGTTCAAGCAGGATTTAGCCTACCAACATCTTTGCTTTTCGCACAAATATAGGGCAAAGACCCCTCGAGAATCAAACAACGAACTACAGCGACAAACGCCAACTGAGCTTGAAGTTCGCAGAGAAATACGAAATTACACATGTGTAACGCAAATTATGAGACTTTGTTTGACCAGAATGCAAACTCTTGCCGACAAGCTCTCGAAAAAGTTGCGCAGCCTGCGAGGCGATGTCCCGCAACGGGCGTTCGCCCGTAAGTTGGGCGTTTCTGTTGCCACGCTGAACCGTTTGGAATCATGCCAGCAGAACGTGACGCTTGCAACGCTAGAGCGATTTTGCACGCGCCTCAAGTGTAGGATTGGGGACCTTTTCGACGAATAGACAGGACGAAGCATTTGTACGGATTGCGGTCAACGTGTTGACAAAAACATCAGGAGATCTTCTTTGCGCGTATCGAGGCACAATGGGACTCGTCTCAAATTCGTTCTTGCGAGAGTTGGAAGACTGCCGTCATAGACACTCAGGCCATATTCCTGAGACAAGCTGGCGGCATACCCGCGGCACAAATGGTATCGCGTATGCCCATGCTTGAATGACGTTGCCGCCGCAGGAAGTCTCCAGCAGAATGCGCCTATAGAAGCTCGGTCCGCCGGGATGGAAACCCTCCAGCCGATCCAACCGCGGGAGGCGATCCTCTGGGTCGTCGAACGTTATCAGTTCGCCGTGAACAAGTCCCCAGCCGCGCCGCGTGCGGCCTTTGGCGCGAAGGTCGGGGCGTTGGTCCGCCTCCGCCTCGAAGTGCGCCTGTGTGGCCACGTCGGCGCACGGGTCGGCGGTGCCGTAGGCGAGGATGTCCGCCCCCGGCACTTGCAGGACGGGCAAGCCCGACTCCATTTCATACAGCCGCCCGCGCACCACGGCCTCTTCGATGGAGACCGCGCCGGCGCAGAACCGCTCATGGTTCCACATGCCCCGCTTCAACGTGCCGTACACGAAAAGCCTCAGAAGGCCGGGTGTGTTCAGCTTCGCATCGTCCTGGCAAGTCATGGCGCCGTCTCCTGCGGCTTCTTCGCCCTTACTTGCGGAATGAACGTGAACGTCCCAGTGAATGGCGCGCAGACATTCGCCCGCTGGAACACGAGGAGCGTCATCGCGGGCACGATCATCTCCATCCATCCCCTCTCGCCCTCGATGACGTTGTCCAGGTACGAACCGTCCGTGGCGTAAAGCACGACCTGCCGCCGCATGTGGCACCGGAACTTCAGCGGCTTGTCGCCTTTCAGGACGAGGACCATGTCGGGTATCCGCCGGGAAGCGAGGACTGCGGCCATCTGTCCGCGGCACAACGCGAGACGTTTTCGCAGATAGGGCACGTCCAGCGCACCGGTCCGCGTCGCGCCGTTGACAATGCGGCACAGGATTTCGCTGTCCACCTCGGCGAACCGCTTGTACCGGAGCCGCCGGAACAGGTAATCCGCGTTGCGTATCGTCCCGTTGTGCGTTCCCAAAACACGTCCTGCCAGTATCGGATGGTTGTTGCGGTTGTCCCGCTCGTCGCCCCGTGTCCGCCAGCGCGCATGCCCCATGAGCATGGTCACGCGGTCGTCCATTGTCGCGAGCATCCGCGCATATAGCGGCTCCTTGACGAATTGTGAGGCGGGCATTGGCCGCTTGAACAACCCATACTCGCCGTCGCTGTTCATCCACGCCGCCCCAGTGGCGTGCGGCCCACGCGGCTCGCTCAACACCAACAGTCGTGTGAAGATGTCGGCCAGACGTCTTATTTCCGCCGCACGCCGTTTCTTCTCACCAAGAAGGATTCCCGCCAGACCACACATTACCGTGCCCTCCGTTCGGCTACCGGAAGGAACCCGCGAAACACTCCCTCGGCATACTGCTTCTTGTTGGCTTCGATCCACGCCGCCTCGTCGGGGAAGTCCATCTCCCGCGCGATTCGCGCGACCAGCGGACGGTCCAGCATGTTTGCCATCCCCGAACGCCGGATGCTGTCGATGACCCGGTACACCCGTTCGGGGATCGGCACCGGCGTGGGCGATTCAGACGGTTCGCGTGGCTTGTCTTCGAGTACCTCCGCCAGTCCGTGTTCGACCAGCGCGGCCAGCAGCGACTCCGCCAAGGCTTCAGGACCGTCACCCGACACTGTCAATTCGATGCCGGCCAGCATCTTCGCGTTTCTCAGCACCATGTCCACGTACTCCGCCACGTTCCCGTGGTCGGAAAACAGCGCCGCGCCTTTCATCGCCATGACGACATCCAACGGGCGCTCGCCCGTAAACACCTGGCCGTCGCCCGTGAGCGGCTTTCCATCAAGACTCGTGTTCCGTACAAAGACCTTCATACTCCGACCTCGCTTTCCTCGTTCCGCACACGCTCTTTGAAGTACACCAGTTCGTCCTCGTTCTTGGCGTCGCGCATCGTCCGCCCGGAATACCGGACCCGCCAGCCGGTCGCCGTTTCCAGACCGAGGTTCTCCGCGTTCATAACCCGGTCCGCGCCCGTAAGCCGCACGAACGCCTCGCCCCGGTTGCGGACGGCATTGAACAGCGCCCGCCGCGTCTTGCGCGGGATGTACGCGAGCAGATAGCGTTCCCCGTCGCGCTCGACCACCGCTTCCCAATACGTCCGCATGGTCAGCCCTCCACCACGGGCGCGCCAGCCGCCTCGGTCGTTTCCGGCTTGGGCTGCGGGCGTCCCCGTTTGAAGGCCGCGTCGCCCGGCATCGCGTCGAGGAGATGTTTACGCGCCGTCTTGAACTCGTCCCCGATCAACCGAAGGTGGAGCAGAAAAACCCGGAAGTCATACTTGGCGCTTTCCGGCCGGAACTCCCGTTTCCTGCTCGACGCCGCGCGCCCGTTCAGTCCCTTCGCCGCCAACGCCAGCACGAATTGGACGTACGCTTTTATCTTGCCCGCGTGGAGCGTCCCTTCGAACCAGCGGAACTCGACCGTCCCGCGGTACCAGACGTTATGGAAGTTCACCCCGTAATAGCGGGTCGAATCGTAATGCTGCGGGCACGTGTTCCGCTGCCCGTACCAGATGCGGTTCAACTGGTCCTTTGTGCAGGGCCGGTACTGTTCGAGCTTCGCGATGAAGTCCGGACTCATGGGTTTCGCGTATCGGTTGACTCGGTTCTGCTGGAGCCCGAGCGCCACGAAGATCAGTGGCTCCTGCTTGTACACCAGCTTCGCGAGCCGGGACAGCGACCGCCCGTCGAAGGGCGCCGCCCCTACATGGATGTGAATCGCCGTCGTGCTGTCGACGCGGGCACCCGCCGCCCGGACCGCACGCACGACCTGCTGCAGCGTTTCGAGGTCGCCATAACTGAGGATGGGGCTTACCACTTCCGCGCGCAGATGCTCCGGCACGTTGATCAGCGACCCGTCCTTGACCACCTTCCACACCCGTCCCTGGCCGTCCGTCACCTCCCACGGGTCAAAGGCATGCGGCGACCCCACATACCGTACCTCGCCGCCGACCACGCCGTGGATCGCACGGGCGACCACTTCCCGCGTCCGCCCGACCGTCTCGATCTCGACCCCGTAACTAAATTCCCGCATGTCCATCCAGCCGTCTCCTTTCTAAGGTGTTCCGCATCAATTGTTTACGTCTCGTTCTGAACACATTCACGCTTGGCCGGGCGGTAGAAGTCAAGTCCTTGTTTCGGCGTAAACCATTCCAGGAAAAGGGCTTAGAAATGCGAACACCGGCGGTTGCCCCGTGCGTGGAGACAGCCGCCGGTGTTCGGCAAGAGAGGGTCAAATTACGGTCGTGCTTGGACTTCCGCGTGAATTCTGCGGGCCTCCGCCTCCTCGGATTCAATGCGGTCAACCAGGCCGTCGAACTCTTCGCCCAACGAGGGGTCCATTCCCAACCCGTCCTCCAACCGGCGCATGCGCTCGTGCATGTTCCGCAGCAGGCCCAATGCGTGATCGCGCAGGACGCCGTCGCGCTTTTCCGCCGGCGTCGGAATGAACTCGATGAAGCCGCCGTCGCGTCTTGTCAACATGGCAGGGGCCTCCTCAACTCAATGTCGCGCCGAAGCGATGGATGCGCGCGTAGATGTTCGCCCAGCCCGCCCAGAACTGGGCCTTGTACCGGACCTTGGTCCCAGTGCCGTTGTAGAACGTGCGCTTGTACGTGTACTCGGTCCACTCCTGTGAGATCTGCCGTGTCGAGTCGAGATTCATCTGTTCCCATGTGCTCCCGCCGTCGTTCGAGGCATACCACGTGACCGTGGTATTGCTGGGAACGTTCATCTCGGTATAGATCGTGGTGGCGGCCACGCCCTGCGTGAGTTCGATCTGCCGCGTCACATAGGCGCAGTACCAGGTGTTCAAATAGCCGATCATCGTCACGTTGCGGAAGTTGAGCACGGGCGATTCATTGGGAAGGGTCGTGGACAACCTCGCCCTTATCGCCATTTGGCAATTCACCCAAGTCACTCTCTCTTCTTCCGCGGGCACGAAGACCTCCCACGAATAGCCGCCGTTCTGCGAGTACTCCCACACGATACTCGTGCCTTCGGGAATCACGGAGTACTCGTCCAGATTGATATCCGTGAACGCGTTGAGCGGCGTTGTCTGGAACTGGATGATCCCGGTCGATGCGAAGTTCAGTCCGTAGATGCGCATGGCAAGGTCGGCCCCCTGACGCGCATTCCACGTCTCCGCGTTGGAACTCTCCAAGAGCACGCCCTGTGGATACACCTGCTTCGTGATTACGCCGTTCTGGCCGATGGCGCCGATCATGGCAACCCGCAGGTAATACTCGTTGCTGTCCGTCATGACGACGACGGCATAGCTCGTGTTGGCTTCGATGTACACGGGGTTCGGAAACTCGACCTTCGTTTCCGCATTGACCGTCACCTGGTCCGGGACAAGCGTCGTCTCGGCGTAAACAGTCGAGTTCGGGAATCCCGTGGTCACTCCGCGTATCTGCACCGTCACCGGCTTTTCCGTGTCCTTGCGGGTAAAGAACAGCCCCACGGCGGACACGATCCGGTTCTGTGTGAAGTTGAAGGTTTGCGCCAGCGGGTCAACGGGCCGCTGTACCTGCCGCCACCACCAGATCCAGTCCCACGCGGGCACCCGGACAACACGCTGTTCGATGATGGTCTGGATGCGCGTGATGACAACCGGATCCTGCACCTGAATGACGGTGTCCGCGCCGTAGGCGCCGTCCGTGGCGCTCACGATGCGGTTACCAAGTTCCGCGCTGTTCGGGATCATGAACGTGCCGGAGAATCGTCCGAACCAATCCGTCGTGAGGCCCGTCGCCACCACCTGTCCATCGCAACGGATGGTGACGTTGGATGCATTCCGGGAGAAGTTCACGCCGTTCACGCCGACGGTCGTCTGTCCGCGGCGGCCCATGGTGGGGTTGGCCGTTATCGAGGCGGGGGGCTTGTCGAAAGCGGACCAGGGATTCACGTTCCGCTCCTCGGACCAGTCCAACTGCTCGGCCAGCACCACCTCCGTGGCGGGCAGCATGGCGAGACTCTCGCCGCGCCGCACGGTCGTGTGGGCGGGGTCCACGTCCAGAAGGTACGGCGTGGCGGCGCGTCCCGGCGCGGCGAACTTGTTGAGCGTATCCACGCGCGCTCCCCAGTCCGGGTGGGTGACGTCGGACTGCGCCGTGTTGGAGAAGTCGTCGGAATACACGCCCTTCTTCGTTTCCGCCGTCCGGTTTTGGAGCTGCGTGTTCATCTGCGAAATGGCGTCGTTGTACTTGAGCGACTCGATGTCGTTCATCAGGCGGTGCAACTGGTCCATCGTGACCCGAGTCAGTCCGAAGTTCCGCAGCGTCATCGCCGTTGAGTTCGGCGGACAGTTCACCGAACATAGCGCCAGCGCGTTGTCCGGGACGACGGGGTCCTTCGGGAACTCCGCCGGCGCGCCGGGAATCCGGATGATGTCCGAGGCCGTGGCGCAGATGACGTCCCTGCGTCCGAGGTAGTAGTCGTAGTCGACGCTGCAGTTCGATCCGACGACCGGCTGCAAGCCCTGGCTGGTTTTACCGAAATTGACGACGTTCAGGTTGGCGAGCGCAATGGACACCGGGGACATGCCGATATTGGAAGTCCGGTTCGCGGGCGGGTTGGTTGTGGAGGGCGTATCCACGCCGTCGTCCTCGTAGGACAAGGTCGACGCGGCGCATTCGTAGAGCAGTTGCAGGCCGGGCCGCGTGTTGGAGATTCCTCGGTAGACCCGGTAATGAACCGCGCCGGGCACTGCGGTCCAGGACAGCTTGTTGATCTCGCTCGCACCCGTCTGCCGGGAAAGGACATAGGCTGAGTTATACTCGCTCTCGCCGTAGACCGTGACCACGGTCACGAGGTAATGGTACAGTCCGACCGCGGGATAGCCGCTCTGGCCGAACAAACCGCCGTCGCAGTAGTCAGTTCCCTTCGTCATCTGGCGCGTGTACGTCCATCGAACCGTGTACGACGTGCCGATGGCTGGTTCGTTCTGGCCGAGCCAGTCCACGTAGTTCCCGGACTGCGCCCAGTCCACGCCCTCCTGGAACACCGTCGCGCCCTGGCTCACCGCCAGGATGTCCACGACGGGGTTGGGTTCGAGGAGGTCCTCGCCGCCGGACACCGACCCTCGCGTGATGCTGGACGTAGTTTCCACAATGGCCTCGACCTGCGAGGTCGCCATGAGCGGCGTGCTGTTGAGGGCATAGCGCCGCACGCCATCCTGAAACGTCTTCTGCTCGCCACGCACGAACTTGGTGGCGATGGATTTCGGGACCAGCGTCGTGGTGGGCAGGTCCTTCTGCAGACGATAGCCCTGGATGTAAGCGCGCCCGGCGTTCGTGACGACCTTCACGTTCTGGCCGTCGTCGCCGTTCGTGAAACTGTCCAGTCCGTTCACGAGATAGTTGCCCGCCTGGTCGAAGGTGCGTTCGGCGAGATTGTTCAGAAGCGAACTCAAGCCTTCCGAAGCGGCGAAGGCGAGTTGGTTCTCGGTCACCGACCCTACCGTGATGCGTGCCCCGGCGAGCGTGCCCGCGAAATCCTCCAGCGAGATGTTAGACTTCTGCTGGACCGTGGGCAGTACGTCGCCCGTGTCCCGCTCGAACTTGTACAGGCAGACGACTTTCCTCTGCGTGACGTTCGCGGGCAGCGCGTCGCCCGATGTGTCCCGGTTTTTGAGCGACGTGACCCATTTCTCCCGTTCGGCGGTCGGCTCCCCCGTGGCCGGGTTCACGAGGACACCGTCGTGGTTATACGTATAGTTGTACTTGAGCAATTCGACGTACACGTAATCCGCGCCGGTGTGCTTGGCTGCGTCATACGTGAGCGTCGCGCCGGGGACATTCTCGATGCATCCGTCGACGTAGACCCGGCCCGCCGCTATCTGAAGCACGTTGTTCGCGCGCGTGATATCAAGTCCCGTGAGAATGGCCCCTTCGCGGAAGAGGGCGTCCGCGAGGCGCTTCACCTGCTCGCGGGCGATGTCCTGTTGCTCGTTCAGTTCCGAGTCCAGAAGCGTCCGGTCCTCGTGGTAGACGACTTTCTTGTAGTTCTTGTTGGGGTCGAATGTGTTCCGTGAAACCGCCATGGCGAGTGTCTCCTTATACTTTGATGACGCCGATTAGTTCGATCCGCGTGTCCGCGACCTTGTTGAAATCCGGCAGATTCTTGACCTCGTAGAGGTAGCCGGGATTGAGCACTTTGCCCGACGGGTTCGAGACGGCGTTGTACACGCCGCCTTCGGCGTAATCCGACGCGTGTCCCTGGACATACGTCACGCCGCCGCCGAAGAATCCGTATTCCTTCACCGTGATGCCGTTTGCCTCGGTCTCGTCGAAGATGAAAGACACCCCGATGATGTTCGTGGGCATCGTGGTTTCGAGGTAATGGACCCCGTTGACCACCAGCAGGGACTGGCCCGCGGGGTCCACGGTCAAGAACGAACGTTTGTAATACTTCTTGCGGGCGCGCTCGTGCTTGAGGGCGATCTGCATCCGCGAGGGCGAAGGCGGATCGAGCGGATTGACGAACGTCGTGTCGCCGTCGCCGATGGCGCAGTGCGTGATGCCTTCGAGCGCGTCGCCCCTGAGCAGGCGCGCCATGAACACGCGCCCCGAGTCGGTGATGAGTCCTGCCGGCATGGTCTATTTCCTCCTTACGTCTCGATGACGTGGGTTTCCTGCAACAAGATCTTCGTTATGGCGAACCGTACGTCCACGACCGTCTCGAACTCGGAGTACTCGCCGTAGACAATCAGGAACTTCGTGTCCACGTCGGGCATGTCTATACGGGCCACGATGACTGCGTTGTCTACGTAGAACTCAAACGGTGTCTCCGGCACGCCCTGGTCTCCTTACCCCAATCCTGCGGGCAGGATGGGCAGTTCGATGCCCCATACCCGCCACTTGATGTTGGTCTTGTACTGGACCGGCGTCCCCGCTGGACAAGTAACCCGCCGCCAGAACGAGAGCGTCTGGTTGTGCAATTTGACCGAGATGGGAATCGGGGCTTGTCCCCAGGAGACCGCCTCGCCGGGAACCGCCTGTGACAGACCTTCTTGGGTGAGCGCCAATTGGCACCAAGTCGAGGGAACCGGGTACTCCGGGGAAACATCCATCCCAACGACGCCCAGGATGAGGTAGTAGTAGCCCGCATAGATGATGGTATTGTTTGTATGACCGACCGGCGCTGTGTCGTTGTACCCGCGCTGGACGGTCGCGGCGGCTGTCCCGCCACCGTTTGTGATCAGCATCTGTTCCTCATCGATAACGATGACTTGGCCATTGGCGAAGCGGCCGGATTGCACGAAGGAAATCACCGTATTCGAATCGGAGATGTCCGCTGCAAGATGTGTATTCTCGTTAGCGACGAAAAGCTGTTTGTCCGAATAGCTTCCGATCTGTCCTTCCAGAAGGCTGAAGTCCGCGGCGGACATGTCGCCCTCGGACAACTGCTCTGCAATCTGCTGGTCTTCGTAGATGTGTAAGGCCATGTCTTCGTTCTCCTATGCCGCCGGCCACTGGCGAATGAGGTATTCGTTGGCTGCCGATTCGAGACCCGCCAAGGTTTCCTCTTTGTCTTCCACCTGCCGGAATCGCCAGCGGTACAAGCTTCCTTGCGGCAGCCCCGCACAATTGAGGTGTTTCTTGTTTAGCATCAGTGGGGTGATTTTCTCGGAGTTTCGTTTGACGTCAATATCGAGTTCGAGGGACAGTCGTAATTCGCTCCGGTCCGCGTTGGTGATATCCACCCAGTTCAGGCGGGCGTGGTTGAGCGCCAAGCCTGGGATTGGTCTCTGCCAGCGTTCGACGATGTCGTGTGCTTCGGTGAGTTCTTGTTCCGCGTACAGATTTCGGGTCAGCCATGCCGTTTCCCGTGCTGTAATCTTGCGCGTCAGGGGAAACGGGTTGTTGGCGCGGTTCTGGTTCAGGATGAAGTTCTCGTGCTGGGACACGAAGACGCCCCTGCGGGAGGCATGGCGGAAACCTGCTTGTGCGTCCTGGCCCGCGTCTTTGGCATCGTCCATCCGTTGAAGGAAGAAAACCCGCGCGCCCGCCGGGTGGTGAGGCGTCAAGGCCTGACGGACGCCGGGGACGATGTTGTCCGACTCGACCCGGTACACGCCCTGGTTGAAAACCGTCCCGGCGAGGCGCAGTCCGTTCAGGCGGGCGCGCCGGTTCGTGCGCAGCATGCCTCGGAACGTCTCGAAGAGACGACCCTGCCAGCCGATGTTCTCCAGGCTGCGAACCATGGCCGGGATAGTGCCTTTCCTGCGATAGAACTCGACTGCTTCGCGAAGTGCGCGCCGCTGGGTGTCCGTATCCCCAGCAGGGTCGAGCGGCCATCCGAGCAGCGCCGCCAGCAACGGCAGGAACGCTGGGTCGCAGTTGTCCACGTCGAATATCGACGGAAATTCGTCGAGGCGGTTCTTGACATCGTCCAGCGTGGCAGCCGGAATCTTCAAGAACGCGGCCAGATCCCCGGTCGTATCCTGTTCCCGGTAGACGGACGGCAGAAGATCGAGGAGATGTGTGTCGAACCAGGAACGGTCGATCTGGAATCCCGTGGCTGCATCACGACGGCGCACCCGGTCTATTCGCGCATACAATCGGGCTTCCGCCGTGCGCCGCGCACCGACAGAGACGGCGGTGTCCTGCAGACGGAACCGCCTTCGTCCCACGAAGATGTCCGTAGAGAAATTCCTTGTACCGAGGCGATCCACGCGCACCTGCGTATCCACGACCGTGTTTCGATTGCGCTTTGGATACAGGACAGTGGCCGCTTCGAGAAACCGCCACCTTCCCACCGCCACGACGGAACGGACGGACTGGTCGTGTACGCCAGGAATGGAGACGCCGACGGTAAAGTCTCTCGTGCGGATACGGCGGGTCTGAATTGTGGTTCTTGCGTTGACCGCCCTGTGCGTTCCGATGGAGAAGATTGTCGTGTCGTCTCGAACGCGCCGCGTGGCCACGCTTAACGTAACCGATGTATCGAGTACAACGGGATGCGGCAGACGGATGACGGTGGGGTAATCGCTTTGCGTGTTGCGCCTGACACAAACCTTTGTGGCGACATTACGCGCGCAGTCGCGGGTTACGCTCAACATCGCTTCGGCGTCCTGCGTCCTGTGATGCATCACGCCGACAATGGTCAGGTACTCGCGCAACCACTCCTTACGAACGGTAACGCCCGAGACCGCATTGCGCTGAACATTCTTGCTCACGGAAACCGTGGATGCCCAATCACGCTGTACATTCGTGTGGATGGACAGCACCGTGGCCGGGCACAACACCACGGTCCTCGGCGGGTCCGGTGCGTTGAATGGCCGTTCGTTGAACAACTCCGTGCTCATTCGGCCTCCAGCGCCGCCACTTCAAGCAGCAAGGCGTCGTCAGTAAAGGTGTCTTCCGAGGAGGCCCCTTCACGTTCGATGACGAGCGTCATCGGGCCGCCGCCGATGCCCATGCCCGGAAACTCGATCACTGCCCCGTACATCGTCAATTGCTCGGGACCGGGTGCGCCGCAGTTTGCCGTGGAGACAATTTCCGGCTGGCCCGCGACCGTGGGTCCGAACATCCAGTTCATGGCCTTGGCCCTGATGGTCCATCGGCAGTTTCCGGTGTCCGCTGACTTGCTATACCAGAAGAGAATAACCTCGAGCTTCCGGCCCCGGAAGGTCGGGAGCAGAATGAACATCAGGGAAATGGCCGCGGTTTCACCGGAAGCGAACTTCCACGCCCGTGTCTTGTGTCCCGCCGTCTCGCCCAGTTGGACGTCCTCCAAGAACGGTGTCCCGGAGAACGCCACGAACTGGCCGGGATACAACAGTTGGATGCCCGCCATGGATTGAAGTTCCAGGAGATGCTCCGCCGTGAAACGTATCTCGACGGAGGCGCCGACGGCGTGGTTCGCTGGACTGGTTCCCTGCGCGCCGCGTCCGCCGTAGTCGCCGCCGACGTTCAGGATGTTGCTATCGCCGCCGGAGAGAATGGTTTCCGCGACCGCCGCGACCGCCCCTGTGTCTCCGGAGAAACCGAACAGCAGCCCGGAAGCGCCCGTATGCTGGGCCAACATGTTCAGGATGTCGTCGACCGTGCTGACGAGATTGCCGTCACCATCGGTCGCGAGATGGACCGTGACGGCGTTGTTGGACACATTCACGGACAAGGAGGCATTGGGGGTTTCTGGGTCGGAAAGGGTGATAGACGCGTCGTTTCCGGGATCACCGTCCTGGATGGCAATCCAAGTGATGCGATCCACGCCGGTCGTTCCGGTCTGGGCCGCCGCGCGCCGACGGCTTTCCACCTCAATGATTTCGTCCTCGATGGAAACGAAGCACGGCATCCGCGTGAGAGGACCGCCGCCGCCGTCGTCGAGAACGATTTGCATGTCGGTGGATGTCAGCGGAGCGCCGAGCGTCGCGCGATAGTTGTTGATCGGAAAGTGGAAAGCCATGACGGGCTACCTTCAGTATGGGATGGCCTGGGTTTCCACGGCGGTCGCGCGGAGCACCAGGTCGTGTTTGTAGTGGACGGGTTCGGTGTTCGGGACGGTCATGCGCATCCTGAACTCGAGTACCTCGTTGTATGCTTTGTCCTGCGCGGTGATGGCGTTGCCGTCCTCGACGAGGTCGAGATCGCCGCCCGCCCAGACGAGCCGGGTCCAGGTGCTTTCGTCCGTGCCTTCGGTGTCCTGGTACGCGACGCTAATGTCCGAGTAGTCGTACCCGGAGTACACAATGTCCCCGTTCGTATGCGCCGCGGCGATGGAACCGGTCTGGGCGCGGGCGACGGTCAGATTCGTCGTGCCGCCGCCCGACAAGACCTTCACAATCTCTTGGCCGATGACGAGGTAATCGCCGTCGGCGAAGCGTCCGGCCTCCACCAGCGGGACGTTCACGGCGCTGGCGTCTATATCCGATGCGAGCGTGGCCCGTTCGTTCGCAAGGAAGAGCGTCTTCTCCTCGTCCGGGTCCAGGTCGGGATTGATCTGGAAGAAAATGGGGTTGGTGAGGTTGCCCTCGGATACGGGGTCCGCGCTCACGCTGTTGGTGAAATACACGCGCATGGCCATCAGGATTGTCCTCCTCGTTTGACGTCAAGGTTGAGTGCGCCCAAGGCGGGGATTTCGCCGGGCCGAATGAGCACGTCGCCCGCCGGGGCGAACAGATGCACGTAGCTCACGCCGCGCACACCGTCGAGCAGCGCCACCAGATCGCTCTGATACACGCTCTGTCCGAAGGCCATGCGCTCGAAGGCGAAAAAGTCACGCAAGGCGGTTTCCACGCGGCCCCGCACCAATGCGGGGTCCTCGGTGCTGTATGCGACGACCTCCGCGTCCACCGCGATTTCGCGGTAAGCCGGGTCGTAAAGGTTCACTTCGGTCGTGATGACCTTGCGGCCTTCCAGATAAGCCGCCAGTTCCTGTTTGAGACTCGGCGAGCAGTACCCGCCGCCGTTGGGCGCCACGGCGAGATTCACGACGTAATAGCGGATGTTGGCGCAGTCGTTGGTATCCAGGACCTGCGCCTTGGCGATGCCGGGGTAACCCTCGGCAAGTGACTGGAAGTCCGCCTTCGTGACGGCTTTCCAGAGGGCGGCCAATTCCGCCGGGGCGTGCAGCCGCGCGTGGTCGAGAGCCTCCGGGTCCGCGCCGCCCGTGGCCGCGACAGGGTTGGTCACATGGATTTGCAGGAGCGTGCCGTCGAGGTACACGGGAGTGGCGAGTTCGCGGATGGTGTTCACCCCGAGGTTGCCCGCCGCACCGAGCGTTTCCAGATACTCCACAACGACGGTGGCGCCGGTTGTGGGCACGACACCGTTGACTCCGTCCCCGAAAAGAACCGCCGTCACGCCTTGGTCGTCGGTCTCCGTGCGGTAGTGCCGGGCATCCGCCGCGCTTTCCACGAAGTGCGGGACTTCGGTCCACGGTTCGCCGGCCACGGTGACGGCCACGCTGCCTTGGGCAATACTCTTGCCCGCGAGGCGGATTTGCTGGCTGCGGACATCCCGTGCGGTAAAGGTCTCGCTCTTCCGCTTTCCTTGGCGCGCCGGAACCGTGGCGGTCACCGAGTCGTGGGAGATGGTCGCGGATTGGGTTGTCTCGAAATCGATGGTGGTTCCGTCGGACAGGCGCGCCCGGCAAATGGTATGCACCGGAATGGTGATATCGCCGTCCAACGCGGCGGGCAGCGAGAAGCGGAGTTCCGTGGTCGCCGCCACGGGCGCGTCCAAACGGTAACCGATGAGCTTGCACAGGTTGATGAGATTCTGGCGCTGGCGGGCCGTGGGCAGGAACGCCTCGGCGGTCTGCGCGTCAAGGTAATAGAAGAGCATGTCCGCGACGCCGCAGAAGAGTTCCAAGAGCACCATGCCGGGGTCGGTCGGATTGAAATCCGTCCAGCGGTCCGTCAGTTGCGGAATGCGAGCAACGAGTTCGCGGCGAAGCGACTCGTAGTCCTTGGCTGTGTATGGCAAAGAAGTCCGGCCCATGCGATAACCTCGTGCTCCTTGTGGCCGGAACGCCCGGCCCTCATGGGTTATCTACCGGAAAAGGGAGAAGGTCGTCGTGGCTTTGAGGCATGGGCGATTAGTATCAGCGGCCTTCCCGGTAGAACGGGAAGACCATGTTTCCTTCGACCTGGCTCTGGATAACGCGGTAGGCGATGCGTACCAGCAACCGGTTGGTGTCGGTCGTCTCGGGCGAGTCGTCGAACGAGACGTTGGTCACGGTGACGCGCTTTTCCCATCGTCTGATGGCGTCGGTGATATGGAAACGCAGCAGTCCCTTGAGCACGGCATCGTTCTGCTCAAAGACGAGGTCCTTTACTCGCGACCCGAATTCCGGACGCATGAGCCGCTCGCCGGGACGCGTCTCCAGTATCTGGAGGATGCTTTCGCGGATGCGGTCGAGGTCCGAGGATTCCTCCGTGCCGCCGGTCCGCTCGGAGAACCGGAACGGAAACCGTATGCCCCGTCCCAGAAAGACTAGAGGCTGCATTGGCCACGCTCCTCGCACTGGAAAGTGACAGGTGTGCTTGCGTCGACGCCATTACCGCTGCCTGAACCATTCCCGTCGTCGTCTCCGCCTCCCGTGTCGTCGGGACTGCGCCCGCACCGGTACGTGATCGTGGTTCCGTTGGACAGAGCCAGTTCGACGACGCCCTGCATGGGGCGGGCCGTCCCTGCATGAAGGTATTGGACCGTGTCCTTATTGCCGTCCGGCAACACTCGGAATCCCAGCGAGCCATCCGCGAGTAACCGCACCTGCACCTCGATGCCGATACCTTGGACGCCTTTCCGGGAGACGACCAGAATCCCGCCGGTCGGACTCGCGGCGTGGAGCATGCATTCCTGTACGGGATGCAGATCGTCCGCGGGGAGCGCATGCCAGATCGTCAGTACGACGCCGTCGGAGAACTCGGTCCTGTACCGCCCGCGTCCGATGCACACCGGCTGGATGTCCGGCGGTAATCCCTCTATGCCCGCAGTAGTCTGCGTTACTACGAGGTAGTCCTGATGGACCTGATAAGCCTGGCCGTTCGGGAGAAGAACGTTCCCACCCAACGAAATGTCCACGTTGATCGCGCGCCCGTCGTGGATGACAAACACAGTATGGTCAGTGCGCACCAGGATGATGACGCCGCCCGGCAGAATGAACTGTCTACCGCCGTCGGGCTGGTCCGTGACGGTCGTTCCCGGCGGCAAGGCAATGAAGGGGTAGTAGTCCGGCACATCCAACCTCCCGATGAAACTCTCCGCGTGCGTCGTCTGATTCAGGAGATATGCTTGCGCCTGAAGTTGAAGTTGCTGCGATGCATTGAACATCGCTTCGAGGATGAGGCGAATGCCCTCGAGTTGGCGGGCGATCTCCATCAATTCGTAATGAGAGTCCGAGGGACTCACGAACTGCACGTCGGTCTGGTTCGGGTCGAGGGGATGCTGGCAGTGCAGCAGTCCGCACAGAGGATTGGAATCAGGCATGGTCAGACTCCCGCCGCGATCTTGAGCACGCGGACGCACTCGTACACTTCGCCGATATCCATATCGTAGGGGGCCGTCCCCGGCATCTGGGCCAATGTGCGCGTCCACGTGTACCGCGCGCCGCCGACGGCCCCGTAGCGCGTGCGGTTGCCCATTGCGATTAAATACAGGTTGTCCGGGCTGCTGGCGGTCCAGTTGTATGGTTGGTGCGTCGCCGGATTCTTCCAATAGTGGTACGAGACAATCCGCTCCACCGCCGCGCGCATGTCCAGAATGTGATTCGGGACCAGCGCCGCGCCCGCCGAGCAGAGGGCGTTGTCCGCCGGGACGTGGATGCCTCCGTCCGGCACTCCGAGTGAGGCCTTGGACGTAAGCGCGTATCCGAAGAACCCGGTTTGCGACACGGCGATGATGTTGAAAAGCGTGATGATGGCGTCCGCCACCTGGTTGGGGTCCGAGGACTCCATGTAGACGCCGTTCGTGGCGGTGGTCATGTACTGATAGCTCTGCCGGACCGTCGCGTTTCCGACGCCTTGCCCAACGGCGATCATCGAGACGATCACCTCGGCATTATTGGCGGCCTGCGCCGCCTGCGCCCAAGTGTGTCCCGAACCGGACGTACCCGTGCCGTAAACCGGGTCATGCGGCGGCGCATCGCCCAGGATGATGAGCAGACTCCGGGCGGTCTGCCGCCACGTGACATCCTGCGCTGCCTGGAAAACGACCTCGATGTACGCCTCCGCCCAGTCGCCGCCACCGCCTGACTGCATGGTGTTCACTGCCGCCTGGAACGCGGAAATACTTTCTCCGGGGTGCATGAGAATGGTGGTTATGAACGTGTCACCGTAGTCCCGAAACTTGATGGCGCCGAACCACGTCGTTGCAGCACGTTCACGAATGATCTGTACGATTCGTTGTGCGTTCGCTTTGACGTTAGCGATGGTTCCGCTCATGGAACCGGTGCAGTCGATGGCAATCACTATGTCTATGTCGCCGCCGTCGTTGACCATCTTCGCTTCGATCTTGTTAATGTCCCGCATGATCGAGGACACGTCGCGGCCATAGATAGGCTGGTTCATAAAGGGGTTGTCGCTCATGTCCCGTGGTACTCCAGCCAGACGGTCTTGTGGACATGGTCTTCGCGCGCGAACTTCTCCGAAGTTCCGGCCGCATTACTCGCGCCCACGGTCTGGATGTTGGTCCCGGCTTGCGTTCCCTTATGCACATGATCCTCGCGGGCGAAACGGTCGTCGCTAGTGCCGGGAGAATTGGCAAGCGCCGTGGGTTGGATGTTGCTGCCGGGCTGCGGCGCTTTGTGAATATGGTCCGCGCGGGCGGCCTGGTCCAGTGTGCCGGGGCTGTTGGCGGCGCCGACGGCTTGAATGTTTGTCCCGAACTGGGTCAAGCCCTTATGGATATGGTCGACGCGCGCGAACAACGCATCCTGCGTTCCCGGCGAGTTGGCAAGGCCGACCGGCTGGATGGCGCTGCCGGGTTTGAGATTGTTCTCATGGACATGGCCATCGAGAGCGTAACGGCCCGTGTCCTCACCGGGCGCGTTCGCGAGGCCGACGGTGTGAATATCCGTTCCCGGACAGGGGATTACCTGTACATCGACCTTGCGGGTGTTCTCCGGACGGACAGGTTCGAATACGCGGATGGTCGTATGGCCGACTTTCATGCCGAGCGTCACGACGCCAGCACCGGTCGCCGTGCCAATAGACGCATCGTCGCTCTCGAAAACGACGCCCTGCGGGTCGCCGCACAAGACCAGTTGCACGGTCATGTCTTGGCCGCCGTTCGGCGTGCGGAACCCGCGAATGCTCTTCGGGAACACGTCCCAGTATCGAATGTCCGCTACCATCGTTCACTCCACCATCGTCTTGTCGCTGCCGGTCACGATTACAGCGCCGCACCCGACCGCATCGCCCATGCGCGCAGCGGGCTGGCCTTCAATCAACGTCTTGCTCGCGCCCTGTACAATCTGTGTGACGCCGTGGAACGGGACCGGGCATGAGTGCAGATCGCCCATGCGCGCGGCGGGAATACCGTCGACGAGCGTGCGTTGTGCGGCGGACACAATCGTCCCGCCGTGGGAACTGGTATCGCCCAAGCGGGCTTGCGGCGCGGCCATCAGGATTTCTTCCGCGTGAGTCCGCGCTGGCGAATTGTGTGCCGCTCATCGCACGTGGTTTCCACGCGCGTCATCCGCTCGTGCAACCCCGCGAGTTGCGTCATGACTGCATTGGGATCGCTGAACATGATGTGGTCGAACCGCTGCCGGTCGACCATGTTCAGTTGCAGCGATGCCACTTGCTGCACAAGGCCGTTGCCATTCGTGATGGTCTTCTTGAGTTCGCCGATCTGTTCGTCGTGCCGCCCAATGCGGAACTTCAACATGAACCACGAGCCGACCAGCGTCACGAAGCTACTGACCAGGCCCGTGGCGATGGCCATAATGGTCATCATTTCCCGAAATTGCGTAACCGTCACTTCCTGCATGATTCCCTTTCCTTTATGGATTGATGAGCACCATGTTGGCGCTCCGGATTACGATGTTGCCCGAGGTCGCATCGAGCACGACCTCGCTGCCTGCCTTGTCTCTGACCTCAATGCGTTCGGCGCCTGTCGTCGAGTCGATGAGAACGTACTGCTGGCCGTTCAGGCCCCAGA